>Ga0335073_10015240_pt1 | contig 10751 bp, 4 predicted proteins | sample Lox_Sample_22_FD_207093 | JGI IMG/M metagenome (GOLD analysis project Ga0335073, IMG submission 207093) | Soil microbial communities from Loxahatchee National Wildlife Refuge, Florida, United States - Lox_Sample_2.2 | ecosystem: Environmental > Terrestrial > Soil > Wetlands | place: USA: Florida...
GCTACGACCATGAATCGCACGCATAGCTAGTCCACGGTCAGCGCGAGCGTAACCTTGTGCGAAACCCCACTGGCTGTCGCTGTCACGACGATGGAATAAGTTCCAGCAGGTGTGTTGTTACCAGTATCCGATGACGGAGCTCCACTGCTTCCGCCGCCGGAGACGGCGCAACTCGTGATCCCAGCCGCTGCGGCCAACAGAAGAACCATCAAAAGCGACCTGAAGCGCCGCCACCGGAAAGCGAAAGGAAGCGCCAAGACGGAGAATGCGACGAGCAGAATGGGGTGCACGCGGGGTGTGCGCGGGGTGTTGAGATCCTTTGCGGATTCAGACGCCGTTCCCGTGGCAATCTGCACCGTCACCGTGCCCGATGTATTGCCCGCAATCGATTCGCTACTTGGGTTGAATATGCAGGAGGAGTTGGTTGGCAATGAACTGCATGCGAAGTTGAATGTCCCGCCGGAGCCACCCATCGGCGCGAGATCGATAAGGAAGTTGGCGATCTGACCACTCGCGACTGTCTGGCTCGGCTGGCCCTGCACCGCTGCCGAAAAGTCAAAACCGACACCCGAGAGCGGAACCTGCATATTGGTTGCGAGTTGCGAACTTGAGATGGTGAGGTTTCCTGTCTGCTGTCCGACGCTGGACGGTGCGAAGGCAATCTGCACTGCACAACTGGAACCGACCGGCAGCGATGGGCCGCAGGAGCTGGACACGAGTTGGAACCCGCTGGACACAGATGAGGACAGGCTTCCCAATGCCAGTTGCCCGTTGTTCATGAGGGTCACGGTTTGCGATGCGCTCGTCGTACCTACACCGGTGGCTCGGAAATTGACGACTGTTGGTTGTACCTGAATCGAGCCGGCTGTTCCCCCGATGCCGGTGAGGAGTGCGCTGGCAGCATTGGCAAACGAAGGTGAACTCACCGTGAGGACGCCAGCGATGACGCCGTTCATCGATGGGGTGAAGACCACGCCTGCTGTGCAGCTTGCGCCAGCGGCCAGCGTCGACGAGCAGGTGTTCTGGGTGAGGCCGAATGGACCCGACGTTGAGAGGGTGACACCCGAGATTGCGGAAGTGTTGGCATTGGTGATGGTCGCGGTTTGCGCCGCGGTTGTCAGGCCAATCGCCGGTTGGGTGAAGGTCATCTGCGCCGGGCTGATGTTGATGCCGCTGGCCGGCTGTCCGACTCCGCTGAGCGTCACCTGGACGGGCGTAACTCCCGCGGTGGACGAAGAAACAATCAGCGTTGCCGAAGCCGGTCCGGCCACGGCCGGCGTGAAGATGATCTGGTCCATGCAGTTGCTGCCATTATTGAGCGTTGCGCCACAGGTGCTGGCTGTCCATGAGAAGCTGCTCGCCGATTGACCGCTAATCTGAAAGCCGACATTGCTCATCGGCGCGCCCCCGGTGTTGCTGATGGTGAGCGTGAGCGGCGAACTTGCCTGCCCAATGAGTTGGGCAGCAAATGCAAGTTGACCTGGTGACACACCGAGTGCGGGAGGCTGCAGGGCGGTTCCAGACAACCCAATGGTTTGTGTCTGGATGGCGTCGGAAACGCGGAGCGTGCCGCTCTGGTTGCCTACTGCTGTCGGCGCGAACACGACACTGATTGCACAAGTCGCGTGACCGGTAAGCGTAGTTCCACACGTGCTTGCTACCTGAAATCCCGCTGTGACCGAAGTCGTGATCGAAGTCAGGGGCAAATCGCCATTATTGGTCAATGTAACAATCTGGGCGGTCGACAATTGGCCGGCGATCGTCGCAGGGAAAGTGAGGGACATTGGCGAAAGATTATCGGTTGCTGGAGCGGCTCCCGTGCCAGTGAGCGCCACCGTCTGCGTACCGGAGGAATCAGTGAGTGTGAGCGTTCCGGTGGCGGCTCCGGCTTGCCTGGGTGCAAACGTCAGCGAGAGCGCACAGTCGCTGTTCGCAGTGATCACGGACTCACACGCGTTTGTCGCCAACGCGAAGGGAGCCGTCACCGTAACAGCGCTAACCGGAACGGCGGTACTACTTGCGTTTTCGACCGTGACCGCAAGAGGCTGCGAGGTTGTCCCAACTGAGACCTGGCCGAAATTGAGACTGACCGGCAAAGCGGTCATCAACCCTGCTGCAGATCCTGATCCGGTGAGCGGAATTGTGATTTGCCCGCCGGAAACATTTGCACGGATCGTGATCTGGCCGGAGATGCTGCCCGTTTGACCGGGCGTGAAGCTCACTTGAATCGCACAGTTCGCGCCAGCGTCGATCGCACTGCTCGTGCAATTGTCGACTTCATTGAAGTTCAGGCTCGCGTTGATCGAAGTGACAATCAGCGCGATGCCGCCGGTATTGGTGAGCGTAATCGCCTGCGAACCACTCGTGGTGCCCACGGGTTGCGAAGAAAAGCTCAGCGACATTGGCTCAGTCAACGCTGTTGTGAACTGGGTTCCGGCAGTCCAGAGCGGAATCTGCCAGATGCCGCGGCCGTAGGTTCCGGCCACAAGCACGCTGGGCGAAGTGGTGGCAGGAGCGGCGCTCAATTGAGTCACCGGAGCGTAGGGCAGTCCAACTCCGTAGACGGACCAGCAATTGGATGGGCCGTTCGCGCAACTGGCTACCTGGCGCGTGGAGTACACGGCTTCATCGGTGGCCACGTAAGCTGTGTTCGCATCCTGCGGATCGATGACTACGCTGTTGGCGGGCAGATGGGGAAGGTTCGACATGATCTCCGCCCAATGTGCGCCACCGTCGGTTGTCTGATAAATGGTGCGAACCTGGTGGCTGGGGTCCTCAACTCCCGAAATCGTCACATAGACGGTGTTGCCGGTTGGGTCGTGGCTATCGATAAAGATGCTCGAAATACCGAATCCGAGGTAGTTGAAACCATTCTGATCGTTGACGACGGGATTAAATGTGAGGTCCTGCCAGGTGGGCATTCCGGGGTTGGAGGGGTCGTAAGTCGTCGTCAGAACATGACCGGCCAGGGTTGCGCCACCGTCGAGTGGGCCGTACATACCCACATAGATGGCTTCCCTTCCGCCTGCCAGCGGGAACGCAGCGATGCTGCGAATGAGCGCGTCGCCGCTGCAATCGCCCAGGCCCGAATTACCGTCGAGGATAAAGCTGATGGCATTGCTGCTTGTCCAACTGCTGCCGTCTGCCGGCCCGCGCCAGAGCCGGCAGGTAGCGACCAGCAGTTGTGAATTGTCTATCGGGTCGATGATGAATGGCGCAGGTGTGGTCATGGCGGAGCCGTCGCCGGCGACATCGGCTTCGTTCACTACCGGCGTCGAGCCGAAAGCGCTGGGAGAGCAATCTACGCCTCCGGCACAGCGATAGATCGACACTCCGGCGCTGTTAACGTACCAATTGCCCGCCGGATCGCTGGCGACGGGACCGCCGTAACCGCCGAGGATTTGGGGCCAGACCTGTGTCGGCCCTGACGAACTGTTCACGCCCGCTGTTCCATTCACGCCTAGTCCCGCCATCACGGTGTACGGGGTATCAACGACCTGCGACATGCTCTCTATCTCGGCGAGCGACCCGACGCCGGAATTGAGATTCTGGAAATGCGCGGCGTCGGAGGCCGAGCAAACGCTACCCGTTTCGGCGAGGCCATCCGAGGAACGCCAAAGGCCGCTGTCGTTGCCAATGAAAATCTCTTCAGGATTCGCGGGATTCCAGGCAATTGCGTGCTGGTAGGGAGCGACCTGCGCGCTCATGCAGGTGTTCGAATTCGTCGTGTTGCGCCAAACACAGCCCGTGGCGAGACTGCACTTCCAAAGATCGTTGGCTCCGGCGAGCAAGAGCGTATCCTGCTGTGCGGGAATCGCAGCAAGCACAAGATTGTAGTCGCCGTTATTGATGGTGGCTGAGCCCAGCGAAGTGTTAGTCTCCAGAACTGCCATGTTCAATTGCTGCTGAAATGCAACCGTTGGGTTGCCGCATGAGCCAGTGGAAATGGAGCATTGATCTTGCCACAGCCCCTGGTCCTGGTTATTCAGGTCGACCGTCCATGCAAACGTATCGCCGGTAACCGGGTTTACAGCAAGCGCGCCGCGGAGGATGGGGCACGAACTGGAACCAATGTAACCAATGTTCGTGGGGCAGTTCCGCTGCTTGAGTCCGCTACCGGGCTGCGCCGCCATGCGCTGCCAGTGAACGCCGTCGGACGATTGGTAGTAACCATGGAATTGGACGGCGGCGATGAAAATCTGCCGGATCGGATTCCAGACCACGGCAGTGACCGCGTTCCCATTGGGAATGACGAACGCGTCGAGCGGTCCCTGTACATCTTGTCCCGCCGAATCGGTGATCGTGGCCAGCGACCATGTGGCTCCGGCATCGGTGGAGTAATAGAGCCCGGCATAGCTGGTTCCAGGCATCGGCGCGTTCACCAGCATGCCTTCATAGGCCTGGGAGACGGCGGCGATCACGAGTTGCGGATTGACCGTGCTCCACGCGAAACCAGCGAAGCCCTCGCCCTGAAACTGGAACTGCAGGTCAGAGGTTTGCGAGATGAGGGTCCAGGTGTTTCCGCCGTCGGACGAGCGAAGAATGCCCGCACCGTAGTAGGAATCGAGAGCATCGTTGGGGTCGCCCGTCCCGGCAAGAATCACGCCGGTGCCCCCGGGCTGCACAGTGACCGCGCCAATGCTGATGGAGGCATACCGCACGGCGTCAAATGCAGCCGGGCTATCGGTAAGCGGCGAGAATTCGGCCGTGCCGGAGGCGCCGGCATTCTGCGAACTCCACACACCACCGCCAGTGGTTCCGATGAAGACTCGATTGCCGGTCGGGTCGGAGGGGTCGATGGCGATGGATGCGACGCGACCAGTAACGAGCCCATAGTTGGCAGTGAGCACCGCTTGCGGGCCGAGTGGCTGCCAGACCGAGGTCGATGACGCGGTGGCATCGTGTCGAGGCACAGTTTGGGTGACGGCCCGTGAAGCAGCATTTGCGACACGATTCTTTGGCCATCCCCGCTGCGCCAGAAAGCGGCGTGCTTCTTCCACGCGAGGCGGGACGGAAAGCGGCTGCGGTGATTGTGCAACGAGGGTCAAGCCTGCGATCTGCATCGCCACGATCGCAGCGAACTTACGGCAAAGCACTTTTCCGGCTTGCTGCCAACGAAGATGATCTTCTTCAACCGACGAAATCGTCACGCGCACAGGATCCGATTCCCGCCTCCCTCTGTACTCACACTCCGGGGGAAGCTGCGACGAAACAGGAACCACATCACGCAGCGCGGACCATGAAGTTTCCGGGATTGAAATTGTGTCCAATTCTAGGACGTTAGGTTAGCCAAGGAGATGTGACGGCGACTACATATCCGTGTGAAATGTGGAAGCGTCAGAAGGGCAACCTCGTTGCGCCATTGTGCTGTTCGGTGTATGCCGTTGCATCAAACTTCTTCGCCGTGGCCGCGGCGGACATGGAGCGCACGAGACCGAAGATGGGGCGATTGAACCAGGGACGATCGTGTTTTCCCGCGATGGCCCAAGCTATGCCCGCGTAGCCATTTGGATCGCGGCCGTCGAGTTCATAGCGGTCGTTCAGGATTGCAGCCCATTCATAAGCGCGAGGCGGATCGGGAGCCCATTCGAGGATCATCTTGGCCCAGTACATGCGCATGTAATTGTGCATCCAGCCGGTGGTAACCATCTCGCGTTGCGCAGCATTCCAAAGGTCGTCGTGGGTCTCAGCGCGTTCGAGTTGACCAAATGTGTAACGGTAGGGACGCGGATCGGCAGCGTGTTCGATAAGTGTCCGGCGCGCCCAGGGCTCCGCGCAATCCCAATTGTCGTAGTTTGGGTTGTATTTCACGAAGAGCACAGAGAGTTCGCGCCATGCGATGACCTGCTCAAGGAAGCGATCACAAGCAGCTTGCGAAGCTTTGTTCTTTTCGACGGCACTTTGAGCCGCGAGCGCGATGGTGATCGGTCCAATGTTTCCGAAATGGAGATACGGAGAGAGCCGGCTGGTTCCTTGCAACTCAGGGTGGTTGCGATTTTCACCGTAGTCTTTCAGCCGGTGATTGACAAATTCGTGCAGGTGCTTGAGTGCCGCGCGCGTTCCGCCGGTGAAGGTGTCGACTGGCTTGATGGTGCGGTCGAGGTGTTTGAAGCCGGCGGTGATGTCGCGGGTCAGCGAATCGGCGGCGAGAGAATTCGCTTTGCGCCATGGATGGTGCGGCCTGGGATTCCTGGAGGCGACGAGAAATTTCGGCAATTGTTCTTTTAAATGCGGACGCATGTGCTGGAGCAGGAAGTAGTCGCGGCCGAAGGCCGAGGATGGGACAACGACATCGGCATCGACGGTCCAGTAGGGGAGGTTCAGTTTATGAGCGAGTACTCTGCGCCAGCGTTCGGGCTCGCGGCAGGGATTTTCGTCACCGATGAGGATGGCCGCCTGCACTTCGTCGAGGAATTTTTCCAGAGAGTTATGAGGATGGCAGCGCAGGATGAATCCGACGCCACGCTCGGCGGCATCTTCCTCTACATCGCGCAGGCCCTGTTGCAGGAAGTGGTAGTGACGCAGGTTGGCGTTGGGGTAGTTGTGAATGACGGAGAAGAAGACGACAACCGGCAGACCAAGCAGGTTGGCCGCGTCGATTGCGATGTCGAGCGCGGGGTTCTCGTGGATGCGGACGGCACGTTGCATCCAGTAGACGACGCACTTCCCTTCCGGGCACAGCGCTCCATTGCGACGAAGTTGGATGCGCGGGTTGTCGGCGAGCGTGGCGACGACTTCGGAGAGCTTGGAAGAATTCGGCATGGCGCAAGTCGCAATCTCCATTCTCCACAAAGCCTGTCGATGAAAACGGGGTGGTTTTCGTTTATCGAACATTCTCTCCAGGTGAATGCAATGAAATGAAATCGAATTGATCTAGCCTGCTCGGCCACGCGGCGGCATTTTTGCTTTTCGGGGGCTAGTAAACTTTGTGGTCTGTTTCGGGCGTTTCTCATTGATGTGGCGTTAGTTATCCAAAGTTTTTGTGGCGCTTTTTCGCGCATTTCAGCGCGATTTTGTTCCCCACTGGGGAAGGGTAAGGCTCTCCCCACGATGCGCGGATGCTGTCCTGGCGGTGAACGCCGCAGGCTTTGTTGCACCGGCGACGCAGTCGCAAAGGATGCCGCTGGTTTTCTGTTGATCGAAGGATAGCGAAAAAGCCGGAAACTCCCTGCAAAGGACGGCAGGGAATCTATCGCTTGTTTCCAGTGAGTTAGCGGAAATCTAAGGCATGAGGGCTTGACGTCCACTGGGCTGAACCCCTGGCGTGAGACAGATATGGTTTGCTTTTGGGGGGCGGGACGGCCGCCGCTTTGAGTTCAGATCTCTACTCGTTCCTCATGGCCACTGCTGGATCTACCCGGGCTGCTCTGAGCGCAGGGATGGAGCAGGCGAGGAGGACTACGGCCGACAGAACCGCTATCACAGCTAGAAGGTTGCCGGGGTCATATGCACTTATCTCAAAGAGCAAGCTGCGCATGAAGCGAACCAAGACGAGCGCAGCCACGATTCCTGCGCATCCGCCGAGTGCTGCCCAGCGCAATCCTTGAGCGATAAACAATCCAAGGATTTGCCCCTGCTGCGCGCCAAGGGCCATGCGCACGCCAATCTCGTGCCTGCTTTGTGCCACGGTATAAGCGAGAACTCCGTAGACTCCAATTGTGGCCAGGAGGAGAGCAGCACATGCGAACAGCGAAAGCGTGAGCGCGGGAAACCGAGTCTGCGAAATGGATGATGCTACGAGGTCTTTTAACGTTGAGATCCTGTAGATTGGTAGATTCGGATCGAGTTGTTTGAGATGACCCCGAATCGCGCCCACGATCTGACTGGGTTCCGAAGCCGTGCGGACAACGAGTGACATCGAGCGCAGATCGATCCAGATCTGGAACATTTGACGGGTGAGCAGGAAGTAAATTTCCGGTTTTGTTGCGACATTTGAGCCGTGGTTCTTAATATCGGCCACGACCCCCACGACAGATAGCCAGGGATAGCTCGGTCCAAGCCTTACTCGCTTGCCGATGGGGTCAGTTCCCGGCCAAACTTTGCGGGCGAGTGTCTCATTAACCATGATGGATGCGGGCGGATGTGTGGCATCTTCACCGTCCAAGAATCGGCCCCGGATTAACGAGATTCCCATCGCACGAAAATACTCGGGGCTGATGATCAGCGTATCTGCAACGTTGATATCGGTATTCGAGGGCCTGCCCTCAACGTCGAACGAAGCATTCGCGCTTACGTCACTCATGGGCAACTGGTTTACGATCGCGACTGCCTGCACTCCAGGCAGTCCTCGCACCCGATCCTGCAATTGCTCATAAAAGGCAGCGGTTTGTGCAATTGAATAGCGAGCTTCAGGGAGAGACAGCCGCATCGTGATCACATGGTCCGGATTAAAACCGAGATTGACTCCCAGGAGGTTGCGAAGACTGTCAATCATGAGTCCGGCACCGGTGAGCAACACCAGTGAGAACGCAATCTCACTGATCACGAGCAGGCTGCGAACGCGCGTGCGGTAATGGCTGCCCATCTCGTCCCGACCGCTGGTCTTTAGCGCATCATTGAAGTTGGAGCGAGACGCCTTCAAAGCTGGAACGAGTCCGAAGATCAATCCGGTCAGCATACTCACCGCAGCGGCAAAGCTGAGAATGCGTAGGTCCAGTTTCACGCCGCCGGTAGCTGCAATGTTGAGATAGTCGGCTGCGGAGAGCGCTTTGATGCAGGCCAGGGCGAGCAGGAGACCTAATGCACCACCCGCGCCAAAGAGTAGCAGATTCTCTATCAGTACCTGATGTAGAATCCGCGAGCGCGTCGCGCCCAGGGCCGATCTGGTTGCGATTTCTCGCTTTCGATCTTCACCACGGGCCAGAAGCAGACCTGCAACGTTAGTGCACGCGATGAGGAGCATAACTAACACTCCGCCCATCAGCACAAGCACGGTTGGGCGCAGGTTTCCCACCATCTGCTGTCGTAGTGGAATGAGGCTGACGCCGAGGCCGGCGCCGCCGCCATAATATTTGGGATACCTATGCATGATCCGATCCAGAATCGTCATCATTTCGGATCTGGCCTGTTGCAGCGTTACCTGCGGCTTAATGTTCGCGATGAGGTTGAGATAATGGTTGCCGATTTTGTCGCTTAACGGACCGATCGGAAGCGGCTCCCACACATCCACATCGTTGCCAGGGAAACCGAACTTCTCAGGCATTACCCCGATAATCGTGCAGCTTTGACCGTTCAAGAGAATCGACTTTCCGACGATCTCCCGGCTCGACCCAAAGCGGCTTTGCCAAAGCCGATGGCTTATTAGAGCGACCTGAGCTTGCCCTTGCAGTTGCTCGTCAGAGGTGAAAACGCGGCCAAGGAAAGGTGCGGTTCCCATCACGGTAAAGAAATCTGACGTTCCCCAACTTGCCGTCACTTGCAGAGGATCTCCACTTCCCGTAAGAGTGATCGTACCGACAGAAAAGCCCGCAACATGTGCCAAATTCTGACTCTGGCGAAATTCAAGGAATTCGGGCTCAGAAAGAGGAATCTCCATCATTCCGCGGGGAGCGAAAGTCATCCAGATTCTTACAATGTGCGGCGCATTTGGATACGGTAAGGGACGCAGCAGCAGTGAATCCACAACGCTGAAGATCGCGGTTGCGGCTCCAATTCCAACACCCAACGTAATCACAGCAGCGACCGTGAAACCGGCCGACTTACGAAGCTGTCGCAGGCCGAAGCGGATGTCCTGCAGAATCGCTTCGAGCCAAAGTGTTCCGCGGCTCTCGCGGCAATGCTCCTTGATTTGGTCGATCCCGCCGAACTCGAGACGGGCGAGGCGCCGAGCTTCGTTCGGGGAAATGCCAGAGCGCACCTTGTCGGCGACTTGCGATTCGAAGTGGAATCGCAACTCTTTGTCGAGATCGATTTCCATGCGCTTGCGTGCGAATAATCTCCGGAGCCAGCTCATGAGATGCCCTCCAGCGTTCCCTTGAGAATGAGGCCGACCACATCAGTGAGGCGCTTCCAATTCTCGGTTTCTGACCTGAGATGGGCACGGCCCCTCGCGGTGAGTTCATAAAACTTAGCTTCGCGTCCGGTCTCGGAAGGCTGCCACGCGGCTGTGAGGAACTTTTTGTATTCGAGGCGATGGAGAGCGGGATAGAGCGATCCCTGCTGAACCTGAAGAGCCTCGCGCGACATTTGCTGAATTCTCTGGGCGATGGCATAGCCGTGGATCGGGCCAAGAGCGACGACCCTCATGATGAGGAGATCAAGAGTACCCTGCGGAAGATCGAAGCGGCCTTCAGTCACCATGATACCTTTTCCTTCTACATATACGCCTGGGATATGTCGAAGGTCAAGGTGTATTGGGGGAAAAGGCTCTATCCCCTGCGAAGGCTGGGAACTGGAGCACTCAGTCTGTTCAAACCTCGCTACGGTTTCCTGCGCACGAAGACGAAATCCCCTGCGTCATGGCCGGAGTTACGAATGAAGGTGTACTCCGGCGCCTGCTCCGACTGGCCAGCGACGGCGATGCGAATGTAACTGGAGAACAGCTCTGACCCTGTGAACTCATCCACCTGCATGCTCTCAAGCCCTTTGAGCATGGCCGCCGCAAACACCGAGTGATCGCCCAGTCCTCCCGCATCGGCAACCGGCTCATCCCCGCCGCTGGAAAGCAGGTCCCGCGAACGTGCCGAGGCCATCTTCTCCAGAAAGCGGCTGTGTTCCTCCGGAGTGAACAACGATTCGGCCTCGCGCGTCAT
>Ga0335073_10015241_pt1 | contig 10751 bp, 7 predicted proteins | sample Lox_Sample_22_FD_207093 | JGI IMG/M metagenome (GOLD analysis project Ga0335073, IMG submission 207093) | Soil microbial communities from Loxahatchee National Wildlife Refuge, Florida, United States - Lox_Sample_2.2 | ecosystem: Environmental > Terrestrial > Soil > Wetlands | place: USA: Florida...
GAACCAAAATTTCTTATACCTCAAGACTTCGTGCATCGGTCACAGAAATGCCAAGAAGAGATGCTCCCTAAAGGGTCAATACCTATGGTTGCCTTCTCTCAACAACGCCACTCGTATCCCCGTCCCCGAACGCGCCAAAAAACGGCGACGGTCCCCGACATCTTCAACCGACACCACCGACCGCCGTCCTCGTAAACGTGCGGCTGTAAGAAAACCGGTAATTTTTCAAGACTAATTCTCCTTAGATGGCACCACGGACAATCGATCCTCGTCCTCCGCCTGCGACACCCAGCACCTCGAATCGTCAATTGCCCGCGTTGAACAAAATCGACTTGCAACACACTGCTCCCGCGCTGAAGGAGGTGGCGATGGCGCACGCCTTCCCCCCTGTTGCTGACGAGAACGTACCGGTGGGTTTTCAGTCTTTAGACGTTGAAGGCCTATTTGGTACACCTCATGGCAGTCAATGGGATTCTTGGTGCATGGGTCAAAATTATGTTGGGTTGAATTGTGTGACGGATACACACGACCAAGATGGATCGACACACTTGGGGGTTCCAAGTTATTTCAATGTGATCGATACTAGTGCGTGGGATCTTGATGCATATGATTTTCTTCTGGCCGACAGCCGATTTGTGTAGGAATCAACGGGTTGATGAGCAATTTGATTAGTAGTAGTTAACTAATTAACCATAATTATTTCATTGAATTTCACACTGTACGAGTCGAAGTTGAATATCGACAGACTCGGGAGGCTACCAGTAGAGAGGTACTAGTAGACATACCCACCAGTAATAGTCAGATGTAAGCGGTTATAGTCACGACATAGACTTATGGACAATACGGCGTCGTCTTATTCGATATTTGCTTCTTGGTGTATGGAAAGCTTCTCCTTCAATCTCAACAATCCGAGCTTAAATTCTAGTCTAGGATATTGTTCCAAAATTTCTTCCAATAGACTTCAGAAACGTCCTTCAACCACATCTGTTCATTTTTGCGCAGCAATCGAGGAGACTAGTATAATCTTGGAGACATAGCATAGAATCTGTCGGTATGGAAGGTTATATAACCGTATTCCACCGGCGCTGGATAAGCAGGAAAATGAAAACGGGAACAGTTGATTATAGGGCGACACAGAGTCCTTTATACCTGAGCTATGGAATGTTCGGGAAGACAGAATCCTCCAGTGCGGTGGCAGAGATACGTCATCTGAACACGTCTGGGCCCGTGTTTAAACAGAAAATACCGAGTTTGTTTTTCCTTCCTTTTCTTCATTCATTGTTCAAGTGAACGGAAGTTAACGAGCAACTACATATGTACTGTGATACGCTGAACCATGCCTGCCTGCGATTCTATCTCGTCCACGGTTGTTATGATCTCGGGTCGTATCGGCTTTGTCCTTCCCATCAAACCGGCGGGTTCAGCTTTAAGGTTATATCAACAGCAATCCTTCGTATTACTTGTTTGCTGTGATAGGGAATTGTGAAACTGGCCTACTAGGGTAAACCGATATGGTCACCCTCTTAAGCGAACCTGCCAACCAGTGACCACGGAACGTTCAGATTTTTCCGGCGGGAACTCGATGGATAGCGGAATCATAATCCCGAAACGCCTCTCGGATGATGAAACCGATAGAACTGAAACTTTATTGACATGAGATCTATGAACGCTAAAATTCATACTTGCTCACAAATCCATGTATTTCTAACGAAACGATATCAAATCGCCGATTTAAAATGAGATGGTGTCAGATGGATGGCGTGATTTCATCGAGAGATTTTTTATCCGCTGGGAGCTCGAAATCAGAGTAAGCCGTACTGAGCTGTTGAGGTCAGGTCTCGAATCCCATTTGTGCTGCAGCCCCCCATGGGCAACAAGTTTGACAAACTCTTCCAGAAAAACTGAATGAGACGACATGTCCCGTCCTGCCAGGGCCGTATACTCATATGCCTTCAAATCGCCAGACTCGTCGATAAGATAATGGAGGGCATGGAGTCGTATAGTCCAGCTTGGGCGAACGGTTTTCATGACCCGAAGCTTTGGGGCAAAGGAGCGTCCAACCGGTTGAAAAACCATCACTTCTTCCTCGACTGTTGCTTGTGAACGAGGCGGATGGAGATGCTCGAGGGAACATAATGTGTGTCGAACAAACGGAGGAGATCAAAGTTATGGTCATGACCGCCACGGTTCTTGTCAATGGGGCCAACCTCAACCCCTGAGAGTGTCGGGAGAGTATTGCGCCTCGTCGAAGGGAAATAGCTGCCCGTATGCGTGAGATCTTTTGGAAGGTTACAATAACACGAAGTGGCACTAAGTGGGACAAGTGAGTCGAAGCGGGGTTCAGCTGAGGCGAAACTTGGCCTCGGTTGCAATATTGCGACTATCGGAAGAGAGAGAGATTCAACAGGACTAAAGATGCATTCCCTCGAGCTACGAGCGGCTATTTATCTATGGGCCGGAGTGTCATTCCGATGAATGCGGGATGGTTCCGATGAATGTGAAACAGCAAGTGCGGAATGTCGGAAAGGTGGCGGGGCCTTTCCGACGACGGAGTGATGTGATGTGTGTCGCAATGTTGCACTCCTCCCTCCTTATATCCAAGTCCTTGCTAGTGAACAAAAGAAAAAGAAAAAAATTCTCCAATCCTCAGCGATCTCAACCTTCCTCAGAAATCCGCTTCCAGTATTGCTTGCCTCCTTTGCGTCGATATTGCCTTCATGAATTCACTCATTATCTGCATTGGAATATCCCTTCCAGTGAACCAGATACCGCTTCTCTCCCCCTCCTAGTTCCTGGTGATCCTTCCCTGTTTCCACCTCGTAGTATTCTTTGCCGTCCTCTCCGTTGAATACGGCCAGCGGTTGATCCAGGTCCCGTTGTAAAGGGCGGCAAGAACGGATCTCGGAATGAGATTCGGAAGGTACGTGCGAACAAGGGAACTCGAAATGAGAACAGAAATCGACTCGATCGATAGGAATACAAGAGACAAGGTTGGATTCAAAGTTGTTGGCTAAGGAAAGTGGCAGAGTCTGCGCACTCTATATATGTACAAGACAAGCAGAAAGTGTCCACGGAATGCGTCTGGCCCGTAACAGTACCTCCCTCTTTCAGGGGCCGAGTCCGCAAGCCTTATCAATACATGAAAATCCAGAAGAAGCCTTAATGCCAATGCGGATGCCAGATACATAATACTTGATGAGAATGCTGAGGTATCCAAGCGATATTCTCCAAGACACAGAAGAACAATGAAAGAACAGAGAGAAGCCGGTGCTACACTCCGTGTACACGCGCTCAGAAAACAGAACAAGACAAGGCCTTGCCAACTACTATAGACGCTTTGTCGAGGGATACTCCCGCATCGTCTTGCCCCTGACCAACCTCCTGCGGAAACATCACCCGCTCGAGTGGTCCCCTGAAGCCCAAGCGGCCTTTGATGCGATAACAGTTGCATACACCTCTGCTCCAGTCTGGCGTCACTTCGACCCTGAACTCCCTATCCAGCTCCAGCTCCAGCTTCTGTTCCTGCTCCTGTCTCGACTCGCGCAAAATGTCGCCGTCGAATCCTGTCTCACCTCCGTTGAGTTCTGTTTCGCCTCAGTCGAGCTTCATCTCACCTCGGCGAATTCTGTTTCACCTCGGTTGAGCTCCATCTCACCTCGGCGAATGCTGTTCCCGTCTCACTCCTATCGAGTTCTGTTTCGCCTCAGTCGAGCTCCATCTCACCCCGGCGAATTCTGTTCCTGTTTCACCTCGGTTGAGTTCCATCATCTCACCTCTGCGAATTCTGTTCTGTTTTGCTTTGTTTCCGAGAGCGTGCACACCAAGTGTAGCATCAGCGTCTCTTCTGCCGGGGAAGACTTGGGCATCGTGAACAGGGACAGAACAGAATTCGCCGTGGTGAGATGGAGCTCGACGGAGGCGAAACAGAACTCGACGAAGCGAGACAAGAGTTAACGGGGGTTGACTCCTAAGAGAGCCGGCAGAGATTTCCAGAATCGCGACGTGAAGACGGAGCCACGATCAGAGACCAGAGAATCAGGAAGGCCATGGAAGGCGACTACATGCTCAAGGAAGAGTTGAGCAAATTGAGAAGCATCAATAGTTTTATTGCAAGGGATCAAATGACACATCTTGGTGAGACAGTCGATGAAAACAAGGATGGCATCGAAGCCATTAGATTCAAAAAGATTGACGATAAAGTCATAGGAAATACCCTTTTAGAGGTATCAAAAATAGGAATTGGCACAAGCTCGTCTGCTTATTGGTGACAGAATGACTTAGTATGAGGCCAGAGATCATAAGAGGTAACATACTATTTAATGAACTTGTACATGTCGAAGAAATAATAGTTTCTAGAAAGCAGTTCCACGACCTTTGTTGTGCCAGGATGTCCTATTAGTACTATGTTATGATAATTCCTCATCATGTAAAAATGTGGATCGCCAGATCCAGGGAGATATAAAAGTCCATCGTGAAGGAGATATTCATTCTTTCAAAACTAAGGATGCACAGGCTCACTCTTGAGCTTCAGCGTCAAGAGGTCAGATTCAAGGCCAAAGAGGATCTTGTCACACAGATTTTATAGAATTCTCAAATCAATCTGCAGTCTGATAAGGTTGCTTAATAAGACTAGTATTTTCAGGCTTCTATCCACTTAAGGGCTTGAAGGCAAAAACAGAGACAGAGGTAGCTCAAGTAACTAGAGTACTTTGAGTAATATTAATACTCTACTTAAGAGATCTACTTCTTTAGTGTAATCAGGACACTGAGATGATGTATCTATAGGGTTATTTTTTTTAGAAATGTGAACAAGAACAAAGTCATAGTTGGCGAGGAGTTCGGTACATCAAACTTATCGCCTACTGAGGATTTTAATGAATATGAAGACTTTGAGATTTCAATGATCGAACAGGACTTAGATAAAATGTTGAGACCCTTTTAAGTAATGATATCAATGTTTCATGAATTTGATAATTGTAAGTACTTTATGATCGTAAATGTCATAATTGCATTCAGCTGGAATGCATTTTCTTGATCAGAATGTCATAGGATGTCAACAATTCTTATGAAGCTGGCTTAAGATGCCAAATAAAGCAAAACTACTTAAATCGATATGGAGCTAAATAGGAAGTTCAAAGTCGAAGTGACACAAGATTAGAGCAAAGGTATATGTGACTTTTATCACATCAAAGGTTACTTGGGCTTTAGAGGACTACTCGAACAGGTGGTCTTTTCACAAGAGATTAGTCAGAGGTAGAACGATATAAGAATATCCCTCGATAAAGTATCTATAATAGTTAGTAAGACCGAGGAAGACTTAAACATTGTAAACAGATTCAGAAACAAGTCATTCAGTGATGGTAAAAATGTGTTCAGAATCTATAGAGATTCCTTTAGATGAGACAATGTAGTCTAAGAAAGCGACTAATCTCTAGTAAAAAGTGCACTTATCTACACAGGCATGAAATCCAACTTATTTTAACTTCTCTAGGACAGTACAAATGTATTGAACGTGCTCCTCATAAGTATTGGAGTAGATCAGAATGTAGTCTAAATAAACCACGTAGAATTGATTTAAAAACTCGTAAAGAATATCATTAATGTATGCTTGAAATGATGCTAGAACGTTCATGAGACCCAAGGACATAATAAGATATTCAAAGTGACTATAACAGGTACAAAAGGCAGTGTTTCATTCATCTCTTTTCGTTATATGGATCTAGTAAAATACAGATAAAAGATCAATCTTCATGAAATATTTGGCTCAATGAAGCCAGTCTAAAAGCTCTGAAATCAGAGGCAAAAAGTACCAATTCTTAATAATCATGTGATTGAGTGCTCAATAGTCGATAGACATATGGAGAAAGCCATTAGGTTTTTTGATAAACAGGACAAGGGAGCCAAAGGAGGACTTAAAGAGGCAAATGATTTCCTTGGCGATGTTGGTTTCAATGTATTATTTAAGGACTTAAAGTTCTGTCTCAAAAAGATTATAAATAGGACTGAAAACAGGATTGAATTCATCAACTGGATCAATATGATGATCGAGGTGAATTCGATAAGGAGGCAAGAAATGAGCAGATTTCTCTCTGAAGACAGACTCAGCAAAGTCGTGATACTCAGAAGGCAGATTGGTAAGAGCCTCACATCTGCAAACAGTGAGCTCTTCTTCTGAGGTGACAGAGTTTACTAAGATTGTAGGACTGGAATTCAAGGAGGTAGGATTGATATTGATCAGATAGACTTATTCACCTTTCTCTGGTTGAAAAGCATAAAAGGAAACAATTTTAATGATAAGACTGACCGTGTAAAGCATCCTTGCTTTACCAAGTTTAAAGTCTTAGCTTTGACTTAACAGGTGTCTAAGGTTCAGGGGATCGAGGTTCAGGGTTCAAGAGACGAGAAATCTAAGTTGAATCTAAATAACTTATAATGAAATCTGACTTGAGATCTAGGTAAAACTCTTGATGAAATCTATCTACTTTTAGGGAAATAGCTCGTCTATTTATACTTGTTCCAAACTCCTTCCATGTAACCATGATTATAAATTCAAACCTTCTAAGCATCTTTCGAAACCCTCTTTCTTCTTTCTTTTCTTCTTTAGAGTCCTTTCGGCATTTTTCATCTCTTTCTGGAATCCTTTTAGCACTTTTCATGAGATTCTTCTGGCATTTTCTATAGAATTCTTTTAGCATTTTCCATTCATTTCTGTACTGTATACTTACATATGCCAGTACATTATAGACCGTCTGGGGGCCAAAAACAAGAATAGATTCTTTTGAAGTGGGAATGGCTTCTAAAGGAGCTAAGACAGACTATTTGGAGCAATGTAACTTCCGCTTCTTCTGTTTAGAGAGATGAACGGGTCTGAGGGATATAACCTGAGAACTACAGATAAGAGCTTCAGAGGGTTCAGGAGTGACAACAGACTGTGACGAAAAGTGAACGATCCATTCCTTCCATTTAACTAATGCATCTGTCCATTTTAAGAACTGCATGCTAAGAATCAAGGAATGTGTACCGATTGAGGCGATCATAAAGGTGTCTTCATAAGGGACTTTAGCGATGGTGTATCATAAAGTGACTTGACATGTTACAATCAATAATGTCTTTTCATTCACTCTCAGGATTTGCAGAGGTTCAGGGGTTGCAGATGTCTTTAGGCCTGGACGCTGTACTATCTCTTCATGAATGAAGTTGACAGCAGCTTCAGAGTCCAAGAGCACCTGGTACATGAAGAGATATTCAGAGAGTGAAACCAATAAATAAAGTAGAGGAGAAGGTTGCTGTATGAGTGAGACCAAGAGTTGTACTCATCTCAAGGAGCCAGTCTCTCAAGCCCTTGAGGTCAGGCATTTTTTGAAGACAGGGCCATAAAGGAACCGATAACAGAAATACAAACAAAGGCATTGTACGTCGGGGCAAGAGTTTATTAAAGAACAGAGACTTGATTGGAACCACTTGACTTTTTAGGACAATGGTCGATAAAATGCTCAGAGTCACTATAGTATAGACAGAGCTTGTTATCAATGCATCTTTTGTGCTCTTTTAAGGAGATCTTACTATGCAAGTGAAAGGAGTTAGATTTAGGTTCATTGAAGAATGAGGCATGGTTCTTAGAGCTAGGATTTGAAGCTGGAGGGTTATCAGAGTTACCAAAGAGGGATACTAACAATGAGAATTTACTAATGATCTGCTTAGATCGACTAGCCAGAAATGTTTCTTAGTTGATTTTGATTACCTTTTGTATATAATTCTCAAAAGAGATCAAGAGAATATCAAAAATTGCCAGGGATTTCTTAAGCTTAAAAGACAGCCCTTGCTGAAATTACAAAAGCTTAGCATTATTGTCAAAGTTTAGAGTGTTGGCCAGAGATATAAATTCAAAAGCGTACGAAGCTATAGACTTCAATTGACATAGAGATGAGATTTTGTTCATTGTAGTGATGTGACATGTACGGTTCAAATACACTGCTTCTAGAGCTGATTTAAAAGTAAGATAATCACTACAGTATGGATGAAGGATATCGGAGATAATGTTCTGAGCTTATTAAAAAGTAAAACTAAAGAGCTGAGATATGATAAACAATACCTTCGCTTTATCAATGCTGTAGCTGAAGGGATACAATTCGAAGACAAGATAACATTGCGTCATAAAGTTTTCAAATTCAGAGACTTTTTTGATGAATTCAGAGGACAAGGCAACCTTCGGCTTTTATGGAAGGCAAGAGCTTGGTTCAGGAGAGAAGTCGCAAGGAACAGGGAGATGAGATAGGAATTCGAGTCTTGTCTTGAGCTCAAGGATCTGAGCGTCATGATCTTTTAGGTCCTCTTACAGAGCCTAGAGAATTTGACGGAGGGCAGGATCTTAGATAACAGAAAAGCCCAAGGGCTCATTCAATCAGAGTAGCAGAGGGTGATTCTATGGGAGGAACAGGAAACAGGGTCTCTGAGTGATGACCAGGACTCTCATCAAACTGTAGAAAGGTCCTTTGAAGATTAGGCATATGGAATTAAGAATTTTCTTACGAAGTGAAAAGTTTTTCACTTAGGAGGTCAGAGCATAAATCATAGATATAAAGAAGAAAGGAGTCAACAAAATTATCAAGAGCAACAGGATAGAATCTCGGAACAAGAAAGAAAGATATATATAAATAGGAAACTCAGAATTGGAACAGAAATCAGCCGGAATGATAACGATACAGATGATATAAGGTAATACAAGGTTGTTGACTAAAGGTGTAGCAGGGATCTGTACATTCTATTTTTGATCTTTGTTCACAAAGACAAGCTAATTTACAACTTCGTCTATGAAACCCGAATCTATTCACAACCTCGCTTGTGAATCTATTTTATTCACAACTTCATCTGTGAATCCGTTTACAGCAATATAAATGGCCTTACACTTCTTACTCTTCTCTCATCCTTTTCTTGTCCTTCTCTCGAGTTTTCCTATTCATCCATTATCAAACCGAGTGTTCTCTCAGCATACTTTCATATTCTCCCACCGTCCATCCCTTTCGATTCGCATCTTAGCATTACACTGACCTCATATATCATTGGGCTCGAGGACACTCACTTCATATGAATTATTCATAGTATCTATAGTAATATCATACCATCGCCACAGGGCATTAACTCCCTGAGGGGTTCAACAGGACCTTCCAACAAGGATGCCAGGCCCCCTTCTGAGCTGCATTGGCTTACATTAGACAGTTACAGAACCTCCATACTACTCTGCCTTACCTTTCTCCTCCTTTCATCCATTTACATCGAAGTTGAACTGAATTAGATATGTATAGAATTTTATCTGACCTGTGATACCATTTGATAAAGATAGTAGTATAATATCAAATGAAGTCAACTACTACAATTTAAATAATTAAAATATTTCAAGTAATCTTATAGATGAAATTATATATCTATCATCATCATTAATTAATATTTTAAAAAGTTTTACAATTTTTTATTAATTTATTAAAAATCATTCCCTTTATAACAACATTTATTTAAGAATAAGCTTTGATGTATAAAACTTCACTGATCACTCATCATCATATTTTTAAATCTTTTAAGGTATCGCCGATTATTAATCTAAGACTAAGACACATCATAATACTTCACCTTGTATATGAAGATGAACAAAAGAGGCATTTAATAAGTATGTTTATTAAAGTCAATTCAGCAACACAAGGGGAGCTTAAGTATTTATTATAATCTATAAGATATGATTATGACATTATTAACCTTTTTTTATTGATTAAATATAGTAAGCACTTAATATATAGATTCAAAGTAATGTATTTATAGTTAGTATTAGTGATACTAATAGAAAGCCTAAAGAAATAAAATGGATACTGTTACTCAAACTTTGTAAGTTGATTATTTTAAGAAATATCTATTGCATATGAAATTGAACTGTCACTTCAAATATTTCCCTTGCAACTCAATCTCGTTGAACTTATAAATTGTTCATTCTTATCTGAAATCTATGATTTTTATGATAATATTAAGACAAATTTAGATACTATCTACTTGACAAAAAAGAGGAATTTAGTAGGTATGATTTAGAGAGAAAGATTATATCATGATACAATTTCAAATTATATAATAAACTGATGATTTTATAGTTATTATTTTAAAAGATTCAAATTTTCAACTGAGTAAGTCTAACGAGGCATTGGCTTTCAATGAAATTAGTAATAAATAATATCACTTTAATAAGTCAAATACTAACCACTCTGAAGGATCAGCACTAACTATAAACATAAATTGAAAAAGGGTCCTTTTAAAGTAAGATGATGATCTTAACACTACTATGAGAAAAAGATAAAATCAAATCTATTTCCAAAATGATAATTTATTTAACATCGATAAAGACACCCTTGAACCCGTTAGATCCTTTAATAAAGAAGTAAAAGATGAATCTATTGATCTGTTTAAGGATTTAGTAAATTCTTCAGATGACTTCTTAGATTTAGAAGAATTCAGCAATGAGAAGAAACTAAATGAAGACATCACTATAAAGGAAATTCAAATGCATCAAAAATTAAGATTGTAACTTACTAATAATGAATATAAACTAATATTAAATATACAACTGCTATATGTAGAAAAGACTTAGATCACTTAAAGTTTAAAGATAAGTTTCAAGTAGAGTAGATACTGAATTTTAAGAATAAACTCGATCTATGTCTGTGACAGAAACTTACCATAGGCTTCATAAACTACTATTATAAGACTTATAGTTT
>Ga0335073_10015242_pt1 | contig 10751 bp, 8 predicted proteins | sample Lox_Sample_22_FD_207093 | JGI IMG/M metagenome (GOLD analysis project Ga0335073, IMG submission 207093) | Soil microbial communities from Loxahatchee National Wildlife Refuge, Florida, United States - Lox_Sample_2.2 | ecosystem: Environmental > Terrestrial > Soil > Wetlands | place: USA: Florida...
ATGTAACGTCCGCGTCGCCCGCGACTGCTCGGCACCGGTCCCGCGGGACCGGCCGGGCCGCCGGGCGCTGACCAGGAGCCCGGCGGTGGCGGGGCGGCGGATGGCATCGGCCAGGCGGAGGGTGGCCGTGGCGGGGCGGCCGATTGCGGCGGAGCGGGCGGGAAGGCGGATTGCATTGGCGGAGCCGCGGATCGCACAGGCGGCGAGGCTATCTCCGGTGCTGCGCCATAGCCGAACGACGTTGCCGAGTCGTCCACAATCGGCGACGGCGCCGGGGGTGCTGGGCTTCCCACCCGTCCCGAGTCGGCGGAAACGATCGGCCCGCTTCCCGTGTGTGCGGCCGATCCCGGCGCGGATGGGTCAGCTCTCCGGCCGCGTGTGGACGCAAGGATCCGCGCATAGTGAATGGCGTACGGCGACAGGCCGGGTTCGGGTTCGACCCAGTCGGCCGGCAACTCGACCGACTGAATGACCTCACGCGGCGCTGCGACCGCACGCGTCGGCGCGTTGCTCACCGCGACGAACGCCGTCAACCGGCTCAGCGCGCCGAACCGCAGCGACATCGATACGATCAACTGCTCCAGCCCCGTGGCTTCCTCGATCGGGCAGCGCAGATACCGGCGCTGCAGGTCGGCGAGGAACGCCCTGGCCCACAGCTGCGTCAAGGCCCGCCCGCCGACTGGAATCGCATTCACCCGTGAGGCCCACGGCCGCCCGTCGGCCCCGGTGCCGGACACGACCACGCTCCCGTTCGGACTGCCCCGGAACCGGCCGGTGATCACCGTCGAGGCACCGGAGAAGATCTCTGGCGGTCGAGCCGGCGATATTGTGTTGTGAATCAGCTCAATTCCGTCGCCGACCAGTCCGAGATTGGTCAACAACGCCGGCCCCAACAGCCGGCGCAGAGTCGGCGTCAGGTCGTCGAGCGCATCGTCACTTTGGGCCAGCAGCACCTGTCCGCGGCCCGCGGCGGCCAGCTGTCGAAGCAGACCGGCATTGACCGTCGCCCCGATGCCGACCGCATGGATAAGGACAGCAGCACCGCGCGGCCCGAATTGGGCGGCGATCTGGTCTTCGTTGCCCACCTGTCCGGCGGTGATAACGACCAGGATTGACGGCCGTCGCGGATCAGTAAGCAGTCCGGCCGCGGCTTCGAGCGCCGATAGCAGTCGGGGATCGCCGGCCGCGGCTGTAGCGAACAGATGTTCAATCGCGCGAAACCGGTTGCGCTCGGTCGCCTCCACCAGACCGGCTGCGTCCCAGTCGGGGTGGGTGACCCCGTCGGCGAATGCCAGGACGGTGAATTGGTCTGCGGGCGTGAGGGTATCGATGATGCGGGTCGCGGCCCGGCGGGCGGCGGGAAGACGCCAGCCCGACATCGACGCCGATGCATCAACGACAACGACGACATTGCGCCCGGCGACGGGCCCTGGCTCAAGGGTGGGTGGCAGCAGGGTCAAGGCGAAGGTGCCCTCCCGCCCGTCGCTGTCGACACAGGTCAATAACGACAGCGAGGGTTGACGATGCGCGGCCGTGCGGATCCGAAGCACCAGATCCCGATCGAGCCGTTGCCCGGGCAATGCCTCGATCCGTATGGTCGTGCCGGGCTCGTCGCGGGAAATGTGTGTTCGTAGCGTGCAGCCGATCTCCTCGATGGCGTACGCGCCGGCGGCCACGGTGATCGAAACCGCAAGTCGGACCGTGCCCGCGGACTGGACCGGTGGCACAATCCGGGACGCATCGGGCACCAGGTCGGTGTCCTCGGCGGTGCCGGCACCGACCGGAGCACCCGATAATCGGGCACCCGGTATGTGGCGTGGCGCAACGACCAGCGGGAAGCGGAAAAAGACCTGTCCATCGGCGTACGTCAGTCGCGCGTGCAGGGTCAGCCTGACTTCCACGCGCTCATTGGGAGCGATCGTGCCCACCCTGATCGTGACGACGTCCTCCCGTTCCTGTTCGAGAATGGCTGAGGCGGCCTGTTTGTCGCGACTGGCCGCGTAGGTGTCGCGAGCTTCGGCCCGCTCCATCAACCAACCGTCGATCACCGTGGATCCGGTCCGGACCTGCAAAGAGCTCACCGCCCCCAGTTCGGGGACCGGGAACACGTAGGTCGCCGCGACCGGGTGTGTGCCGTCGTTGCAGAACGTGGCGCGAAGATCGACCGACGCCGCCAGCGCCGCGATGTCAGCGTGTAACTGCACATCTTCGAGCGGCAAGTCCCCGCGCTGAGACGACAGACGTCCAAACGCGGGATCGGTAGCCAGCCGCGGCGGCGCGACCGCATCGAAGACCGGCGTATGCATCACACCAGCCCCTTCCCCAATGCGGTCACCGCGCCACTCGCGTATCGGCAATGCCAGTGTGACACAGCACACATGAAACCGATCGCCGAAAGGAGCGGGCCCGGTTATCGTGCTGACTGCCCAAAAGGCCACCGCTTCCCGCGGCTTGGTTTGCTCATCGCGTTACTGCGCTCGTCGTCATCGAAGGCTGATCTACCCGAAGCTCGCAACCGGCTCACGTGGCTGCCCATGCTCGCCATCGCGGCCGGGGTGGCCCCCGGTGCGAATGTCAACGCAGCCCCGTGCGGGATGCCCAGCCGTCCGGCTTCGGCGACCGCGTCGAAGTTGGCGCCCAGGAACACGAATTCCCAGGCATAACGCTCGCGCTGCTGCCGCACCAGCTCGCGGACCCCATCGCGCGACCATTCGCGGCTGGCGTTCTCCAGGCCGTCGGTGATGATGACGATGATTACCTTGCCGGGGCGATCCTGTTCCGGTCGGCCGGCGATCCCGGCGCCAACATCGGTGACGAACCTGCCCATTGCGTCGAGCAACGCGGTCGTATTCCGAGGCACCAGCGTGTATTTCGGAACTTCGGCGATATCGCGCAGTGTCCACACCTGCTCGTAGACATCATCGAACTGGGCCAGGCTCACCTGGGCCGCGCCGGGCTGCTCGGCCTGGGCGACGAGGAAGTTCGCCAATGCGGGTTCCATGTCGCTCTTCAGGCCCTGCATCGAGCCGGACCGGTCCACTAATACGCCGATAAGGGTGAGATCGGGATTGGTCATTTGAATTACTCCTCTTCCGGGTTGGCTGGTGGTTAGGCGAGTGCGGGTCGCACCAACCAGCATCCGGTCCGATCTCCGGAAATTCTCAGAACGAGCAATTCATCGAGCGCAAGGTTTAATCGCCGTGCTCGTCCAGCTTGGGCGGCGGCCGGTACTGCGGCTCATAGCCAGATACGTGGATCGGATTGCCGACCAGCCGGTAATCCCCTGCCTGCACAACGACTTCCGGGGTCACCTCGAGCGCTTCGGGCAGCGTCCTGACCGCTGCCGCCGGTACCCCCAGCGGACGCAGTCGCCGTTCCCAGCCGAGGGCGGTGTCGGTCGCCAGCGCAGCTGTGACCGCTGCGAGGACCTCGTCGCGGCTCGCCACCCGTTGCGTCATCGTCTCGAAACCATCGATATTCGCCTCGACGGCGAAGGATTTCCAGAAGCCGTCGTGCGTGATGAACAGGGCCAGGTAGCCGTCGGCGGTCGGGAAGAGCTGCGCTGGAACGTAATACGAGTGGGCCCCGTATGGCCGTCGCTGCGGCTCGGTACCGCTGTTGAGGTAGGCCGAGGCGTGGTAGTTGAGCTGGGACAGCATGACGTCGCGCAGCGACACGTCCACTTGCCCGCCCTCACCCGACACGATCTTGGCCAAAAGTCCGAGCGCCGCTGACATTCCGGTGGAGTTGTCGGCCGAGGAGTAGCCCGGCAGGGTCGGTGGGCCGTCCGGCTCGCCGGTCAGTGCGGCGGTACCCACGGCCGCCTGGACCACGTAGTCGAAAGCCGGATCGTCGCCGCCGTACAGCCCGAAACCGGTGATCGCCACGCAGACGATCCGCTCGTTCCAGCGTCGCAGTGCCTCGTAGGTGAGTCCCAGCCGGCGGATGGCCGACGGTTTCAGGTTCACCAGCAGCGCCTGCGATTCTGCCGCCAGCTCGCCAAGGCGCTGTTGTCCCGCATCGGAATTCAGGTCCAGACAGATGCTGGACTTGTTGCGGTTGAGGCTGGCGAAGTAGGTGTCCCCGACGCTGCGGGAGATTTCGCCGCCAGCCGGCTCGATCTTGATGACCTCGGCGCCGAGATCGGCCAGCAGCATGGTGGCATAGGGTCCGGCCAGCATGGTGCCGACCTCGAGGATCCGAATTCCGGCGAGCGGGCCGGTGCTTGTCACCGCAGTTCCGTTGCGAGCTCGGCGATCATCTCGCGGGTACGGCGTTTGGACGCCACCAGCTCGTCACGGTTGTCACCGATCGGCAGTAGCCGCACCGACAGATCCGTCACCCCGGCATCGGCGAAGCGGCGCATGCGCGCCAGAATCTGCTCCGGGTCACCGGCCGCACACAGATCGCCGACATCGCGGGCATCGCCGCGTTCGAGCAGCCGCTGGTAGTTGGGAGACACCTCGGCCTCGCCCAGGATGCGGTTCGCCCGCTCCTTGGCCTCATCGACTTGCGAAGGCGCACAAAGGCATACCGGTATACCCGCGACGCGGGACGCCCGGCATCCGCGGCGGCTTTGGTGATCTTCGGCGCGATGTGATCTCCGATCGCGCGCTCGTCGGCCATCCACAGCACGGTACCGTCGGCGAGTTCACCGGCAAGCTGCAGCATCACCGGCCCCAGCGCCGCGACCAGGACGGGCATGGGTGTGTCGGCTCCGATCGCCGTCGGATTGTGCACCGTGAACGAATCATTCTCGACGTCAACCGATCCCGGCCCGGCGATAGCGGCGTTGAGCACCTGCAGATAGTCACGGGTGTAGGCGGCCGGCTTCTCATACGGCAACCCGAGCATGTCCCGGATGATCCAGTGGTGCGACGGGCCGACGCCCAGCGCCAGCCGCCCACCCGCCACCGCATGCGTCGAAAGCGCTTGGCGGGCAAGGGCAATAGGATGCTGGGCTTGCAGCGGCACCACCGCTGTTCCCAGTTCGATGCGTGAGCTGTGGGCAGCCATCAGCGCCACCATGGTCAAACAGTCGAAGTCGTTGGGCACCTGTGGCATCCACGCAGTGTCCAGACCCGCGGATTCGGCCCATTGGATATCGGAGGCCAGCTTGGCCACCTTGCGGGCCATATCGCCACGCTCGGCGCCGATCATCACTCCGATGCGCACTGTGTTTCCTTTGCAGCAGTGTCCTTCGGTATCAATTCCGCCGTGCCGGTGAGGGCACGGATGTCGTGCACCAGAACATCGAGCGGCGTCCCGGTGGGAAACACCGCGGCGGCACCGGCTTCCAATAGCTTGGGCACGTCGGCGTGCGGGATGGTGCCCCCGACGACGACGGCGATGTCGGCGGCGTCGGCCGCGCGTAACGCCTCGATGGTGCGTACGGTGAGCCCCAGGTGGGCGCCGGACAGGATGCTCAGGCCGACCACGGCCACGTCTTCCTGAACGGCGATCGAGGCGATGTCTTCGATGCGCTGCCGGATCCCGGTGTAAATGACCTCGAATCCGGCGTCGCGCAGGGTGCGTGCGACGATCTTGGCGCCGCGGTCGTGCCCGTCGAGACCGGGCTTGGCGACCAGGATCCGAACGGCCATTAAAACACCACCGGTTGCTGGAATTCGCCCCACACCGCTTTCAGGGCGGAAACCATCTCGCCGACCGTGCAATACGCGTTGGCGCAGTCGATCAGCTTGTGCATCAGGTTGTCGGTCCCTTCAGCACTGCGGGAGAGCGCGGCCAGGCTGGATTGCACTGCGCCGCTGTCCCTTTCGGCCTTGACCTTGGAGAGCCGCTTGAGCTGCAGATCACGGCCCTCGGCGTCGAGTTCGTAGGTGATGACATCCGGCGCCGGTTCCTCGGAGACGAACCGATTGACCCCGACCACCGGGCGGGTCCCGGCCTCGATGTCCTGATGCATCTTGAAGGCTTCGTCGGCGATCAGGCCCTGCAGGTACCCGTCCTCGATCGCGCTGACCATCCCGCCATGGCGCTCAAGGTCATCCATGATCTCGATGATGCCGGCCTCGGTGGCGTCGGTGAGTGCCTCCACGAAGTACGAGCCGCCCAGCGGGTCGGCGACGCGCGCCACGCCGGTTTCGTGGGCCAGGATCTGTTGGGTGCGCAGCGCCAGCGTGGTGGACTCCTCGGTGGGCAGCGCGAACGGCTCGTCCCAAGCCGCGGTGAACATCGACTGCACACCACCCAGCACCGCCGCCATCGCCTCGTAGGCCACCCGCACCAGGTTGTTCTGCGCCTGCGGGGCGTACAGCGACGCACCGCCACACACACAGCCGAAGCGGAACATCGACGCCTTGTCCGTCTTCGCACTGTAGCGTTCCCGCACGATCGTCGCCCAACGCCTGCGCCCCGCACGGTATTTGGCGATCTCTTCGAAGAAATCGCCGTGGGTATAGAAGAAGAACGAGATCTGCGGCGCGAACTGGTCGATCGTCATGCGGCCGCGTTCCACGACGGTGTCGCAATAGGTGACACCGTCGGCGAGGGTGAACGCCATCTCCTGCACCGCGGTAGCCCCGGCGTCGCGGAAGTGCGCACCGGCCACCGAGATGGCGTTGAATTTGGGGACCTCGGCCGCGCAGAACTCGATGGTGTCGGCGATCAGCCGCAACGACGGCTCCGGCGGCCAGATCCAGGTTCCACGGGAGGCGTACTCCTTGAGGATGTCGTTCTGGATGGTCCCGGTGAGCTTGGCCCGCGGTATCCCTTTTCGCTCGGCGGCCGCCACGTAGAAGGCGAGCAGGATCGCCGCCGTGCCGTTGATCGTCATGCTCGTGCTGAGCTTGTCCAGCGGAATACCGTCGAACAGGATCTCGAAGTCGGCCAGCGTGTCCACCGCGACGCCGACGCGGCCGACTTCCTCGCTGACCTCGGGATCGTCGGAGTCGAACCCACATTGGGTAGGCAGATCGAGCGCCACCGACAACCCCGTCCCACCCTGTTCCAGCAGGTAACGGTAGCGGCGATTGGATTCCTCGGCGGTACCGAAGCCGGAGTACTGCCGGAATGTCCATAACTTGCCGCGGTAGCCGGACGCGAAGTTTCCCCGGGTGAAGGGAAACTCTCCCGGCGGCGGAGGCTCGGTCTTGCGATCCGCCGGGCCGTACACCGGAGCGAGCGGGATGCCCGACGATGTCTGAGGTGCATTATCCATCAGTGAATAACGTACTTGCAAAAAAAGAGAATGCCAATACCGTATCGCTGACCTGGTCAAACACCACATTGCGCCCAGTGCGATAGCCCTTAGGCTGCTACCGACGACGATGGGAGGTCGACATGCCGGTTCCGAAACCATCAGAAGCGGACATCGACGCCGCTGCCAAGCACTTCGGTTTCCAGTTCGACGCGCACGCCCGCCGGGATTTCACGGCGGCGGTCGGGGCCACGCTGATTTCCTACGACGTGGTCGAACAGCTCTACGACCAGCTCGCTCGACCGGGGGTCCCCGAGCGTGCCTACCGATTTCCGGCACCGGCCGAGAATCCACTTGGAGCCTGGTATGTCACCGCCGAGATCGCCTCCGGCGCCCAGGGCCCGTTGTCGGGCCGGCGTGTGGCGATCAAGGACAGCATCGCGGTCGCCGGGATTCCGCTGACGAACGGATCGCGGGCGATGGAGGGTTTCATCCCCAGCCGCGACGCCACCGTCGTCGAGCGCCTTTTGGACGCCGGCGCGATCATCGCCGGCAAGAGCGTCTGCGAAGACCTGTGCTGCTCGGGGTCGAGCTTCACCTCGGCCAGCGGACCGGTGCGCAACCCGTGGGACATCACCCGCGAGACGGGTGGCTCGTCCAGCGGCAGTGCCGCGCTGGTTGCCGCCGGTCAGGTCGAACTGGCCGTCGGCGGCGATCAAGGCGGATCGGTGCGCATCCCCGCGTCACTATGCGGCATCGTCGGGCTCAAACCGACGCACGGGGTGGTCCCCTACACCGGCGCGTTCCCGGTCGAGCGCACGATCGATCACCTCGGTCCGATGACGCGCACCGTCGCCGATGCCGCGCTACTGCTCACCGTGCTCGCCGGGCCCGACGGCTGCGACCCGCGCCAGCGCCCTGAGGCACCCGCGGTCGACTATCGGGCCGCGCTCACCGGCGACGTGGCCGGGCTGCGGGTGGGCGTTCTCACCGAGGGCTTCGGGCAGTCCGGCGCGCTGCCGGAGGTCGACGAGTTGGTCCGGTCTGCGGCACAACGGTTCACCGAGATCGGCTGCACCGTAGCCGAAGTCAGCGTGCCCTGGCACCGTAAGGCAGTTCATGTCTTCGGCGTCATCTTCACCGAAGGCGCCACCTACCAGATGCTGGACGGCAACGGTTACGGGCTCGGCGCGGAGGGACTCTACGACCCAGAACTTATGGCGCACTTCGCAAGTCAGCGAGCCGTCACGGCCGATCGACTCGCCAGTGTCGTCAAGGTGACGGCGCTGGGCGGCCACTACGGCCTGACGCGGTTTGGCGGCGCATCCTATGCCAAGGCACGCAATCTGCTGCCGCACGTGCGCGCCGCCTACGACGCCGCGCTCGGCCAGTACGACGTACTGGTCATGCCTACCGTGCCCGGCACCGCCGCCCCATTACCGGCGGGCGACCCCGCCGATATCGCGCTACTCCCACTCACGATCGGCAAGGCGTTCAACACCGCCCCCATCAACATCACCGGACATCCGGCGATCTCGGTGCCCGCCGGGCTTGTCGATGGCCTACCCGCCGGAATGATGATCGTGGGCAAGCGATTCGACGATGTCACCGTGTTGCGGGTCGCCGACGCCTTCGAGGCCCTGTGCGGGGGGTTCCCGACTCCATAGCACGAGCCGGACTTTTCAGCGCAGAATGCGGCTATGACAGATGCGTCTGGCCCGGTGTCTCGGCGCTACGAGGGGTTGCCGGTGGTTGGGGGTTGTTGCGGCGCCAGCGACAGGAGGCCGAGCGGGTCGCCGCCGCATTCATCGAGGCGGTCGTGCGTGACCGAATCGGCCTTGACGCGATCGTGCGCCGGCTCGACATCGGAGCCATCGTGGCACGCCTCGACGTGGGCGCGATCGTCGCCCGCCTCGACATGAACGAGGTTGTGGCCAGAATCGACTTCCCGAAGTTGACCGACCAAGTGCTCGAGGACATCGACCTGCCCAAGGCGATCGTGCAGGCCGGTACGTCAGTGGTCCGCGGTCGCCGCCCGCGCAACAAGATCTAGCGCGAGCAGTCCCCCAACTAAGCCCGGCACAGGATTTCGCCGTTGGGGACCGCCATCCAACCATCCGGCGCCGCAACCCAGGCCAGCCACGCCGCGGAAATCTCTTGAAGCTCAGGGAAAGTCGCCATACCCGAGTCGATCAGCTGGCGCGACAAGTCCGACTGCAGAATCCGGTCGGCCCACATCCCGCCCCACCATTCACGGGTCTCAGCCGTGGCGTAGCACCACATGCTGCCCGTGGCAGTGATGTCTTTGAAGCCGGCCGCGCGTGCCCACGAGAGCAGTCGCCGGCCGGCATCCGGTTCCCCGCCATTGGCGCGAGCCGCCCGCTGGTAAAGATCTAGCCACCGATCCAAGGCCGGAAGCTGCGGAAACCAGATGAAGCCCGCGTAGTCGCCATCTCGTGCCGCCACAACGCCGTTCGGCACGCACACCCGCCTCATCTCGCGCAGCGCCTGCACCGGATCGGCGAGATGCTGTAGCACTTGGTGGGCATGGACGACGTCGAAGGAGTCGTCGGGAATGTCGAGCGCATGCACGTCGGAGGTCAGGAACGACACGTTCGGCACGTTGCGCGCCCGGGCCTCTGCGCGGGCCAGGTCGAGGGCATCGTTGGTCGGCTCGACGGCTGTCACCGTTCCGGGTGCGACCCGGTCGGCAAGGTCGACGGTGATCGTCCCAGGGCCGCAACCGATGTCCAGCAGCCGCAGACCCGGCTGCAGGTACGGCAACAGGTAGCCGGCGGAGTTCTCCGCCGTGCGTTGCCGGTGACTGCGCAGCACCGACTCGTGATGTCCATGCGTATAGATGGCCCGACGTTCTTCGTTCACAGTTCAGAGCTTACCGCTCGATGCCATATTATGAGATAATCATCTCACTATGCGAGACAGCTAGTCCACGGGTGCGTTGAGAATCGGGCGGTCAACTCCGGCGCCCGGCCCGTCGAAGTGCCACCACTCCCCCTGGTAGACACTCAGCCCGCCGTAGTTCATCGCGTCCCGCAGGCGCTTGCGGTTCGCCTGAGCTTCCGGACTGACCCCCTGGGTCGCGAAAGCATTTGCGCGTGAAGTGAAGTCGTCGAAGTCGGTGCCCATGTCAGCCAGGCAGAACCCGGCTGTCTGCCGCTCCGGCGGGCACGGCGCTTGCGGAAATGCGAAGGTGACGTCCACCGAACGCCCCGCTTCGTGGCTGCGCGCATACTGCCCGGGCCGCGCCACCCACGCCGGATTCGGGACCACGTTGAACATCCTGACCTGGACCTCGTGCGGACGGTAGCAGTCCCAGAACACCAGCGTCTGGCCCTGCGGTCGCAGGGCCGTCGCGGCGGCTGCGAGGCCGGGCGCCATCGATTGATGCACCAGGCATCGTGCGTCGGCGGGATACAGCTGCGTGTGGGTGAAGTTGTTTGTGGTTGCATAGCGCAGGTCGATGATGGCGTCGGGAACCACGGTGCGGACGTCGACAAGCCCGGCCGCGCGCGCCGCGTCGCTGACCGGCGGCACGCCGGACGGATCAGCGGCGGCCACCGGCACCCCCGGC
>Ga0335073_10015243_pt1 | contig 10750 bp, 7 predicted proteins | sample Lox_Sample_22_FD_207093 | JGI IMG/M metagenome (GOLD analysis project Ga0335073, IMG submission 207093) | Soil microbial communities from Loxahatchee National Wildlife Refuge, Florida, United States - Lox_Sample_2.2 | ecosystem: Environmental > Terrestrial > Soil > Wetlands | place: USA: Florida...
GTGCCCGCGCCCGGCGTGACCCACCTGCATTACGACGTCCAGAAGTGACAGAGCCGGTCAAGTCCGGCATCCAACCCAAAAACAATTACGAAATAAACGTTCAACCTGGGGATGCGCCAGACCAGCCAGGGGGCACCCTGGCCAGGTGGCCATCTCGGACCCGTCCCGCGAGCCGATGCTGGACCGGGCCATGCCCGCCGACGCGGTTCCCGGCTCCACCATCCCAGAGGACACCGAGGCCGAGGTCCAGCTCCGCGACGGCACCTGGGTCTGGGCCCAGGTCATCGGCCAGCGCAAGGACCGTCAGGGCCGCTGGTGCGTGGGCCTGCGCTGGTACGCCTCGCCGTCCGTCGGCGGCCGGGAAGGCTGGTTCATCCTCGACCACCGCCACATCCGCAGGTGGAAAGAGGAATTAATTATTGCATCAGATCCGAGCTGCCTGGATCAGCGTGCGTCCGGGCCGCATGCCCCGTCGGTCATGAGGCCCGGGTGCTGGACGGCGCCCTTCTGGTCAGGTGTCTGGCGCGGTCAGCTGCCGGTGCGCAGTGCGGGTCCGATCCAGGGTCACGGCCAGGGCAGCGGCGAAGATTGCGGCCCCGATCGCGATGAGCGCGATCTGCCAGCCGGGCATGCCCCCAGCGACGATGGTATGCACGCCGGGCGGCTGCACCGGGCCAGCCGACCCGCCCGGCGCGGGAACGGCGTAGGCGAAGGCGGCGGTGGTCGTGGTGAGGGCCACCAGGACGCTGGCAGCGAGACCGCCCATGACCGCGGCGATACGGCGGATGCGCGTCATGGCTCCTCCTCAGCTAGTTGCCATGGCTTTGACAGTGCCGGTGCGGCGGGCTAGCAGGCATCGGGGAATCCCCTAGGCGTCAGCGGTGCCAGGTGCGGCTGCCGGCTGGATGTGCAGCTGGGCGGGGGTTCAGCCTGGGGTGATTACTTCTCGGGTTGTGGCCGTTACGCTTGGCGGGTGACGTTGCTCGGCAGATTGGCCGAGCTCGCGGCGTGCCAGCAGGCGCTATCGGCTGGCCAGGGGGGTGCCGCAGCGGCGGTGATCACGGGCGCGCCGGGGATCGGCAAGACAACGCTGTGGCGCGCGGCCGCCGGCACGCAGCCGGCCAGCACGACGCTGTTGCGCACCACCGGCCTGCAGGCTGGGCAGGCCGGGCTGGCCAACCTGGCTGACCTGCTTGACCCGGTGACCGGCGCGCTGCTACCACGGCTGCCGCCGCCGCAGGCCGGCGCTTTGCGGGCGGCGCTGGGCCTGGCGGCGGCGGACGTGCCGGTGACGGCCACCTTGCTGGAGCTGGCGACGGTCGGGCTGCTGCGGGAACTGGCGGAGGCCGGTCTGCTGGTCGCGGTCGATGACGAGCAGTGGGTGGACCCCGACAGCCTCCGCCTGCTGGAGAGCGCGGTGGTCCGGCTGAAGGACGCGCCGGTGCGCTGGCTGGTAGCGGTCCGCTCCGGCCACACCGGACGCGGGCTGGCCCAGATACTCGAGCACGAGCTGGGTGCCGCCGCGGCGCGGGTGGACCTGGCCGGGCTGGACGACGCAGCGCTGTCGGCGCTGGTCATGGACCGGTTCCCGGGACGCTGGTCGCCCGGCGTGCTGCACCGGGTGGTGGCGCTGGCCGCGGGCAGTCCGTATGCGGCGCTGGAACTGGCCCGCGAAACAGCCGCCCAGGGCGGCCATGACGGGACAGCGGTGCAGCTGCCCGCGACGCTGGCCGACTCGCTGCGCAGCCGCCTGGGCCGGCTCAGCCGGCCGGTGCTGGCCGTGGTGCAGACGGCAGCGGTGGCCGAGACGCCGACCCGGGCGCTGCTGCGCACGATCGCCGGCGGGGCCGCCGATGGGCGGGTGGACGAGGCGCTCGAGGCGGGCGTGTTGCACGCCGCGCCGCCCGACCCGGTGCTGCGGTTCAGCCACCCGCTGCTGCGCGAAGCGGCGGGGAGCATGCTGACCGGGCCGGGGCGGCGCCGCCTGCACCGGGCCATCGGCGCCGCGGTGGCCGACCCGGACCAGGCCGCCTGGCATCTGGCCCGCGGCGCCGACGAACCAGACGAGACGCTCGCCGAACGCGCCGAGCAAGCCGCCCGCCAGGCCAGCGCCCGCGGCGCACCAGCCCGCGCCGCGGCGCTGGCCCAGGCCGCGGCCGAGCTCACCCCCGGCCCCGGGAGCCTGCCCTCCTGGCGGCGCCGTATTTCCTGGCTGGAACGGCTGGTGGCGGCGGCCGAGTTCGAGCAGGCGCGGCAACTGAGCGAGAAATGGGCAGCGCATGTCCCCCCGTCGCTGCACGGGCGGCTCACCCTTGTACGCGCGGACGTGGAGACGACAGACCTCGAGGCGGCTTGCGGCCTGTTTACCGAGGCGTTTACGGAGCTGGCCGGGCGTGACCCCGCCCGCGCCGCACAGGCCGGTACCGAGATGTGCTTCCTCCTCGGCATCGGCCAGCGGCGGCTGGGCGAGGCACGCTCCCGCACGCCAGCAGTCATCGCCCAGGCACGCGCGGCCGGGAACCCGGTCGTCTTGCGGCAAACGCTGGCCACGGCAGGGTTCCTCGCGGCCCTGGCGGGCGAGCCCGGTGCCGGGGATCAGCTGCGCGAAGCGGTGCGGCTGCCCGGGTTTACCGACATGCCCTCCCCGTACGACGCGCCCGAGACGACCCTCGGTCTCTGGCATCTATGCCGCGGCGAGCTCGGCCCGGCCCGGGACCTGCTGACGGCGGTGATCGATGTCGCCGAGCGGCAAGGCTCACAGGAAAGCGCCGGCGGCATCAGAGCCCATCTCGGGGAGCTCGAATGGCGCGCGGGCAACTGGGATGCCGCGGCCGCGCACGCCGCCGCCTTTGCCCGCTGGAGCCGGGAGAGCAGCTACGGCCAGGAGGGACCACCGGCCTTCGCCACCTCACTCGTCGAGGCTGGCCGCGGCAACCTCGGGCGCGCCCGCGAAATCGCCGCCACCGGAGTAGCCCAGGCCGAAGCCCAGGGGGACTGGGGGTTCGCCGCTCAGTGCCGGATGGTGCTGGGCCTGGCCGAGTTGTCGGCCGAGGACCCCGCGGCGGCGCTGCGCTGGCTGGAGCCGGTCGCGGACATGCTGCAAGACGGCGGGATCGGCGAGCCAAGCGCCTTCCCGTTCACCCCTGACCTAATCGAGGCGTGGGCGGCCACCGGCCAGCTGAACCGGGCGGCCGGCCGGCTGGCCTGGCTGCAGCAAGCGGCGCGGCGGCTCGATCACCCGTGGGCGCGCATCACCGCCGGCCGCGCCGAAGCCGCCCTCCGCCTCGCCGAACGCGACCCCGCCGCGGCCATACGAGCCGCCGCGGCGGTCATCCCCGAAGCACGCGAACGCGGGCTCCCGTTCGAGCTCGGCCGCTGCCTCCTGGCGCTGGGCACCGCGCAGCGCAAAGCCCGCCAGCGCCGCGACGCTGCCGTCACCCTTGAGGAAGCCGCCGCCGTCTTCGCCGCCCTAGGCGCGCCGCAGTGGCAGGCGCTGGCCCAGGCGCAGCGGGCCCGCCTCGCGCCCAGGCCCGGCACCACGCTCACACCCACCGAGCAGCGCATCGCTGACCTGGTCGCCGCCGGGCAGACCAACCCGGAGATCGCCGCCACCTTGTACGTCAGCGTCAAGACCGTCGAAGCCAACCTGACCCGCATCTACCGCAAACTCGGCCTCCGCAGCCGCGTCGAGCTCGCGCGCAGCCACCCCAGCTAACCCAGAGAGGAGAGGAGGCGAAAGCTGTCATGCCGACGGCCGCGCGAGTGGGCATCGCAAGTCAAGGCCGACACGGCAGCCCCGCATCTGGAGGAATAAGACACGGTTTGAATACTGGGTCTCCGCCAGTTCGGTCCATTATTGCATTAGATGCAACATTCCTGGCAACACCTGGCTCCCATCGGCCGATAGACGCTTCGGGGGAGCGCAGCTATGAGCACGAAGGATTTCGCCGCGGCCGGGCTACCTGGGTCACCATGCGTCCGGGCCGCATGGCCCGTAGGTCATGCGGCCTGGATGCTGGCCATCTGGTCAGGCGTCTGGCGCGGGCAGCTGCCGGTGTGCGGTCCGGGCCCGGTCGAGGGTCACGGCCAGGGCGGCGGCGAAGATCGCGGCCCCGATCGCGATGAGCGCGATCTGCCAGCCGGGCATGCCCCCGGTGACGATGGTGTGCACCTGAGGAGGCGGCTGCACCGGGCCGCCCGGCGGCGGGACGGGATAGGCGAAGGCGGCAGTGGCTCCGGTGAGGGTCCCCAGGACGCTGGCCGCGAATCCGCCCAGGACGGCAACGATACGCCGGACGCAGCGGAAGTGGCGGCAGTGGTGGATGCGGTTCATGGCTCCTCCTGCGCTAGTGGCTATGGCTTCGACAGTGCCGGTGCGGCGGGCTAGGAGGCATCGGGGAATCCCCTAGGCGTCAGCGGCGTCAGCTGCGGCTGCCGGCAGGCTGTGTGGCTGGACGGGAGCTCAGCCTGGGGTGGTTACTTTTCGGGTTCTGGTCGTTACCCTTGGCGGGTGACGTTGCTCGGCAGATTGGCCGAGCTCGCGGCGTGCCAGCAGGCGCTATCGGCTGGCCGGGAGGGTGCCGCGGCGGCGGTGATCACGGGCGCGCCGGGGATCGGCAAGACAACGCTGTGGCGGGCGGCCGCGGACGCGCAGCCGGCGGGCACGGTGGTGCTGCGCACCACCGGCCTGCAGGCTGGGCAGGCCGGGCTGGCCAACCTGGCTGACCTGGTGGAGCCGGTGGCCGACGCGATGCTGGAGCGGCTGCCGCCGCCGCAGGCCGACGCCTTGCGGATGGCGCTGGGCCTGGCAGCCGCGCAGGCGCCCGCGACCGCGGCGGTGCTGGAGCGGGCGACGGTCGGGGTGGTGCGTGAACTGGCTGCGGCCGGTGGTGTGCTGGTGGCGGTCGATGATGAGCAGTGGGTGGACCGCGACAGTCTGCGGCTGCTGGAGTGCGCGGTGGTCCGGCTGAAGGACGCGCCGGTGCGCTGGCTGGTGGCGGTCCGGTCCGGGCACACCGGCCGGGGCCTGGCCCGGGCCCTCGATCACGAGCTGGGCGCCTCCGTGGCCCGGGTGGATCTGGCCGGGCTGGACGATGCGGCGCTGTTGCAGCTGGTCATGGACCGGTTCCCCGGACGCTGGTCCCCTGGGGTATTGCGCCGGGTGGTGGCGCTGGCGGCGGGCAGCCCGTACGCGGCGCTGGAACTGGCCCGTGAAACAGCCGCCCGCGGCGGCCGCGACGCGACAGCGGTACACCTGCCCGCGACGCTGGCCGATTCGCTGCGCAGCCGCCTTGACCGGCTCAGCCCCGGCGCGCTAGCCGTAGTCCAGGCCGCCGCCGTGGCCGACGCGCCGACGCGGACGTTGCTACGTGCGGTCGATGACGGGGCCGCTGACGAGCGGGTGGATGAGGCGCTGGAGGCAGGCGTGCTGGACGCGGACCCGCCGGACCCGGTACTGCGGTTCAGCCACCCACTAGTGCGGGAAGCAGCCGAGCGCATGCTGACTGGGCCGGGGCGGCGCCGCCTGCACCGGGCCATCGGTGCCGCACTGGCCGACCCGGACCAGGCCACCTGGCACCTGGCCCGCGGCGCCGACGAACCGGATGGGACGCTCGCCGAACGCGCCGAGCAAGCAGCCCGCCATGCCAGCGCCCGCGGAGCACCAGTCCGCGCCGCAACGCTGGCCCAGGCGGCCGCCGAACTGACCCCTGACCCGGACAGCCTGCCCGCATGGCACCGCCGTATTTCCTGGCTGGAACAGCTGGTGGCGGCGGCCGAGTTTGAGCAGGTGCGGCAGCTGAGCGAGAAATGGACGGTACATGTTCCGCCATCGCTGCGCGGGCGGCTCACCGCCGTGCGCGCGAGCGTGGAGACCGACGTCGAGACGGCTTGTGGCCTGCTTGCCGAGGCGTTTGCGGATCTCGCCGGGCGGGACCCCGCTCGCGCCGCAGAGGCTGGTACTCATCTGTGCCTCTACCTCGGCATCCTCATGGGGCGGCTGGGCGAGGCACGCTCCCGCGCGGCGGTGGTCATCGCGCAGGCGCGCGCGGCCAGAAACCCGGTCGCATTGCGGCAAGCGCTGGCAGCGGCGGGGTTTCTTGCTGCCCTGGCGGGTGACCCCGGCGCCGGAGACCGGCTGCGCGAAGCGGTGCAGCTCCCCGGGCTCGCCGACACGCCCTATCTCCACGACGCCCCCGAGACGATCCTGGCCATGTGGCACCTATGGCGCGGCGAGGTCGACCCGGCCCGGGACCTGCTGAACACCGTGATGGCTGCCGCCGAGCGGCAGGGCTCAGAGGAAAGCGCGGACATTGCGAGGATCTTTCTCGCAGAAGTGGAGTGGCGCGCAGGCAACTGGGTCGCGGCCGCGGCGCACGCGGCCGCCCATGCGCGCTGGAGCCGCGAGAGCAGTCACGGCCAGGAAGGAACATCTGCCTACGTCGTCTCCCTCCTCGAGGCGAGCCGCGGCAACCTCGAACGCGCCCGCGAGCTCGCGGCCACCGGTGCCGGGCAGGCCGAGGCCCAGTCGGATTGGACGTTTGCGGCTCAGTGCCGATGGGTGCTGGGGATGCTTGAGCTGTCGGCCGACGACCCGGCCGCCGCGCTGCGGTGGCTGGACCCGCTCGCGGACATGCTGCAAACCGGCGGGATCGGCGAACCGGGGTGCTATCCCTTCACCCCCGATCTGATCGAGGTGTGGGCTGTTACCGGGCACGTAGACCGCGCGGCCAGCCGGCTGGCATGGCTGCAAGAGGCGGCGCGGCGGCTGGACCACCCATGGGCGCGGATCACCAGCGGCCGCGCCGAAGCCGCCCTCCGGCTCGCCCAACGCGACCCGGCCGCCGCTGTGGCCGCCGTCGCGACGGTCATCCCCGAAGCCCGCGAGCGCGGGCTGCCGTTCGAGCTCGGCCGCTGCCTGCTCGTGCTGGGCACCGCGCAGCGCAAGGCCCGCCAGCGCCGAGCCGCCGCCACCACCCTCGACGAAGCCGCCATCGTCTTCGCCGGCCTCGGCGCCCGGCGGTGGCAGGCGCTGGCCCAGGCGCAGCGGGCCCGCCTCGCGCCCGGGCCCGACAACGCGCTCACACCCACCGAGCGGCGGGTTGCCGACCTGGTGGCGGCCGGGCGCAGTAACCCCGAGATCGCCGCCACCTTGTACGTCAGCGTCAAGACCGTCGAGGCCAACCTCACCCGCATCTACCGCAAACTCGGCCTCCGCAGCCGCGTCGACCTCGCACGTGGCCACCCCAGCTGAGCCAGTGCGAATGCGGTCATGCCGACGGCTGCCTTAGTGCACATCGCAAGGCAGGGCCGCCCCAGCGGCCCCCACGTCCGGGGAATACAACGCGGTTCGAATACTGGGACTCCGCCAGTTAACTCCGCTTTATTGCATCAGATGCAACATTCTCCGCCAGTTTCCTGCTTTATGATGTGAGCTCGTGGGTCCGGGCGGATCACCCCGAACTGGACAAGCCCCTGCACGACGTGGTCTGCCACTGGCTGACTGAGAGCTGGCCGTTCATAAAGCCGGACTACGCAGCGCGCTGACCCCGCTCATGCAGATGGATCTGAGCAGGAATGCGCAGGTAGCCGGACGTCAGCTGACTGACCGGCGCTGCACGCGAGACATGAGCATGGAGGCAAGCTGCCAGAACAGCAGCGCAGTGACAACGATACTCCCCAACCAGCTAGCCGTCTTGTCATTCACGCCTAGCAGGAGCAGCGTCCCGACCAGGACCAGAGCCAATGCGGAGCCGAAGTTGTTCCAGGCTCCGCGTCGCGCGAGCGGCTTTGAGGCCGGGCTGACGCGGGCAAGGTGACGCAGCCGAGACCAGGCAGGCTTGGCAGCCAGCGAGAGCAGGTACCAGCCAGCAGCCAGTCCCCCTGCTGCGATAGATACACCTGCGATCACATACACAAGCACGGACATCGCAGCTCCAGCCGGTCGCTATCAGCGCAGCCAGAGTTTACCGCCCCAGACTGGAAACGGGACTGATCGAACGCACCCAGCCATCAACCAGCAACTGGCCTGACAGCCCTGGCAGCGGAAGGGACAGCACCGGCACCGCGAATCGATCATGGTGGCCGAGGCCGAGACTCCCGGCACGAGCTCGCCGACCAGTCATCCGGTTCCACATCGATGATCCGTCCCCGACCCGGCAGCACTCAAAGGGGGGCCGAATAACACCCGGTTCGAATACTGGGTCTCCGCCAGTTGTTAATCCCGCTTTATTGACCGCCGACGAAAGGCGCGAGAGATAGCTCAGAGAAGGCGGTGGGGATAGCCAGCCACCGTTGGTGACCTGGCTGGCCCGGCGGCGCGGACTGGGGATAATCACCCTGCTAAATCCCGGTACACGACTCGCCGGCGGACCTGCTTTGACTCGCCAGGAAATTCCGGCATGCTGACACAGATCGCTCAGATGGTACGACTGTCCGGATGTGTCACAAGGAAACACAGAACACGCCAGGGTGCTTATGCCGGATCGGAAATCCCCTCGTAGCATTCCCGCCGCCACGTTCGCGGCCCGGCGGCGGCGGCTGCTCCTGGCCATCGGAGGGATAACATTGACCGGCGCCGTGGCACCTCACCTGCTGGCCGGCCCTGGGGAACACGAGCCTAAGCATCCAGAGCGGGCCGCGCTGCACGACCTAACCGGCCGCCAGGAACTTGCGGCTCATGAGGAACGGACGCCACATCACGGTCGGCCCCACCCAGCGGACCGGCCTATGTACTACATTGACGACGCCGACAAGGCGATCGCGCTGACTATCGATGATGGCCCTGATCCGGTGTACACCCCGCAGGTGCTGCAGGTGCTGCATCAGTACCACGTCACCGCGACGTTCTCCATGATCGGACTGCACGTCGCCGCCTACCCGCAGGTGGCGCGGGAGGTCGTGGCGGCCGGCCATCGGATCGCCAATCACACCTGGACACACTCCGACCTGGTTGGCATGGCGGCCCCCGGCGTGCACCGCGAACTCGCCCGGGCCAGCCGCGCGATCCACGCGGCGACCGGCGTGCACCCGGCCCTGTTCCGTGCTCCCTACGGGGCGTGGTCGGATGCCGTGTTCCGGCAATGCGCGCAGATGCGGATGGTCCCACTGGACTGGTCAGTCGACCCGCGCGATTGGGCGCGGCCGGGGGTGCGCAGCATCGTCCGCACCATCATGCGCGAGACCCAGCCCGGATCGATCATCTTGGAGCACGACGGCGGCGGCAACCGTTCCGAGACGGTGCGGGCCTTGCGTATCGTGCTGCCCCGGCTGCTGAGCGAGGGTTACCACTTCGAGACCCCGTGACCAGCCGTACGCGCCGCGGGTCACGTGGTGCCCGGGCGGCGCAGTTTGAGGAATACCACACTGTTCGAATACTGGCTCTCCGCCAGTTAACCGTCAATTATGCCTCAGATGCAACATCCAGCCGGTTGCGTATGGCCCTGTTAGCGCAGGTCACCGCAGGTGTTGCGCTAATTTCCGTCCTGACTTTCGTTATCCTCCGTCGAGCCCGAAGACATTGCCGAACGGATCCAGGAGCTGGCAGATCTGACGCTCGGGTCCTACCCGCAGCGGGCCTCGGTGGGGACGGCACCCCCGCCCGAGCAGCCGACTCCGCGCGCCGCGCACGTCAACTACCGACCAATACACCACGACGCTAAGCCCGGGCGGGTTGCGCTGATCGTCGCTGGGATGAAAGCCGACCTCAACGCCACCAGCCTCGTACCAGTAAAACCCGCTCTCACTTCGCACCGGCGCACCATCACCCAGATGTGTGGCCCACCACCTAGCGGTCGCACCCGGGTCGTCAGCGAAGATCATCACAGCCCGGACTGCTGGCTTGTCCACCATCCAGTCAGTCTGGCAGCAACACCCGGGCAAGCCGGGCGACCAAGCACCCACCCGACACGCCCACGACCCATCACAAGGACATGGGCACACCTGGGCACCAGCCTCGACTGTCCATCCAACGGACCTGCCGGGAATAACACCCAGTTCGAATACTGGGTCTCCGCCAGTTGACAGTTGACGCGCCGGTGCCCGGTGAGACGACGTGGCGCTTGTTCTGGCCCGCAGGATCCCTGGGTGGGCCGAACCCAAAAATTAATTAGAAAGATTCTTTACAGTAAGCCTTGACGGCCCGGGCTCTCCGGACATACAAAGTGACCACATCACCGGTTACCGGCTCACGCGAGGCGCAGCGCCTGAGCTCCTCTCGCCCTCTGGAGGGTCGATGCAGCTCGGAAGACGGATTCTGCGCACAGCTTTCATCGCTGGCTTAGCGCTCGGGCTGCCAGCCGGCGGCTCGGTCCTCACGCTGGCCTCCGGACCCGCCGCGCAGGCCTCCACCGCATGCGCCGCGGCGTGGAGTTCCACTACCGTCTACACCGCTGGCGAGCAGGCCAGCGAGAACGGGATCAATTACACCGCCAACTGGTGGACTCAGGGCAACGATCCGGCGACCAACAACGGCGGAAGCGGCTCGGGAGAGCCGTGGACATCCGACGGCTCTTGCACCGGCGGCTCGGGGTCGGGATCGGGCTCAGGGTCGGGGTCGGGGTCAGGGTCGGGGTCAGGGTCCGGCACGGGCTCGGTGAGCGGCCTGCTCTTCAGCCCGTACAAGGACGTCACCATCAACCTGAACTGGAACACCGACCAGATGCAGTCGGCCGTGACAGGGACCGACCTGCCGGTGGTGGGCTCCGGCAGCCTGGTGTCGGGGTACATCCCGAAGCTGCCCGCGATCACGCTC
>Ga0335073_10015245_pt1 | contig 10750 bp, 11 predicted proteins | sample Lox_Sample_22_FD_207093 | JGI IMG/M metagenome (GOLD analysis project Ga0335073, IMG submission 207093) | Soil microbial communities from Loxahatchee National Wildlife Refuge, Florida, United States - Lox_Sample_2.2 | ecosystem: Environmental > Terrestrial > Soil > Wetlands | place: USA...
ATTCCGCCGGGTGTCACGATAAGATTCGATGGCTTGACGTCCCGGTGGACAACACCGCGCAGGTGGGCGTAATGCAGAGCCGCGAGAAGCTGCAGGACATAACCCACCGCCTCCCGTTCGGGGATGCGCCTCCCTCGGGTCTCAAACGCAAGGGTGACGCCCTCCACCAGTTCCATGATCATCACAACCGTGCCGTCAACCTGGAAAGCGGTGCGGAGTTGCGCGATGTTGGGATGCGTGAACCCGGCAAGGATTCGAATCTCCGACATAAAGCGTGCAGCCGTTTCCGGTTCGGCGGTAAGCTGCGGCTTCATGACTTTCATCGCTTCAATCCGATCGCTCAGCGTATTGCGAACCCGGAAGACCTGTCCCATGCCGCCGGTGCCCAGGACGCCGAGAATCTCGTAGTCGCCAATCTTCCGGCCTACGTTTAATTCCATGGGGCGGCGGCCTCCGCTTGCGTGTCTGCGCTGGGGGAGAGAACGCGATGCGCACAAAAGGGCGCTTGATTCGGTTCGATCGGGCTGGGGGAAGACCCAAGCACTATAACCTGTACCCCATCGCAGATCAACGGAATTCTGACACGCGCCGCTCAGGCGTTCGATCCCAGGCCGCAGAGGGCAGAACTCCGCATCTCGACGCTTCTGGGCAAACAATACGGCCAGAAGCCCCATTGAGTTGTCATCCCGGGTGAAGCCCGGAATGACTCTGCGGGGCAGGTCGAAGATTTGAAGATTGCGGTCGTGCAGAACGGCCAACCGATCCCCATGGGGCGAGATCGCATAGTTCTGTTCCAAACCGAGGACTGCCCCCACCCCTTTTCCGGTAAACTAAGAGCTGACGACTATGCCCCTCAAGACGTTATTCCTCAACCCTCCGTCGTTCGAAAACTTCGATGGTGGCGCCAGCAGCCGCTGGCCTGCGACTCGCGAAATCGAGTCCTACTGGTACCCCGTCTGGCTGGCCTATCCGGCCGGCATGCTCGAGGGCTCGCGCCTGCTCGACGCCAATCCGCACCACGTCTCCTGGCAGCAGGTGAGCGACATTCTGAAGGACTACGAGTTCCTCGTCCTCTTCACCAGCACCATCGGCTGGTCCGGCGACCTGAAGATGGCGCAGGTGCTCAGGGACACCTACCCGAAGCTCAGAATCGCCTTCGTCGGCCCGCCCGTCACCACCGACCCCGACAAGGCCCTGAACGACTGCCACGCCATCGACTTCGTCTGCCGCCGTGAGTTCGACTTCTCCATCGTCGAATACGCCAACGGCAAGCCGCTCGACGAGATTCTCGGCATCAGCTACCGCAAGAACGGTGTGGTCGTCCACAATCCCGACCGTCCCCAGGTCGAGAACCTCGACGCCCTGCCCTGGGTTACCGACATTTACAAGCGCGACCTCGACGTGACGAAGTACAACGTGCCGTTCCTCCTGCACCCCTTCGTCTCGCTCTACTCCACGCGTGGCTGTCCCGCGCAGTGCACCTTCTGCCTCTGGCCGCAGACGCTCAGCGGACACGCCTGGCGCAAGCGCTCCACCGACGACGTGGCTGCCGAAATGGCTCACGCCAAAGAGCTCTTCCCGCACGTGAAGGAATTCTTCTTCGACGACGACACCTTCAACATCCAGAAGGCCCGCACCGTCGAGCTGTGCGCGAAGCTCAAGCCGCTCGGCCTCACCTGGTCCTGCACCTCGCGCGTCACCACCGATTACGAAACGCTCAAGGCCATGCGCGAAGCCGGCTGCCGCCTGCTCATCGTCGGCTTCGAATCCGGCGATCCGCAGATCCTCAAGAACATCAAAAAGGGCGCCACCGTCGAGCGCGCCCGCGACTTCGCCCGCGACTGCCACAAGCTCGGCCTCACCATCCACGGCGACTTCATCCTCGGCCTGCCCGGCGAGACGAAGGAGTCGATCCGCAACACCATTAACTTCGCCAAAACCCTCGACGTCGAGACCATCCAGGTCTCCATCGCGCACGCCTTCCCCGGCACCGAGCTCTACGAGTTCGCCCGCGCCAACGGCTTCATCACCAACGAGAACAGGATGACCGACGAAGGCGGCCACCAGCTCGCCCACATCGAGTACCCTGGCCTGCCTGCCGAATACGTGCTCGAAATGGTCAACAAGTTTTACGACGAGTATTTCTTCCGCCCGAAGGCCGCCTGGCGCGTGGTTAGCAAGGCTATCGCCAATCGCGACCTCAAACGGCTGTACATCGAGTCGAAATCGTTCCTCAAGCTGCGCGCCGAGCGGAACAAAATGGTCCGCGACAGCAAAACGCAGAAGGAACCGGCCGCCGCCAACGCCGGGGCTTAGAAACTGCAACGCTGTGGGGAGCCGCCGGCGCTGTCGGCGGCTTTCGATTTTCCGAGGGGAAGATGAATCACTGTTACTCTCCGTTGGCTCTAAACAGTTAGCGCTGGCCGCCGTCTCACCGACCGAACCCTGACCGCTGAATCATGACCTTTCGCCGCTACCTGGTGCTCGCCATCGTCACCATCACCGCATCCTGCGGCGATACGTTCCTGGCGCGCGGCATGCATTCCCTGGGGCCGGTTTCCCTCGCGCACCCGGCCGAGCTGATTCGCGCCATCTTCTCGCCCTGGGTCGCGGCCGGCATCGTGTTGCTCATCGGCTTCTTCGCGTCCTACCTCACTGCGCTTTCTTTCGCCGACCTCACCTACGTGCTGCCGGCCACGTCGCTCGGCTACGTCATCATGACCGTCCTGGCCAAATGGTGGCTGCACGAGCATGTCTCCGCGTGGCGCTGGCTCGGCGTGCTGTGCATCACGATGGGCGTCGGCTTTGTCACGCGCGGCCCGTCGTGGACCGAGCATCCACCAGCGTCGGCCAGGTCTTCGGAATCCGTCCAGCCGCACGTCGAGGAGGCCCTCCGATGAACGCCGCTCCCGTGCTGCTCGCTACCATCGGTATGATCGCCGCCATCGTCGTCACTGCGACCGCCGGCGATATCCTCATGGCATCCGCGCTGCGGCAGATCGGCGACCTCGACATCATCCGCGCCCGCAGCGGGCTCGCCGGCGCGGCGGCAGCCGTCGTCACCAACAGCCGCTTCGGCCTCGGCGTCGTCTTCCTGGCCCTCAGCTTCTTTTCCCTGCTCTACAGCCTCAGCCACCGTGAGCTGAGCCTGATCGGCCCGGCCGCCACGTCGCTCACCTTCGTCACCAACGCCGTCGCCGCAAAGTTTTTCCTCGGCGAGAACGTCGACCGCCGCCGCTGGACAGCGGCCATCTTCGTCTGTGTCGGGGTAGCCCTGCTCGCGTTCTGAGCAGAGCGACGAACCTCGGCGAGATCCGCGTGGAACTTTGCGTCAGGTCTTCCGGTTTTTACCGTCCGTCGCGCAGCCGCGACGCCAGCCGATCCGGCAGGCCGGCCTGCAGAATCCGTTCCTGCGCCTCGCGCAGATCGTAGGGCACGCGATACCAGGTCAGCAGCATCTGCGCGTCGTCGTAGATCGCGAACGCCGCGCGCCAGTCGCCGTCGCGCGGCTGGCCCACCGAGCCGGGATTGATCAGGTAACGCGCGCCCTCGCGCAGCTGCAGCTCGAATTCTTCCCTCTCGTTGCGCCTGGCGTAGTGCGGCGTTAGCCGGAACCAGTCGTCGCCGTTGGTGGCAAAACCGCCCTGCACGTGCGTATGGCCGAAGAAGGTCAGCCGCCGGCCTGTCTCGATCAGCGACGGCCACGCGTCGCGCACCGTCACAATGTACTCGTCCTCGTCGTTCGGCGAGCCGTGAACGCAGCTCACCTGCGGACCGTCCGGCATAATCGGGCCCGCGGCCAGCTGCCGCAGCCACTCCCGATGTTCCTCGGTCAGCACGAACTCCGTCCAGCGCGCGGCCCGCTGCGCTACCGGATTGAATTCCTCCACGCCGCCCAGGCCGCAGCAGGCGCGGTCGTGATTGCCGCGCACAAACACGTTCCCCAGACGCCGCGACTCCTCGATGACCTCATTGGGATTGGCGCCATAACCCACCACATCGCCCAGGTTCCACACCACGTCATGCTGGGGAGCTGCCGCTAAAACCGCTTCGAGAGCCTCGAGGTTGGCGTGGATATCGGAAAGGAGCAGAGCGCGCATGTAGGATAGGGCCGTTTATCACTGTACATCACGGTTGGATGAGGTTCGTACTGATTAGGATGATTGGGCCCTCACCCGTGCCCTGTGGCCGGGCGCCGCTTCCCGTAACGGCACGGCCTCCTGGTCCGGATCGCCATTGTTTCCAGCGCCATTCCGCAATGTGGCCAGGGGCTCGTCCAGCCGGGTTTGCATGGTCGGGACGGCGCCCAGCAGGCTGCGCGTGTAGGGGTGCAGCGGATGGCTGAACAGCGCCTCGCGCGGCGCTTCCTCCAGCAGCAGGCCGTGCCGCATCACGGCTACGCGGTCTGCGACCTGCGAGACGACGGCCAGATCGTGGGAAATAAAGAGCATGGTGAGCCCGAAGCGCTCGCGCAGGCTGGCCAGCAGCTCGAGAATCTGCGCCTGCACGGTCACGTCCAGCGCCGTGGTCGGCTCGTCGGCGATCAGCAGCCGCGGCCGGTTGACGATGGCCGTGGCAATCAGGATCCGCTGCCGCTGACCTCCGGAGAACTGGTGGGGGTAGTCCACGATGCGCCCTGCCGGATTGGGCAGAGCCACCGCGCTCATGGCGTCGAGCACGCGCTGGCGGACCGCGCGGCGCGAGAGGCCGCGCTCATGGGCGCGCACCGCTTCCGCAATCTGCTCGCCCACCGGCATCACCGGGTTGAGCGCCGTCATCGGCTCCTGGAAAATCATCGCGATCTCGCGCCCGCGCAGCCGCCGCAGCGACTCGGCGTCGAGCCGCAGCAGTTCGCGGCCGTCGAACTCGATCTTTCCTTCGACGCTGGCCGCCCCGTCCAGCAGGCCCATGATGGCCAGCGCCGTCGCGGACTTGCCGGAGCCGGACTCGCCGACCAGGCCCAGCGATTCGCCCTCGCCAATCTCAAACGAGAGCCCGCGGACGGCCGGCGCGGAGCCGAAGCGGATATTCAGGTTCTCGATGCGCAGCAGCGGCACACTCGCCATGCTACAGGAGCAGCTCCCGGCGACGCGAAAGCGGCCGCAGTTGCACGATTAGGAGACGCCATGCTCTCAGCGTATGCTGGAAGCAGAGAGGCCGTTCGCCGGTTTCTCCTTACGTTCTGGCCCGCTCTCGAGCCTCCGCGGCTCATCTACCCGGGCAGCGGAGACGATTCACCAGGTTGGCCCGAAGGGGCGCCCGGATCGAGCCCGGCTCCGGTTGCAAACGTCGCATAACCGGGAAATGAGGCAATGATGCGGTCCGAACTGGTCTATTCCGCGGGACTCCAAATTGAAAACCGCTTTCTTCTGGCCACCACCGCCATGCGAGCCGTGCGCAAGCTCCACGTCAGCTCAACCCGCACCGAGGACACGACCAACCACGTGCTGGGCGAAGTGGCGTCGGGTCGTTTTGTCCAGGTTCGCCTGCCCGAGGTGAAGCCCGCGCCGCCGATCGAGTCTCCACTGATTACTCCGGCGGCCTGATTCTGTTCACGCACTCCGGCGTCGCTCCACGTCAGCCCTCCGCGCTGTTCATCCGTTCCGTCATGATCTGGAAGTGATACCCCATCACCGCCATGGTCATGGCTGCGCCGAAGGAACGGCGATGCCGGGTGGCCGCGGAGAAGATAAATCTCCAGTACACCAGCCTGGCTTTGCCCAGAACGCCCAGGCGCCACATCGAGAGAAACATCGCTTGCACGTTGCCGAGGCTCACATTCGCCTGGTAATGTGGCCGGCAGCGGCTCAGATACGCCCGCACCCGCGCATAGTACGCCTCGCGGTCGTAAATGCGCCGCAGCACCGAGCGGTAGCCCTCGACCAGCCGGGCAGAGTTCATGCGAGGAAGAAAATTCAGCTCGCAGCCTGTGTTGTTGCCGCCCCCTGCATGAAGCACGCGGCCTTCGCCCGAAAGACGGCGGAAGAGCCGCGTGCCCGGCATGGCCTGCAGCAGGCCCACCATCGCGATCGGTATCTCGCTCTTCTGAATGAACTCGACGAGGCGGTCGAAAACATCTTCGCGGTCCGTGTCGAAGCCGAGGATGAATCCCCCCATCACCTCGATACCGTGTTGCTGGATGCGGCGGATACTCGCGAGCAGATCGCGGCGCGTGTTCTGCAGCTTGTGCGCCGCCAGCAGGGTCGATTCGTCCGGCGTCTCAATGCCCAGAAAGACTGAAGCGAAGCCCGCCGCCTTCATCGCCTGCAGCAGGTCGAGATCGTCCGCCAGGTTGAGCGAGGCTTCCGTGATGAAGCGGAACGGAAAACCACGCGCCGTTTGCCATTCTGCCATGGCCGTCAGCAGCTCGCGCACGCGCACCTTATTGCCGATGAAGTTGTCGTCCACCAGAAACACCGGGCCCCGCCAGCCCGCCGTGTAGAGCTGGTCGAACTCGGCCAGCGTCTGTGCGACTGCTTTGGTCCGCGGACGGCGCCCGTAGATCTCGATGATGTCGCAGAATTCGCAGTCGAACGGGCAGCCCCGCGAATACTGCACCGTCATGGTGCTGTAGCGATGCATGCGGATGAGATGGAGCATGGGCAGCGGGCTGTGCTCCATAGCGGGGCGCTCCAGGGCCTGATACACCGCGCGAGCCCGATGCGATTCGAGATCGCGGGCCAGCTCCCCCATGATGTCTTCCGCTTCTCCAATCACAACGTGGTCACCCTCAAGCTCTGTGGCCGGCACGCTGCTGGCGATGGGACCACCCACCACCGTGCGCCGGCCCTGGGCACGGCAACGGCGCACGATCGACACCAGATCCTGTCGCTGCACATGCATGCCGCTCACGAACACCACGTCAGCCCAGGCGAGGTCGCGATCGCGCAGCCGCTCCACATTCGTATCCACCAGCCTCTTGTTCCAGGATTCCGGCAACAGCGCGGCGACCGTCATCAGCCCCAGCGGAGGCTGCGCGGCGCGCTTGCCCTGAAACGACAGCGCATAGCGAAAACTCCAGAAGGTATCGGGAAAACGCGGATAAACGAGCAGCACATTCACAGCTGGATCTCCTTGAAGTCAGCTTCACGACAGGGACGTCGCGCGGTCTGACTGCTGCGAGTGTGCGCTTTCCGGTGGGGGGGACTGTGGAGGGATACGAAAAGATTACAAACCGGGACGTCACGACAGTAATGGCCCGAAACACAAAGAGGAAGCGAACATTCGCCGCTTCCTCCCGTGCTGCGGAGAACTGCTGCTACTTCTTCGGCGGCGCGATCGAGTCCTTGGCCGATTTCGCGACGCGGAATTTCACCACCGTCTTGGCCTTGATCTTGATCTGTTCGCCGGTCTGCGGATTGCGGCCCATGCGCGCTTTCCGTTCCGCCTTCACCAGACGGCCGAGGCCGGGAATGACAAAGACGCCGTTCTTCTTCGTCTCTTTGATCGCCGTCTCAGCCAGCAGGTCGAGAAACGCCGCCGACTGCTTGTTCGTGAGTTCCAGCTTCTCCGCCAGTTGCCGCACCAGCGCGGTTTTGGTCATCGTTGCTGCCATAGAATCTTCCTCCTTTTTGTTGCCTGATTCGGATCGCCCGAGAGCGACCCCGCCATGGAACCTCCGGAAGCCGATGCGCGCCGATAAGCGGAAAAGCCAGTATTGACGCGGGTCCGAAAGAACCTGCCGCCGTTTACCTTGCGGCTTTCAGCGGCGTTTGTCAATGGGAAAACCTCGGTTTCCACAGGATTTTTGCGGTTTTCCCTGGTTTTTCTCTGGAAAACCCCGAAAAACCGCCCTTTTCCCCTGTAAAACCGTGGACCAGGCGCCGCGCAGCCGCTCCCGGAGCGGGTTTTGCGATGCTTCCCTGCTCGCGTGGAGTGTAGTCCCTGCGCTACACCCGGTAAAGGCCATTCCTTCGCAAGGCAGCTTCCTCGTTACTTCGGAAGCAAATGCGCAGCCCACGCCGCGCGCCGTTTTTCCGGCTTCGCCACCGGCTCATTCAGGAAATCTACCAGCGGCGTTGCCAGCCGGAATCGCTTCTCCACTTCCGCCGCCAGATTCGGCTTGAGCGCTTCTTCCGCGGGCAAATGCGCGGTCACCCCCCACTGCCGCCATTTGATCCACTCCATCGCTGGATGGTCGACCGGGAACCCTCTCGGCGGCCGCGACAGCGCCATGGGATCGTGCACGCTGAAGGCGCGCAGCAGTTTCTTGTCTTCGATCAGACGCCGGAACGTGTCGTGCTCGTTCACCAGACGCCGCCGGATCGCCAGCGTCTGCTCCTTCTCCGGCATATACGCGCCCGCGGCGATCACCAGTTCCGTGCCGCTCACGTGCAGGTAATAACCGGCGCCGGAGGTTTTCTCCATCCCCTCACGCGACCACCACGCGCCCAGGTGTGTCTTGTAGGGCGCCTTGTCCGCGGAGAAGCGCGTGTCGCGGTAAATCCGGAAAAGAATCTTCGCCGCCGGGCGCACATGCTGCGGAGCGTACTCTGCCATGCCTGCCGTCACCCGCTCGATCAGCGCCAGCATCGGCGTCTTCACCTCCTGTTCGAAGGTGCCCCGCCGCTCCTCAAACCATTCGCGCCGGTTGTTCCGTTTCAGTCCCCGCAGGAAACGCAGCGCCTCCGCGCCGAAATGGGGCTTGCTGTTCATTCGCTCATTGTAATCACGAAGGAATGGGCCTGATGGCTGCACCATCGCTTGCCTGCGGATCGGAAAACCCGTCAAACTGGAAGCATGCGCCGTCTCTTCTTTCCCCTGCTCTTCCTGGGCCTGGCCGGCTCCGTCGCCGGAGGCGCCGCGCGGACCGGCGCACCGGCCCCGCCCATCGCGCAGCACCATCTCAGTGCTAGCCAGGCGCGGCAGATCGCGCTGCTCGTGGCGCGTCACGACCACATCGACCTCAGCGACACGCACATCGAGTTCAACAGCATGGATCTGAGCAACGACTTCATCCCCGGCTACTCCAGCTTCATCGTCATCCGCGAAAGCAGCACGCCCGGCCCCGACGAAACCCTGCGCCGCTATGCCGTCAATCGGCTGACCGGCGATGTGTGGGAGATGACCCTCTGCACCCACTACGACTTTCCCGAGCTTCACCGCATGTTGAAAGCCTTTGCCGTGCGGAGCGGAGAAACCGCGGGCGCGGTCGCAGCCCAGAGCCGGGAGCTCGGCTGCACTGAACAGAAGACCGCTCCGACCCTCTGAGATCGCGCGGCGCGCCTCTCCTTCAGGCTGCCGCCTCCGGCGCTCCGATTTGCCGCACCGCTCTCCACGCGTAGTGGAATCCTGAGAACAGCGTCAGCGCGATCGTCGCCGAGAGGCTCCATTGCCGCAGCGTCAGCACCCAGGCCGGGTGCCACGTCTGGCTCAGGATCACCGACGCCACCGCCAGAATCTGCGCGACGGTGTTCGCTTTGCCAAAGATGCTGGGCTTGAAATTGCGAATCGACGTTGTGGCGAAGAGCACGGCGCCCACCACCAGAATGCCCAGGTCGCGGGCGAAGACCAGCACCGTAACCCGCAGCGAGAGCAGCCCCTCGTGGTGCAGCACCAGAAACAGTGTGCTCAGCAGCAACTTGTCCACCACAGGATCGAGATACTGCCCCAGCATCGTGCGCTGATGCAGCAGCCGTGCCAGCAGCCCGTCGAGCGCATCGGTCACTCCCGCCACCACGAACAGCGCGAAGGCCGCCTGGAAATGTGCGTCAAGAATGGCCAGCACCAGAAACGGCGCGATGCAGAGGCGGAAGAACGTCAGTAAATTGGGAGTCGCCCGTATATCGTTCATTGCTTCCAGTATCTTGCCTGCCCCGGGGTCGGCGCGGCTTCGACATCGTCACAAACCATCCATACTAATGCACTGCGCCCGCATGCGAGCGGCGAAGCCGCACTGCGCTCCGCCAGCCCGCCATCGCCGCGGCTCCGCAGGCCGCGTCACCCTCGCCCCGCTGGGGCCGACCCTGCTATCATGGAAGTCGCAGGTGCCTCTGTAGGCGCGTAGCTCAGTTGGTTAGAGCGCTACCTTGACACGGTAGAGGTCAGGAGTTCGAGTCTCCTCGTGCCTACCAATCCTGAACTTCACAGGTCGCGACGTTGAGAGCCGAAGAGGTCGCATCACCCGCGCGCTCTCTGGCAGGTCGGTCGTGCCCTGCAGGCACCGTCTCCAGCCAGACCGGCTCTTTCCCTTCCTTCGCGGATGATGCCGGCGCCCATGGATCGTCAGCCGGATAAGGCGTTTGCCTGCGCCTGTCGACGAGCACCACCGGCTGGAGCGCCATCTTCGATCGAATTCCAGGTTATAGTTACTCCCGATGCAGCTTAGCTCGCCGCACCGTTCTTTCCCATGGCTTGCAGTTGTCTGCTGGTGCGCGGTCGCAGCGCCGCTGTGCAGCGCCCAGGTGCGTGTTCTCGTCGATCAGGTTGGTTACGAATCGACCGCCGCCAAAGTCGCGCTGATTGAAACAACCCGGGACACCGGCCTCTCCGAATTCACGCTCGTCGACGCCGGCTCCGGCCGCGTGGTCCTCACCGGAACCCTCCAGCCTGCCGGCTCGGTCGATCGCTGGCGCGACTGGCAATTCTGGAAGGCCGACTTCTCGGCGTGGCGAACACCCGGCAACTACAAGCTAAGCGTCGCCACCCCCGGCGGAATGGCCATCTCCTGCGCTTTCGAAATCGGCGACGATCTGCTGGAACGGAAGACGCTGTCGAACATCATCTACTACTTCAAAGGGCAGCGCGCCAG
>Ga0335073_10015246_pt1 | contig 10750 bp, 8 predicted proteins | sample Lox_Sample_22_FD_207093 | JGI IMG/M metagenome (GOLD analysis project Ga0335073, IMG submission 207093) | Soil microbial communities from Loxahatchee National Wildlife Refuge, Florida, United States - Lox_Sample_2.2 | ecosystem: Environmental > Terrestrial > Soil > Wetlands | place: USA: Florida...
AGTTGCGGAGATGGCAATCGGAGGTACCGTTTCTGGTTTAGCCTCATTGCATTTCCATGTCACGCATAGAACATATTTGACTTCAATCCGACTCGACCATCTCTCCCCACATAAAATGCGCAACATGACCTACCCAAGAGGAATGGCATTGCTCTCAAGCTCCATTTCACCATGGCGGTGCCGTTTCTGTCGAAGAAAAATCCCCTCCGTTACCGCCGCAAGAACCTTTACCTCACCAAGCCGACGAAAACAATCTGCGAATACTGGCGCCATTGCGCCATCAATGGACGCGAGCAAGATATAGCAAGAGAAACACTACAATTCTGTTAGTACACCTGGATAGTCCTTGTTACATCGCTTGCTTACCATCTTACGCAGCAACTACGCTCTTAGTTTAATAGTTGGAACTGTTGCACTTTCGTATGGTTCGGTACCGCTGTACAAGACAGTATGTCTGCAATTCGAACCTATTCCTAAGCTCACACAATTAACTTGATTGTCTTTAGATATGTCAACAGATGGGTTGGGGTGGTCAACCCATCAAATCTCCTGGACATTTCGCTTCGGATAGAGACCCTTCAGAACGATTGAAACCTGTCACAGATGTCCCTCGCCTACGTATAACATTTAATAGCTCTGTGTCATCCATATTGCCTTGGAAGTTTGTTCCACAACAACGAGAAGTCCGCGTACTACCGGGTGAGACGGCTCTTGCGTTCTACACCGCCACAAACACATCCAAAGAAGATATCATAGGAGTTGCTACATATAGCGTTTCTCCAGGTCAGGTTGCACCTTACTTCTCTAAGATTCAATGTTTCTGTTTCGAAGAGCAACGACTCAATGCTGGCGAGACGGTTGATATGCCAGTCTTCTTCTACATCGACCCAGAATTCGTAAACGATCCAAATATGAAAGGTATTGAAACCATCACATTAGGGTATACCTTTTTCAGTAAGTGTGGCAAATTTTTCTTATCTTGAAAAGCGCTGAACGTAATGTAGAAGCGAAGTACGACAAGCAAGGTCATCTTCAGCCTGTGCCAATGGCATTTTGAGTTACTCATCACTCGATGATCATAGATCATCACATCTTCCAGATGAAAACTTGGAAAATAGTGCCAGTACATGATGATAAGCGACAATCAAGACTTCATACAACTGCTTGTACGCTCCTCAGAACAGCTGCTCTGAGATGTGATTCGTTGAGAGCCAAACCGTGACGAAAGCGAAGTCGTGGATGTCACGGTGATGTTACAGGAACCAGGACTGAATCCTGTAGTAACAGCTAGTTACCATTGAAGGGAGTCACGCTAAAGGCTGTTAGCATCACACTCTGTGTAGCGTGTGGGATGAGCGGCTCTAGAGAGCTGACCGACAGACTGGAAACGGGAACAAGACGACCTCTTCACTTGGATATGGTAGATAACTGAGGAGATCGCAATCCCGATATGGGAGCGAGGTCAACCTAAGCCTTGTCACTCCCGTTACTTCTCCCTGCTATTGCTGTTCGAAGAATCTGTGAAGCCCACTCAAAACACAAAGTCATATCATTGACTGACTCTTTTGGTGCAACGTCAATGCCCAATTCACTTACCTTATGTTCATCAAGTTCGCCTTCCACATCACCATCTTTAAAGAGAAAAGCATGGTCCTTGACATAATTCGGCCAAACAACCTCATCCACATAGCCTTCTGGGTCCTCCCAAAAGGCCTCAAGCGTGACATAACCCTTCCTAACCTCCCTCCTCGCCTTAACAGTAGCAAAGTCAGCCCTCAGAAGCATTCTCACATCAAAGAGCTCCCTCACGCCACTCATCTCCTCCGAAAACAGCAGGAACCCATCAACAATGCAAACCCGCATCTCCTCCTCCGCCAACAGCGCCCCAAACTCCTCCGTCCACCGCCGCACCACCTCCTCCCCCACCTGCACCTCACGGACCTCGTTGCCGCCCTGGATGCTGTCGAAGCCGTCCTGCGGGCGGCCATGCTCCCTGGCGAAGGCGAGCATGCGCCGCAGCGCGGCGGCGTCGATGGCGTCCGCGCAGTCCCAGTCCGGCAGCCGCCGGCCGTCGGACATCGTCCGGAGCGGGATCGCCGAGTCGGCGTGGTAGAAGTCGTCCTCGTGGACGATGAAGGCGTGCGGTGCCAGCGCCGCCCGCAGCAGCCGCGCCAGCGTCGTTTTGCCGCTGCTGGAGGGGCCCGAGAGACCGAGGAGGAGGGTGCGTGGGGCCATAGTTTAGGCTGGGAGTGGGTGGGATGTCGTAGTTGCGGGATTCACGGCTGAGTAGTTGTGGTGATGGACGGGTGGAATTTTGGAGTTCCCTCGGAAAATAATGATGTCGAGATGAGTCGATTCTTGGAGAAGCGTCTGTTCGTTGCGAATTTGTAGTTCTATCTGGAAATTTCAGGACGTGACTGTTGCGACGTTAAGATCCCGAACTGGTATCACGAGAAACTGTAGATTAGAAGCAGAAGAAGTGACGATTCAACTAACTACTAGGCTATGGCAATATATAGAGTCGTTACGGTGCAGTAGCCTATTAGGTAGGTAGGCAGAGTGGTGTACGCTTATTGCTTTCGGTAATTCAATGTCGTAACAACTGAGTGTTAGAACGCTAGCACGATACGATAAGGTTTAGAACGTAACATTCGATTTCCTCCGCACCAAAGCTTCTGTTTACTCATTTACCGCCTCATGAATATCACCACCTCCATCACTAACATATGACGTCGTGTGCAATAGGATGGGAAACACAATATCAACATTAACTTTCGTCCCCTGAGTGGCGGACCGCCCGCCATGCCAGGCAAAGAGACCGGTCAGCTTCCCTCCAGTGTGTGACGGAACACCTCGTGAGGAACAGCACGCAATTAGAGAGTGTAGGTTACATCGTCAGCAGTACCCACTTCACCTCTACCATGTCCCTTCTTCGACTCCTGCCATTGTATTCCATATTAGCGCTGCTACACAGTCACACCACTCATATCCGTGACCTTGTATCCAATACCCTTCGCTTCACAATTTGGATCGCTGTGGCGTTGCGATATCGAGCAACAACCTATCCCACAAGATCTCTGCTTCACAGAGTTGGGGCTAAGAGAGCAACTGCACATGCAGCTTGACAAGTGCCAAAGGCCGCATTACAGGCGATGATGGTAGCTGGAGCAGTAGCACCAAGAGTCGCGCCCCAAGTAAATCCAGCAGCGCCATAGCAGGCCATGACCACGGCAGCACAACCAGCCTGGCAGGTGCCATACGCAATAGGCCCAGCAGAGGCCAGAGGGATAAGGCTGAGGGCTGGGAGGAGGATATATCGCCAGTGCATCGCTGAGTCGACTATCCTATGGGTTTGTTAGCTAACGCGGCATTAGATGCAGTGCGTTTAGGACTATTCTACTACTTTTAGTGGAGATAAGTGCGTTTTTGAACTAATACAGGTTATGTTCTTCCAAGTGAAATCGCAGGAAAGGATGATCCTTTGCGGGGAAGGCAACCCTTTTCGACCGCTGCTTTTCGACCTCCCATTTACATCCACTTGCATTATCTTATGATAAAGCAGTGAGCACACAAGGGGTTTCTACTGGGACCAACGCATCAATCCAAACCAGGCGGAAAAGCTTCCGAATTCAACTCCATTTTCACTTTGAATATCGCTTTGCTTCACCTTCGCCACAAAATAAACCCACAAGTCCTCTGAATCGATGAAATATGTATGTTTCTCCATGTTTTACTGGATACTTCTCTGGACTAACGAGAATGAAGGTATAAATCAAAACGATCACGTGGAACACGAACAGCAAGTACAAATGATGAGAGACATCTACAGATGCGCTAGCATAACGGTATTATGGCTCGGTGAAGAGAACATCAATGCTTCAGGATGGGTCGAGTCGCTTCATACCCTCCAAAAAAAAAAAAAGGTCCCAAACGACACCTTCAACTGGGAGCTGTTGACTGGTTCTGAATCATTCACTAATACGCCTTCTGATATTGTACAGCGATTCCATGGCAACTTTGATATAGATAAAATCAACATCTCGCTAGACTTTCAAATCGGGAATACACTTAAGACTCTTTTCCGCAGGCCTTGGTTTCAGCGTAAGGGGGTAATCCAAAAGGTAGTGTATTGAGCAGCAAAGCCGTGATCATGATGATTTGATTGAGCTGCATTGTGTTGTTGATGGTTGTTGTTAGGTACAAATGATGTGGAAGGGTAAGATATAACCGGCACCACGCCGCTCCTGCCATAACAGTTTTCTAGCTATTTGGGATGCTGGTGGATTGAAAGGCATCGTCGACTCCACGATGAAAGCTGTCCTCAGTCGAAGCATACTCCTTTTGTAATCCCGTCACACAACTTCTCTGTCAATCAAGTATCATTCTGGAACCCTTCCTCTGATAACATCATTCTGTAGCGACTCCTAAGATACAAGACAGCCCATGCACCAATCTTCTAGAATAGCCGCGTTAAAGGGCTGATAATGAAGTGAAATTCGATGAGTTCACTTAGCCTGTGCGGCTACAATTCAAAGTATCCATGGCTTTTCTCGTCATGGCGTGTTTCTCAGACGGAGGGGGATATTAGATGATAGTTCTCGATTGGGAAGGATTTAATAACGTCAATTTTATCTCTAATCGGCTCAGTCAAGTGCTGCTCAGTGAAGCTGACAATGCAATCATATTCGCATAATATAAGTAACGGTTCTAAATTTCTTCTCATTGATCTCGGAAGTCTTGAAGTTCAATATCAAAATCACGCGCTCCAAGCATCAGACTCGCACCTTAGCTTGAATGCAATCTATCTAGCATCTCGTCGGTAGCACGTAACCCATATTATGCCATCTGCAAGGACTTATGAAAACACCACCTGGCACGACTCAGGCTATGCTTGAAGCCGTGGGAAAGGAGTGTAGAGAAGATCCCTCAGCATCTCCCAACCGCGCCCAAACACCTTCCTAACAAGAAACAATAAGAGACGTTGAAAGACAGCCCAAGCCCAGCGCTATGCAAAATCCAAACCCTTAGCTCCACCAACCCGCCCAGAGCAAGCAAAGCTCAACCCATCCGTCCCTCCCTTTCCAATCCCAGCGGGAACTCACCAACGTCAACGCGGGCTCGCGTGCGCTCGAAAAAGCCAGCTACATGACGACGCAGCCGGACGGGCCGGTCCTCGCCCTGCGGCGCCTCACGCCGCCCACGGCGCTAACATCCTCGCTCTCGTCCGCATGCAGCAGCTGGGCCTCCCGCGCCCTCCGCCTCCTCCTCCGGCCGCCGGCCCCGCCCACGCCCGCCTCCTCATTCAGCATCATCCACTCGGCCCAGCGGCGCTCGAGCCGCGCCGCGGCCGCAAAGTCGCCGCGCAGCACCCGCTTCGTGTGCTCCTCGACCGTCGGCTGCCAGTTGTAGAAGCACTTGAGCGCGACGATCTCGGGGGGGTAGGCGGGCGGGTGGCCGGGGCGGCGCAGCGCCTCGGCGTTGCGCGACAGCACCTCGCGCACGCCCGTCCACGTCACGTTTGCGCAGTCGTAGGCCACGGCGCGCAGGCCGATGGCCGGCCGCTGGCGCGCGCCCACGCTGCGGCCCGACGCGCGGTTGCGCGCCCGCACCGCCGCCGCCACTTCCGTCAGCGCCAGGTCCGAGATCCGCGTGTTGTCCATGTCCAGGCTGCGCAGGCTGGTGCACGCTTTGAGGACGGGCAGCATGCCCGTATCGCCGAGGTTCTCGCAGTACGAGATGCTGAGGTGGCGCAGGTACTTTGTGCAGGGCGACGAGGCGAGGGATTGGAGCGAGGCGTTGGTTAGCTCGACCAGCTCCTCCAGGTCCAGGTGCGTGAGCATGGGGAGTGTTGGGAGTAGCTCAGCCAGAGACGCGTCTGTTAGCGCGTGGCATTTGGAGAGCTGCAAGCCTTCGAGGAAGGGCGCATTGTGTGCCAGCTTCGTGATCGCGGAGTCTGTGAGTCCCCGACAGCACGTGAGGTCGAGGTGCCGAAGTCGCCGTGGCGGTACGATGGCTCTGCCGGTGAGGTAGTCGTACTCGTTGTCTACGCCTTCGATGAGCGCAGTGAAAGCTTCGTCCGTGAGACTCTCACAGTTCGTGAGGATAAGTCGTTCTAGTGTGTTGCGTTCGAATAGCATTCTCATCACTTCAATGTCATCCCAACCTCGGACTTCACCAACTCTTAAATCTTTGAGATTGGGGCAACCTTCGACAACATAGCGAATTCCCTTGGTGTCGATGTTATTGCACCATGTCACATTCAGATGCTCAACTTTCAGGCAGCGTGTTCCAATGATACGCATGGCCTGGTTTGTCGCCGTTGGTAGTCCAGACAGATTGATGTGAACGAGTCGACTGTTGGCGAGCAAGAAGCAATGAATCGAAGCACGATCAATGAGGCATCCCTCGATTGAGATATTCTCAAGGTTCCTACAGACATCGGCGAATCCTTGGTAAGCCCACATCTCTCGGAGTTGCACGCAACCCCTGAGATTGAGATCTCGCACAAACGGGCCGGCGGTTGCAATAATTCTGATGAGAGCATCGGCCGTGATGTCTCTGTAAAATTCCGAAGTGTCCAAACTACTCCATAGTTGACCATCGAAGCACATGTTATACCATGCTTTGCTGACGGTTGAGCAACGCACAAGCTCCTTTGGTCGGAGGTAGCTCAACACTTCCATACGCAGTTCTCCCGGGAGGTCTCTCCAGAAATTAAAGTCTTTCCTTCGCTTGACCGGTGGCTTCTTCATCAGTCGTGCTTCCTTGGAGAAGTAATCTTCTTCGATTTCGGAGATACATTGACCCATGGATGCTGTTGGTGGTGCAGTTTGTCGCACATCGTGTGGTAGAGCAACAGAAGTCGAACAGTCTTTACCGAGAGTGTTGGAACGCGATCTCGCAATGCGCGGAGTTGCTGGGCCTGGCGTTCCAGAGACAGACGTAGGAGCCGTGGAAAACTGAGCACCGAATTCGGACTCGTATGACGTGGTATGGTGCAGAGGGTAGTCCGATCCAGAAGAAGCCAAAGAAATACACGACAGAGTTCCACGACCACCGGGGCGATAACTAGTTGAAGGTGATGCTCCACTCATCCTCGACAGTGATCCTGTGGAAGCAATCCTGTGCAAACCGAGTAGCATGCGCCTGCGCCGACGCTTGCCGTTGGACTCCTGGATGGCATCGGCTTGAGGCGACAAGGGCTCGGGAGAGACATCGTCGATAGGAGTGTGTACTACGGCATCAATCGAAGCCGGAACTTCTTCTTGCACGCTCATGGTGTGAGATAAGCTGGTGCCGCGTGACTCTCCAAAGCACGCGGACGACCGGGCAGAACCACGACTGAAAGAGCGTGGAAGCGGGAGCCGTGTGCTCAAGACACAGGATCCAGCTTGACTATCTGTAGATTGAGACTGCCAGTAACAGCCGACAATGCAATGTCAGAGCCAGCTGAAGATTGTTCGGTGAATTGGACGGTAAGTGGGGAGATCTGGAGTGCGAAAGTCAGCAACGTGATGGCGTGCAATGAGCCGACCACTGAGACATGGGGGACGCACCCTAGACGGGCCAGAAGAACCCAAGAGTAGATGAGATGGTGGCTCCACGAAGCAGCTTCAAGGTGGTATATGCTGCGTAGATTGCATTGAGTGAGAGTGCGAGAGGAGAGAAGCGTCCAAGGGCCAAGGATGATGAGAATAGCTGGTGGTTTTGGTGGCCTTTTGTTGCTCTTCTTGCTTGCTGATGGTGTCGGGTCTGGACGTACCCCGCCGGGTGGTAGCGACCGATAAGGGATAAGGAAGGGATCACCAGCTGCTACGTTGAGTCGTCCGTGACCACGCGCCCGCACGTCACTTGCCGGACGATGCGCGAGATCAGCAATTGTCTAATATGCAACGCTTGGCTGCAAAACAGGGAACCACGATAATGGATGGAAGTTCAAGAAACGGACGACAGTGGCAAGGGGTGTTGGAGAACGCTTTCTATCCCTTCGGCCAGCCCCTTTGCCTACGTAACTCACAGCCAAAAGAATTCACGCAGAATGCACAAATACGGAGCATGCAGGGTGAATTCTTAGCAGACAAAAGACACTCAAGGCCGTCCGAATCCACTTTGGACGGGCCAATCGATAACCAAGGCTCACGGAATTGGTGGAGTTCACGAACCAGCCCGGCATCCGCGCAACCACTCGCGCGCGTCTGTCACCGCCACCTGCCACCATCACTCTACCACCCACTGCCACTGTCCCTACGCCGTCATCAAAGAAAATGCAACCCTCCCCCCGAACGCCTCGGTTTTTGCCATCTTTTGCTGACGCTGTATGTCTACACGCGGTCATTGCTCCGCTCGTAGTAGACTTCTCTTCCGATCCTAGCGTGCCTCCTCGGTCGTGAGTTCGACGGTACTGTGAGCCATTCATTGCTGAAAACGAGTTTTCTGGAAGCCGACAGGGCATCATTGCATTACCAGCCTTCCGCTTTGAGTTTGACTTTTTCGGCTTTCTTTGCAGCGTTTTTCCCTGTGGGACCGTATGAACGTGCAACGACGTCGGTGGCCCGCAAATCTTTATCCGTCCACCATGTTTGCGCTCTTCACTCGCGGAGAAATTGTCTCATGCTCGTGTGGTTACGGAGCGCAAGGACGAGTGCCGTTTCGCTTCCCCGACTTTTTCTCTCGCGGCTAATGAACACCGGTCAAATTCAGGCCCATCGGTAGTTAACGCACGGTAAGAAAAGTTTCTTTCCATATGGCGCACTATCGTATCCCTCGGGTGCTAGTTACTCGGGTCAGGGCTTAACAGCTTTCGCCCTGTGGGGAACGTCTGTGGAGAGGAGGTACAGTAGTTCGTCATGCACCATCGGATACATGTTTCCTCAGCTCAGCTACCGTGGAGACGGGTGGTACCTTGCAGTCTGGAGAATTTTGAACTACCTTGAGTGCCCTGCCCTTCTTACCGCTGACCTACGTAGTGTGTTTCTGCTTCCGTAAATCCGGAAGACGTGGGTGTAGCTGGGATTTCTAATGTTGATGATTGAAAGAAGATCTCCATGTCTGATCGGCATTGCAATCGAATGTTAATTTTGTACATTCACCGTCGTAGATTGCCGGACGGATTTTTGGGTTGATCGTTTGGTGCACATTTCTCAGTTGGTAGGATGAAGGATCCCGTAGACATCGGGAACTCGTCTCTTTGCTCTTTTAATATCTTCTGCCTACTCTAAGACGTGCATCGCTAGATTGAAGCAATGGACAGTGGAATCAAAAATCCAACAGCACTGTACACGACGAGTATAGACCTCCACCGGCGACAAATCACCCAGTGGCCAAGCTCATACTCCAACATCGCCTTCGTCTCCCACCCAAAGCCCGTGAAATTCCCCAACACGCAGCCAGCCATAGTCATATCCAGCCCTCGAAATCCTTGATCTTCTCACCACGCTCACCCTCCCTCTCCCGCCCGCGGTCCGCCAACCATCCACCACCACCAGCGGCCGCCGCGGCCCCAGCAACGCCCCTCCATAGCTCCGCACTCCTCATCTTGCGAAACGGGCCCTGCCACAGCCTCCTCGCCTCAGGCGGGTCCTCAGCGCGGCGCGCCCGCTCCGCGCTCCCGCGCAGCGCGGACCGGGGCGTGGCGGCTGCTCCGGCTGCTCCGGCGGCGCTGGGCACGCGGCGCAGGCGCGCGCGCAGCGCCGCCACCGCCGCGTCGCCGTCGTCGTCGTCGCGCAGCAGCCGCGCCTTGCGGTTCGACGGCGGCGTGCGGAAGGCGGGGCCGCTGGGCCGCGGCGGCGTCGCCGGCCGCACGTTGCGCCGCGCTGGCGAGTACTGGAAGCGGCGTGGGGAGGCGTCGACGGCGGGGCGGGGTGGTGGTGGCGGCGGCGGAGGCCGGTGGTGGTGCGGCGTGGGGATGGTGGTCGTGCTGGCGGCGCGCGAGAGGCTTGGTGCGCGGGGCGCCGCGAAGGCCCAGCCTTGCAGGCTAACGTGCGAGGAGGGGCGGCGGGAGAGTCGTGGTGGGCTGGGAGCGGAGGAGCCCGTGCCGAGGGGCCGGGGCACGTTGTCGTGTGAGATGCGCCGTGCTGATGGGTGGCTGCTGCTGTGTGCGGCGCGCTTCTCCTCGATTGCGGCGGCTACTTGTGCGACTGAGTTGGGCACGACGTCGAGCGAGTTCATGTGCACTAGCACGAGCGGCAGTTGTACCGCTACTAACTTGCTGTGTGAGGTGCTAGCGACTACGTTCAGGAAGTAACGCACTTCGAAGAACTTGCCGCATCGGACGGTTGCGTGACCGCGAGGTAGTTCCATGTCGCAAGTTCGAAGGTCGGACGAATAGGCCGGCACGCCATTCCAGCCAAAATGGCCTTGTTTGAGCGTTGCTTTGGCTAGGATCGCTTTCTCGTTGCTGTCGAAGATGCGTGCTTGACTGGCTGACTTCTCAAGTGTTGATGCGGCCGAATGCTTGTAGAACAGGATGTCCCTCTCCAGTTGCAGCTCGAGGCGCTTGATGAACTTTTTGCTGCTATTTGCAACGTGAACGTCCACGAATATGCTTGTACCGCTGACCCAGACTTGGCGATGTAAACCAGCAGTGACTTTGATCGTTTCCACACCGGTTGCCGAATGACGTACGTATTCATCTGATGCTGTAAGAGGGCTAGGAAGAGACATGAGTGCCTTCTCCGGGTCATAGACTGAAATAACCGAAATGTCTTGTGAAGACCTTACGAGGTATTGCTTTCCTTGATCGCGGATGAGC
>Ga0335073_10015247_pt1 | contig 10749 bp, 10 predicted proteins | sample Lox_Sample_22_FD_207093 | JGI IMG/M metagenome (GOLD analysis project Ga0335073, IMG submission 207093) | Soil microbial communities from Loxahatchee National Wildlife Refuge, Florida, United States - Lox_Sample_2.2 | ecosystem: Environmental > Terrestrial > Soil > Wetlands | place: USA...
ATAGTTATATTCTGTCTTGACCTGCTCCAGCAGCGCTCTTAAGCGCCGCTCCCGCCCTTCCATCATTACCAATTCGATCTCGGCGCCGACCAGATCGTCGCCGGCTGGTGCAAGGAAAAGCGAGGGCCGAACCTGCTTGATGATATCCGTCAGCGGTTCGCCGCCTATCAAAGCCTCGTAGATGGTCTTGCCTTCCTCGCGAACGGCGCGGGCATCCTCGGCGCGGGTCACTCCTGAAGTGGCGTTGCCTTGGGGATCGAGGTCGACCAGAAGCACACGCCGACCGGTATCCGCCAGCGCGACCGCGAGGTTGATCGCGGTCGTCGTTTTGCCGACACCGCCCTTCTGATTCGCAATTGCGATTATCCGTCCCACAACCGCCGCCTCATCCCATCCCATGCGCGAAGGACTCGCGCATCCTCGAAACTGCGACGCAATGTTTCACGTGAAACATCGCACCCAAGTTCGATTAAATCCGCCGGGCCGACGGAAATCAACGCAGAACCGCCGATTTCTGCACAGTGCTCGAATCTAGCCCTGATTTGAAGAGGAATTCAGATGCGCAGCCAGGTCGCCAGCGCCATCTCAGCCGTCAGCGAGCTGCGTCGAAGATCGTAATGTGCGCTGATCGGATGGCCCAGGCCGACCTTTTCGGCGATTCGATTGTCGAACTGCTGCTTCGCGCTCGCATAGACGATCAGCATCCCCCCGAGCTTGAGGACTCGCGCCGCTGCCGCGAAGATACCGTGGTCGACACGGACGCCCTTCACGGTAACAAAGTCGAAGCCGTCTCCCGGATCGACTGCCTCGGCATAGGTGGGTTCGACCTCGACGTTTTCGAGCCCCATCTCGGCGGCGGCTGCTTCGAGGAAGTGCTGCTTCTTGCGGCGCGGCTCAGTCAGGATGAAGTTCGCCTTGGACGCAGCCGCCAGGATAAGCCCCGGGTAGCCAGCGCCGCTGCCGATATCAAGAATCAAGGTACCTCGCTCGATCATCCTGGTAAATTCCGGAGCCTCACCGCTGGCCGCCAGGATCAACGGCATCAGGCTATCGATAACATGGAACGCCATCTGGCCGGGGTCGCTGGCGTCGGCGGTGAGGTTAGCCTTGGCGCCCCATAGCGCGAGTGTCGAGCCGAACAATTCGAGGCGGCGCGGCAGGTCGGGACGGCCAAAGGCTTTCGACGCGAGGAACGGCTCAATCTGCGCCCGGAGCATCGCACCTGTTTCGGCGGGAGTTGGCCCTGTCTGTCGAGTGGTTCGAGCTTGCGGCTTGGAATGTTTCACGTGAAACATTCCCCGCGCCTGGAATCGCTGCGATGTTTCACGTGAAACATTGCCGGCAACTCAGATAGCCCGGATATCGCGGCTGCGTCGACTTTTAATATGGACCGCAAGGAGCGAGATAGCCGCCGGAGTAATCCCGGGCATCCGCGCCGCCTGACCGAGCGAGCGTGGCCGCACCCGCGTCAGCCGCTCGCGAACTTCGGTGGAAAGACCCGAGACGCCCTGGAAGTCGACCCACTCCGGAATCGAAGTGTCCTCGAGGCGCTTGAAGCGCTCGACAGCCTCGTTCTGGCGCCGCACGTATCCGGAATACTTCACTTCGGTCTCAAGCTCTGCGATCTCATCGATAGTCAGCGTCGATTCGACGCCGACGAGCTCGAGAATCGACGCATGGGAGAGCTCTGGCCGTCGCAGCAGCTCGATCGCCCGGATAGCCTGAGGAATCGGCGCGGAACCGTACTCGACGAGACGCGAATTGACCGCATCGGTGGGATGAATCGTCATCGAGCCGAGACGGGCAAGCTCGGCGCGAACGGTCTCGACCTTCGAGCGCATCCGCGCGCTGGCTGCCGGGTCGAGCAGGCCCAGGCGCTCACCAATTGGCGACAACCGCCGGTCGGCGTTGTCCTCGCGCAGCAGCAGACGATACTCGGCGCGCGAGGTGAACATCCGATACGGCTCGCCACCGATTCCGCGCGTGACGAGGTCGTCGATCATCACGCCGATATAGGCCTCGTCGCGCCGCAGGATCAGCTCCGGCTCGCCACGCACCTTCAGGGCGGCATTGATACCGGCGATCAGTCCCTGCGCCGCCGCTTCCTCGTATCCGGTCGTGCCGTTGAGCTGGCCGGCGAAGAAAAGCCCGCCAATCAGCTTGGTCTCCAGCGACGGTCCAAGCTGGGTCGGGTCAGAGAAGTCGTATTCGATCGCATATCCGGGCCGCATGATCTCGGCCGCCTCGAGCCCCGCGATTGAATGCACCATCGCGACCTGCACGTCGAGCGGCAGGCTCGTAGAGAGGCCGTTGGGATAAACCTCGACGGTGTCGCGGCCTTCGGGTTCAAGGAAAATCTGATGGCGCTCCTTGTCGGCGAAGCGCATCACCTTGTCCTCGACCGATGGGCAATAGCGCGGGCCGCGGCTCTGGATAATCCCGGAATACATGGGCGAACGATCGATCGACGCGCGGATGATGTCGTGAGTGCGCGCGTTGGTCCATGTGAGATGGCACGGGAGCTGGCTCTGCTCGATCCGCTCGGTGCGAAATGAGAACGCAGGCGGCGGTTCATCGCCGGGCTGGATCTCGAGGCGCGAATAATCGATCGTGCGCGAATCCAGGCGCGGGCAGGTTCCCGTCTTGAGGCGTCCGATACGGAATCCCAGCCGCGCGAGGTCGTCGCTGAGGCCCATCGCGGCGAAATCGCCGGCGCGGCCCGCCGAATAGTTGCGATCGCCAATATGGACGAGGCCCTTCAGGAACGTCCCGGTCGTGAGCACAACGGCGGGCGCCTCGAAGACCTCGCCAATCTGCGACTCGACGCCGCGCACCGCCCCACCCTCGACAATCAGGCGCTCGACGCTCGCCTGGCGCACCTTCAGATTCGGCGCGGATTCGAGCACGCGCTTGCTGCGCGAGCGATACGCCGCCTTGTCGGCCTGCGCACGGCGCGCCCGCACGGCAGGACCCTTGCGCGTATTGAGGAAGCGGAACTGGATGCCGGTCGCGTCGATCGCGACGCCCATCTCACCGCCGAGCGCGTCGATCTCGCGCACCAGGTGGCCCTTGCCGATCCCGCCGATCGCGGGATTACACGACATCTGGCCGATATGGTCGAGGTTGAGCGTCAGCATCAGCGTGCGCGCGCCCATCCGCGCCGCGCCGAGCGAGGCCTCGATACCGGCGTGCCCCGCGCCGACTACGATAACGTCGTACTTCATGGCAATCGGGTGATTATCGCGTGCGTGGGCCTGCCGCGCAAAGGGTGATGTTACTAAAAGTAGGAGAAATATACAGCAGTAGATCACCCCTAAGGTACCAAGGCACTAAGGGAAAAAAATAATTCTGACTTTGTGCCTTGATGCCTTTGTGGTGAGTCTTTTCCGTTGCTGTCTTACTTTCCTATGCAGAATTCGCGGAACACAGCGTCGAGTACGTCCTCGCTGGTGACTTCGCCCGTGATTTGGCCGAGCGCGTCGGCCGCTGCCATCACATCCACCGCGATCATTTCGGGCGGAACTCCCTTGAGTGCGCCCGCGCATGCCTCGGCTAGCGCCGCCGCTGCCTTCTCGAGTGCCACGCGATGGCGTTCGCGCGAGATCGCGATTTCGTCTGATGCGGGCGCGGCCGTTATCGCCGATGCGGCGCGCTCGAGCTCGGCGCGAATCGCGGCTGCGTCCTCGAGCACGAGCGCCGACACGCCGAGGATCGGTATCGTGAGACCGCGCTCGCGCAGCTCGTGCGCGGTGAGGCGCGGCGGCAGATCGCGCTTGTTTAGCAGCGCGATTCCCGCACGCCCGCGGGCGATTTCGATCACTCGCGCGTCGTCATCTTGGAACGGACGCGACGCGTCGAACGCGGCGATCAGCAGCTCGGCGTCGCGCGCGGCGCGGGCGGTGCGCTCGATCCCGAGGCGCTCGACCTCGTCGCCCGCCTCGCGCATCCCGGCCGTGTCGGCGAGCGTTATCGAGTACGGGCCAAGCGCGATGAAGTCCTCGATCACGTCGCGGGTCGTGCCCGGGACCGCGGTGACGATTGCGCGCTCTGCCCCGAGCATCAGGTTGAGCAGGCTCGACTTGCCGGCGTTGGGCTTGCCTACGATCGCGGCGCGGATTCCCTCGCGCACGATTCGGCCGCGCGCGAAGGTGTCGCCGATCGTGGCGACCTCCGCCCCAAGCCGCTCGATCGCGCGCGCGATCTCGTCGCGCGCGGGCAGCTCGATATTCTCATCGGCGAAATCGATCTCGGCTTCGAGATGCGCTCGAATCGCGATCACTTCGTTGCGCAACCTGCCGACGCGCTCCGACAATGCCCCCGAAAGTTGCGCAAGTGCCTGCGCCAGAGCGGTTTCGCTGCGCGCCTCGACGAGGTCGGCGACCGCCTCGGCCTCGGCCAGATCGATCCGGCCGTTGAGAAAAGCGCGGCGGCTGAACTCGCCCGGCTCGGCCATCCGCGCGCCGTGCTCGATCGCGAGCGCGACGATACGCCGCACGATGTACGCGCCGCCGTGGCATTGGATCTCGGCCACGTCCTCGCCGGTGAGGCTCTTCGGCGCGATCATGATCGTCGCCATCGCGCGATCGATTTGCGCGCCGGTCGCGGAATCGATCACATCGCCCAGCTTGAGTTCGCGCGGACGCAGTGCGGCTCCGGGCGGCCGCCAGATCGCATCGAGGATCGCGATCGCGCGCGGGCCGGAGAGCCGCACTATCGCGACCGCGCCCCGCCCCGCCGCGGTCGCCGGAGCAACAATCGTATCCTGCACGTACATCGCGGCTATACGCTAGCATGGCAATGACCGATCAAACGGAGTCTCGATGGCCCCTGATTTCGACGTGTAATCGGCACGTTCAGCTCTCCCTGTCGTCTGAATCCACCGGGCTGAGGGGCGAGCGAGTAGGCAAAAATCATCCACAAAGGCACGAAAGCACTAAGAAGGACCTTTGTGCCTTCGTGTCTTTGAGCTGAGACTTTCGATTTTCATCACCAAAGGCCGCCAACGCGGGTCAGGCGACCGCGCAAAAATCCTCGTATTCTCTTGCCCGCGGGGCTGCGGTATGGTTCGATTGTGCGTTCAGGGTTTCCGCCACCCCGGACCTATGAGCGGCGAGACCTACCGACAACGGACCCCATCCCGGGGAAGGGTCCGAATTCGAATGAAATTGGCCGCCAGCGATGAAAAGGACCTATCAACCTCACAACCGCCGCCGCAAACGCACCCACGGCTTTCTGGCGCGCATGGCCACGCCCGGCGGCAGAAACGTACTCAAACGCCGGCGCGCCAAGGGCCGCAAGCGCCTGGCAATCTCGATCCCGGCCAAGCAGCCCGGCTAGACCGCGTCCGCACGCCCACGAGCTTCGGCGCTATTGACCGGCTACATAATAGCCTCGAGTTCCTTCGTCTCCAGCGCCACGGCGTGCGCCAGCAGAGTGCCCATTTCGTGCTCTATGCGGGAAAAATCGGGGATGACACCGACTCGCGCCTCGGTATCACCGTGTCGCGCAAGATCGGCAATTCGGTCGCGCGCAATCGGATCAAGCGCCGGGTGCGCGAATGCTTTCGGCTGGCGCTGCGCGGCATGATTCCGCGCGGCGTATCGCTGGTCGTGATCGCTCGCGGCGGCGCCGCCGCTCTGGATTCATCGGCGATTTCCGGCGAGCTGCTCGCCGCAACTGCCAGTATCGCTTCGAGGCTCGCGCGATGAGCGCCGCGGCTTCGATGCGCGAGCTGCCGCGCCACGCCGCCTCGGGCGTACTTCGCCTTTACAAAGTCACTCTCTCACCGCTGCTCGCCGCCCTGTTCGGACCGGCCTGCCGCTTCGAGCCGACCTGCTCGGAGTACGCCGCTCAGGCGATCGCTCATCGTGGCCTGATACGCGGCGGCGCGATGGCGCTCGTCCGCTTCGCACGATGCAACCCGCTTGGCGGTCACGGTCACGATCCCGTGCCCCGCCAATCCTGAGGATAACAGCCAGTTGGATACTAGCCGCGTAATCGTAACCGTCATCATCTCGCTCGTCCTGATCATCGCCTACCAGGAACTGGTGCTGAAGCGGCTCTATCCGCCGCAGACCCAGAGCGCGCCGGCCAACAAGAATCTGCCGACCAGCGCCGCTTCGCCTTCCACCACTTCAGCCGAGGCTCCGCTCACGATGGCTCCAGGAGCCACTCCGAGCGCGGCGGCGCCGGGAGCGCCGGAGCATACCTACCAGGTCGAGACCAATCTTTTCATCGCGACCTTCACCAGCCACGGCGGCCGCCTCAGAAGCTTGAAGCTGAAAAAGTACAAGCAGTTCGCCGGACCGACGAGCCCGCTCTACGAGATGGTGCGCGCGCCGTACGGCGGTCGGCTGCCGCTCGGCGCGTTGTTAACTCATAGTGGGCAGCTCTTCGACGATAGCGCGATGACCTACACCTCGTCGTCGCCCGACAAAGTTTCCGTCGATGGCGGCGCGTCGACCCTCACCCTCGACGGACAAACGCCCGACGGCGAGAAGATCGAGAAGACCTTCACCTTCAAGAACGATACTTACGCCTTCGACATGGACGTGACCGCGGCGGGCCCGGCAGCTCCCGACGAGCTCGGCATCTCGATGAGCCAGCCGCTGGGAACGCTTACCGGGTATCGCGACTATCCGGAGTTGCAGGCCGACGTCGGCGACAAGGTTTTCACCCAGCTCGAAAAGAAGCTCAAGCAGGGGGTGCCGCCCGTCAGCGGGACGATCACCTTCGCCGGATTCGGCGACCGCTACTTCCTGGGCGCCTTCCTGCCATCGAGCCCGGCCTCGGGCACACTCTTGATGGCGTATGCGGACGACGAAGCGATCGCGCGGCTGCTGTTTCCGAAGGCGATGCACGTCTCGACCCAGGTCTACATGGGGCCGAAGCTGCTCGAGGCGCTCGAATCGGTAAACCCCTCGCTGCACAAGGCGATCGACTTCGGATGGGCCGGGATTCTGGCGCTTGCTTTCCTGCGCGCACTAAAGTTATTCCATCTCATCGCGCCCAACTGGGGCGTGGACATCCTGCTGATGACCGCCGCGATTCGTATCGCGTTCCTGCCCCTGTCGATCAAGAGTCAGCGCTCGATGCTCAAGATGCAGCGTCTGCAACCGCAGATGACCAAGCTGCGCGAAAAGTACAAGGACAACAACGATCAGCTCCAGCGCGAGATGATGGACCTGTACAAGCGCAATCACGTCAATCCGCTCGGCGGATGCGCGCCGATGGCGCTACAGTTGCCGATTTTCATCGGCCTTTACGAGGCGCTGCTCAACTCGATCGAGCTGCGCCACGCGCCTTTTGTTGGATGGATCAATGACCTGTCGGTGCCCGACTGCCTGCATATTTCGTGGATGCCCCAGCTGCCGCTGGTGCCGTGCCACGGACTGCCGGTGCTGGTGCTGCTGATGGGTCTGTCGAGCTTCGGCCAGCAATACCTGACACCGACCTCGCCCGATCCTAATCAGCAGAAAATGATGATGCTGACGCCGCTGATTTTTACCGTGATGCTGATAAACTTTCCGTCGGGTCTTTCCCTTTACTACTTCGCCTCGAACATGCTCGGCGTTATTCAGCAATTCTTTCTCAATCGCGAAATGAAGAGCTACACACCTGCGACATGAGCACCAACGATTCGATTGAAGTATCGGCCGCCACGGTCGAAGAAGCGATCAAGGACGCGCTCGAGCAGCTCGGCGCCAATGAAGACGACGCGACCATCGAGGTCCTGGCCACGCCGCGCGCGGGCGTGCTGGGCCTCGGCGCGCGCCAGGCGCGCGTGCGCGTAACGCGGCGTCCGCAGCTCGCGGCGACCAGCGGGGTGCAGGCGCCGCCTCCCGCTCCACCGCTTGTCAAGTCCGCATCGGCGCCCGCCCCGCGCGAGGAACGCCCGCGCCGGCCCGCTCCCGAGCGGCCTCGTCCGCAGCCTGAGCGGCGGCCCGTTGAGCCCCGCATATCGGCTCCAGAGGCCAACGGCGAGGAAACGCCTGAGGGCGATCGTCAGCCGGCGGACCTCGAGCATCAAGGCCAGGAGGCGAGCTCGATCCTCGGCCAGATCCTTCAGCTGATGGGCGAGAAGGCGGATCTCAAGCAGCTCGACGCTGACCAGGAGTCAATCGAGATCGAGATCAAGGGCGACGGCTCCGGCATCCTTATCGGCAGGCATGGGCAGACGCTCGACGCGCTCGAATACGTCGTTAACCGGATCCTGGCGCGGCGGATCAAGGACGCCGTTCCGATCTCGCTCGAGACCGAATCGTATCGCGCGCGCCGGCGCCAACAGTTGCATCGCATGGCGCTCTCGATGGGTGAGAAGGCCAAGCGCGAGCACGGCCCGGTAAGACTCGAGCCGATGCCGCCGCGCGACCGCCGTGTCGTGCATCTCGCGCTCAAAGACGATCCGATGCTGACGACGCGCTCGGCGGGCGAAGGTTTCCTGCGCGCGATCGAGATCGTGCCGGCGGAAGGCACTCGACGCGAGCGTGAAAGAGGCAGCCAGCCACGCGGCCGTCGCCGCGAACGCGGCAACAATACTGAGCCGCGCGCCAACGAGCCGCGCAACAACGAGCCGCGCGTCAACCAGCAGGAGCGCAACGAGCGCCAGCCCACCGATGCAATCGGCGAGCAAGGCGGCTTCAAACACGGCCAAAAGCGCCTGTTCTAGGTTGCAGGGTTTGCTTACAGTCCCGCGGCTGACGCAATGATGCTGGCCGCGCGAACTGAAGCTCATCTTTTTTTGTGTCATCCCGAGCGTCTGTGAATCTTTCCGGCGCGCTCGTAATCACAATCATTGGCCGCGATCCGTTCCGTCATCTTGAGCGGAGTCTGCGGAGTCGAAAAGCCTGCCCCGAGCGAAGTCGAATGGGATCTCGGAGGCCCCGAAGGGGCCGGTACCGATAAGCGCGCGCAGCGCTTTCCTCATTTCCTAAGGAAGGGCGATGCGCCGCCGGCATCACTGGGTGTTTGCTTCGCTCAATTCGCGTGGCGGCGGGATTGGGCCGCGGAGGCGTTCGTAGGCGGCGGCTACTTGCAGGACTTTTGATTCTTCGAAGAGTCTGCCGATAATTTGCATCGAGAGTGGCAGGCCGCTTTCTGACAGGCCGGTTGGAATTGCCAGCACTGGTTGGCCGGTGGTGTCGAAGCCTTGCGTGAAGCGGAGCAGGGTCTGCACCAGGTCGACCTTTGCGGCGGGGTCGATGGTCGAGCCTTCGCCGATTTTTGGCGCTACGATGGCGCTGCCGGGTGCGAGCAGGACGTCGCGATTCCCTAACGCGGCGTTGGCTTCCGCAAGCGTTCTTGCGCGCGAGCGTTGGGCGCGAATGTAACTCGCGGCGGTCGTGAGCATGCCGAACTCCAGCACGCGGCGGGTGTCGTCGCCGTAGTCCTGCGGCCGCTCGCGCATCCACTCTTCGTGATACTCGAACGCTTCGGCGAACGTGATGATGCCGTTGGCGATGCCCGCGAGTGGCAGCGACGGGATCGACACTTCGTCGATCGCGACGCCTTCAGACTTGAGCGCCGCGACTGCCGCGTCGAACGATTTCCGCGCATCGTCGGAGAGGCCGTCGTTGAGTTCCTTGACGATACCCATCCGCATCCCGCTTAATTTCGAGTCGAGGCCGATCGAGTAATCGGTGACGCGTTCGCGGCTCGAGGTTGAATCGTTGCGATCGTGGCCCGCGATCACGTTCATCATCAGCGCGGCGTCACGCACGGTGCGCGTTATCGGCCCCACGTGGTCGAGAGTGTAGGAGAGCGGGATGACGCCGTAGCGGCTGACGCGGCTCCAGGTTGGTTTCAACCCGACGCATCCACAGAGAGCAGCCGGGATTCTGATCGAGCCGCCGGTGTCGCTGCCGATCGTGGCGGCCGCGGTGCGCGCGACGATCGCCGCGGCGCTGCCGCCGCTCGATCCGCCCGGGATGCGCTCGGGATCGTAGGGATTGCGGACCGCGCCCCAGTGCGGGTTGGTCGAGGTGACGCCGTAGGCGAACTCGTGAAGGTTGAGCTTGCCGAGCAGCACGGCGCCTGCGCGACTCAGGCGCGTCCACACCGTCGCGTCGAACTTGGGTTTGAAGTCGGCGAGAATCTTCGAGCCGCCGGTGGTCAGGATGCCCTTGGTGTAGAGAAGATCCTTGAGCGCGATCGGAACGCCGTGGAACGGCCCGCGCCATTCGCCGCTGGCGATTTCAGATTCGGCTTTGCGCGCGGCCTTGCGGGCGACATCGTCGGTCACGGTGATATAAGCGCGGAGCTTCGAATCGACTTGGGCGATTCGCGCCAGGTAGGCCTCGGTCAATTCGACCGGTGAGATTTCGCGGGCGCGCAGCTTGTCGCCGAGCGCGACGACATCGAATTCGAGCAACTCGGAGTATGACATCGGCATCCTCGATCGGATGATCAGCGCTTCAATTTGGCGAGGCGCGCGGCTTCGGCGGCGATCACGGGGTAGCTGAACGGGACTGAAACGTCGTCGAGCGTCAGCGCCTTCAGATGCTGCGACAGCGTGAAGATCGGGCCCGCGCCGTTCGCGATGGCCTGCGCGTCGGTGTCGGAGACTTCGTAGGAGTAGAGATCGTGGAGGGTTTTCCTGACGGTATCGGCGGTGAGCATTGGTCTTTCTATACGCTCGCTGTGAGAGTGCGTCGATAACTATCGGCAGGACAGACACCGGCCCCTTTGGGGGCTTCCAAGATCTCTCGACGTCGCTCGGGATGACAAAATTTAATTTCGCTGACTGGTTGT
>Ga0335073_10015249_pt1 | contig 10749 bp, 9 predicted proteins | sample Lox_Sample_22_FD_207093 | JGI IMG/M metagenome (GOLD analysis project Ga0335073, IMG submission 207093) | Soil microbial communities from Loxahatchee National Wildlife Refuge, Florida, United States - Lox_Sample_2.2 | ecosystem: Environmental > Terrestrial > Soil > Wetlands | place: USA: Florida...
CGCGGCCACTTGCGCCGCGCCGGTCTTCACCAGAGGACGACGGACATCACGATGCACGCGGCCCACAACCCGCCGGCGAGTAAGCCTGGCCCCAGACTCAAACAGAGCACGCCGGCAAGCCCTCTGGCGTTCCAGGGATACGTGATGACGCCACTCACCCCGCGCAGCCGAGCACCCCGGACGGGTACAGCCGGCCGGCCTATGCCCGCATTTCGCCGCGGACATCCAGGCTCGCATCTGGTCGCGCGGTAGCAGCCCCGAACTGGCAGATCTGCGCTTGGTGACCGCCGCCCGCTCAACCGCGGAAAGAGGCGCCGAGCCGGCGATCCGGCCGCAGGCCAGGCCTGACGGGCTTTCACACTGCGCGAGGCATCAGCGCAGACGCTCAAGTGCGTCGGCGAGGAAGGCGTCGCGGCGCTGACGCAGCAACTCCTTGGTGAGGTCGGGCCGTCCGGTCATGCCGGCGATCGCCTCGGCGAACCAGTCGATGTCGGGTGGTGTGCTCAGTGCTGCGACGGCGTCCCAGTAGGCGAGCGACTCGGCTGGGCGTTGCGCCTCGGTCTGCCAGCCGTCGAGCACGTGATCGGATGCGTCGAGCCCGTAGCACATGGCCGCGTCGCATCGCAGCGAGCCGAGGTCGACGCCTGCGGCTCCGAGCCCGGCGCAGTCCCAGTCGATGACTGCGGCAAGCTCGGCGCCACGCCAAAGCGTATTGCCGCTCCACAAGTCGCCGTGCACGAAGCCGACCGGGTCCTCAGGCACGATCGCGGCGACACGCTCTTGCGCGGCCGCCAGCAGAGGCTGCGGTTGCGCCTGGGCGCGCAACTCGTCGAAGTCGACATCTGGGATCGGGTGCGTTACGGCCGGCAGCCCGGCGCCGCCGGGGTCGACCATGCTGATACGAGCGGCGATCCTGCCAGCGCCTCGAGCCGGGCGAGGTCAGGTTCGGCGGGCTGGCGGCTCGAGCCGTCGACGTACTCGATGAGCAGCAGGGCAGCCTTGTCGTCGGCACGGGCGGCGATGACACCCGGAACGGCTACCCCCGCGGCGCGGGCCAGTACCATCCCGCGAACCTCGAACTTCTGCGTCCCGGCCGTCTCGAACCCCCCGACACGCACCACGGCGCTGCCTGCGCCGCCGGAGGCCTCGTAACGCACCAGCCACGGAGGGCCGCCCTCGCGCAGGCCTTTTATAGAGAGGAGATGATCCCCGCCGACGGCCGCGAGAGCCCACGCCACAATGATGTCGTCGAGCGAGGCATCCGTCACCAGGCTCACAGTACGCGGCTCTCCAGGTCACGAGACTGGCGTCAGTCCCCAGATTCGTCGGCGCCATGCCGGGGCGCCTCACCGATCGCCCCCGTGGATCAGCCGGCGCTATCCTACGTTTACTCTCACGCTCCGTGAACGGCATCCGGCTCCGATGAGGCGCGCCAAGCCGCCGTTCGGCTCGGTCGCCAGGTGCCAGGGTCTCCAGCCAGGTGCCGCGCCGAACTAACTGATCTGGGTGTCGCTTCGCAGTTGGCCGTTGGTCGGCCGATATCCGAATCTGCCGAAAATAGCGTGTTGAGCGACACGCATTTTTATACGTTAACCTGCATGCTCACTCACGTTTGAGGTTCAGCCTTAACTCGCCGAGGCGCCTCATCTTGTGAGTCCGCGCCTTGCGCTTGGCGATCGGACTCTTCGTCAGGCACCCGCACCTGTTTACCTACAGGCGAAATGCCCTAGTTTACAAGGGCGCATCACATAGGGTTTAAGTCCCACTTAGGCTACAGGCTGTGGCAGCTAGCGGTCGCGCAACGGTCTCTAGCGAAACAGCCCGTTTAGGAGCATACTTCGGGTGAGACAACACAGAGGCTTACTGCAGAGTGATCGGGCCAGTAGCGGCGGGGGCGAGTCGACTCAGGCTTCCTGACGCTAGGTACGGGAATCTAATCTAAAGGTGGGCAAGGGCCAATATCGATGGCTCAGGAGAAGTGCGACCAGGGGCGGCAAAGGTCATGAATGGTGAAGATACCTCTAGTAGTGACGGGCACGGGTCTGGCCTTCCGAAAGAGGTGGCTGTGCGAGAAGCGGCGCCTGTACAAGCCACGCTTCCCTCAGACGCCAGTGTGAGAAGAAGGTCGAGGATAACCCGGCGATCAAGTGCCGACGTTACGCGTGGCAGACGTGACTCGAATGGGTCGTTGGTTGTGCGAGTGCTCGCGCGAGTACCTGATCCGGTTAAGAAATATGCGCCTACAGCGCTAGCTCTCATCATGCTCGCAGCTCTCGGCGTCTTCGCTCTCGTAGTCTTCAACCATCAGACGTACACCAAGAACGAGACGCGAATGGCGGACGAGTTCTCGGCTGACACGGTGGTGATAGGGATCTTTGCTTTTCTTGTTGCGGCGGCCGCCGCGGCTTTCGCCTATCCGTCATATAGCGAATGGAAACGCCAGGTATGGGGACCCCAGAAACCGCAGCTCTCAGTCGGTTATTATAGAGGCGACGAATACATTGACCTAGACAACGGGGCCGTTTTTAATGGTCTTGCCATTGGGCACCGCCTTCAAGTTCTGGTCAGCAATAAATCCAAGGTTCCTCTCAGGGATGGCCAGATAAACATATTCATGACTTTTAGTCAAAATACTGGGCTGGACCTTATTACTCCCGACGGATTCAAACTTATTCGTAACGCGAGGTTGGCTGACAGCTCACCAGGCGCGATAACCTTTCTTCTCACCCTCCTTGAACAATTCCCGGCGTCCAGCCAGCTTTACTTCGCTCCAGAGGTAAGGTTTGGTTCAGTCGGCTCCTTTACCTTAGACGTCAAGATGACAGGCTCAAATCTTAGGCGTGATCGTCAATATAGCGGTCATTGGACCCTCAACGTGACATAAAGGCAGCGCTGCTATTGCGTGACCGCAGAGCCGGCCTCCTGTCGGGATAGTGCATGAGGTCTTCCGCTCTCAGTGTCACACCATGGAGCTGTCATTTCTATCATTGTCGCCAACGCACGCATGTCGTGACCCATTAGGTGTTGGAAGCGGAACTGGGAACGCATTGTACCTGATGAATTCACTGTAGCGATGGGTCAGCATTGCCTAGATGACTTATTACGAGGTTGGGCAAAGGTACTTGGATAGCCCGACTGCTGCCCAATGGGGCGGATAAAGGGGGTGGCGGCGCAGCGGGCCTTATGAAGCGGTGGCTGGTGACGGTGACAGTCGCGCTGGTTTGGTTCGGGATATGCTGGCTCGTGCTGGCAGTGATCGACTGGCAGGATACGGGAACCGAGGTCGGGGTCTCAGCGGTGCCGCTAGTGATCTCGCTCGCGGTGCTAGGGCCGTGGGCCGAGCAGGCGCGCAAGCCAAAGAATGTTGGGCCACTCGACGGGCAGTACGGGGACGAACTGCGTGCCGGGGCGACGCTGCCCGCAGGTCACTCTCTCTATTCAGAGGATCGCAGCTACAGGTTGGACATGCAAAAGGACGGCAATTTAGTCGTCCGCAAAGTCGGCAACAGGTTCGCTAGCTGGTCAAGCAAAACGACTCGAAAAGGAGCGAACAACTACCTCAAGATGCAGGAGGATGGCAACCTGGTTGTTTACACAAGCGAACACAGACCGGCATGGGACAGTGGGACCGCCGGAAAGGGTGGCGACGTTGTCACGATGCAGAACGATGGCAACCTGGTGATCTACGCGCCATGAGGCCGAATCGTTTGGGCGAGTCGAAGCGATATTTTCATGAAGATATTCTATAAGCGGACCCGTTAACCGAATTCCCATCCCGGGGAATAGCTCTACCGTCCCACCGCTGCCAGGGCTATTCAAGGCGCTGCCCTCGCCGTTCCGGTCGCCGGTTTCGCGTTAGATGGCGAGCACGTCCGGGCAGGGCCCTTTGCGCTGTGCGGCAGTCACCGTTACCCAGCCCGGTCGACGGCGCCTTACGTACGTTTATGCATCGGCGCGCTTGGGCGACCATCCTCATTTGCCGCGGAGGGTTAGTTAATTCCTCGACTGCCACGGCACGGCGGCCTTTGAAGCTGCGGCGGTTCGTGCCATCCGCTGCGCGCAGGGGGCGATGCGCGTGGCCAACTGGGCTTGCTCATCTCCATCCGTCCGAGCTGGCGCCTTCAGCGCTTGCGTGCCGCGGGCTCGGGGAAGCTGTCGGCTGGTAGTCGATCTGGGTTCCCGCCGACGTAGGAGGTGTTGCCTGCGACTCGAGTGGCTGGACGGTCACTGCGGTCCCGTAGGCGGCTACCTCAGACATGATGTCGCTGATCTCGTTGCAGTCAAACCGCATTGCGACGACGGCGTTGGCGCCTCGGACGCGGGCTTCGCGCCACATGCGCTCCCGGGCCTGGTTACGGCTGTCGGTCAGCAGCTTGGTGTATCCGGCGACTTCCCCGCCGGCCAGGGTGCGCAGTTGCGCGCCGACATTACTGAAGTAGTTGCGGGCGCGGACGACCAGGCCGAAGACGTCTCCGTGCACATGGGTGATCCGGTAGCCGGGCACCTCATTTGTGGTCACGATCAAGACGGGCACGGTATCCCGGACCGGTTCATCTGGCGATGGCCGACGCTTGAACTCAAGCCCATGGCTGGCCATGTCCGCTGCCAGGTCGCCGAGGGTGGCGGCGGCAGGGTCGTTTCGGGTAGTGAAGCCCTGGTTAGCCGCATTGCACCACATGCAAGACCACCGTTCGCCGCGCCGTTGAACAGAGGTCACCAAACTGACGACGCTGCACGAGGAGCACCGCCGGAAGTAATACGAATACCCACACGGACAGTCCCAGCGCGTCGCTCCCCGGTTAGATTCCTGTCCCACATGCAGGCACGCCGGACATTGAACTCCGGCAACGTCAACGTTCGTCACCATCGCATCGTGGCACAAGCGCCGGTCACCACAAGGCTAAAAATGGACACCAGCCATCCGATCATGCCGCTGCGGCGAAGGATGAGCGACCAGCCGTCAGCCGTCGGGCATGAAACCGGCGGGCCTCCATTCGGCCGAACGACTTCTGCTGGAACCAGTAGGTCAGTGCCGACCCCAGCAAGGTTCCGGCGACAGCGATGATCGCCGACACAGAATCCGCCACGGCGGACAGCAGATCACACCCGGCCCGCCGTCTGGGCTCTTTCCGCCAGAATCCGGCAAGCCGGACGCAGGCAGGCCGCACACCTGGCCCCTGTCCGTCATTCCGGGTACACCCCGTCGCCGAACGGCCCGTTGAGAGCGAAGGGGGGACGCTCCGTCACGTCTGCTGACTTCCGCTCATGCCGCGACGCGTGCTGGCGGCGTGGTCTGCCGGTGCTGACGCCTAGGATCGACCTGTTCCAGTCGGGCTCGAGAGGCAGGGGCGTAACGGTGGCTGACGTACCGAGGCTGGCGCTCTCGGGGGTGGTCCTTGACTCGCCGGATGCCAGCGAACTTGCCGGGTTCTACCGCAGGCTGCTGGGCTGGACGGTGGAACAAGATGAGCCCGGGTGGGTGAAGCTTCGGTCCCCCAGCGGCGGCCCTGGGTTGTCATTCCAGACCGAGTCGGCGTATAGCCCGCCGGTGTGGCCCGCTGGGGCGGGTGACCAGCAAATGCAGGTGCACCTCGATATCGCCGTCGACGACCTGGCAGCCGCGGGCGAGCATGCGATCGCGGCTGGGGCGGTCTTGGCAGTGCATCAGCCGCAAGACGACGTCCGCGTGTACCTGGATCCAGCGGGACATCCCTTTTGCCTTTTCCTGCCCAGCTGAGGCACCGCCTTATTCGGCCGGTCCCGCGCGACGGACATCGGCTTACTCTCATGCCGCGCCGGGCGCGTTCGTGTTGTGCGCCATGCGGGGTTGCGCTGTCACGATGACTGCGCCCTCTCTCGTACGAGCACTGATCGGGCGGCGCGCCATCGGTGTAGGTCCGGACGCGAGCCGTCTGGCGGGCGAGTCAGGCTGTCAAGGACGGCGTTGCCCGTAATCGTCCGACCCAACCTGAACGTCCTAGATACAGATCATCGATAAGCCTGAACGAGGCCCGCGACTCCAGGAGTTGGAGTGGTGGGTCTGTCCAGGTGGCAGTCGTGGAGGCGGAAAATGAGCAGTATTACCCCGCATTACCGGACGATCAAGGAACTGCTGCAGACGCGGTCGTTCGCTATCGATGACTACCAGCGTGAATACAAGTGGGAAGCCTCGAACATCGAGGAACTCCTCGAAGACTTGCTGGGCAAGTTCGAGACCTTCTATCACGAGGGCGACGCCCCGCGGGCGGCAAGCTCCTACGGCGACTACTTCCTCGGTTCGATCATCGTCACACGACGGAAGGACAAGAGCTTCCTGGTCGACGGCCAGCAGCGGGTTACCTCGCTAACGCTGCTGCTCATCTACCTTTACCGCGAGGCCAAGGCGCAGGGTCTTGACGTTGCCTCGACCATCGAGCCCTTGATCTTTTCTGACGACTACGGTGAGCGGAAATTCAACCTGGATATCGCAGAGCGGGTACCGGTGCTCAGGGCGTTGTTCAACGGCGAGAACTACAACCCCGACGGCAAAGAAGAGTCAATCCAGGCGATTGCCGCCCGCTATGAGGACATCCAGGAACTTGACCTGACAGGCCTGCTCGGCGATGCGCTGGAGACCTTCATCTACTGGCTCATCGGCAACGTCGGGCTCATCGAGATCTCGACCGAGACCGATTCGCAGGCCTATCTGATCTTCGAGACGATGAACGACCGGGGCAAGCCGCTCAGCCCGATCGACATGCTGAAGGCCTACCTGCTCGCCCCGATCGAGGATGACGCCGAGCGCTCTGATGCCAACCGCGTCTGGAAGCAGACAGTACTGGACCTCATTTCATGGGGAGGCGACCCAGAACCGGAGCGTGATGCAGCGTTTGTCAAGGCCTGGCTGCGCGCCAAGTATGCCGAAACGATCCGAGATCGCAAGGCCGGCGCAACTGACCGGGACTGGGAACTCATCGGTTCGACGTTTCACCGCTGGCTGCGCGACAACGACATCCGCGTCGGCGTCGGTACCGCGAAACAGAACCTAGCCATCATGACGGGCGAGTTCCCGTTCTTCGCCGGCGCGTACCGCCTGATCCTCGACGCCTCGAAAACATACACTCGCGGCCTTGAACCGGTCTTTTACAACGCGCACAACGACTTCACGTGGCAGAGCACGGTGCTGCTGGCGCCACTCACCGTCGGGGACAGCGACCAGGCAGTATATCGCAAGCTGGCCGCGACGGCCACCTATCTCGACATATGGGTCATGCGGCGCACGGCCAACTACATCCGCGTCGGCTATTCCAGCGTCAGCTACGCGATGTTTATGCTGTGCCGGGACATCCGGGGGAAGTCGCTGCCGGATCTCATCGACATTCTGCGAGACAAGCTCGATCAGGATGAGAAGGATGTCTCCTTCGCGGGAAGCGAAAACCGCGGCCGTCACGGCATCATGGCGCTCGGCCTCAACCAGTTCAGCCGCCGCTACGTCTACCACATGCTGGCGCGCTTCATGGCCTACACAGAGTCCAACTCCGGGCGGCCCGACTTGTTCGATAAGTACGTCGACCGTGATGGCAGGAATCCGCTTGACATCGAGCACATCTGGGCTGATGACTACTCCCAGTACGCGGAGGCGTTCAAGAGCCTTCAGGATTTCGAGGAGTGCCGCAATAACCTCGGGGGCCTCTTGCTGCTGCCGGCTGACGTGAACCGCAGTTACAAGGACAAGCCCTTCGCTCAGAAGGCGCCGCACTATGCGAAGCAGGACCTCTACTCGGCCAGCCTTACCGCAGCCGCCTACGAACACCAGCCGCAGTTCGTCGCCTTCGTGAAGAAGTCCGGGCTGCCGTTCCGGCCCTACCAGGAGTTCGGCAAGGAGGAGCAACTGGAAAGACGCGCCCTGGCATACGAGCTCGCCCAGCTCGTCTGGAGTCCGGATCGTCTCGAGCAGTACCGCCTATGAGCGGTGAGAGTCAACCGCGTCCAGCTCAAGCCCGGCGAGCGCGATAATGCGCCGCTGGATTGAGCGCACGTCCGAATCTGCCGCGAATGGTGTGCCTCTAGTCCTTCGTGATCATTGGCTTACTCCCGGGGAACGGGCTCGCAGCCGATAGCGTCCTTCGCCAAGTCGCTGGAAGTCGTCATATGTGGTGGCGTGATGATCTGGGGCGTCGGCACACATCCGGGAGGTCACGTGGGTCCGGATCGTTGATTCGGCGTACCGGGTGCCTGCCCGTTTCATGGCAGCAAGGATTTGCGCCAGGGTGAATGAGCCGTCGGCCGAATGTTCGGCAAGCCTGCGTGCGGTCGCCAGGATCTCTGCCCGCGCCGTGCTCTCTGTGGGCAGCCGGGCTGGATGCAATGCCCGCACACTCTGGGCAGAAGCGGATCCGACAGTCATCTCAGGGCGGACCTCGCCGCCTGCCGCAAGGTGGCCTGCCGGTGGCCCCACTGCGATCGGCAGGTATCGAAACAGCGCTGTCTGGCCGTCAGCGCGAGCCACCCGGGAGTAGTCCTGCCAGCGGCAGGTGTAACTGCCGGCCAGCTGCAGCGGTGTGTCACGGCCGACGGTTGTTCCGCGGCCTGCGCGGGCGGCCCACGAAAGAGTGCCGGCCAGGACACGGCCCTCGTGGATGCGGAATGCCGCGTCGATCGTGTCCGCCCTGAGTGCCTGCTGCCAGTAGCTGCGTCGCCAATGCCAACAGCATGGCCGACACATCGACGTCCAAGGGCACCTCGCAATCCGGGCCCGATCCAGTCATATCCACCGTTCGTCATTAGCATCCTCTTCCGCATCGCTCGCGCCAGACCGGTTCAGGTCTTGGCTACCGTCGGGCGAGCCGCCCGTCGGTAGCACCGCTAGCGGGGGCAAACCGAAACGGAAGCTCGCATAAATATGCATCCGCGGGCGGCCAGCGAACGTCCTGACCTGCCGCGTGGTGAGCGCTCGACGGCATAGCCGACAGGCCGCGGGGTAACCGCGACATTGGTTAGGCGCAGGCGGAAGAGCTTGCCGGCCTCTGCGAGCGACGCCCGTCCGTGGCGCTGGAGGTGCTCATCAGCCGATGAGGCGGGTCTGCCCGTCAGGCCTGGGGCGCTCGATCTCGCGGATAATTTCGGCGGACAGGCGGCTGAGCCGCTGCGCGGTAACGTGTCCATCTCGGCCGCCGACCAGGCGTGCAGCCTGATGTTCGAGGTGGTGCTGGCGCTCGGAGAGAGCGGCCAGTTCCTGGTCGGCAGGCATGTGTCCTCGCTGGCCGGCGAGCTGCCGAACCGCGTCGGCGGCCATACGGAGCAGGCGGGCGTACTCCTCGCCGAATGGCGGCGGGATCGGCGACGGCGTGCCTTCTGCGGTGTTATCGAGTAGCGAGCGGGCCAGGGCGCGCGTTCGTGTTGTCAGCTCCTCCAGGGCGTCGAGCACGCCCCTGTCGGGTCGCGGCACTTGCTGGCTGACCGAGGCTCGCGGATTCCACCGCAGGCTCTCCCGCGCGTGCCGTACCGCCGCGCGCGCTTTCTCCGCCGAACTGGAGAGCTGCCTGTCGTGCTGTGACCAGAGCCGGCCGGCCGGGCCTGGCGCGGTCACGGCGACGGCCAGGACGTCCAGGGCGTCGGCGATGTCGTTGCCCCACTGGCGGACCGCGTGCTCGGCCGGACGCAACTGCAAGGGCGGGAAGACAGCGATGTTGATCACTAGCCCTGTGATCACCCCGATGGCGACCTCGCTCATCCGGTGGGTGACGTAGTGCAACGGCTGGTGGCCGCCGAGCAGCAGCGCGAACAGGGCAGTAAACGTAACCTGGGCACTTTGGTCTCCGAGCCGCCGCCAGCTGGCGATCAACATGCCCGCCAGGACAATCACGGCGATGCCCGCGGTTCCGGGCCCCAGCAGCATGCCCACCGGCACAGCCAGCGCCGCGCCCAGCACGAACCCCGCGATGTACTGAATGCTCTCTCGCAGCGACCGGGCCACCGTGGGGTAAACCCCCAGCAGCGCGGCCAGCGGCGCGAAATAGGGATCGGGCTGCCCCGCAGCGTACCTGGCCAGCACCCAGGCCACCACCGCCGCGATCGCGCCCTTCCCCGCTAGGCGCGTGCGGTCCTGCCAGTACCGGACCGGACCCGAAGACGCCGGCCGGAAAGGGACAGCCAGCCTGGATGATCGCAACCGCCGCCCGGTCTTCCGCGCGATCGCGCCGGCCCCGATGCCTATTCCGCGCATTCCGGGCCGCTACCCCCAGCCACGCACCTTAGCTCTCGCCACGGCGCCTATCTGGCCGGCACGCCCGCCGATTCACGGCCCACTCCCGCGCCGGGCGGCTGCCACAGCGGGCAGCGAAGCCGTCATCGACCCGGCCCGCGGCGGCGCAGACAGCGCCAAGCGCCCGCTTCCTCGCCTCGTCGGCCGGTAACGGACGGGTTAACGGCCGTGGTCCAGGTCGCACCCTGCAGGATGACCGTCTGCGGAATCAGGGTCCCGCCTGCCACGGGTCGAGTGTCGCATAGCGCCGGTTCCCGCCACAGCAGGTCCGGACGGCGATGCCTCAGGTCCTCGCGCGACCCGGCCAGCAGGCCTCGGCCAGCACGCCACCGGCCGCCGTGCTGGCCGGCCGCGGCACGCTCGCCTGCTGCTTCGTCGCTGTCTCGTGCGGGACAGGCCCGGCGGGGACCGCCAGGACCCGCGGCGGCGGCGATCCAGCCACGGCGAACGTCAGGCGATCCGGCCGCGCGCTTTGCGCGAGCCCTGGACAGCCCACCACGGCGGGC
>Ga0335073_10015250_pt1 | contig 10749 bp, 10 predicted proteins | sample Lox_Sample_22_FD_207093 | JGI IMG/M metagenome (GOLD analysis project Ga0335073, IMG submission 207093) | Soil microbial communities from Loxahatchee National Wildlife Refuge, Florida, United States - Lox_Sample_2.2 | ecosystem: Environmental > Terrestrial > Soil > Wetlands | place: USA...
GGTGTTCGTGTTCACCGGCGGCCAGCCGGGACAGGGCGGGCTGCCGGTCGGGATGAGCGGCCGGGCGGTCGTGCTGATGTCGGGCGGGATCGACTCGCCCGTCGCCGCCTACCGGATGATGCGCCGCGGCCTCCGCTGCACGTTCCTGCACTTCTCGGGGATGCCGCTGACCGGCCCGGAATCCATCTACAAGGCGTACGCGCTGGTTCGCGGCCTGGACCGGTTCCAGGGCCAGTCGCACCTCTACGTCGTTCCGTTCGGCAAGGCCCAGCAGGCGCTGGCGACCACCGGGGCCGGCCGCCTCCAGGTGATGGCGCAGCGGCGGCTGATGCTCAAGACGGCCGAGGCGCTGGCCGAGCGGCTGCACGCCAGCGCCCTGGTCACCGGCGACTCGCTGGGCCAGGTTTCCAGCCAGACGCTGACGAACATCACCGCCCTCGACGACGCGGTCACGCTGCCGATCCTGCGCCCGCTGCTTGGCTGGGACAAGACCGAGATCATGGCCGAGGCGCGGCGGCTCGACACGCTCGCGATCTCCGAGCTGCCCGACCAGGACTGCTGCACGCTGCTCACCCCGCGCCGGGTGGAGACCAGGGCCAAGATCGACGACCTGCGCCGGATCGAGATCCGCCTGGACGCCGCCGAGCTGGCCGAGCAACTCGCGCTCACCGCCCAGGAGTACCGCCCCGAGTAAGCCGCCCGCCGGGCGCTAGGCGGGCCGCAGTCCTTTCAACGTGGCGATGTCACGCGCATGACCGGCCTTGCCGCCGGGCGTCTCGACCACGAACGGGACGTCGGGCAGCGCCGCCAGCAGCTCGCGGAACGGCTCAAGGCCGAGCTGGCCAGCCCCGATCCCCGCGTGCCGGTCCCGGTTGGATCCGCAGCCCAGGAGCGAGTCGTTGGCGTGCACCAACCGCACCCGGCCGGGGCCGGCCGCCGCCACCAGCTCGTCGAGCATCGCGACGACGCCGCCGGGGCGGGTCAGGTCATGGCCGGCCGCGAACATATGACAGGTGTCGAGGCAGACCCCGGCCCGGGGGTGGCGGTCGACCGCCGCCAGGTACCGTTCCAGGTCGCCCGCCTGCGCGCACAGCATCTGGCCCTGGCCCGCCATCGGCTCGAAGAGCAGATCGGGATCGTCGTCGCCGAGCTTGTCGAGCAGCGGCAGCGCGATCTCGCGCAACTGCCCGAGCGCCTGCTCCCGGTCGGCGTGGCCGACGGCCGACCCGGTGTGCACGACCACGCCCCTGGCGCCGGTCTCGGCCCCGCGGCGGAGCGCGTGGCCGACCGCGTCGGCCGACTTCTCCGCCACCGCCGGGTCGCCCGAGCCCAGGTTGATCAGGTAGGGCGCGTGGATGAAGACGGGCAGCCCGGACTCGCGCAGCGCGCGGTCCTGGCCGGCGTCGCCCGCCCCGGTCGCCCAGCCGCGCGGATTGGACACGAACACCTGGATGACCTCGGCCCCGACCTCGGCCGCGTACGCCAGCCCGCCGGTGGCGAGCCCGCCGGTCACGGTCGCGTGCGACCCGATGAGGCTCACCGATGTCAGGGGAAGATCCCGCCGAATCCGCCGTAGGTCACGGTGATCGTGGCGCCCGCCGGGGCCCGGCCGGACGGGCTGATGCTAGTCACCCGTTGCCCGAAGCCGTCCTGCTGCTGGCCGACGACCTGGAAGCCGAGCTGCGTCAGGGTCTGCTGCACCTGGCTGAAGCGCTCGCCGACCAGGTTGCCGGGGATCGGCACCTCCGGCGGCCCCTGGGAGACCGAGACGCTCACCGTCGCGCCGGGCTGGACCGGCGTGCCGGGCGGAACCGACTGGGACACGATGATGCCCTGCGGCTTGCTGCTCTGCACGGTGGTGGGCTGCAGGTGGATGTTGTTGCCGGCCGCCCACTGCTGGATCGCGTTGATGTCCTGGCCGACCAGGTTGGGCAGCGACAGGCCGGCCACGATCTCGATCACCACCGGCTTGTTCTGCGGCCACGACGTGCCGGCGGCCGGGACCGTGCCCGCCACCGCGCCCATGTCCACCGTTCCGGTGACGCCGACCGGCTTGGTGGCCGAGCTCACGGTCAGGCCGGCCGCCCGCAGCGTCGCCCGCGCCTGCGACTGCGACTGGCCGGTGACGGGCGGCACGGTGATCATCCGGGGGCCGAGCGAGACCGTCAGCACGATCGTCGCCCCCGGCAGCGCCCGCCCCGAGGGCGAGGTGCTGATCACGTCGTTCTTGGCGACGTTGTCGTCGATCCGCCGGGCGCCGATGCTGACGTGGAACCCGGCCTGCCGCAGCTCCTGCTCGGCGGTCGTGACCGAGACCCGGTCCACCGACGGCACCGCGGTGTAGCGCCCGGACGTCAGCCACCAGCCGCCGCCGCCGAGCCCGATCACCGCCACCGCCGCGACCGCCAGGTAGGCGAGCCGCCGGCTGAACAGCCAGCGCTGCAGGAACGGCTCCCGGTCGCCGGGGCCGCCCGATCCGCCGTGGGCGGCGGTCGGGCCGAGATAGGCGCTGGCGTCGTACCGTCCGGTGGCCGCGTACTCGCCGCTGTTGTAGCCAGCGCCGCCGTACCCAGCGCCGCCGTACCCAGCGCCGCCGTGGTAGCCGGCACCGCCGCCGTTGAGCATCGTGGTGGCGGAGCCGCCCGCCACCTCCAGCGTGCCCGCCCCGGCCGCCCAGAAGTCATCGGCCCGCGCAGCGCCGCCGCCGTGCCCGACGACCCCGGCCGCCGCCGCGGCAGCCGTCCCGGAGACGCCCACCGGCCCGGTCGCGCCGGCGGCGGCCGACGCCGGCCACACCCCGCTGACCGAGTCGCCCGGCTCGGGCACGCCGCGCAGCGACCGGACCGCCCGCCAGAACACGTCGGCGTTGGCGGGCCGCCACTGCGGGTCCCGGCTGGTGGCCGCCCCCACCAGCTGGTCGACCGCGGGCGCGACCCCGCCCACGACCGAGCCGACGGCGGGAACGTCGGAGTTCACGTGCGCGTAGGCGACCGCCAGCGGCGTCTCCCCGGTGTAGGGCTGCCGGCCGGTGAGCATCTCGAACAGCATGACGCCGGCCGAGTAGACGTCGGTCCTGGCGTCGGTCGCCGCCCCGGTGACCTGCTCGGGGGCGATGTAGGCGACTGACCCGATGATCTGCCCGGCTCGGGTGTTGCCGACTGCGGCCGACGCCCGGGCCAGCCCGAAGTCCACCACCTTGACCCGGCCGTCCGGGGTGATCAGCACGTTCTCCGGTTTGACGTCCCGGTGGACGATCCCGGCCTGGTGCGCGGCCGCCAGCCCGGCCAGCACCGGGTCCATGATGCCAAGCGCCTCCGGCCAGGTGAACCAGCCGCGCTCGCGCAGCAGCGCCCGCAGCGTCCGCCCCGGCACGTACTCCATCGCCAGGTAGAGGTGCTCGCCGTCGGCCCCCTGGTCGAAGACCGCGACGATGTTCTGGTGGGACAGCCGCGCGACCGACTTGGCCTCGCCGATGAACCGGCCCACGAATTCGGCGTCGCGGGCGAGGTCGGCGTGCATGACCTTCAGCGCCACCTCCCGGTCGAGCCGGGTGTCGGTGGCGAGGTAGACGGTGGCCATGCCGCCGTGCGCGATGCGGGAGCGGACGTGATAGCGCCGGTCGAGCATCCGCCCCGTGAGCATGTCCGCGGGCGCAGATTCCATCAGGGCCGATTTTACGGCCCGTCGCCGACGAGCTTCGCCCTATTCATCACTTTGTCTCATCTTGGCCACAAGCTGACCATGGCCACGCTCGCCGCTGGGTATATATCTGCAAGCGTCGAGTTGCACCTATTGCGGTGATATGCAAGACTCCGCACGCAGTTCGCGGTGGTTGAGGGAGGGCGTTGTCATGGAAGACCGTATCGAACAGCGAATCACCCTCAGGTCCACACAGGACAAAGTTTGGCAACTTGTCACCCGGCCGGGCTGGTGGCTGCCCGGCAGCAAGACCGAGCCTGCCCGCGGTCCCGGGCGGCTGTCGGTCGACTACGCGGGTGACAGCCGGCCCTACGTGATCGACATCGTCCGGGTGGAGCCGCAGGGCTACGTCTCGTTCCGCTGGGCGAGCGCGTTCGGCGGGGCCGCCCCGGTGCCCGGCAACGCGACCCTGGTCGAGTTCTACCTGCGGCCGATCGGCGACGAGGTCGGGCTGACGGTGGTGGAGAGCGGCTTCGCCTCCCTCGACCTGCCGGACGCGCTGCGCGAGGACGAGTGGAAGGGCAACAGCGGCGGCTGGCAGTACGAGCTCGCAGGCCTGCGCATTAAGGCGGAGCAAAGCCGATGACCGCCACGTCCCGGGGGGACAGCCTGCTCGGATGGGGGGCTCCCGCCCCCCATCCCCCCTGGCCCCCGTACCCGCCGGTGCATGCCCGATGAAACCCGATTATATCGGGCATGCGGATGTGAGCCGTGTCTTTTCAGCTCTGGCTGACCCGCGCCGCCGCGAACTGCTCGAGCTGCTGGCCGGCACCCCGGCCGCCAGCGCCGGGGCGCTGGCCGCCCGGCTGCCGGTCTCCCGGCAGGCGGTCGCGCAGCACCTGGCCGTGCTCGAGGAGTGCGCGCTGGTCAGCCGGCGGCGGGCCGGGCGGCAGGTGCTGTTCAGCGTCAGGACCGACGGGCTGACCGCCGCGGCCGACTGGCTGCTGTCCCGCGCGACCGCCTGGCTGGCGCAATAAAGTTAGTTTGACCAGGGGATAGATCCCCTATTGTGACGGAATGTCAGTTGTTTGGAACCGGCCTCGATGTGGGACATTGGACACGTGGCACAGATAGAACCCTCAGCCGACGCGCTTGTCGCCGAATGGCTGTCACTCCCCGAGGTGGCCACCCGGCTTGGCCTGCCCCTCAGTCGCGTCAAGCAGCTGCTGCGCGACCGCAAGCTGCTCGCCGTCACCCGGCCGGGCGGCGACCGCGCGATCCCGGCCGCGTTCCTCGACGGCGGGCAGGTCGTCAAGGGCCTCAGCGGGACCCTCACGGTGCTGTTCGACTGCGGCTTCGCCGACGAAGAGGCCCTGCGCTGGCTCTTCACCGCCGACGCGACCCTCCCCGGCACCCCCATCGACGCGCTCTACGCCCACCGCGGCACCGAGGTCAACCGCCGCGCGCAGGCTCTAGCTTTCTAGCGGGGGGACGACCCCCCTGCACCCCCCGCGCATGGGGGGCGTTCGCCCCCCATGCCCCCCAACGGGAGGCACCGCAGAAAGCGCGGCGCCCCACGCGGTGGCTGGGGTTAGAGCCGTCGGCCGCGTCCCTCTCTCGGCATGCCCGAAATCTCCTTGTGGTGGGGGCACAGAAAACGGCCTTGTGAGTTATGCTTGGCCACATGCCGCCGAGACCGCGACAGCACCGGCCGTCGCACGCGCCCCAGGACTTCCGACGTCGGACCGCGCCGAGCCTGGCTGATGTGCTCAAGGCGGGCCGCTCGTTCTCGTTCGAGTTCAGCCCGCCCCGCACCGAGAAGGCGGAGCAGCAGCTCTGGCACGCGATCCGCCAGCTCGAGTCGCTCAAGCCGACGTTCGTCTCGGTCACCTATGGCGCGGGCGGCTCGACCAGGGAGACGACGGTCGCGATCACCGGCGCGATCGCCGAGCAGACCTCGCTTGACCCGGTCGCGCACCTCACCGCGGTCAACCACTCGGTCCAGGAGCTGCGGCACGTCATCGGCTCCTACGCCGGCGTGGGCGTGCGCAACATGCTGGCGCTGCGGGGCGACCCGCCGGGCGACCCGAACGCGGAGTGGGTGCGGCACCCGGACGGCTACGCCCACGCGGTCCAGCTGGTCGAGCTGCTCAAGGCCTCGGGCGACTTCTGCGTCGGGGTGGCGGCGTTCCCCGAGCTGCACCCGCGCTCGCCCGACGCCGACACCGACGCCCGCTACTTCGTCGACAAGTGCAAGGCCGGGGCGGAGTACGCGATCACCCAGATCTTCTTCTACGCCGAGGATTACCTGCGGATGCGGGACCGGGTGAGCGCGCTCGGCTGCGACGTGCCGATCATCGCCGGCATCATGCCCGCGACCAGCCCCCGCATCCTCGACCGGATGGTCGAGTTCAGCGGGTGCAAGGTCCCGGTCGGGCTGCTCGACCAGCTGCGGGCCGCCACCGACCGGGGCGACCAGGCCGCCGCGCGCGAGATCGGCGTCGGCTACGCCGCCCAGCTGTGCGAGCGGCTGCTGGCCGAGGGGGTGCCCGGGCTGCATTTCTGCACGCTCAACAACGCCCGCGCGACGATCGACCTCTACACCTCGCTCGGCCTGTCCGCCGTCAGCGGCAGCAGGGCGCCCATCACCGCGTAGGGCGGCTCGGCGCCGGAGAACCGGAACCCGGTCAGCAGGTCGGTGAACCCGACCCCGCGGTACAGCCGCCGGGCGCGGGTCTGCGCGTCGGCGGTGGACAGCACCGCCGTGCGCTCGTCGCGCTCGCCGGTGATCGACAGCAGCAGCTCCCGGCCGATCCCGGCGCCCTGGTAGGCCGGCCGCACGTGCAGCTCGGCGACCTCGAAGGAGTCGTCGAGCCAGGCCGCCACCTCGGCCGACTCGTGGGCCGGGCCGGAGTGCCCGGCCCCGGACCGCGAGGCGAGCGCGCTGGCCACCATGTCATGCCACCACTGCCCGCTCTCGCCGTGGAACCCGTAGCAGAACCCGGCCACCACCCCGTCGTCGACCGCGGTCAGGCAGCGGAAGCCGGGGCTGGCCGCGTGCCGGTCCATGATCGCCTCGCGCCCGCCGATCAGCCGTTCGGGCGGGTTCATCGCGGCGGCGTAGACCGCGACCAGATCGCCGATGGCGGCCCGGAATTCCCGGCGCCCAAGCTCGCGGTAGCAGACGCTCATCTGCGAAAGCTTAGGTGAGGTGGGCATACTGCGGAGCGTGCGGGGTGGAACACCGGTCCGTTCGATATCACGACTTTGATTTTGCTCGAGATCAACAGCGAAAATCAAATAAATGTTTGCGAACGGACGGGGGTGACTGTCAGCGCTGCCCGCGCATCCCCGAGCGCGGCGTGCGTCGCGGTCAGCGTCACCCGGCCGGGCTCGCCCGCCCGGGAGCGGATGAAGCCGCCGCCCACCCCGCCGTTGCCGCCCAGCGGGAACGGGTTGGCCGCGATCAGCGTGCCGGGCCCGGTCAGGGTGAGGGCGACGTCGCCCGCCACCCCCGGCCGGTGATTGCCGTAGGCGTCGGTCACCCGGATGGTGACCGCGGTCGCGTCGCTGCCGTCGGCCGCGATCTCGGCGTCGGCCACCGTCAGCGCCAGCCGGTCCCGGCTGGTGTCGGCCGTCAGCGCCGCCGTGGCCGCCAGCCGGCCGCCCAGGTACCCATCGATCCGCAAATCCGGCAGCCCGGACCCAGTTCCGGTGCGGCCGAGGGCGGCCGCGCCGGACAGGTCGGCGAACGCGGGCGGGTAGCGCAGCGAGCCGAACCCCGCCCGGTCCGGGGTGACGGTCTGCCAGTGCCGTCCGTCAAGGGACAGCTCGAGCCGGTCGCAGTTGGTGGCGAACAGGGAGTTCCCGAGCGCCAGTTCTTGGCCGCCGCGGCCGGGTCGGCCGGGTTCGGGGCCGCGTAGTAGTCGATGCCGGCCCAGGCCAGCACCCCGGCGTAGCGCCGGTCGGCCTGCGCCTGGTCGTGCGCAAGCGCGTGCGCGCGGGCCTGGTTGGCGAGCGTCGCGGGCGGGTCGGACCACCGGTAGGTCGGGTCCACCGCCGCGCCGACCGCCTCGCTGACCAGGTACGGGACCCCGGCCACGGGCGGGTAGAGCTGCGGCTCGCCGTCAACGATGTGGTAGTCGTCGTAGCAGAACACGTCCTCGGCCCAGCCCCGGGTGGAGTGGAACGTGACCGCGCCGGCGGTCGGCCGTGACCCGTCGTGGCGGTAGGCGAGCTGCCGGGCGGCGGCGTACAGCGCGGGGTAGTTCCTGATCTCGTCGAGCCGGGTGCCCCACACGACCACGCTCGGCCGGTTCCGGTCGCGGATGACCATGCTGGCGACGTCGTCGAGGAACCGCCGCTGGAAGGCCGCGTCGCCCATGAAGCCCCAGCCCGGCGGCTCCTGCCAGACCATGATGCCGAGCTCGTCGCAGGCGTCGAGGAAGTGCGGCGACTGCGGGTAGTGGGAGCAGCGCACCATGTTGACGTTGAGGTCGTGCTTGAGCGTGGCGGCGTCCCGCCGCTGCAGCCGCGCGCTGGCGGCCATGCCCAGGTAGGGGAAGAGCTGGTGCCGGTTGAGCCCGAAGATCTCGCAGCGGCTGCCGTTGAGGTAGCAGCCGCCGGTGGTGAAGACCGGCTGCCGGAACCCGATCGGGGTGCTGACCGTGTGCGGGCGGCCGCCCGGGTGGGAGACGGTCGTCCGCACGCGGTAGAGCGCCGGGTGCTCGGGCGACCAGTAGTCGACGTCGCCGAGGCCGCGGATGGTCAGCGTGACGGTGGTCGTGCCCGGGCGGGTCAGCCGGACCTCGGCGGCAGCCGCCGCCCGCTCGGCCCCGGTGCTGGTCAGCAGCGTCGCTGTCACCGAGACGGTGTGGTTCTTGCCGATGGTGGCGGCGTCGGCCGAGGCGGCGTCGATGGTCGCGGTCACCCGGACAGCGCGGTCGCCGCTGAGCACGTCGACCGGGCGGGCGAACACGTCGGCCAGGTAGACCGGGGGCACCACCTGCAGGGTGACGTCCCGGTAGAGGCCGGCCGGCTGCAGGTAGTCCATCGTGTCGGGGCCACCGGGGAGGGCGTCCGGCGGCACGTCGAGCCAGCGGCCGTCGACGACCACCGCGAGCACGTTCCCGCCCGCCCGCAGGCGGCCGGTCAGCTCGGCCGTGAACGGGAGGTAGCCGCCCTGGTGGCTGACGACGGTGCCGCCGTTGAGCACCACGGTGGCGTCGGTCATCGCCCCGTCGAAGGTGAGCAGCACCCGGTCGCCGTGGCTGGCCAGGGCGGCGCCGTCGAAGTGCTTGCGGTAGATCCAGCGCCGCTGCCAGCGCCGGTAGTCCCAGTCGGCCCAGGACAGCGGCACCACCGTGTGCGGCACGGTGACGGGCGCGAAATGGCGGTCGTCGTAGCCGGGGCGCTCCGCGCCGGCGGTGTCGGCGCCGCCGAAGAGCCAGCCCTGGTTGAAGTCGTAGGACCCGATCGGGGCGGCGATGGTGGTCCTGGCGGCGGTGGTCCTGGCGGCGGTGGCCCCGACGGCGGTGGTCCCGGCGGCGGTGGCCGCCCCGGCGGGGCCCGCCGCGGCCGCGGCAGTGGACACCAGCGCGGGGCCGAGGCCGAGGGCGACCGCGCCCGCGCCGTACGCGCCGGTCCGCAGGGCCGCCCGGCGGGACAGCCGGGGGAGCGGGGCGGGTCCGGCGCGATCACGTCGTCTAGCTATACCGCAAGCAATCCTTCGTCGTCCCCGGAAGGCTCCGTTGTCCCCCGGAAGGCTGCGTTGTCCCCCGGAAGGCTGCGTCGTCCCCGGAAGCCGACGCCGCTCGAAAGTGCCGCCCCTGGAATGTCAGACCCGGGGGGTAGCTTCGAACTTGTCAGCCAAAGAGACTGGACTTTTCAGCGAACCTGTGTTCGAATGACACTGTGTTCGAATGACGGGGACAGGCTCCGGCCGCCGCGACCCCTGGCGGCCGGTGCCGGCCGGGCGGAGCGTGGGGAAGCGCTTCGCCCGGCCGGCGGGAAACCCGGGCTCGGACAGCAACATCACCTAAGGGAGTGATGACCATGATCGGCGAGATGACGACCGCGGGGGCGGGAGCGCGCAATCGGATGCCAGATGCGGGCGACGCGGTACCCCTGTTTGACCCGGTGCCACTGCCGAGCCGGGTGCCGTCGGCGGCGCTGAGCCTGCTGCGGACCGCGCGGCACGGCCTGGCCGAGGCTGAGGCTGAGGGCGATCCCGGCACCCGCTACATCTGCGCGCACCTGGCGGCGCTGCGGGCGGCGGCCGCGATCGTGGCGGCCAGAGGCGAGCCGGGCAGCGGCGCCCGGCGCAGGCGGCCGAGGTCCGTCTGGGAGCTGCTGCCGCAGGTCGAGCCTGCGCTGGCCGAGTGGGCGGCGTTCTTCGCGGCGGGCGCGGCCAAGCGGGCCGCCGCTGAGGCGGGACTGCCGAGGGCGGCGTCGGCCCAGGAGGCCGATGACCTGCTGCGCGACGCCAGTACGTTTCTTACCGTGGCCGAGCGGGCGCTCGGCGTCGAGAGCGCGCCGGTGCTGCCGCTGCGCTCTGCGAGCTGACCCGCCCACCTGGCGAAAGCCGGGTCACGCCAGGTGGGCGGCGGCCGCTATGTCCGAGCGGGACTGTGTCCGAGAAGGACTGTGTCCGAGAAGGACTGTGTCCGATAAGGACTGTGTCCGATAAGGACGGCGGCCTAGAAGGACTCGATCGAGTTGCTGCGGGCGTCCGCGTCGAGCACGCCCCAGCTGATCAGCTCCTCGGTCAGGTCGGCAGGCGACTTGTCGTAGATGACCGCCAGCGAGCGCAGATCCTCATGCCGCACCGACAGCACCCGGCCGTTGTAGTCGCCGCGCTGCGCCTGGATGGTGGCGACGTAGCGGGCCAGCGGGCCGATCTTCTCCTTGGGGAGCTGGTTCATCCGCTCAAGGTCGATCACCAGCTTGGGCGCGCTCGCGATCGGCGTGGGGGCCGCGTCGCCCGGCAGCAGTTCGGAGACCGGAACCCCGTAGAACTCGGCCAACTCGGCCAGCTTCTGGACCGTCACGGACCGGTCGCCGCGCTCGTAGGAGCCCACGACGACGGCCTTCCAGCGGCCGCGGGACTTC
>Ga0335073_10015253_pt1 | contig 10747 bp, 12 predicted proteins | sample Lox_Sample_22_FD_207093 | JGI IMG/M metagenome (GOLD analysis project Ga0335073, IMG submission 207093) | Soil microbial communities from Loxahatchee National Wildlife Refuge, Florida, United States - Lox_Sample_2.2 | ecosystem: Environmental > Terrestrial > Soil > Wetlands | place: USA...
GGAGGACCAGATCCGCCGCGACATGGTCGCCAGCGTCGCTCACGAGCTGCGCACGCCGATCGCGGTGCTGCAGGGGGGCCACGAGGCCCTGCTGGACGGGATCACCGAACCCACGCCCGCGGAGCTGGGCTCGCTGCGCGATGAGGTGCTGCGGCTGGCCGGCATGGTCGACGACCTGCAGACGCTGGCCGCCGCCGACGCGGCCGCCCTGCACTTGGAGCGGCACCAGTGCGACCTGGCGGAGGTCGCCGCCAGCGCCGCCGACAGCCTGACCCGCCGGTTCGAGGCGGCCGACGTCGCGCTGCGCCGGCAGCTGTCCGGCGCGCCGGTGGTCGGCGACTCGCGCTGGCTGCACCAGCTGGTCACCAACCTGCTCAGCAACGCGCTGAAGTTCACCCCGGCCGGCGGCACCGTCACGGTCATCACCGGGCAGGATGCCTTTGGCGCCGTGCTGGAGGTGGCCGACACGGGCATCGGCATCGCCGCCGACGAGATGCCGCACATCTTCGAGCGCTTCTGGCGCGGCCAGCGCGCCGCGCAGACCTCCGGCAGCGGCATCGGCCTGGCGATCGCCGCCGAGCTGGCCCGGGCGCACGGGGGCGCGCTGACCGCCAGCAGCCAGCCGGGCCGGGGCACCCGCCTCACGCTGACCCTGCCCGGAACCGGGAACCGCAGGCCTTAGCCCTAGGCCGCCGTTACGGGCTGGCCGGCCGTGGCCAGGTCCGGCTGCGCGGCACAGCGGGAGCAGTACCGTGCCTCAGGGACCGCGGCCAGCAGTGCCGACGCGATCGGCGACCCGCACTGCTCGCAGCGGCCGTAGTGTCCTGCCGCCAGCCGGCCGAGCGCCTCCTCGATGTCGGCCAGCTTCCGCCGGGCCGTGACCGCGCGGCTGAGCAGCCGTCGGGCCCGGGGCTCGCCGCCCAAACGGTCCGGCGCCGCCGCGGCGGCGTGGTGGTAGGCGAGCGAGAGCTCGGTGACCTCTTGCAGCCGCGCCCGCCAGCGGGCCTCAAGGAGCGCCCGCCAATGGGGGCGCTTCCTTCCCGCGGGCAGTGCTCGCGGCTGCAGGCTTCTGCTTGGTTCTGCTGGCATCGTGATTCCTGTGTCTCGGGCCAGCCCGCAGGCTGCTGTCGGGATGAGTGGACCAAGCGGTCGTGCTCGCCCGGTGCAGCCGTCATGGTGACGGGATGGAGACACCTAGCCGGCCGGGCGAGTGACGTCGTCAGCCAAGCGCAGCCGGCTGGCCAGAAAACGGCGCTCAGTCTCGGTAGGTGCGAGGTCGAGCGCGGCGCGGTAACTCACCCTCGCCTCGGACCGGCGCCCGGCCCGTCGCAGCAGGTCGGCACGCGTCGCGTGCAACAGGTAGTACGCGTCCAGCTGCCCGGTCGCCGCGATCGCGTCGACCAGTGGCAATGCCGCCTCGGGGCTATCCGCCATTCCGATCGCGACGGCACGGTTCAGGTCCACGATCACGCTGGGCGCCACGCGCGCGAGCTGCCCGTACAACCCGACGATCTGCACCCAGTCGGTTTGGGCCGCGACCGGGGCGGTGGCGTGGCACGCGGCGATGGCCGCCTGGATCTGGAATGCCCCGGCCCGGCGGTGGCGCAGTGCCCGGCTGAGGATCGTGGTGCCTTCCGCGATCTGAGCCTGATCCCATAGCGACCGGTCCTGCTCGTCCAGCGTGACCAGATTGCCGTTCGTGTCGATGCGGGCCGGCCGGCGGGCATCATGCAGAAGCATCAGCGCCAGCATGCCGTCGGCTTCTGGCTCGTCGGGCATCAGCGCGCTCAGCACGCGGGCGAGCCGGATGGCTTCCTGGGACAGCCGGGTCTTCTGCGCGTCCGAGTATCCCTCGTTGAAGAGAAGGTAAAGCACATGGAGCACGGCGGGAAGGCGGTCGGGCAGCAGGTGCGGGGGTGGCACGCGAAACGGGATGCCCGCGTGCGCGACCTTCTGTTTCGCCCGGAATAGCCGCTGGCTCATGACGCGCTCGGGTACCACGAACGCGCGCGCGATCTCGGCGGTGCTCAGGCCGGCCAGGCTCCGCAAGGTCAACGCCACCTGGGCATCGAGATTCAGCGATGGATGGCAGCAGGTGAACATGAGCTCCAGGCGCTCGTCCGGGATCTCGCTGTCGCGTGCGCCCGGAGGTTCAGGAACCTGCTGCATTGCGGCTACCTCCCGCAGCTTCGCCGCCTCGGTCGATGCACGGCGCATCCGGTCGATAGCGCGGTTGCGGGCCGTGGTGGTGAGCCAGGCTAGCGGCTGATCCGGCACTCCTGATGCTGGCCACTTCTGGAGTGCCTGGGCGAACGCCTCCTGGGCACACTCCTCGGCCAGGTCCCAGTCGCCGCCGGTAAGCCGGATCATGGTGGCCACGATCCGGCTCCAGCCGTCGGCGTAGATCCCGGTGATGCGCTCTTTGACCTGCCCTGTCACCGGTCCCCTTCGTGAGCGGCCCGCTGCTAATCCTCGTCGTCGGCCCAGAATGGGCGCAGCTCGATCATCCCGTGCCATGCCATGGGGTGCCGGGAGGCGACGTCGATCGCCTCGTCGAGGTCCGCGCACTCGAGGATGTCGAAACCAGCTATCAGGTCCTTGGTCTCGGCGTACGGGCCGTCGGTCACCAGCACCTTCCGGTTTCGGACGCGGATCGTGGTGGCATCGCTCGCCGGCCGGGTGCGGCTGCCCATCAGCCGGGTTCCCTTGCCATCCGTTTCGGCGACCCAGGCGTCGATGTCCGGGGCACCCTCTCCCTGGCCGGACGTGTAGTCCGGGTCCGTGCACACCAGCATCAGGTACTTCATCAGCTTGCTCCCATCGTGGCGCTCTGCCCTTGCCTTCGTTCATGTTGATGACGAACGGGCATGGCGCTCTACTACCGGCACACGTCAAGTTTTTCTCGCCCTGGCCGGGGCGTGCGTAAGCCCACGGCCGGCGGGTCCGCCGGCCGTGGGGCTGTTCATGGTGTCAGGAACGCTTTAAATCATCGCGTTGCCTGAGCCGCTCTCGCTGTCACATCCCCCAGCGGTGGTGCCTGGGGACACGGTGGCCTGCTGGGTCGCCGTGGTGGCTCTGCACCCACTGGGTGATGGCGGTGGTGACCTGGCCGGCCTGGGCCTGGGTGATGGTGTGGTTGTGGACCAACTGGCCGAGCACCGTGTCGACCGTGCTCTTCCAGTGGCTTTGACCGTAGGTGATGAATGCGTCGCGGATGGCGATGGCCTGCGCTTGCGTGATCGTGCCCTTGGCGACCAGTGAGCTGAGCGGGCCGTGGCCCGGCGCCATGGGCGTGGTTGTGGGTGTGGGTGTGCTGGACGCGACAGCGGCTGTGCTCGCCGCTGCTGGTGCGCCGGCCGCCGCCAGCGCGGTAGCGCTTCCCCCCGCCAGGAGACCGACGGTGGCCAAGCCTGCCAGCAGTTTCTGTTTCATGATGACCCCCCCGTGCGCGTAGCGCTCCTCCACTCATCTTACGGAGGGCCTCCGGGAGGGTCTGGACGGACGCGTCCGTGGGGCCCGGGGCACCCCGCAGGCGGCGACGTCCGTCTACCTGCACTTCGACGACTGTGACGCCCTGGTGCGGGCGGTCTCGGCCCGGCACTTCGGCGACCTGGTACGCCTCCAGGACGAGGCGGTCGCGGGCCTGGCTGACCCGCGCGCACGAGTGCATGCGTCGGCGCTGGCCTACTGCGATTTCGGGCTGGCCCATCCCGGCCACTACTACGTCATGTTCTCCGTCCCGCTGCGGCTGGCGGCGACGGGACCGGACGGCGTCCGGGAGCGCCCGCCCGGGCAGACGGCCCTGGATCGCCTGGTCGAACTGGTCGCCGCGTGCCTCGGCGGTGACCCCGGCGACAGCACGTCCATGGCGACCACGCTGCTGATCTGGCAGCGGCTGCACGGCCTGGTGAGCCTGCGCATCTCCAAGTCGGCCTTCCCCTGGCCGCCGCTCGCCGATACGGTCACCGACGCGGTCGACCGCCTGCTCGACGGCGCACATGCCGAGCGGCAGACCGAAGCCGCCTGATAACCCGGCATATTTCGGCGCTCGCTGAAACGTCCGGGCCTTAGCCTGCCTGGATGACGATCACCGACTCCGGCGATGCGCCGGCCGTTGACGAGCGGGATCCGGCCTCTCTGGTTCCCGATGCTGTCGATGAAGTGTTGCGGCTGGCTGCGACCTGGCTGGCCTGGGACGGTGCCCCCCGATTTGGCGACGGCAACGCCTGGACGCCGCATAAGGCGCTGCGCCGCGTGACCGACCACCTCCTTGATCATCTGGCCGAGATCGAGGCGCTCCTGGCTGGCCAGCCGACGGTGCCCGGTACCTGGCACGGGCGCGCCGTGACTCTGGACAGCGACTGGGCCCGGTTCACCGAGGCCGATCTTGATGAAGCCGCCAGCCGTCTGCGCCGCTACGCACTGCTGTACCGGGCCCGGCTTGGTGGCCTGTCCGCCGACGAGCTGGACCGGTCACGCCCCAAGGCCTGGACGCTGCGCCAGATTGCTCACCACGTGTCCGGGGTGACCTATTACGCCGAGCAAGTCGGCGATCTGACCCCCCGGTAGCCAGGACCGGACTCGCACCCCCGCCATTTTCGCGACCTGTCGGCTGATACTCGCCACCGATGTGACCATATTGTGCAGAAACGGCGAGTCGCTCAAATGCTACATTTGCCGCGGTTGGGTTTTGTGCAGCCCAGCGGGGCGGGACCAAGCACTCCTGCGCCCGCGCGGAGTCAGAGGACGTGGGTTCATGCCGGTGGCCGTGCTGTACGTCACCGGGTGGTGCCGTAGCGGCAGCACGGTACTCGGCAACATCCTGGCCGAGGTACCCGGCGTCTTCCACACCGGAGAGCTGCGCTTTCTGTGGCTCAACGGTGTGCTCGCGGCGGGCAGCAACCGCCGCTGCGGGTGCGGTGCCGACCTGCTGGACTGCCCGCTCTGGTCAGCTGTGCTGGAGGCCGGCCGCCCGGCGGCACGGACTCTCGCCGGGCACGCCGCGGACGTGGTCCGGTGGCAGGCGGCCTGCCGCACCCGCCATACCTGGCGGGTACTGCGCGAGCCACCCGGCAATGGCTGGCCGGGTACCCTCGCGGCCACTTATCACGCCATTGCCGCGCAGACCGGTGCCCGGCTGATCGTAGACAGCTCCAAGTTCGCCTCCGACGCCGCGCTGCTCACCCACCTGGACGGGATCGAGCCCGCCTATGTACACCTGGTGCGCGATCCGCGCGGCGTTGCGCTGTCCTGGCTGCGGCCCAAGGACTACACCGGGCGCCGCGGGGTGCTGAACAGCACCGCGTACTGGGTTGGCTTCAACCTGGCGGCCGAGGCCGTCGGTGCGGCGGGCCGGCCGGCCGCCATGCGCCTGCGCTACGAGGACCTGACTCGTGATCCGCGCGGCAGCGTGGCCCGGGTGCTGACCCTGGTAGGCCGCGACGCCAGCGAGAATCCGGTCGCGGCGGACGGCCGGGCCGAGTTGGGGCCGAACCATACTGTGACCGGCAACCCGAACCGGTTCGAGCGAGGAAGCATCTGGCTGCGCGAGGATCGCCGCTGGCGTGACAGCCTGTCGGCCCCCAGACGGGCGGCGGCCACGGTCGTGGCTCTGCCGCTGATGGGTCGTTACGACTACACACGAAAGTTTTGAAACATGGACCTCGGATTAACCGGCAAGGTGGCGATGATCGCGGGCGGTTCGTCCGGGATCGGCCTGGCCGTAGCCAGGGAACTGCAGCGCGAGGGCGCGACCGTCGCCATCTGCGGCCGGGATCCTGGCCGGCTCGCCGCGGCGCGCGAGGAACTCGCGGCGCTGGCGCCGGGCAAGCCCGATACCAGCGTGGTGGACGTCTGCGACAACGCCGCCGTACGGGACTGGGTGGCGCGGACCGCGGCTCAGCATCACGCCGTGCACATCGTGGTGACCAACGCAGGCGGCCCGCCAGCCGGCGCGACCAGCGACTTCGACCTTGACGGCTACCGCGCCGCGGTGGAGCTGAGCATGCTCAGCCACATCGGCCTGGCCCAGGCCGCGCTGCCGCACCTGCGCGCGGCCGGCTGGGGGCGGATCCTGATGGTCGCCAGCGAGACGGTCCGCCAGCTCATTCCCGAGTACGCGCTGTCCAACGTCGTGCGGCCCGGGCTGATCGGCTACGTCAAGACCCTGGTGCACGAACTGGGCGGCAGCGGGGTGACCGCGAACGTGCTGGCGCCCGGCTACACCGCAACCCCCCCGGTGCTGGACAGCCTGCCGGCCGGCGTGGACCGCGCCGCCGCACTGCGCGACATCGCGGCCGGCGCGGGCATTCCGCTGGGCCGGGTGGCTGAGCCGGAGGAGGTCGCGGCCGTGGCCGCGTTCCTGGTGAGCGCCCGGGCGAGCTTTGTCACGGGGACCGTGCAGGTCGTGGACGGCGGCCGGGCACTCGGCGGCTGATCGTGAATCACCAAGGACAGGACGCGGTGCCGGACTGCGCCGTTCTGGCGGAACACGGCCGCCGGGTCCGGGAACACATCGTCGACATGTGCGCCGGTCCCGAGGGCGGGCATCTCGGCGGCTCGATGTCGCTGGTCGAGATCCTGGTCACGCTCTACTTCACGGTGCTGCGCGGCGATCCGGCCGGGCCGCCCGCGCCCGGCCGGGATGTGCTGATCCTGAGCAAAGGGCACGGGGCGATCTGCCTGTACGCGGTCCTGGCCGAGCGGGGCCTGCTGCCGGCCGCCGAACTGGCCGGCTACGCGCGGCCGGGAGGCAGGCTCATGGGCCACCCGGTGCGGGCCGTGCCCGGGGTCGATATGCCGACCGGATCCCTCGGCCACGGGCTGGCGCTCGGCAACGGCTTCGCGCTGTCCGCCCGGCATTCCGGCGCGCCCGGGCGCTGCTTCGTGGTCATGGGGGACGGCGAGCTGCAGGAGGGGTCGGTCTGGGAAGCCGCCATGGCCACCAGCAGCCTGGGGCTCAGCAACCTGACCGCCGTGGTCGATCGCAACGGCCTGCAGATCACCGGGCGCACCGAGGACACCATCGGCCTGGAACCGCTGGCGGACCGCTGGCGCAGCTTCGGCTGGTCCGTCCTGGACGTGAACGGCCACGACCCGGCCGGGCTGCTGGCCGCCTTCGCTGCCGCCGAGGCCGAATCCGGACGGCCCACGGTGCTCATCGCCCGGACGGTCAAGGGCCGCGGCGTGCCGTTCATCGAAAATCGCAGGGAGAGCCACTACGCCCGGCTCGGCGAGCGGCAGCACCGCCGGGCCATGACCGCGCTGCACGCGGATGGCGCCCGGCCAGCGACCCCGGCCGTGGCCAGGCGGCCCGAACGCCCCGCCCGCCAGGAGCCAGCAGCCGACGCCCCCCGGCCGCCCCGGTCGGCGCGCGACACTTACCGCGACACGCTCACCGAACTGATGGCCGCCGACCCCCGGCTGTTCTGCCTGGACAGTGACACCGGCCTGTTCGCCGGGGCCGACTTCGGCGCCGCCGCGGACCGCTACGTCAACCTCGGCATCGCCGAGCACAACCTGATCGGGATGGCCGCCGGACTCGCCGCCAGCGGAAGGATTCCCTACGTCAACACCATGGCCACGTTCGCGACGACCCGGGCGCTGGAGGCGGTGAAGATCGACGTCGCGTACAACCAGCTGCCGGTCCGGCTGGCGGTGACCCATGGCGGCCTGGCCGCCGGGCATCTCGGCCCGACCCATCACGCGCTCGAAGACATCGCGGTCATGCGCGCGCTGCCGGGCATGACCGTGGTGGTGCCCGCCGACGCCGACCAGACCGAGCTGGCCGTCCGGCACACCCGCGACCTGCCCGGCCCGCTTTACCTCCGGCTGGGCAAGGCCGCCACGCGGCCGCTGGCTGAGGTCGTACCCGTGGTGCCACCGTTCGAGCTGGGCGTGGCGCAGCCCCTGCGCGCCGGGCGGGACCTGCTGATCGTGGCGTGCGGGCCATACCCGGTGCTGGCCGCGCTGGGTGCGGCCGAGATGCTGGCCGGGCACGGTATCGATGCTGCCGTCCTCAACCTGCACACGGTGCGGCCGCTGGACGTGGCTGGCCTGGTTGCAGCGGCCACGCCCGTGGCCGGGGTGATCACCGTCGAGGAACACTGGCGCAGCGGCGGGGTCGGTGCGGCCGTGGCCGAGACCTTGGCCGAGCACGCGCCCACCCGGATCGTCCGGATAGGCATGCCCGACACGTTCGCCCAGCACGTCGGCGGGCAAGAGGACCTGCTGCGGCACTACGGCATCACCGACACCGAGATCGTCAGGGCCGGGCGCGCGCTGCTGGGTGAGACCGCTGCCGAGAGCTGGCAGCCGCGTGCTGGCTACGCTTCGCAACGCAACGGAGGTTAACCATGATTGCCCAGGCCTGCCCGGAGTGCGAGACCCCCGTCAGCCTCGACGAGCCCGTCCGGCTGAGCGAGATCGCTGAATGCCCTGGCTGTGCGAGCGAGCTGGAAGTGGTCGCGCTGGACCCGCTTGAGCTGGCCCTCGCGCCGGAGATCGAGGAGGACTGGGGCGAGTAGCATGCGCACGCCACCCCCACTGGCCGTGCTCGCCTCGCGGGTCCGCACCGAGGAGAAGCGGATTTTCGCGGCCCTTGACCAGCGTGGAATCTCCTACGTGCACGTTGACACCAGGCAGTTGTGCGCCACGCTCACCGGTGGCCCGTGGGCCGGCGCGGCGCCGTACGGCGCCGCGCTGAGCCGCGAGATCTCGCAGACCCGCGCGCTGTATGCGGTCCGGCTGCTCGAGGCAGCGGGCGTGCCCACGGTCAACACCGCTCAGGCCATCGCCACCTGCGGGGACAAGCTCCTCAGCACGGTTGCGCTGGAGCGGGCCGGCGTGCGCACGCCGAGAACCGCGGTCGCGCTCACGCCCGATGCGGGACTGGCCGCGATGGAGCAGGTCGGGTACCCGGTGGTGGTGAAGCCGGTCGTGGGGTCGTGGGGGAGGCTGGCCGCCCTGGTCCGGGACCCGGAGACCGCGCGCACGGTGCTCGAGCACCGCGCCGCGCTGCCCTCGCCGCAGCAGCACGTCATCTACGTCCAGGAGCTGATCAACAAACCAGGCCGGGATATCCGCGTCATCGTCATCGGCGGCGTGGCGCTCGGCGCCATCTACCGCCGCGCGGCGGACTGGCGCACCAACATCGCGCGCAATGCCGTAGCGGAGCCGTGCCCGCTGACGCCCGAGCTGACCTCGGTGGCCACCGCGGCCGCTGCCGCGGTGGCCGGCCCGGCCGGTTCCGCCGCCGGCGGCGTTCTGGGCGTCGATCTGGCCGAGGATCCCGAGGGCCGGCTCTACGTGCTCGAGGTCAACCACACGGTCGAGTTCCAGGGCTTTCAGAGCGCTCACCAAGACCGGCTCGACGTCGCGGGCGCCATCGCCGACCACCTGCTGGGCCAGCCGGTGTCGGCGTGTTAAAGGCCAGCGTGGTCGGCGCATCCGGCTACGTCGGCGGTGAACTGCTGCGCCTGCTGCTTGGTCATCCCGAAGTGACGATCGGCCAGGCCACGTCGGAGGGGCTGCGCGGCCGCCGGGTGGATACCGCGCACCCCAACCTGCGCGGCCAGACCGAGCTGCGCTTCAGCTCGGCCGCGGATCTGGCTGACACCGATGTGCTGGTGTTCGCCACGCCGCACCGCGTCACCATGGGCCTGCTGCCCGCCCTCGCGGTCCGGGCCCCCGTGCTGATCGACCTGTCCGGCGACTTCCGGCTGCACGACGCGGCGGAGTACGAGCGCTACTACGGTGTCCCGCATTCCGCGCCCGGGCTGCTCGGTGAGTTCGTGTCCGGCTGTCCCGAACTGACCCGCAAGGCACTCCGGGACGCGGACCGGATCAGCGTTCCCGGCTGTATGGCGACGGCCGCCATTCTCGCGCTCACCCCGCTGGCGGCGGCCGGCGTTATCGAGCCGGAGGTGCAGATCGGTGCGCTCACGGGCTCGAGCGGCAGCGGGCGCGCCGAGGGCCTGGCCAGCTCGCACGCCGAGCGAAGCGGGGTCATGCGGGTCTTCGCGCCGGCCGGGCACCGGCACGAAGCGGAGGTGCGCCAGCACACGGGGCTGGCCGTGTGGATGACCGCCACCGGCGTCGAGGCCGTGCGCGGAGTGCAGGTGGTCAGCCAGGCCCGGGCCCGCACCGCGGTCAGCGACCCGGAGATCCGCGCCGTTTACCGCGAGCGCTACGCCGGTGAGCCATTCGTCCGCGTCGTCGCCCAGCGGCGCGGCAGCCACCGGTACCCGGACCCGAAGATCCTGCTTGGCTCGAACTTCTGCGACGTCGGCTTCGCGGTCGCCGCCGACGGCGGCCGGCTGACCGCTATGGCCGCCCTGGACAACTTGGTGAAGGGCGGGGCTGGCGCGGCCGTGCAGTGCCTCAATATCCGGATGGGCTGGCCCGAGCGGCTCGGCCTTGAGTTCCCCGGGCTGCATCCGCTGTAGTTCGCGGACTTCCGGCAAAGGAGATCATGTGCGGGGCGGTGTCACCGTGATCAAGTGTGGTGGCAGCGATGCGATCGGCATCGCCGAGGTCTGCGCGGACGTGGCCAAACTGCGCGCAGCGGGCGAGCGCACGCTGCTCATCCATGGCGGCGCGGACGAAATCGACCGGCTGGCGGCCCAGCTCGGCGTCCAGGCGCAAACGACGGTGTCGCCGGATGGCCTGCAGAGCCGCTACACCAGCCCGCCGATGCTGGACGCGATGCTGCTGGCCATGACCGGCCGGGTCAAGCCGCGTCTGCTGG
>Ga0335073_10015255_pt1 | contig 10747 bp, 9 predicted proteins | sample Lox_Sample_22_FD_207093 | JGI IMG/M metagenome (GOLD analysis project Ga0335073, IMG submission 207093) | Soil microbial communities from Loxahatchee National Wildlife Refuge, Florida, United States - Lox_Sample_2.2 | ecosystem: Environmental > Terrestrial > Soil > Wetlands | place: USA: Florida...
TGCACCGGCTGGTCGAGGCCTGGCAGGCATTCTTTGCCGCTCTGCCGGCTGACACGCAGGCAACATGAGTCGTGCCCGACACGACACGGCGCGCCCGCGGCCACACTTGACGGCCGAGGACAGGCGGGCCGAGATCCAGCGATGGCTGGAAGCCGGCCTGCGCCATCACCCGGCCGAGCGCTTTGCCGAGGCGGAGACGGCCTATCGCCGGCTTCTCGCGCTCGACCCGCTGCATCCCGACGGTTTGCTGCTGCTGGGAACGCTGGCCTGGCAGACCGGGCGCCGCGACCTGGCGCTGGACCTGATCGGCCAGGCGGTGCCGGTGGCGCTCGACACCGCCCCTTACCAGGCCAACCTGGGCAAGATGCTATTGCTGTTGGGGCAGGCCGAAGCGGCACTGCCTTGCCTGCATTGTTCGGTCACGCTCGACGCCACGGTCGCTGAGGCACAGAAGAATCTTGGCAGCGCGTTGCAACGGTTGGGGCAGATCGAAGAGGCCGCGCGTTGCTACCGGACCGCGCTCGAGCTCGAGCCGAATTTCGCCGAGGCGCACAACAGCCTGGGCAACGTGTTCCATGAGCAAGGCCGGTGGGATCAGGCCGAGGCGTGCTATCGCCATGCTCTGTCGCTGCGGCCGGACTATGCGGAGGCACTGGGCAACCTGGGCAGCGCCCTGCGCCGGCAGGGGCGGCTGGAGGAGGCGGCCGATTGTCTCGCCCGCGCCATTGCTCTCAGCCCGGGGCTCGATCTCGCGCATTTCACTTTGGCCGAGGTGCGCCGGGAGCAAGAGCGGGTGGAGGAAGCGGTTGCGTGCTACCAGACCGCGCTCGCGCTGAACCCGGACCGCGACATCGCGCACCACAATCTCGGCGCCATGTTCATGCGCCTCGCGCGTCCGACTGAGGCGGTGTCCTGCTTCCGCGCCGCGATCCGGCTGCGGCCGGATTTCCCGGAGGCGCACCACAATCAGAGCATGGCCCAACTGACCCTGGGCGAGATGCCGGCAGGCTGGCAGGAACATGAGTGGCGCTGGCACGTCGCGCCGCTCGCCGGCGCGAGGCGCGACTTTGCGCAGCCGCAATGGGGGGGCGAAGACGCGGCGGGCAGGACGCTGCTGATCCATGCCGAGCAAGGCTATGGCGACACGCTGCAATTCTGCCGCTATGCGTCGCTGGCGAAGGACCGAGGGTTGCGCGTGATCCTGGAGGCACCGGCCGCGCTGATCCGCTTGCTCCATGGGCTGCGTGGTGTCGATCGACTGGTGACAACCGGCGAGGCGTTGCCGGATTTCGACCTGCATTGTCCCATGCTGAGCCTGCCGCTGGCGTTCGCAACCACGGTGACGACGATTCCGTGCGACACGCCGTATCTCCATGCGGATGCGGCCGAGGCTGCGGCCTGGGCGGCGCGGCTGGCGCCGACGATCGGCGCGGGGCCGCGCATCGGCCTGGCCTGGGCCGGCAACCGGCGCAGCCACTGGCCCGCCGCGGCCGAGATCGACCGCCGCCGCTCGCTGGCGTTCGAGCGCCTGGCGCCATTGCTCGCGGTGCCGGCGCTGCAGTTCTACAGCCTGCAAATGCCAGACACGGCGGGTGCCGCCGCCGCGCCGCTGATCGATTGCATGGCCGAGATGCACGATTTCGCCGATACCGCGGCCCTGATCGCCAACATGGATCTGGTGATCTCGGTCGATACGGCCATCGCCCATCTGGCGGGGGCGCTCGGCCGGCCGGTCTGCTTGCTGGACCGCTTCGACCATTGCTGGCGCTGGTTGGCGGGGCAGCGGGACAGCCCGTGGTATCCGACGATGCGAATCTATCGCCAGCCAAACCCTGGCGATTGGGACAGCGTGCTGGCCGAGCTCGTTGCCGACATGCACGTGCTGGCCGCAGGCTGGCATGCGGCATGGCAGGAGCAAGCAGGGGCGGCGCAGGTGGATTGAGCGCGCCGCGACGCCGGCGCTGTCATCGCGAGGAGCGGAGCGGCGGCGCCATGTCATTGCGAAGAGCGAAGCGATGGCGCTGTTGTCATTCCGACGATCGCGAGCGAAGCGTGGCGGGACGAAGCGATCTCGCTCAAGTAATGAACGAACCGTCGGAGCATTATTCCGAACGAGGTTGCCTCGTCGCTCCGCTCCTCGCAATGACATGGTGTTCCGCTGCCCGGAATGACGCGATGGCAGAAACGGGTTATGCCGCGCTACGGCGCCGCTACCGGCAACGATCCGGCGATATTGCAGTACTGCTCATGTTTGAGCTCGCAGCGGTGGCGCGCGGCTTGCTCCGCCGCCTTCGGGTCGTTGCCGCAGCCGACGTTGCAGACGTCCATCTTGCCCGCGTTCCAGCAGGCGATGGCGATCTGCGAGGCCGCATCCGACTCGCACCGCGCGGCGTTGTCAGAGGTGTTGTCGACCGACGGCGCATCGCTGAAGCCGCGGCTCATGTCGGCGAACACGCAATCCGCGGGCCTGGCGGCATGATCGCGACAACCGCGCAGGGCCATGTCACTGACGGTGGGCGGTATCATCGCGGGACAGCTCATGCGCGCATTCGCGCCGACCACGGCATCCTTGGATGGCGTGAACTGCATGCGCGCGGCGTAGGTTTCATTGGCGGCGACGTCCTCCACCAGGTACGTCACCGTGCAGATCAGCGGCTTGCCGTGCGTGGCGACCGGCGGCGCGGCATTGCTGCCGAGATCGAAATTCTGCGGCGCGCCCAGGACGGGCGTCCCCGGCAAGAGCAGCAGCGGCACTGCCAGGACGACGCGCACCGGGAACCAATTGCGCATCGGCAGCCCTCTCATTGGCCTTGCATCTGCCAGTGCACCGGGATCAACGCGCCGGCATCAGGTGCGGTCACGTCGACCACCTCGGCATATCCCGCGGTATAGCGTGCGCTGATCGCGACGCTCGGAGCGAGGGGCAGGAAGGCCGAATACAGTTCCTCGGAGGCGGCGCGGGGATTGGGGCATGTTGCGTCGGGCATGAAGCGCCAGGACACGCGGAACAATGCCTTGTCAAAGAGCAGTACAACCAGATAGCTCTGGCGGCCGAAACAGGATTTCACCGGGCCCAGCAGCGTGTTCACAGCCTGCATGGGCAACCAGACATAGCGGACGTCCTGCGAGAATTCCTTGGCGTCCGGCAGGTCGTCCCAATGCAGCGCGCCGTTGCGGTCCGGCAAATGCTGGCCCACTTGTTCCGGCGACATGCCGAATTGCAGCCCGCCGAGCAAGCTGGTGATCTGACCGGCATCGGGCAGCACCGCGTAATGCCAGGTGGAGGCGGTGTCGTTCCATTGCAGTGCCGGCAACACCAGGATGCGCTTGGTGACGTCCGGTGTCTGCGCCATGGCGATGGTGCCGATGGCGGATGCGAGCCCGGCCAGCAGCAAGGCCGGCAAGAGGCAACGCGAGCGCGGCTCGCTGGAACCACGTGGCGGCGCCGTGTGCGGCCTGATCATGCGGCGCGGTCTGCGCTAGAACGCCAATGCCGTTGCCTGCACGACGAGAGGCAGCGTGCGCACCATCGCCAGCACGTCCTCCGGCACCGGCTCGTCCACCGAAACGAGGCAGATCGCATCGCCGCCCTGGTTGGCGCGGCCAAGATGGAAGGTGGCGATGTTGATCCCTGCGCCGGCCAGCGTCGCGCCGAAGCGGCCGATGAAGCCTGGCTTGTCCTGGTTGGTGACGTAGAGCATGTGCGGCGCGAAATCTGCCTCCACCTTGATGCCCTTGATTTCGACGATGCGCGGGCGCGAGCCGGCGAACAAGGTACCGGCGACCGAACGGGTGAGCTGCGGCGTCTCCACCGAGATGCGCACCAGCGTCTGGTATTCGCTCGGCCGGTCGTGCACGGTTTCCGCCACGTCGATGCCGTGGTCGCGGGCGGCCACGCCGGCATTCACCATGTTCACGCCTTCCATCAGCGGCGACATCAGCCCCGCCAGCACCGCGGCGGTCAGCGGGCGGGTGTTGAGGCTCGCGACCTGACCTTCGTATTCGATCGCCACGCGGCGGATGACGCCCTCGCGCGCCTGGGTGAGCTGCCCCGCGAAGCCACCGAGCAAACGGCAAAGTTCCATGTAGGGCTTGAGCCGCGGGGCGTCCTCGGCGGAGACCGAGGGCATGTTGATCGCGTTGGCGATCGCGCCTGACAGCAGGAAGTCGCTCATTTGCTCGGCGACCTGGAGCGCGACGTTCTCCTGCGCCTCGCTGGTGGCGGCGCCGAGATGCGGCGTGCAGACGACATTGTCGAGCCCGAACAAGGGGGAGTCGGTGGCGGGCTCGGTCTCGAACACGTCGAGCGCGGCGCCGGCGACGTGGCCGGATTTAATCGCATCGGCAAGCGCCGCTTCGTCGAGCAAGCCGCCGCGGGCGCAGTTGATGATGCGCACGCCGGGTTTGGTCTTTGCCAGCGCCTCACGGGACAGCAGGTTGCGCGTCGCGTCGGTGAGCGGCGTGTGGATGGTAATGATGTCGGCGCGCGCCAGCAGCGTGTCGAGCTCCACCTTCTCCACGCCGAGGTCGAGCGCGCGTTTTTCCGTCAGGTAGGGGTCGTAGGCGATGACGCGCATCTTCAGTGCGATGGCACGTTCGGCGACGATGGAGCCGATGTTGCCGCAGCCGATCAGGCCGAGCGTCTTGCCGGTGAGCTCCACGCCCATGAAGCGGTTCTTTTCCCACTTGCCGGCCTTGGTGGAGGCGGAGGCGTCGGGAATCTGCCGCGCCAGGGCAAACATCATGGCGATGGCATGCTCTGCCGTGGTGATGGTGTTGCCATGCGGCGTGTTCATCACCACGACGCCGCGCGCGGTGGCGGATTTCACGTCCACGTTGTCGACGCCGATGCCGGCGCGGCCGACCACCTTCAGATGGGTCGCGGCATCCAGCAGTTCGCGCGTGACCTTGGTGGCGGAGCGGACGGCCAGGCCGTCATAGCGCGCGATGATGGCACGCAGGTCGGCGGGGGAGAGGCCAGGCTTGAAGTCGGTCTCGATGCCGCGCTGGCGGAAGATGTCCACCGCGGCGGGGGAGAGCTTGTCGCTGATCAGGACTTTGGGCATCGGCAGATCCCTATGCTCCCCCTCCCTTTGCCGGAGGGGACTGGGGGGAGGGATCGAAATATGCATCGCATCGCGATCCCTCCCCCCGGCCCCTCCCGCAAGGGGAGGGGAGTTTTCTTGCTGTGTGTGATCACGCAGCCTTCGCTGCTCCGAACTCGGCGGCGAGGGCGTCGTGCGCCCAGTCGAGCCAGGGCAGCAGCGCCTCGATATCGGCGGTCTCCACGGTGGCGCCGCCCCAGATGCGCAGGCCCGGCGGCGCGTCGCGATAGGAGCCAATGTCGAAGGCGACGCCTTCCTTCTCCAGCAGCGACGCGAGCTTTCTCGCCGCCTGCGCCTGGACCGCCGCCGCGAGCGACGTGAACCATGGCGCGACGAGCTTCAAACAGATGGAGGTGCAGGATCGTGTGTCCGGCTCCTCGGCCAGGAACTCTACCCACGGCGTCTGCGCGACCCAGCGCGCGACGGCGGCGAGGTTCGCTTCCGACCGTGCGATCAGCCCGTCCAGGCCGCCGATCGATTCCGCCCAGCGCAGCCCGTCGAGCGCGTCCTCGACACACAGCATCGACGGCGTGTTGATGGTCTCGCCCTTGAAGATGCCCTCGATCAGTTTGCCGCCGCTGGTAAGGCGGAAGATCTTGGGCAGCGGCCAGGCGGGTTGGTAGGTTTCCAGCCGCTCCACCGCGCGCGGCGACAGCGCCAGCATGCCGTGGGCTGCCTCGCCACCCAGCACCTTCTGCCAGGACCAGGTGACGACATCGAGTTTCTGCCAATCGAGCCGCATCGCGAAGGCGGCCGAGGTGGCGTCGCAGATCACCAGTCCGGTGCGGTCGGCGGGAATGCCGTCGGCGTTGGGGACCCGCACGCCCGACGTGGTGCCGTTCCAGGCGAACACGACGTCGCGGGAAAAATCCACGACGTCGGGTGGGGCCAGCCGGCCATAGGGCGCCTCGAACACCCGCACGTCGGGCAGTCTGAGTTGCCGGGTGATGTCGTTGGCCCAGCCGGCGCCGAAGCTCTCCCATACCGCGACATCGACCCCGCGTGGGCCGAGCAATGACCACAACGCCATCTCGACGGCGCCGGTGTCGGAGGCGGGCACGATGCCCAGCCGCCAGTCGGCCGGCAGGCCGAGGATGGCGCGCGAACGGTCGATCACCTCGGCGAGGCGTGCCTTGGGCGCGGCGGCGCGGTGGCTGCGGCCGAGACATGCGCCGGAGAGGGCGTCCAGCGTGAAGCCGGGACGCTTGGCGCAGGGACCGGAGGAGAAATCGGGATTGGCCGGACGGATGTCCGGCCTGGTGGCGGCTGCCATGTCGGCTCTCCCTTACAGAAGAGAAGCGCCCCGGTGGGGGGGCGTGACCCGGCGCCGCGTTTAGTCTCGTTGCCGCAGTGCGTCAATCAGGAAGGTGGCGCGGATCGCCGCCGTCGGGCGGGCGCTTCGGCGGGCCGCATCGGGAGCGACGCTGGACGAGTCGTTGCGATCTGCTACCGACCTGACGGCCGACCCGCGGTTGGATGAAACGGCGGCCCCGGGATGGCAGGGGGGGAGCCTGTTAGCCTTGTTGCTTGCAAGGACCGCGAGCGAAGCGTGGCGACGCAGCAAGCCTGTTCCGCGGTGGGCGCGGCACGACCGACATTGCTGCGGCCCAAAGTCCTCGCAATGACTCGTGACGGACCTGTCGCGCTTCTCCAATTCCGGGCACGGGCATCCTGTCGGACTGGTTCCGATCCAGAGCGGCGGCAGGGTGGCCGCGTCGGCGACCGCTGGAATCGACCCAAGCTAGCCGTATGTCAGCCTTACAGAGTATACCGGTACCGGACATTCAATGCGACGCCGCGCAAACGGTTCTGCGCCAGGCTGAATCGGCTGCGTCACGGCGCGCCGGCGCCAGCAGCAGGCCAAGGGTCCAGCCTATGTAGAACCGCAGGTCGATCCACATCCCGCCCGGGCGGTAGATCTGCCAGGCGTCGCGGAGCCAGAGACGGAGCAGAAGATCAACCGTGACCGCCAGCACAATCCAGCTCGCACCAGTTGCGGCAACGACCGGGGCGCAGCGTATCAGCACCGCCTGCGTCGCATTTTTCGTTGCCCGGGGATAACCGAAGGCGAGAATCGCAACGGATGGCATGACGCTGTCGAATATCGCCGATGGAGACCACGAATACAGTGCGCCGACGATGCACCCCGACAGAGCGGCAGGGACCCCAATCAACCAGGCGAGGCAGCGCCGGCGGGCGGCCAGCCACGCCAGCGTCACCGCGCCCGGCACGATCGCCCACGCAGTGGCCAGCCTGATCGCGCCGGTCAGCCCGTCATCACTCTTGTTGACCAGCGTCACGAGCGAATCGTGCACGCCGACCGCAACGAGCGCAAAACACAGGCCGAGGCTCGCGGCGAATAGCGGATGTCCGGGTTCCGGCTCTGCATGCGGCTGATCACGCCGCAGCAGACCCTGCACGCGCCGCATGAGCGGCTCGACAAAAAAAGCGAGGATCACGCCGAGCAGTAGCGCTTCAGCGAGATCGGCGCCCGTCAGGTGGCCAGCCGCGATACGCAGCCCTTGCCAGATCAACTCCGGCGCTGCAGCGCAGATGGCAACCCAGAGTGCAGCGACGAGCGCCGCCGCACCCGCAGCCGGCACAGCAATCACACGCGACCATAAACCGTCGGCCACTATCATCCGCCGCAATCGGGATTGCCGCATCCGGTTGGTCATCTCTGGGGTCCCTGTCGATTGCGTCCCCGCCATGGTCGGTCGCGTCGTGACCAGCATCGCGCCAGCCCGCCCGCCGTTCGTGGCAGCGACCTACCTGATCTCAGGGTGTTCGGCGAGCCGGTAGCCCGGGCGCTCTCATGCCGAAGATCGCCCTGTTGTCGCCTGGACAACAGCAAACCATGCCCGAGCGAACCGCCGGGCCGTTCTCTATTCAGCCACCTCGGCGACGTAGACCGATCGACGAGGCTGGCTGAACACTCTCCGCAGCATCGGTTCGAACGCATCGAGCGGCATCGATTGGAAATTCGTATCAAAGGCTGCCTGGTCGAACAGACGGCAGAATTCCTCGGTTTTCTCGAAATGCGGATGGCCTCGGAACTGTTCTCGTTGGTCTCGATCGTACCCCAGGAAGTGGAAGAAATAATATGCTTGGAAGATGCCGTGATGCTCAACCATCCAATGGTTCTCCTCCGATACGAAGGGGTGGACGATCGCGGCGGCGATGTCCGGGTGATTGTAGGTGCCCAGCGTGTCGCCGATATCGTGCAGCAGGGCGCAGATCACATATTCCTCGTCGCGGCCCGCCTGGAACGCTCGTGTGGCGGTTTGCAGACAGTGCTCCAGCCGGTCGACCGGAAAGCCGCCATGGTCGCCTCGGAGCAGCTCCAGATGCGCAATGAGGCGATCCGGTAGCCGCCCCGCGAAGCGCTCCATTTCGCGCCAGATCAGTTGCCAGTCCTCGCGGGTTCCGTCGGTCATCACGCGAAACCGCGCGCGGTCGATTACGTTGGTTTCCATTGTCATTCTCCTTGCCTGATACGGGTGCGTTATAAGTCCTGACTGTCTTCGTCGTCACCCACGCGAGAGCGGGTGCCAGTGCTCACCCAGGCTCCGACTTCGCGGTTTGCCCATATGCCAGCTCTCGCGGGCATGACGACAAAGTGCTGGGCGCTCGACTCGCGGGTAGAGCTGTCAGTTGCGGAATGAGGGGTAGATCTGGTCAAGCTTGCGAAGCAGCGCTGGCCACACCAGCGCTCCGCCCGCCGAATTCGTCACTGTTGCAGCCTGCATCTGTGCGGTTGCGATGATGTGCGGGTCGATCGCGACGAGTTCCCCGCCAGCCTGCGCGCGCACCTGAATCATGCAGGCAGATTCAAAGATGTAGAGACGTAGGAAAGCATCGGGGATGGTGTCGGCGACGGTGAGCAGGCCGTGATTGCGCAGCATGAAGAAGTTCTTGTCGCCGAGGTCGTGAACCAGCCGGGGCTTCTCGTCCTCACGCAAGGCCACACCTTCATAGTCGTGGTAGGCCAGCGACGACAGGACGAAGATGGACTGCTGCGAGATTGGCAGCACACCGCCCTTTTGCGCCGATACGGCAACACCGTTCACGCTGTGCGCATGGAGCACGCATTTCGCGTCCGCACGCGCGGCATGGATGGCGCTGTGAATGGTAAAGCCGGCCGGATTGATCTCGTGCGGCGAGTCCATGACCTTGTTGCCGTCGAGGTCCACCTTCACCAAGCTGGACGCGGTGATTTCATCGAAGGTCATCCCATAGGGATTGATCAGAAAATGGTGATCCGGGCCCGGTACCCGCGCCGACAGATGGGTGAAGATGAGATCATCCCAGTGGAAGTGGGCGACCAGGCGGTAGACGGCAGCTAGGTCCACGCGGTGGTCCCATTCCTCGGGCATGACCCGGTCACGAACGTCGGCCGACGAGGCGAGCGGCATCATTGCGTTCTCCTTGTTTTTTCGATGGTCGGGGTTGGCGGTAACGCGACGGATTGACATTCCATCCGCCCTATGTAGACAGTGGATACACCCGTATGTATCCGATGTCAACATCCGAGGAGCCGCCGTGCCGACGAAAATCCGCGCCGCCCAACCGCAGCCCTATCACCATGGCGACCTGCGCCGTGCACTGATCGAGACCGCACTGCAATTGGTTACTGAGGAGCAGGACTGGACCTTCTCGCTTCGGGAAGTCGCACGCCGCGCCGGAGTGAGCCATCGCGCGCCCTACAATCACTTCTCCGAAAAACTCGACCTGCTCGCCGCCATTGCGGCCGTCGGCTTCGAGCGCCTGCGCGACGGCTTGCTGCGGGCGATGGCCGGCATCCACGGCGCGGAGGCGCGCCTTGCCGCAATCCTGCGGACCTATATGCGTCTTGGGCTGGAAAATCCCGCGCTCTATCGGCTGATGTTCGGCCCCGCACTATCCGGCGCGGGCTCCGCGGCCCGCCCTGCCGTCGCCCGCGCGGCGGGCGCGGACGCCAGGGCGGTACTCGAGGAGGTGATTCTATACGGCGCCCGCTCCGGCGCGTTCGCCGTCTCGCCCGACGACCCAAAGGCGCTTGCCCTCGCCGCACTCTCCCCCTGGTCGGCTGCGCACGGCCTTACGATGTTCATGATAGACAGAATCCCGCGGCCCGATCTTTCGGTCGATGAGCTGATCGATGCGCTGCTGCGCATGGTCGTAGCGGGTCTGCGGCAACCCCGTACCGAACAGCCACGCCCTGCGGCCGCCAATGCGAGCGCAGCGGAAGGAATCGCATGATGATCACGCCGGCATTCATCTTCACGATCTTCATGCTGACCTTGGGGCCGATGAAGACTGTGCCGGCATTCTTCGCGATGACCCAGGACCGGGCGCCGGCGGAGGTGCGCGCGCTCGCGTTTAAGGGCGCCGCGGTCGCAACCGCCGCGTCCCTGTTGATCGCCCTGGTCATGACCGGGGTCGCCGCGTCGTGGCGCATCTCGCGAGACGACGTGCGGATCGCGGGAGGAATTCTCCTCTTCCTCGCATCGCGCGAAGTAATTGGGCAGTTCAGTCGCCCCCCAATGTCGCCGCAGCTCGTGCCACAGACGCAGCCGGCGGTGACGCCACTGGCCATTCCGACCATCGTCAGCCCCTGGGGCGTCACCGCGATTCTGTTCTTTGCGGACCTTGCCCAAGGC
>Ga0335073_10015256_pt1 | contig 10747 bp, 7 predicted proteins | sample Lox_Sample_22_FD_207093 | JGI IMG/M metagenome (GOLD analysis project Ga0335073, IMG submission 207093) | Soil microbial communities from Loxahatchee National Wildlife Refuge, Florida, United States - Lox_Sample_2.2 | ecosystem: Environmental > Terrestrial > Soil > Wetlands | place: USA: Florida...
AATCATATCGCGCCCAAGGAGATTTCATGTCCACTGATTTCCGTAATTTTCTCGCGCTCCCTTATGACGAGCTCGAAGAGAAGAACCTGGAGGCGAAAGCCGACCGCATGAACCGCGTCGCTCCCGACGAGATCCGCGAGAAGCGGTTGAAATACCTGACCGACGAGAAGCGGATCAAGGCGGTCTCGGTGCTCTTCTCCGATCTGGAAGGCCGTCTGCACCTGCTCGACTATGACAAGAAATTCCTTCTCGGCGCGCACGAGAACCTCACCTTCGACGGGTCGTCGATCCGCGGATTCACTGCGCAAAAGGAGAGCGATCTTCGTCTCGGCGTGGACTGGGGCGCCTTCTACTGGGTTCCGGCCGATGTGTTCGGCAACGGCAAAGTGCTGGTCTTCGGCACTGTCATCGACAAGGACGGCAGCCTCTACTCGGGCGATATGCGCGGCGTGCTCAAGAACTACTCCGACAAACTCTACAAGGAGAAGAAGTACACGCTGAATGCCGCGAACGAGATTGAAGGCTTTCTCTTTGCAGGGCGCGACGCTGAAAAGCGGTTTCACGAGACCGGCAAGTTTGATTTCATCAACACCGGCGGCTACTATCACGTCCTGCCGCTCGATCCGCTCCGCCAGTTCATCGACACCGCGGCGGAAGTGCAGCGCGCCATGGGCTTCCAGAACGAGAAGGACCACCCGGAGGTGGCGCCGAGCCAGTTCGAGATCAACTACGGCTACGGCGAAGTGGTCGCGGCTGCGGACCAGATTCAGCTCTACAAGCTGCTGACCCGCCAGATCGCCAACAACATGGGTTACACAGCCAGCTTCCTGCCCAAGCCGGTAGTCGGCGTGAACGGCAGCGGCATGCACACCAACGTGTCGATCTCGCAGGGCAAGACCAACCTGTTCTGGGATCCCAAGGGCCAGGAGATGCTCTCGGCCTTCGGCTGGGAGTTCATTGACCGCATCCTGACGCACGCGCTCGATATCTGCCTGATCCTGAACCCGAGCGTGAACGCCTATCGTCGCCTCGATCCGCACTTCGAAGCGCCAAACCAGATCAAGGCCTCGCCGACCGATCGCGGGTCTATGGTGCGCGTGCCCATCGGCAATTCGCGTTCGATGCGTGTAGAGGTGCGTTCGGTTGCTCCGGATGCAAACCCCTATCTCACTCTGTATTCCATCTTCAAGACCGGTATTGATGGAACCACGGCGAAGATCGACAACCTGCGCCAGGCGCAACGCTATCTGCCCGACCATATTCAGCAGGCCATTGACGACTTCAAGGCGTCGAAGTGGATCGCAGAGATTCTTGGCGCCGATGTGCAGGGCCGCTACGTGGATCTCAAGCAGGCTGCGGCCAACCGCTCGCCGCGCGACCTGGGCACGTTCGTGAAGGGCTCGGAAGTGCAGTACCACCACGAGGTCTATAACCAGTCACTCTGGAATCTCTTTTAACAGCAGTTTCCATCGCCTAACGAAGCCCGGCCGCTCCAACATGGCCGGGCTTTTTTGCTGCCCGGCTTCCCGATCCCAGGTGCATGGGAAACCATGCCCGCTCGTGCATTCAGCGAGAAAGACGGAGGCAATTGCACGGGAGCTTCCAGCGTATGAAACGGTCTTCCGTTCCCGCATCAAGTTTCAAACCTGGTTTTGGTAAGGCCGCATATCCATATTCTTATTCTTCTGCATCCTACTAGTCGGTTCCTCAATACGGGAGGCGCCAGAGATCGCAGACCCATGCGCGTTCTAAGAGTGGAGATGGGTGCGTTTTGTGTCGTGCGTCTCATTGTTTCCCGGCAGGATGACATTAGCCTCAATCTCAAGTTGCCTGGTTATTCATACATATGGCGTCGGGTTACTGGCGTCAAAAAAACTTTTGACGTGATTTCGATGCGCATTGCTCTCGTTTCTGCGTTTCCTCCAAGCCGGCATCATCTGAGCGAATACGGCTTTCATTTAGCCGATGAGCTCCGCCGCCGGAAGGTCGACTTTATCGTACTGGCCGACGAGCTTGCTTCGGAGCAAGCCGAGCTGCCAGGATTTGTCGTCCGCCGCTGCTGGCGTGTAGGCGCTTTGAATAACGTACCGCGCGTACTGTCGGCGCTCCGCCAGTGCCAGCCCGATCTCGTCTGGTTCAATCTTGTTTACTCGACATTCGGCGCAAACCCGATGGCAGCGTTTGCCGGCCTGTGCGCGCCGGCGCTGGCGCGGGCCTCAGGCTTTCGGACACACGTGACGCTGCATCACCTGATGGAGAACTGCAACCTGCGCCACGCCGATATCAATTTTCCCCGGCTCTATCAGTTCGCCGGCTCGATCGCCACCCGTTTTCTGTTGCGCGCCGACTCAGTCTCAGTTCTGCTCGAGCGTTACCGGCGCGTGTTGCATGAGCGATATGGAGCAAACAATATCGGCGTACGTCCACACGGCACACTCGGAACTCCCTTTCCGCCAGATCCTGCCCTGCGCCCTCCAACGGAGTTCCGCATGCTGGCGCTTGGCAAGTGGGGCCGCTATAAGCGCCTCGAACCGCTGTTCGACGCGCTGCCCGCGGTGCTCGACGCCGTTCCGCACGCAACGCTGCTGATCGCTGGTTGTGATCATCCGAACCGTCCAGGTTACCTCGCCAATCTCCAGGAGAAATGGGGCACTCATCCAAGCGTCAAGTTTCTCGGTTATCTGGAGGAAGACGAGTTTGAGAACGTCTTTCGCTCGGCGCAGGTTGCTGTGCTGCCGTATCTCTCCTCGGGCGGCCCCAGCGGCGTCGCCCACATCGCAGCCCGTTTCGCCTTGCCCATCGTTGCCGCCCGAATCGATGACTTGGTGCGCCTGGCCGATGAGGAAGGCCTCGCGCTCGACACATTCGATCCAGAGAACTCCGCTGAGTTGTCCGCTCGCCTGATTGCGCTCGCTCACGATTCGGCCCGCCGCGAGCGTATGGCCGAGCAGAATCATCAAGTCGCCCTGAACACGACGATGCCGCGCATCGTTGCGTCCTATCTGGCCGAATTCGCGCGACTGCTCGGTGAGCAGCCGCAGATCCCAGCAAGACCGGAACGTGAGGTGACCACAGCATGATCGCGTCCCGTGACCATTTGCGTCACCCGTACGCACGGCGGCCCGTTCTCGCCGTGAACGGCGTCCGATACGCCGAGAAGCAGACAGGCCGGTTAGCCTGCTTCGAGACTCGCCGCTTGACGATTGCAATTTTTTAGGAGGATCCATGCCCCGATGCCGCTGCAGCTTTGTGATTCCCGCCTACAACGAAGAGTGCCGCCTTCCCGGCACGCTGGCCGCGATTGCCGAGCTTGCAGCTTCACGCCGCATGAGGTGCGAAATCATCATCGCTGACGACGGCTCTACGGATTCCACGATTGAAGTCGCACGCCGATTTCATGCTCGTTACTGCCGCGTCCGCATTCTCCACCTCGCGCATCACGGCAAGGGATTCGCCATTCGTCACGGCGTCTACATTGCACGCGGGGAAACCATCGTTCTCTGCGATGCTGACCTTCACGACTCGGTCAACGAAGTCCTCTATCTCGAAGCGGCTCTGCGCCGGGGCGCCGATATCGCCATCGGGTCGCGCTGGTCGAACCGCTTCGACAACCTTGGCGACCGCCCACTCTATCGGCGCGTCTTCAGCCGCCTGTTCAATTTGCTGACTGCATCGATCCTGAGGCTCCCCTTCCGAGATACGCAATGTGGGCTGAAGGCTCTGAGCCGCAGTGCTGCCGCCCAGATTTTTCCGCTGCTTCGCCTCAATGGCTGGGGCTACGACACGGAATTGATTCACGTTGCCCTTTCGCACAATCTGCACATCGAAGAAGTCGATCTGCGGCTCGTGCACGATTACCGCAATTCTCACTTCCGCCCGTTCGCCGACGGCTGGGTCACATTTCTCGAGCTGTTCAAGATCCGCTGGAACGACTTCCAGGGTATCTATGAGCCTCTCCGTAGCGAGGCCGCAGAAGCCGCAGTCGCGCTCGAGACCGTTGCCGCCCCCGCTGTAACTACCTCCAACGCCCAGAAGAATGTCGCCTGAGCCGCTTCGCTGCGGCTCGGCCTCTCAATTTGTCCCATGCCTGCGTCGTGAACCGCGCAGGCGTGCAGGATTGTTTCCGTCGCGGCTCTTCCCGCCACGCGACAAAGCATTTTCATCCCTTCATAGCGTCGCGGGAACCGGGAGCAACAGCCAAATCCCACTGGGGCATCGTAGAACATGCTGAGTGACTGCCTGCGCCAAGCTCCGCAGACAGTCGGCCCCCACAGCGAAAGATCCGCTCGAGTAACTATCTAATCGTTCTCGCCAATTCAGGAGTGCCCGCGATGCTTAAACATACGCTCGCCCTTAGTGTGTCTCTTTCGCTGTTCACGCCCATGGCAGCATCCGCCCAAAACGTAAGTTTCAGCACCACGACCTATTCCCAGAACAATCTCTGGAATCCCAATGGAGGCCCAAACGCCGCGATTCGCGTCGACCTGAACGCCGATGGCCGCGAGGACTTTGTCAGTGATGGCACGGCGTCGTGGGCTAACGGATGCTCCGCCGCCGGCCATTCATTCGCCGTGAGCCTTTCCAATGGCGATGGAACCTATGCCGCGCCGGTCTGCTATGAAATTCCCACCGGTTTCGCGCTCTACTTTGCCGCGGGCGACTTCTACCAGATCGGCATCATGGACTTAGCCGTCACGAATGATCAGGGTGACTTATACATCTACAGAAATAATGGCAGTGGCGTTCTCAGCCTGGCCTCAACCTTGACGCTGAACGGCGAAGCCAGCGGCATTGTGGCCGCGGACGTGAATCACGACGGCAAGATCGACCTGGTCTACGACGTCGCCAACAATGGTTCCAGTGGCGGCGGCTCTCTCTACACTCTCTTCGACGAGGGCAATGCAGGCTTCAGTGCCGGCCCCACCACTACGTACGCGATGAACGCTGAGCCTGGGGGCAGTCTGGCCGTCGGCGACTTCGATGGAGATGGTGTCGGCGATATCCTCGTGCTCGGCGTTACGCTCTTCAACGCCGAGGTCCTTTACGGCGACAACACGGGAAGCTTTACTGCGGGCCCCATCGTTGGTAGCACAGCTCTGCAGGCCGAGTATCAGCCCTTCGACGTCAACACCGACGGAGCTTCGGACCTGATCGGCTCGCCGGCGGCACTCAATAACGGTTCGATCAGCGGCCAGAACTATCTCGACCTGGAATGGGGCCACTACGACCGCACGCTCTCCAGCCAGAAGATCCAGTTGCAGCACTGCACCATCGCTTCCAACTCACCGCAGGTTGCCGACTTCGATGGCGACAGTATCCCTGACATCATCATCGCGGAAGATGCCGATTGCCAGGGCAATGGACCCTACACGCTCAACTTCATGAAAGGTAACGGCGATGGAACCTTCCAGGCCGAGCAGGTGATCTACTCGACCAACGACGTGATCTCGGGATGGCATGTGATGAGGGCGAGCCATTCCAGCAAGCCCGATCTCACCGTTTGGCAATTTGAAAACGGATCGGATAATACGATCCTCAACCCGGAAGAGCTGGTCCTGGTAAATACGACATCGGGCAATTTCCCCGCATGCACGGCGCCGAACTACCTCTCGGTTGGATTCAACGTCTGCGGTCAAACTTCCATGGTCGCGCCATCATCGCCAGTGAACCTTAGCTTTGCTTCCTCAAACGAGACACCTGGCCGCGACATGGAGATCTGGGTCGACGGCCAGAAAGTCGCCGAGAACCTCAAAAACAACTACAGCTACTCGAGCTCTGTCCAAGCGAGCGTTCCGTTGAGCACGGGCGAGCACGAAGTCGATGTCTTCTCGGTGGGCTGGGACCAATTTCTCTTGCTTTACCAGTTTCCGCTGTACGTCGGCACGGATTCCTGCCCCGTTCCCAGCGGGCTCAGCGTATTCGCCTGCAGCCCACTGAGCGACGCAACACTGACATCGCCAGTCCAGGCTTATGCAACTGGCAATGTGAATAGCGGGGAGGCGATCGTACGAATGGAAGTGTGGGTGGACGGCGTGAAGGAGTATTCCACCTTCGGGTCGAACACCCTCAAGACAATGCTGAATCTGGCGCCGGGCTGGCACCAGTTCGCCTACTTCATCGTGGCGAACGACGGAGCCCAGGCAGAGACTATCTACTACGCAGCGGTGCAATAGCGGTTTACGGCGGTACGGCGTTTCGAGTGGACCGCCACAGTGTTTTAGGGCAGTCCACTCGAGGTCACTAACTCGATCTCTTCCGTCAGCGCTTCGGCGGCGTCAATGCACTGCTTCCGGCTCACGTCGCGATGCGTTACGACGCGAATCGCATCGGGTCCGAAGGCGCTGACGAGCACGCCGCGCTCCTTCAGTCGTGCGGCCAGTTCGGGCGCGCCTGAGCCCGCGATAAGCCGGAAGATGACGATGTTCGTTTCGACGGTATCGAGATCGAGCGCCACGCCCGGCGTGTACGCCAACGCTTCGGCCAGCAGCCGAGCGTTGGCGTGATCTTCGTGCAGCCGCTTCGGACCCTCTTCCAGTGCGATGAGACCGGCGGCCGCCAGCACTCCGGCCTGCCGCATGCCGCCGCCGAGCGCCTTGCGAAAGATCCGCGCCCGGGCCATCTGCTCCGCCGAACCCACCAGCATGGAACCAACCGGCGCGCCGAGGCCTTTCGAGAGACAGAACATCACAGTATCGAAGCCACGGGTGAGAGTGCTCACATCCGCGCCAAGAGCCACCGCGGCATTGAAGATGCGTGCACCATCCAGATGCGTGGGAAGCTTCCGCTCTTTTGCGTTCTTCCAGATCTCTTCCATGACGGCCAGCGGCGTGACGCGCCCGCCAGCCAGGTTCGCCGTGTTCTCGATTTCGATGAGGCCGGTCGCGGCGCGGAAGTTGCCGTATGGCTGAATCGCCGGTTCGATGTGCTTCCAGGTGAGAATGCCGCCGTCGGCAGGAACCGCGCGGATCAGACAGCCGGAAAAGACGGCGGTGGTCGCCATCTCCCAGTCCAGAATGTGGGCACGCGCTTCGGCGATCACCTCCTGCCCCGGCTGTGTATGCAGCCGGATGGCGATCTGATTGCCCATGGTTCCCGTGGGCACAAAGAGCGCAGCCTCTCGCCCAAAGACCTCCGCAGCGCGGCGTTCGAGAAGATTGATCGTCGGGTCTTCTCCGTAAACGTCGTCGCCGACTTCCGCAACAGCCATGGCAGCGCGCATCTCCGGGGTGGGACGTGTAACGGTGTCAGAGCGGAGATCGATTACGGCGGACAATAGTTTCTTCCTTTCTGGGCGGGATCGACGCACCGGCAAATTCTTCAGATGACAGATTCCCCAGTGGCTAGAGCCCGCGATGTTTTGCGACTTCTTCGGCACGACTAAAGTCGTGCCCTGTTACAGAGCCTCTTTGACTGAGTTCTTGAGGCAGCTTAGCGGGAACCTTTCGTTCTATTCCCTATTCCCACTCCCTATTCCCAGTTCCCCGCCTCTACGGAATCTTCGCCATCGGCAGTTCCATCACTGGTGTGCGCTGGCCGTTCCTCACGGCGTAAGCCCATAGACCATGAAAATTCGCGCGGAGTCCGGGCTGCGCTTTGAGAAACGCGGTCATCACGCTGGTTGCCTCTGTGCGCAGCGCGGCTGGATCCGTGACGCCGGTGGATTCATAGGCCACGCCGAGATCCGGTTCATGCAGCGAGGTGTCGAGATTGACTCCATCGATCTTCCAGGTACGGTCACCGTCAGGGAGTGAGAGGGGCAAAGCGCTACGCGGCGAAGGCTCAATCTGCGATTGCTCCTGGCGCAACTTTTCGAGATTTGGCGAGGAGAGGAAATCGACCGGAAGCAGCAGGTAAGCCGCTGTGTCATAGCTGTACCAGGCGCTCCAGGGGTCGGCCTTGGCCAGTGAACGGGCCCGCTTCCAGTACCAGTCCCCGTCGTGGCCGTCCAGGGCGCCGGGACGCACCGAAAGCCCGGCCAGCAGCCAGGATGAGGATGGCTTGTCCCAGGCAAGAATAATGCCCAATTGTCCCGCCAGCGGCGCGCTCAGAGCATCGGCCAGCAGGAGAGCGTAGCGGCCCGGCGGCAGGTTGCGCATGGAGATCGTGATGTTCATGGATCCGCTTGCGTTCGTGCAGAAGAATTGCGTGTCGGCTGGTGCCGTCTCGGTGGAGGCATCCAGCAAAAAGGCATCGCGAAATTGCACATGCCCGCCGCTGGTGAGCGGTCCGGCCTGCTCGACGGCGGCTTGAATGCCGCTCCACTCCGAGGCCTCGGAAGGCAGCAGCGCCGCTTTGACGGTGGCTGTATCGCCTTCCACGATGGCCTGCGAGAGCCGCGCGGCGGCAGCCGCCAGCGCGCTCCGGTCCTGCGGCTGCATCTCGTCCTGCATCGTACAGGTGGCGGCAAGCGCCGCACCAGGAATCGACAGCAAAGCCGTGGCGGCTAAGACCTTCCAGCAGAAACGCATCTCGGCAGATATCCTCTCACTGCTTAGACGCTGGTTGTGAGCGTCCAACGGTCATTGCTAGTCTAGTACACTGAGGTCGTCTGAAAGCCGACGGGGAAAGCTGCTTTCGGGCCCGGGGAGCCTACCGCGATGCCAATGCACACCCCAGCACAATCCGGCATTCCGCATTCCTTCGAGTCCTGCCGCGGTGCCTGGTCGCGGCGCAGCGCACTGGCGTCCCTGGCTGCGGCATTCTTGCTTCCTGCAACGGGAATCTGTGGTCCGCAGACCTCGTCCCATGCCCAGACTGCCCCCGTTCCGCTGCACTCGCATCTGCGCTCCAAGGCAAAGCCTGCGCCCGCGATACCTGCTTCGCAGGCAATGGCCGCAACGTCCGCGCCCCAAGTGCCTCCGCCGCCCGATTGGCCTGTGAACGATAAGCCACTACCGGCCACGGTCGTGTGGGATAGCCATGGCCTTCGCATCGACGCCACCAACTCGAGCCTGGAGCAGATCCTCCACGATGTCTCTACGGACACGGGCGCCAAGGTGGAGGGCATGCGCTCTGACGAGCGCGTCTTCGGCACCTACGGTCCGGGGCCGGCCAACGAGGTGCTCTCGCAGCTCCTGAACGGCTCCGGCTATAACGTGCTCATGATCGGCGATCAAGGCGAAGGGACGCCACGCCAGATTATGCTGAGCGCCCGCCCCACGGGCGCGGCTCCGGCAGCACACAATAACGGCCGTGAATCAGGCGGCGAGGAAGACCTGGAAGCCGAGCAGGAGATCCGCGAGCAGGAAATGCAGCAACAGCAACTTCTGCAGCAGGAGCAACTGCAGCGGCAGCAACAGCTGCAGATGCAACAGCAGCAACAGCAGCAAAATGAGCCGCCCAATGTCCGCAACGGCTTCCAGCCGCCCATGACACCGGGCGTTCCGCCGCGCACACCGCAGCAGATCATCCAGCAGATGCAGGAACAGCAGCAACAACAGCAGCAAAACAATCAGTGATGATGCGGTGGAACGCTACGAGAACAGCTGCGTGAAATACGCGTTCATCAGCCGGTTTTGCGGGTCGAACTGCTGACGCGTCGCCAGAAACTTGGCGATGCGCTCCGGTCCGTAAGCCTTGCGAATAATGGGCGCGGTGAGGTTCGGCGTCTGGTTGAGCAACGGCACGCCATTCCGATCGCTGCACCACTGGTTATAGACGTCGAGGAATGTGTACCAGCCGTCGTTCGCCGTCGAGACGGGATCGATTGTCATTACATTCCCGTCGTAGGAATACGAGAACAGCGACTGCTGGTCTTTGGCGATACGGTATCCCACATAGAGCAGGTTGGTGCGATAGCCGGTCTGCTTGTAGTAGTCCTGTACGAACTTCCAGAACTCACTCAGCGTGTTGGGATACTCCTCTTCAGGAAACGCAAAGAGGGTGAAGGTGTATCGGCTGTCGTCCGAGACCGCCGGGTAGTGAATGGTCTGGTCGCAGGCATGGGTATTGTCGCTGCGGACAACGGTTTCCAGCGTCACGCGCCAGCTGTCGTTGAAGGCGTCGATGATGCCGTAACGCACGTGCGGCTCACCGATCTTCTGCATGATTTCATATCCGAACTTAGGGCCGGATGTGCCCCAGATGTGGTTCCGCAGCTCCCATGCGATGCGGTTGGGATCGCCGGTCGCGCTGGGATTGTAGCGGCGGAACTCGACCGTGATGCGGTCGGAAAACGGGAACATATACAGGAACATCGAGTCGCCGCGGGCCTTGAGCGCCGGCAAGGCGGTGAGAAAGTCGCCCAGGCTGAAAGTCTCATGATGCACGTGCATCGGAATCAGCGGACGGATGCGGAAGGTGACTTCATAAACGATGCCGAAGAGACCATAGCTGGAACGAAGCATCTGCATCAGCTCGGGCTGCGCAGCCTCCGTCACTTCCATCAGTTCGCCGTTAGGCAGCACCATCTTCACGCCGATGATGTACGAGCCCACCTGCCCGTACTCGCCTTGAAACGATGCGTCCTTGGTTCCCGCGATCGAGGCACTCCCCGCTGAGAGGCTACCGATCTCGGTGTTCACGTAGAACTGCAGATTGTGGGCTTCCAGGTACTTGGCCATGTCGAGTTGGATAGCGTCAGCCTGTACGGTCAGCGTGGGACCTTCGGCATCCTGGCCAATGCTGAGAATCTGGTTCATCTTCATCCGGATCAGCGTGCCGCCATCCGCTACGCCACACGGCGGGTTGGAGTGGTTCGAACCGATGGCGCGCACCGGTGAGGGATACTTCACCGGATCTTTCATCA
>Ga0335073_10015257_pt1 | contig 10747 bp, 18 predicted proteins | sample Lox_Sample_22_FD_207093 | JGI IMG/M metagenome (GOLD analysis project Ga0335073, IMG submission 207093) | Soil microbial communities from Loxahatchee National Wildlife Refuge, Florida, United States - Lox_Sample_2.2 | ecosystem: Environmental > Terrestrial > Soil > Wetlands | place: USA...
GAACCCGGATGTTGACAGGCTGGCTACCCCACATAGTTGTACCCAGCCATGTTTGAGGAAGAGAAAGTCTGGATGTGCATGTACATTGCCATGTCATCCTGGTATTAAATCCGTTAAAAATGTACAGGCTAATTACAGGACCCTGTCCACCGTGTTATCAGGTTCATCGACCGCCAGAGACATGCTTTTGTGGGAAGGATACCCGTTTGGTCAAATGTGTGGATTTTGATCCTGATTCACCGGGATGGTCTTGTGGACGGCCATGTTCCAATGTTCTGAATTGTAATGCTGTCGAGGTGGCTTTGTCGGATGGGAAAATCGAGCGGCATAAGTGTGAGATGATGTGTCACCAGGGACCTTGCCCACCGTGTCAAATCAAGGAAACAGTTTCTTGTTATTGTGGGAAACACTCGAAAGAGATTAATTGTTACGACAAAGGAACGGTCAAAACAAGTGAGGTTCAAAATGAGGATGGACTGACCTCATGGTTGGGTTTCTATCAATGCGCGGATATTTGCGGAAGGTACTTCAGTTTTTGAAATCGTAACTGACTAAAAGGAAATTCGATTGCGGTATCCATTCTTGCGAAAAACGTTGTCATCCACAAGATTCTCAGACAATATCCTGTCCTCGCTCACCAGAAAACGTCAAATTCTGTCCATGCGGAAATACTCTAGTCACAGATCTCACCGACCGAACAACCTGCCAAGATCCCATCCCCGTCTGCACTAACCTCTGCGACAAACTCCTCACCTGCGGCCACACCTGTTCCTCAACCTGCCACCTCGGCGACTGTCCCCCTTGTCCCCTCCTCGTAACCACAAAATGTCGTTGCGGCCAAAGCACATTCAACGTCCCCTGTTCCGAAATCGGCAAACAACTCCTCCTCTGCGACCGAGTCTGCAGCTCCATGAAAAGCTGTTCCCGGCACCACTGCGGCGCACAATGCTGTTCCGGCGACCATCTCTGCCTCAAAATCTGTGGCAGACCCCTCAAATGCGGGTCCCATAATTGTACCGTCTTGTGTCATCGGGGACCTTGTCCTACGTGTCTGGAAGCGTCGTTTGAGCCGTTGATATGTACTTGTGGGCGAACGGAATTGGCGCCCCCGATTCGTTGTGGGACCAAGGCTCCTCAGTGTCCGTTTCCGTGTATTGTTGAGCCGGGATGTGGACATCCGAAAGTTGCGCATGGGTGTCATTCGTTGGAGGAGGAGTGTCCTAAGTGTCCGTATTTGGTGGATGCGGTTTGTATGTGTGGGAAACGGACTGTGAAAAATCAGTCATGTTTTAGAGCTCAGGCTGGGGCCGTAAGTTGTGGGATGGCATGTGGAGCGTTGATGCCATGTGGATTCCATCGTTGCCCAGCTTCTTGGTACATCTCGGCTCACTGTCAAAATCTTACTAAATAGTCATCGACATACTAGCGATGGTGCAAAGTGTGCAGAGAAATGTGGAAAGCCTCGAAAGTCCTGTGGACATGCTTGTCAACTCAAATGGTACTGTCCTCTTACTCCATCGAAACTGATAAAAGTCATTCTCCCTCCGCATGCGATGAATCAACGCCCTGTCAAGCCCGCATCACCGTCCGATGTGATTGTGGTCTCCATAAACAGGAGATACCCTGTCTCGCAACCTCCACCGACCCATCTCGCGGTCTCAAAAACCTCCCTTGCACGGACCTCTGTGCGCGAACTGAACGTAACCGCAAACTCGCAGAAGCGCTTGACATTGATACGACTGCATCCTTCCATGAGCCTGAAAACATCAAAGGTGGATATCATATTCGAACGTTGGATTATTTTGCCAACAATCGCACCTGGTGCTTGGAAATCGAGGAGGTTTTCAGAGACTTTGTTCGTGGAACCGGCATGAGATGGGCTTTTAAACCTATGACTGGACATAAGAGAGAATTTGTACACGAACTTGCGGACGTCTATGAATTGGATTCCGAGAGTGTCGATTATGAGCCGTTTAGAAGGTATGTCTCCTCAAGTTTTCGTGTCCAGAGGGTTAATGATAGCGTTGAGATTTATCGGAGTAACCGGACGGCTGTGCCCAGGTATACTCTATCTGAAGCGGCAAAGTTGAAGAACCCCCATACTGCTGCGTCCACATATGCTTCCTCGGGACTTGTGCAGTTGCGTAAACATGTCCCTGGAATAGCGTATAACGCAATCTTTCTCGAAGGCGTCAAAGGCACAGTTCTTCAAGCGGATCTTCAGGCAGAGTTACATCCCATTCTTCGTCAATCGAAATTGGTCTTCTCATTGAAGGTACTTGCCACTCTCGAAACTCATTAATATATTCAGTGGATCAATAACGGCAATGACGTCTTGTTGACGCCAGGAGCTACTTCACTTCCAATCGAGGACGTCGAGAGCGCTTTGCATGGCGTTATAAAGCCTGTGAAACACTACATCTCGACCTCTGCCGTCGCCGTTGGTGCAGAACTCTGCTGGGTCAACCGTGAAGGTCAAGTCAGTTATCGAGAGAGCACAAGACAACAAACCAAGAAACCGGCTGAATCCACTTCCGTCGCGCCCTGGAGCAAATTTATGACTCCGAAAGTCGAAACATCGAATACTTATGATGCATTGAGCGCTGCGACCAAGAGCGGTAGCAGTGCAAGCACGAATGGAGTTGCTGCGAAGAAAAAGAAGAAAGAGGAGGAGGTCCCTGTTCTGGACAACTGGGAGAACTTTGAAGGATGAAAAGTTGCTAAGATGATATTTGGAATATAATCGTACATACGATAGCATTGGCATATTGCATCGCTAGACCCCGTTAAATAATAGAAGGAATCCTTGAACGGAATGTGCTTTGAGATTTCATATTTTTTGCCATTAAAAGTTGACTTCGATCATCATCGCTCAGATACAACTTGCGCCAAAAACCATGCCAATACAACGAAGGTCCACTCCTATCAGCAATAGAAGCAGAACAGGCTCTATCTCTCGAGTTCAGAGTACTCCGTATCCATTGAGCAGACCGCAGTCCGTAAGTCGCTCCACTCCTCGCACCGCAAGGCCCAGAACGGCGAGACCAAGGACCGCAACCTCGACCACTGGAAATGACACCAACGTTATCGCTGCTGTTACCGAAAGTGTATACCTTGTATATATATGCTTATTGGTAGATCGAGGCAGTGCTGTTTGCGTTGGACTATGCTTCCTTTCGTTAGACACGGGAGAATGTATCCTTAGCCAAGTACATCCCCGCCGCTTTTAATTCTCAGCTGACGCAGATTTGCGACTCGCAGACATACGGAAAGACCATCCACAAACTGGCTGTCTTTGATCCACTTGAGGTATTCGAGGACCGTCACGAGTACACTAATACGAGATTGTTCTACCTGAGACAATCGTTGTCCCCGAAAAGTCGAAATTGTGTCAGATTATCGAGGAGAATCTGCCCGGGGCTACCATTGTTTCTGGAGCAAGAAAATTCTTTCGCGAAGATCTCGGAATGGACTATATCAATCAAGCAAGATTTCTACATAATATGCAGCTAACGACAGCTTACCTTGGAGGAAGACCTGGAAAGTGTTAAAGTCGGGATATCCGCAAGGTGAGATTGCCCACATCGATGATGGCTGACTGAAGTTACTTTGCTATATCTGCTGCTGCTGCAATCTTAAAGTGGCTTCTTGATTGAATCACCTGATAATAGACATGCTGAGGTATCCAGAAACGTCGTATTCACCAAACATTCTCTTCGAGTCAGATATCAGGCCAGTGAAGGTCATCGCATAACTGCGCGAAGGACTAATTGGGAGGGAGTATGTTAATCGATTACCTGTCCGTTCGAAATCTTGAGCTGGTTCAAAACCTTCAGAGTGCGAAATCTTCTCAGTCGTTGTTTGGCATCCTCGACCATTGCCATACTCCAATGGGGAAGCGTCTCCTCCGTGCAAATATTCTTCAACCGTCAGCAGGTAACCACCTATTGTTCTCATTAATGAAAGATCTCAGGACAATTCAAGCCAGATTGGACGCAGTGCAGGAAATGACTGAGACTGAACATTTATACACCGGGTGTTTACAGGGTTTGCCCAACGAAGAGTCATATCTAATTGCAGCTTTAAAAGGATTCCAAGACTTTGACCGCCTATTGACTATGGTGCCTCTGTTCCGCTAAATTTTTTGACATCAGCTTCTTTGTGTCTCAGATGCGCATATGCCATCAGAAGACCGCATCAACTCAATCATCCTCCTCAAACATACTCTCGAGAAAATTGCGCCTATACTAGAAGCGTTAAGAGGCTGTCGTTCAAATCTCTTGATGTCCATTCAAAACGTATTTCCTCACGGTCTCGAATAACAAAAGTTATGCTCCGACCCAAGGATTCTCATAACAATTGATCTCATCAGGGAAGTCATTAACGAGGATGCAACGTGGGCAAAAGGTGCTCTAGCATTGCGTCATCAAAGGTGTTATGCTGTCAAGGTATTGATCCCCTGCCTCAACTCTCTTGACCATCAGAGTGGGGTAAACGGACTGCTCGACGTTGCACGCCAAAATTTCAAAGAAATCACTGCCGATGTCTTCGTGCTCACTGACGCCTACCAAGGTGCCTACCATTTCTTCACTTTCTGATTTGCAGCGCAATACGATTTACCGATTACCGTGAAGTTCGATGAACTGCGTGGATACTACTTGCTTTCTAAGAAAAGCGATCTTGAGAAACGACAATTACCGAGTGTGTTTACGAACGTTATTCCACATGGAGTTAACTTGCAATACGACTCCTTGGAGCTGTGTAAAAAGAATGCCAAGCTTCGACACTCGTTGAATGAGATTTACGTCTTGAGCTTCGATACCGTTATGAGACTGATCGATGATGTTCGCGTACATATCGGATCTCTGTATAAAGTCTGTGAATCGGTCGCAATGCTTGATATGGTACTCGAGTCTTAACTTTCAACTGATTATAGCTTACATCCTTCGCGTACTTTACAAGCCTTGTTGAGATGGGTCGATTGTATGGTGATCATACTGACATTAGTGAGGCCAGAGTTCAGCGATACGCTTGCTATCCGCAAGGGACGATATCCGTTAATGCCAGGCCAAGAATTCGTCGCCAACGATGCATACGCAAGTCAAACTTGTCGCTTCCAAATCATTACCGGTCCAAACATGAGCGGCAAGTCAACTTATCTCCGTCAAATTGCATTATTGAGCATCATGGCGCAAATCGGCTCATTGTGCTGCCTCCCACCTTGAATTTGGGGCTGACGGAGTTAGTGTTCCTGCAGAGTACGCGTCGTTTCCGATAGTCGAGCAATTGTTCACCCGAATCTCGGTTGACGATGGCATCGAGGTTAACACCAGTACCTTTTCTTCGGAGATGAGGGAGATGGCGTTTATTTTGCAAAATGTATCGAGGAAAAGTCTTATTCTGGTGGATGAACTGGGACGGGGAACGAGTGTGACGGATGGTCTGGCCATTGCTTTGGCAATATGTGGAGCTCTCGTTGAAAGCAGGGTTTATCTTCCGCTATCGACTGCCTAATTGGAGGCCACCGTCCTTTTTGCGACTCACTTCAAAGAGATCGCGATGGCGTTTGAAGGTCGACCTGGTTTTGTGAACTTGCATCTACATACGGAGGGATATTTTTACTCATCGGCAGCTGACAGATAGGTCAAAAGTGAGCGAGTAATTGCCATGAATTATCAACTCAAAGATGGTGTTGTCGAAAATGATCATTACGGTAAGGAATACCAGTTCACGTGTCTCAAAGTAGGGATCCGTTTGGCAAAACTGACCACTTTACCGGAAAGCATTTTGACGCGAGCAATGCAAGTATCGGAAACTTTAACTACGAGAGCCAAACAACGAAGTCGTACCTCGAGTACACATATTCTTGTAGAGCGTCGTCGCATGATACTACAACTACAAGAGACTTTGAGGCAGACTGCACAAGGAAACATGGATGACGAGTCTATGGCGCGCTGGCTTCGCAGAGTTCAAGCTCGATTTGTGGAAGAATTTGCTGCGATCGAGTAAAACTGGTGGACAATGTCTTTTTCTTGCTTTCTTTACTTCTGAACCTATTGCCTGGGATTTTCTCTTTAAAGATGGAGCGCTCTGCTTATATTATATTATCGAAATGCAATACTGACTCGTATATGAATTAATCCAGTCCCCTTCCCAAACGTAATCATCAAATAACCTCTATACAATTGCCGGTCTTCCTTTCGCAATGTCATATTCAGTCTCTTCATCATCCAGATCGCTCCCAGTCTCTCCATTATCCTCATCGGTATATTGTGCATACATCAGCGGTTTCTGTTCTAATATCCTCGCCAATAAGATCTCGTCCACAATGAGATATTGTAACGTATTCAATACGAATGGTGAAATCTGATGTCAACTCGCATGGAGATAAAGGGCCAAACAAACATGACGAATATGATTTGCGTTGTCGTATTTCCCTTTGTCCATCCGATCAAGAACTCTCCAATCTTGTCCAGATACGGTAAACTCCCCAAGACAACCAACGTAGCAATCTTCATCCAAGAAACGCCGATACAGTATACGACCACCTGTTTAAACCACCATGCCCATTTCGGTGGCGGTCCACCGTAATCTCCTGACCTCGTCCCCTTTAGACGGAAATATCGACATATGCGATGCAAGATTTTTAGATTCACCCAAAGAATGGGAACGCCAATGGTACAGTCGACAAAGAGATTCAAAAAGTACCTTCCGTCACTCCTGAAACACACAGTCATGGAGATACCATACACAGGGATTAGGATGTAATTTTAGAGAGTCAGCTCCTAATCGCGACGCGATATCTGATAGGAAAATATTTGTAAAGTGTAGTTCAAGTGCTCCGATCATTTGTTTGGATACATCGAAGGACCTGCCATAAGTTAATCGAGTCTCGTTAAGTGGACAAACCAAACTTGGAAGGGACGGCGTGGATGTTCTCTCTGTCGTTTCAGAAGGAGGGCGAGCAGAGCGACCGCTGCCAAAGACATTTGTACAAGAATGGCGAAGGGTCCGAGGAGTTGACATTCTCCATCGTCGGGATCATCGTCGTTTAAAATGGGCATGGTTGCAGCAGAGCCAATATCATCCGGTGATGGCGGAGGGCGTTCTCCTTTGATGCAAACTGTCCAACAACAAGTAAGGTTGCTCTATGTGCGGCCGAGCCGATGTATCGTGTGCAAAGGACGACCGTGTGTGCCCCCAGGTGACGTGTTGGAAGGCCTTTCACTTGTTTACGGTAGATTTTGTCGATCATTGCGTAAATGTAAATCTGAAATCCACATATTTAGTTCGTTCCTTTGAATTCCACGTCGACAAACAAGCTGCTCGACAAAGAGTGCTTGTTGAACACCGTATTCCGCAGCAATGAACTCGCTGTACAATCAAGCTCTCAAGCAATCCAACGCCCTCCGCAAAGACTTGGATGCCTTTCAGGACCAAATCTCCTCATCCACATCTTCATCTTCCACAGCTCCAACCTCACCGACTATTTCCACTGCCGCAACAGCCCTCCAAGGTGTTCTTCTCCATCCCAGGCATACTCTTGCTGATGCTGGCGCATAGGTCAAATCCAAGTGAGTTTAACAAGTCTCTCACGAACCATCGATGATTATGACAACATGGCTAAACGAGAAATCATTGCCGCAAAGCAAGAAAAAGCATTCTCGTACACAAGGACTCCTTTAAGCTTGCTGACAGTAGACGGGTCAAGGACTTCAGAGCAGATCTTTTAGAACTACGAACCAAGTTTGACTCGCTGAAGCGATTACATTCCGAGTCACTTGTATCTTCTAATCGTAATGAACTCTTTGGTCGACGAGGATTCCAATCTGCGACTCCTGAAAACCCGTACGATACCGGGCGAATCCGCACCAACGCAGGCCTAACGCGTGAGGAAGGCATGTTACGAGAGAGCGATTTTTTGAAACGCACAGAAGGACAGTTGGAAGAGTATATTGGTCGCGGAATGGCGGTGTTGGATAATCTTGTCGAACAACGAGGATTCTTGAAGGTTCGACGGCATGCAAAGTGAGAGTCTTACTGTTTTAGGATGCGCAGAGAAAAGTTCTTGATGCGGGGAATACATTGGGATTGAGTCGTGATACTATTCGATTTATTGAGCGACGGACAACGCAGGATAAGTACATCTTTTACGGAGGAGCAATCTTCACTTTGGTGTGCTTTTATTACATTTATCGATGGATACGGGGATGATCGAGATGTGGGCGGTGGGTTTGGTATCGAATGGCGCAGTTGGATTTCTGGGATATCCGAGGTAGAAGCATCAGCAATGCAATTTTTTTTTTTCCGAGATCGTTCAACTGGCATAGTGCGCCCGACCTTTCGGTTTCAGTTCTTTGTTATGGAAATACGAGTCTATCTCCCATGGATATTAATATATGACCATACATCCCTTCACTAGATAATCCCTCTGATAGTTCACCGGCTTGTCCCCTTCAGTTGTCACCATCTTCCTCCATGTCGGCTTCCGCATCGGGTTCTGCAGAAGCCTTCTTCCCATTCGATCCAGTCTGTTCATTGTTCCCATGACGAACCGGAATACGAATTCCCTGATGCGCAAACGCCTTACTCAGTGACGTGGATTCTATCATCCCGGGAAACTTTTTGGCGCTATACACTTTGAAGGGTTCAGACATCACCGTCGCCAAAACTTTGGAGGTGCCTCGATTGAGTTCCACGCCGGCTCGACGAGTATCTCCACTGTTGGGTTGTCTAGCCACAGTCAATTCCACTTCCACAAAAGAGAAGTCTTACAGTCCGAGATTGAGAAAACTGAACCTCAATCGGAACGTGCCTTCCGTCCTCACGGACAAGTCTTGTGTAATAAACCAGATCCCCCACTCTGTATTATCATCCTGCAAACGAAACGCTGACGCCGTGAGACTGCCGATGAGGTTTCTGGTGAATGGTCCTGGTGCCTGGCCCGACTGTCCGGGGAACTCTTCTGGTTGGCCATACGAGTGGTGCATTTGTGAGGGTGGAGGAGGGGGATAAGGGGGTACGGTCGAGGGGTATCCGTGGGGGTAGTTGGGGTTACTTCCATGAGGTGGGTAGTTCTGATACTCGCTCTGATAGTACTGATTCTCCATAGGTGGATATGCACCATGGTGTTGAAACCCCGAAGGCATAGTAGGTGACGATGCTGTTGAAGTTGCTAATGCGGCGGCTGATGTGTTGGGGTGGGTCACAAGATTCTGTTCTTTCGTTCCAGTTTCGTCCCAAAGGTCGACGGCCAAGACAAAGAAATTACAATCCGTTTCAGTCCTGAAAAAATACAGTTAGTTGGTTCTGGTTACGCATGAGAGGCACATGTTATTTAGCTCGTTTCCATTCTCATCGCGAACAATCAAGCGGATACAAGGAGGAGGGGTGATGGGACGTCGATCCTATTTCACATTAGGGGGCATGAACAGGAACGATGGACAGAGGGAAATCACACACCTTATCACCGAAACCTGTCAAAAAAGGGTTAGTAACTGTCAAAATAGCATGGCAGGGGGGACAATTTACCGCACATGCGAGCTCGAACCGGTTGCTGTCCGATTACCAGCTCATAAGTGTTGCCAGGCATGTTTGGGAGAGGAGGATGCTGTTCACGTTTTACGAAGGGATGATAGTGGTTGGAAGGAGGAAATGATCCGGCCGTCAAACCCATCGAGTCACTAGAACGTGACATTATTGTCCCCGTCTGCAGCGAAAGCGGTAGAAGGTTTCGTAAGAGCCAACAAAAAGTCAGGGGGTGGAATTTTTGTGGTGTGCGTTCCTTGCTCTGTGTGGACAACGGGAGTTGTGAGTTGCGCACCGTTAGGAAAAAATATTAAATTTGAAGCTATCTTTATTTCGAAGCGAGACCTCGGAATTCGTTTTCGTAAAATAAACCTGTGTAGTACCGTTTGGAGTTCCAAATTTCGATATATTTTTCATTTTAGTTGGGCGCCCGAAAACCCGGGAGAAAGGAGAGGAGGTACGTGCGTCCAATTTTTACCGAGGGCCCGAGAGTTTGGGGCGTGGGGCGCCAACTCAGCCGTCCTGCGCTCGGTTTACCTTTTGCTTCGCTGCGTTTCCAAAGCGTGGAGGGGGCGCATTGTGCACGCGGACAAACAAGGGGATCAGCAAACGCCTCCGTGACTTCAACATCCAATCACCGGAACTGTGTTTCGTATGCACCGTAACCTTATTTCTTCGAGGTGATTTACGGATTTGCGCAGGACCGTCGGCGACAGGGATTTTAATCCGGTGGGGAAAAGATTGTTATCGATGATCTAGAGCGCCGAAGGTTTAAATGCCTCTTAAGCTTGCATAAGTCAAGGAGGTAAACTCCACAAAAGCCTACTTTCCGCAAAGATAAGACTGTACCTACCTCGAGTTCTCAGGCACCAATTGGTGGCTGATTTTACGGAAATTTTTGTTAACGAGTCTGCAACTATATATGCCGCTCTCCACTTTCCCACCAGCCTCTCGGGCCGATTCCGCGGCTCGAAGCACGAGGCGAGCACGTTTTTTCAATATCCCGCCGCCATGTTGACGTAGGGTAGCAGAGAGGCGTCGTCGTCTACCGTCATATGATTTCCTAGAAACGACTATTATTCCGAGCCATTGTTTGAATGGAAAGGCATTCATTCGAGCGCAATTGTTTTTAGAGCTTCGACACTTTAATTTGTGAGCCATGTCAATCCCTACGAGTGCCAGAAAGCATGACGTCAAGCCAATTCTTGGCCCATTTATA
>Ga0335073_10015259_pt1 | contig 10746 bp, 9 predicted proteins | sample Lox_Sample_22_FD_207093 | JGI IMG/M metagenome (GOLD analysis project Ga0335073, IMG submission 207093) | Soil microbial communities from Loxahatchee National Wildlife Refuge, Florida, United States - Lox_Sample_2.2 | ecosystem: Environmental > Terrestrial > Soil > Wetlands | place: USA: Florida...
CGCTGCTGCCGAGGCACTGCGTTCCCTTCTCGACCGACGCGCACCACGGTCCGGAGATCGATGAGCTGTGCGTGTCGCGATGGTGGTCCCGGGGGGTGTCGATCGATCGGGAGAGCGTCGCGTCATCCCGGCGTTGCTGGCGCTCATCAGACGGCTCGCCATCCACCACGACCTTCGGGTATTCGCGCTGCATCAGGAGGCTCGGCGCGCCGAGTGGGACCACGCAGGAGCGCGCATACACAATGTCGGGGCCCGCTGCAGCGTGCCGCGGGCGATGCGGCAGATCCACGCCGCTCATCGCTCGATGCCCTTCGACATCGTGCACGCCATCTGGTCCGGGTGGAGCGGGCTCACCGCAACGGGCATCTCGACGCTGCTGCGGATCCCGAGTCTCGTGCACATCGCCGGAGGCGAGCTCGCCTCGATACCGCAGATCGCATACGGCGGGTCGCGCAGCTGGCACGGGCGAGCGCGCGAGGCATTCACGCTGCGCGCAGCCTCCGTCATCACCGCCGCGAGTGCGCCCGTGATCGAGCGCCTGGCGGAGCTCGGTTTCGAGGCGCAGCGCGTCCCGCTCGGTGTGGATCTCAGCGCCTGGCCGGCTCGCCGACCGGTGAAAAGAGATCCCCTGCGGCGCGCACGCTTGATTCATGTCGCGAGCCTCAATCGGGTGAAAGATCAGACGACCTTGCTGCGCGCGCTCGCCTTGCTCGCCGGATCGGGCGTCGATTTTGAACTGGACCTCATCGGCGAGGATACCTTGCACGGCGAGATCCAGCAGCTTGGCGCTCGACTGGGTCTGGCGGAGCGGGTGAGGTTTCACGGTTTTCTCACGCAGCGGCAGATGCGGCCCATCATGCTGGCGGGCGACCTCATGGTCATGTCGTCGCTCCACGAGACCGGCCCGCTCGTCATGCTCGAGGCGGCGGTGCTCGGTATTCCGACGGTCGGGACGGCCGTCGGGCACGTCCGCGAGTGGTCGCCGCACGCCGCCGTCTCGGTTCCCGTCGGAGATGCAGGGCGGCTGGCCCAGGCGATCGCAGGACTCCTGGCGAACGAAGAGCTGCGCATGCGGCTCGCGCACAGCGCTCACCAGAGGGCCTTGCAGGAAGATGCGGACTACACCGCCGGCTGTTTCCAGCGGCTCTATGCGCGGCTCTGTCCGACGGCGCGTTGATACGCTCATGACCGCGCCTCGCCGCTGGTGACGGTGAAAGTCTGGATGAAATGAAAGTCCGGGCGCTCGAGCGCGAAGCAGTCGGACTGCGGATCGCACAGCCGAGCAAGCTCGGCGTGATCCTCGGCCGCCAGATACCCCCGCAGGCGATCTCCCCAGGTACCGCGGAAAATCGCCTCGAGCAGATACGCCCGGTCAGCAGGCCGCAAGGGCGCATAGCGTTCGATCACGACGGTGCGGGCGCGCACCTGCGCCAAGCGAGCACGCCGCATCAGACCCAGTAACGAGCGCACGCCGGCGAGATCGCGCTCGCAGAGCCGGTACCGTTCGCGGTAGTAGCGGCGCACGGCCTCATTGGTCAACCGCTCGAGCCTCGCGTCCCAGGCGAAGTACATGTCGGGCAGGAACGAGCTCTGGCCGAGCACGATGTGCCCGCCCGGCCGTGCCACGCTCGCCAGCCGCTCGAGGCCCGCGCCGGGATCGCGCAGATGATTCAAGGTATTGACGCACCACACGAGGTCGAAGCCCGCGGCGGGCAAAGCCGCATCCAGCAGGTCGCCCTGCCGGACCTCGATGTCGGGATCGCGCCGGCGGCGCGCGGCAGCGACATGGGCGGCGGCGAGGTCGACGCCGAGCACGCGGCCGCCCGGCTGGACGGCCTCGAGCAGCCAGTGCAACGCCTCGCCGCTGCCGCAGCCGGCATCGAGCACGTGCATACCCGGCTCGAGCTCGAGCTGCGCGATGATCGCGCGCAGCTCGGGTTCGGCAAAGGCGTTGAAGAGGCGCAGCTTCGCCGAGTAGTCGCGCTGCGCCGTATCGTCGAGCGGGCCCGGCGCTCGGGCGGAAGCGCTTGCCGATTCATTCACACGGCGCCTCCTGCCTCGCGCAGCGCCGGCCGCGGCGTCACCGGCTGGCCGCCGCGGCGCCGTCGAGCGAGCGGTACTGCGCTTCGCGCGCGAGCAGCTCGCGCCATTTCCTCTCGAGCGCACGCTGCGCGCCGTGGCGTGCGGGGCCGCGTTGCGGCGCATCGCCGGTCTGCAGCGTGATCTGGTGATGCAGCAGATCGCGGATCGCGCGGTAGAAATCCGAGGTGTAGGTGCCCGCGAACATCATCTCGAGATCATCGCTCTCTCGCCAGCGAGTCTTGGTGCCGAGCTGCGCCTTGACCGCCTCGTGGAACTTGGTTCCGGGCAGCGGATAGGAAACGCTGACGCCGATCTCGTCCGGCCGCGCAGCCTCGAGCAGATCACGGGTCGAGAGAATGTCCTCAAGCTCCTCGCCCAGGTAGCCGAGCTGGATGAAGAAGCCGACGCGGATGCCCACTGCCTTGAGCCGCGCGCGCGCGCGCAGGATCTCGCCGACGGTCGTGCCCTTGTTCATGCTGTCGAGCACGCGCTGGCTGCCTGACTCGGCGCCGAGCCAGGCCTCGCGGCAGCCGGCTGCCGCCAATGCGCCGGCCATGCGTTCGCTCACCAGGTCGGCACGGGTCTGAATGGTGAAGGGAATCCCGCCACCCGCGGCCTGAATCTCGGCGGTGAAATCGAGGACCCAGTCCACCTTGAATCCAAAGATGTCGTCGGCGAACCAGATGTGGCCGGGTGCGAACTCGCGCTTGAGGTGGATCATTTCCTGCGCGACGGCGCGCGGGCTGCGCTGCAGGTAATGATTGCCCCAGGTCGGCTTGGCGCACCATGCGCAGCGGAAGGAGCATCCGCGCGAGGCCGCCAGATTGAGGCTGAAATAGCCGTGCGCTCCGAGCCACAGGGCGCGATAGCGCTCCATGTCGACGAGGTCCCACGCGGCAGCGCCGTCATGCAAGCCGACCGGCAGGACGCGAGCTCCGTGGGTCGTGACCGGCCGCCCCGCGCGCAGCGCGGCGACTCCATAGAGGCCCTCGGCGAGACCGGCGCCGTCCGCATCCGGGTGCGCATCGAGGCGCGGCAGGACCTCGAGAAGGGCCGCCAGACCCTCGCCGATCAGCGCGACGTCCGCACCGGCCCTGAGGTACACCTCGGGCGCGTCGGTCACATCCGGGCCGGCCGCGATGACCTTGATCGAGGCCGCGCGCGCCGCGGCGATCATGCGGCAGGCGGCGCTGCGCATTTCCGCGAGACACATCTTGCTGAGGAAATTGAAGGTGTCTTCGTAGAGCAGTACGAGCTGCGGTTGCGCCGACTCGAGCGCCCGCTGGTAATCGCTCACGCCTTCGGCGAGCATGGAGTCGAACAACGCCACCCGGTGCCCCGCTTTGCGCAGGATCGCGGCGACTTGCAGAGTGGCCAGGGGCGGGTAGGGCTTGCAGCGCTCTTGTTGCTTGCGATCGAGCCGCAGGTAATAGGAGTGGCAAACCAGAATGGACAGCATCGGGTCCCCTAGATGGAGGGGCGCCGGCGGCGTGTGCCGCGCGGCGCCCTTTCACAGGTAAGTGCTGCGCACCGTCGAATGGGTTTAACGTCGAGCTGTCCGATTCGCCTGATACGGAGTCGGCCCCGTGCTGCTCGTGCCCATGGAGAGCGACAGGACCGCGGCGGCGTTGTCGTCGTTGAAATAGATCACCGGATTTCCGCCCGAGTCGGCCGCGGCCGCGATGCCGAACAGGGCGCCCGGAGCCCCGGAATCGAGCTGCAGCGGCTGGTCGACGAATCCGCCGGGCAGCACCGGCGACACCTCGATCAGCAGGTTCGTGGTGTTGCTGGCCGTGCTGACCCCGATATCGGCATTGCCGACCACCAGGTCGCCATCCGGCAACAGGGCTGCGCTCAACGGCGTGCTGAGCGGTGCGCCGTGCGCGATGACCCGCGCGGAGGAAGCGGAGGGACCGCTGAACGTCGGTTCGGGGGTGGGCGTGACCGCGCCCGCGCCGCACTGGCCGTTGACGGTGACACCGTTCGCGGGGATGGCGGAGACGGCGGTGAGCGCGATCACGCTGTTCGAGCTCGTGTCGACCACGTACAGCGTGTCGGAGGACACATCGTAAGTCAGTCCCGCGGGTCCGAAGATCGCGCCCGGCGCGCCGCTCGCGCAAAACCCGCCGACGATATCCACGATCGAGGTCTGGGCATCGCCGTCCAGGCTGATGCGGCGCACGGCGCCGGTTGCGCTGTTATCGGCGCCGCCGGGCGTCGTCGATACGTAGATCGCGGCCGGCTGGCTCGCGGTTGCCGCGACGTACGCCTCGCCCCAGGGACTGTCGAAGGTGTCCGAGGCGAACGGCGCCTGCACGCTGCCCGACGCGCTCACCAGCGGATTGAGATTCGCCATCCAGGCGGCGGCGGAGATGCTGTCGTCCGGGAGCAGGGTGAGCGCGTTGCATCCCTGCAGGCTCGCGGACTGCGCGATCCGGTAGGGCTTGGAGCCCGCGACCGCGTGCAGACCCACGATGGTCGTGCCGAGCCCCTGCGTGTTGGTCGGGCCGTCGTTGAAGTTGCAGACCACCAGATCTCCGGACTCGATGAGACCCTGGGTCGCGGGCGCGATGGCGAGACCGTAGGGGTTCTGATCTCCATTGATGGGATCGATGGTCGAGCCGATGGTCGTGATCTTGCCGCCGCTCGAGAGCGCGCCGATGATCGACGGCGACACCGTGACCGTCGGCGTCGAGGCCGACACCATGCCGCCCATCCCGGTGCAGGCGAGCGTATAGGTGTAGGACCCCGGCGCGCTCGGCACCACGCTCGCGCTGCCGCTCATCGACCGGCTGCCCGTGAAGCTGCCGCCGGCCGAGCTCGAGACGCCGGCCGAGCACGAGGTCGCGTACGCCGAGCTCCAGGAGAGCTTGAGCGCCTGCCCGTAATGGATCGAAAGCGCCTGTGCAGGCTGCGAGAAGCTTGCCGTGGGCGCGGGCATCGTCGTCATGCCGCCGCCGTAACCGCCGCCTCCGCCGCCCCCGCACGCAACCAACGTGCCGGCGATGAGTCCGATCAACGCGCAATTCGACATGCGGGCAGGGCTTGTCATGGGTTCCTCGTCTTGAAAGTGGGTCGGACTCAGAAAAATCCGTGCAGCTCGATGAAGTAGAGCCTCTGATGCTCGGACGGATCCTGTGGAATGCCGTCGTTCCAGCGGAAGCCGGCGCGGATCTGCGCGAACTGTATGGGCGTCCACTCGTACACCAGGCTCCAGCGCGTCTCCTCGCCGTTCGGGAGCGCGCGGTTGGGATTCAGGAACTCGTCCGTGATCTTGAGGTTGTGGCCTCGGGCGATCAGCCAGTCGGCCTCGAGCAGCGTTGCGAGCTGCTTGCCCTGATCGTTCGCAATGCTCTGGTCATCGGTGATCTCGGCCTGCGCCAGCCAGGAGATGGGTCCGGTATGTAGGCCGCCGAAGATGCCGAATGCGCGCTTGCTGCCGCCCGATTGATCGTTGTAGTTGGCGGCCGCGCCCAGGCGCCACATCGACTGCACCCAGGCGAGATTGAGGCTGTACTGCTTGCCGTCGCCGGTCACCGATCCGCCGGCCGTGCCATTGGTCACGGCAAGCTGTGCATCGATGTGCCCGCGCTCCCAGCCCAACTCCACGCCCTGATCGGGCGTCGTCATGTTGATGCCGGTTGCCGTCTGGATGAAGGCCGTCTGATCCTGCAAGCGCAGTCCGAACGGCAGGTACATCTGACCGGCCTTGAAGTACCAGTCGTGCGCGGCTGACCAGTAGAGCACGTAGCCCTCGCGGTTGAGCGCGCCGCCGGGCGCGACCTGCTCGTCCACATAGGCGATCAGCCGATCGGGTATCACGTTCGCCTCGAGATACACGCGCGCTTGCTCGAGCGAGAACTCTTGCGACGAAACGGACCCCGGCTGGCGCGTCACCTGCCCATCGAAACGCAGATCGCCGCCGGTCCGCAGATAGCGCCCGAGGTCGCCGTCCCAGTTGTCGCCGCCGGTATCGAGATGGGCCGCGGGCATGATGGTCTGCGCGAACACATCGCCGAATACGGTGCGCAATCCGCCGCCGGTCGGATTGACGTGACACTGATTGCATTTGAATCCCATCTGCACCGCGAGGTAGGGCTCGGCCTGCGCAGTCGCGCCGCCCAAGCAGGCGAGCAGAAGCAGCAAGCGCACGCCCGAGACGCTCATGGGGCCGCCTCGGTCACCGTGAACACCCAGGAAACGTCCACGCCGAGGGTGTCGGCCGCCAGGTTGGCCAGGGCACCGCCGCCCGAGCCGCGCAGCGATATGCGATAGACCCCGGGCTGGAGCGGGGTTGCGGGCGTGATCAGCAGCACCGCCGGGTTGTGCTCGGCCAGCAGCGCCGCCGCAGGAATCCGCTGCGTCACCTCGGGCGCGGCCTCGCTCGTCCGCGCGAGCGCCGTTGCGCGCGCGCCGGTCGATGCAGCGGCGCGCGCCGCCGGCACGATGCGCTCCACGAGCACCGTGCTGTCGTTGACCAGCGTCGCGTCGAGCTCTTGGGTGAAGGCCACCACGATACGGCGCAGGGGCGCGGCGGCCGTGCTCGCGTTGGCCGGCGTGGTGCCGAGCACCGCGAACACGGCAGCGGCGGCCGCCGCCGTCGAGGCCTGCGAGTTGGGCGCGCCGTTGATGATCCACTGACGGATGGCGTCGATGGTCGCTTGCGGAAGCGGAGTCTCGCCGAGCGGCATCTGGCCGCCGACGATGCTCGAGAGTCCCTCGATCTTGCGCACCATGTAGCTGTCGTCGGGATCGCCGGGCTTCACCCGGAAGAGGCTCGGCTGCTCGACGCTCGGCACGTCGACCAGCAGGTTGTAGCTGTGAGCGGAGTCGAGCTGCAGGCCTTCCGGAGCGCTCGCGCCGATGTGGCACTTCGAGCAGATCGGCGTGAACACATTGTCCTGGATCGACTGCAAGTCGGCGGTCACGACCCCGGAGCCGCCGCCCGACCCGATCGGCTGGCCGTTCTGATTGAGCCCGTCGCCGTTGCCGGCGCAGCCCGCGGCCGCCGCCGCCAGCAGCGCGGCGCAGCATCCGTTAAGCGAGATCCGCATCCTCGGTGTTCTCGATGATCACGACGCGGAGTAGGTACCGCCGCGTTTGCCGCTGGTTTAGCGGGCGGCCAAATTTTTGCGCGGGCCGATCGCGGCGGCGGAGCGGCGGCCGCGGCCCGCGCCATCATTACTTGACTCAGTCAACTAATGACATCAGACTCGCCAGCGCAGGAGGGCGCCGTGTCGAGAAATGCGCTGCAGGCCGACGTCGCGGCGGTGCGCCGCTTCAACCGCTTCTACACCGGAAGGATCGCGCTGCTCAACGAGACGCTGCTCGACAGCGCGTTCACGCTGACTCAGGCGCGGGTGCTGTTCGAGCTCGGCACGCGCAAGGATCCGAGCGCCGCAGCGCTGCTCGAGGAGCTCGGCCTCGACCCCGGATACCTGAGCCGCATTCTCAAGGAGTTCGCGGACCGCCGCCTGGTCACGCGCCGGCGCGCGGCCGGCGATGCGCGCCGCGCCGTGCTCGCGCTCACCGCCCGGGGCCGCAAGCTGTTTCTCGAGCTCGACCGCCGCTCGCGCCGCTCGATCGGCGAGATGATCGCGCCGCTGACGCGCGCCGATCGGGCGCGCCTGCTCGGGGCCATGCGCACCGTCGAGAGCGGGCTGTCGGGGGTGGCGCGGCGCGGCGCGCCCAGAGTCGCGATCCGGCCGCAGCGGATCGGGGACATCGGCTGGGCGATCGAGCGCCATGGCACGCTGTATGCTCGGGAGTTCGGCTGGAATCGGGAGTTCGAGGCGCTGGTGGCCACGCTTTTCGCGCGCTTCGCGACCGCCCACGACGCCGCTTGCGAGCGCTTGTGGGTGGCCGAGGCCGATGGCGAGCGTGTCGGTTGCGTGTTCGTGGTACGCAACGAGCACGACCGCAACGCCGCGCAACTGCGCTGCCTCCTGGTCGATCCGAGGGCCCGCGGCCTCGGCATCGGACGCCGGCTGGTCGAGCGCTGCCTGACGTTTGCGAAATCGGCGGGCTATGCAAAGATGATGCTGTGGACCAACGATGTGCTGGCGGCGGCGCGGCATATCTACGTCGCGGCCGGATTCGAGCTGATCGAGGAGTCTCCTCATCACAGTTTCGGACACGACCTGGTCGGGCAGATCTGGGCGAGGGAGCTCTGAGCGGAGAGCTCCGGGAGGGGGAGCGAATGGACGAGAAGCGAGCGGCAAGGGCAGACGTCGAGAAGGGCAGCTACCGGGTGGAGCGGCTGCGCCCCGAACACCGCCAGGACTGGGAGCGGCTCTACGCGGGTTATGCCGCCTTCTACAAGGTCGAGCAAAGCCCCGAGATGCGTGCCACGGTGTGGCGCTGGATCTTCGACGGCAGCAACGCGCTCGAGGCGCTGGTCGCGCTCGATGACTCCGGCCGCGCCGTCGGACTCGCACACTTTCGCGCGATGGTGCGCCCGCTGCGCGCGGTGGTCGGCGGATTCCTCGACGATCTGTTCGTCGAGCCGGGCCTGCGCGGCAGCGGCGTCGTCGATGCGCTGATGAACGCGCTCGCCGACGTCGGACGCGCCAAGGGCTGGGCCACGATTCGCTGGATCACCGCCGAGGACAATTACCGGGCACGAAGCTTCTACGACCGGATCTCCGCGCGCACCGTGTTCCTGACCTATGAAATGAAGCTTTGAGGCCGCTGTTCAAAATGCTGTCGCGCGCCCCGATGTGGGCGCTCTACGCGTTGTCGGGGGTTCTCTACGTGCTCGCCTATCACGTGGCGCGGCATCGCCATCGTGTGATTCGCGAGCAGCTCGCCAAGGTGTTCCCCGATCTCTCCGCGGCCGAGCGGGCCGCCATCCACCGGCGTTTCCTCAGGAACTTCTGCGACGTGCTGGTGGAGGTCGTGAAGTCGATGTCGCTCGCGCCGGAAGAGATGAAACGGCGCGTGCGGCTTCTCAACGTGCCGCTCCTGCAGGCCTACCTCGAGGCCGGCCGCTCGGTGATGCTCGTGACCTCGCACCTCTGCAACTGGGAGTGGCTCTTGCAGGGCGTGGTGTTGGCGATCGGCTTCCCGGTCGACGCCGCCTACAAGCCGCTGCACGACGCCTGGGCCGAGCGCCTGATGCTCGAGGTGCGCTCGCGCTTCGGCGCGCGGCTGATCCCCGCCAAGGATCTGCTCGGCGACTTCCTGAGCCGGCGCGGCGTGGTGCGCGCGCTTGCCATGAACGCCGATCAGGCGCCGGTCTCGACCGACAAGCGCTACTGGACCCGATTCTTGGGGCAGGACACCGCGTTCTACGTGGGCGCGGAGCAGATCGCGCGCGCGACACGCCTGCCGATCGTGTATCTCACCATGCGGCGGGTCGCGCGCGGCCGCTACGAGGTGGAAGCGCGCCAGCTCTGGGACGGGCGCGAGACGCTCGAGCCCAACGCCGTCACCGAGCGCTATGCGCGTGCCTGCGAGGCCGACGTGCTCGCTCACCCGGCGGACTGGCTCTGGTCTTACCGCCGCTGGAAGCTCAAGAAGCCGCTCTACGGCGGCGAGTGAATCAAGCCGCGGCGAGCTTCTTGGAGAGATGCTTCGCGAGGTCGGCGATGGTCGGATGATCGAACAGCTCGGTCAGGTCGACCAGCCCCGGGTAGTCGCGATCGATGTTCTCGTGGATCTCGATGAGCTTGAGCGAGCTCGCTCCGATCTCGAACAGGTTGTCGTGGACCTCGATGCGCTTGCCGGGCAGCGCCGCCTCGCAGATCGCCTGCAGCCGTCCTTCCAGATCCGAGCCGGCGACGTGCGGGCCGGCGTGCGTCTCGCGCAGCCGCGCGAGCTCGGCGAGATCCGCCGCGTACTCGCCCTCGACGTAGGCCTGCGCCAGCAGATGGCGCTGCACCTTGCCGCTCGTGGTCTTCGGAATGCGTTTCACCGGTACGACCTCGGCCACCTCGATGCCGGTGTGCTCGTTGATCAACCGGTTGACGGCCGCCACGGTCGGCAGGAATTCCTCGAGGCTGCCGCGGTGAAGCACGAACACCACGAGTTCCTCGCCCTGTGTGCCAGGCGTTGCGACGCCCGCGGTCACGACCTTGTTGAGATCGAGGCCCGGGGCGCGCTGCGCGATGTTCTCGAGATCGTAAGGATAGTAGTTCTGTCCATTGACGAAGATGATCTCCTTGCTGCGCCCCGCGATGTACAGATCGCCCTCGTGGATCACGCCGAGATCGCCGGTATCGAGCCAGCCCTCGGCGTCGAGCGCCTTCTCGGTCGCTTGCGGATCCCCGAAATAGCCCCGCGTCACGTTGGGCCCGCGCATCAGGATATGGCCGACGACGCCGTCCGGCAGTGTCGTGCGGTTGTCATCGGCGATGCGCAGCTCCATGTTGGGCAGGGTGCGCCCGACGCACATGAGCTCGATGGCGTCGCGAGCATCCGCGGGGTTGGTCTCGATCGTGCTGCCGAGGCCCAGCTTGTGACGGTTGGCGCGGATCCAGCGGTATTCGGTATCGGGCTTCGGGAAGGCGACCGCGAGACAGGCCTCCGCCAGACCGTAGACCGGGTACATCGCGGTGGGCCGGAGTTTCGCGTAGGCGAGGGTCTGCATGAACTCGTTGCAGAGCTGCACCGAGATCGGCTCCGCGCCGTTGTAGATGGCGCGGATCGAGGAGAGGTCCCAAT
>Ga0335073_10015260_pt1 | contig 10746 bp, 6 predicted proteins | sample Lox_Sample_22_FD_207093 | JGI IMG/M metagenome (GOLD analysis project Ga0335073, IMG submission 207093) | Soil microbial communities from Loxahatchee National Wildlife Refuge, Florida, United States - Lox_Sample_2.2 | ecosystem: Environmental > Terrestrial > Soil > Wetlands | place: USA: Florida...
TGGTTGAACGCATTGAAGAACTCGCCGCGCAACTGGAATTTGTAGCGATCAGCAAAACTCAAATTCTTGATTGCAGCCAGATCCCAGTCTTCGAGGCCGGGCCCGAGAAGCGAATTCGATCCCTCGTTGCCGAAGTGTCCGACAGCGGCAGTGAAGGAGGCAGGTGTAAACCACTGGTTGACCGACTTGGTCATGTGGACTGGGGCAGTCTGATCCGGTCGTGTTGAGCCAAGTCCGAGACCAACGTTGGACAGCGTGGTATCGAAAGGATCATAGGGTTGAAACACGCTGAAAGACTGACCGGACACGAACGATGTCACGCCGGAAACCTCCCATCCGCCTAGCACTTTACCTTCCAGCCCTTGCTGGCCATGGTAGAAGGGCAGTTCATAGACATAGTTGGCTTCGAAGATCTGAGGCGTGTTTGCCGTCGAGGGACCGTAGTCCATCAGGAAGTTGTGGGAGTTTTCGCTGATGGCCGCAAACGATCCATTGGCACGATCTCCGGAACTGGTGGTAAGAGCCTTGGACCACGTGTAGGCGATGCCTGCGGTGAGGCCATGGGAGCGATGATTCAGCGAGACCTGCAGCGAGTTGTAGTTGCTGGTGAACAGAGGCGCCCGGTCTTTGATTTCGGCATATCCGAGGTAGGGGCGGATAGCATTGACGCTCTCCGGACCCGTTTCGGCTTGCCAGGCAGACACCGTGGGTTGATTCTCATCAAACTCACCAACCAGATGGCGAGCAACATTGCCTACGTATGCGACCTCAAGGATCGTTGTTGGCAGGAGTTGGCGCTCGACGGACAGGTTGTAGTTGACGTAGTGCGGAACCTTGAACGTCGGAATGCCTGTCGATGTCAGAGCGTTGGGGCCATAGGATGGGCCGGCCACCGCGCCCGACCTGACGGCGTCGAAGGTTGTGTTGTTGATCGTCGTTGCCGGAGCGTAGATAGGATTGGCAAAGGCGTTTTGTTCCCAGATGCCATTCAGTACGCGGTCATAGAAGGTGCCAATGCCGCCGCGAATCGAGGTGACCCCGCGGCCATCGACATTGTAGGCAAAGCCGAAACGAGGTCCGAAGTTCGCCACATTGTTCGGATTCACATAGGCGCCGAAAGGAGAGCAGCTGGCGTAGAGCGAGTTCGATTGCGCATAGCTGCAGGCTGCCCCCTTCGGGAAGATGAGCCCGTTGGCATAATTGCCGGCATTGACAGTGCCGGTAACCATGTTGCCGGTCGCCGGATCGATGGCGGGGGCATTGGCCGCGGTGTAATCCAGCGGGTCAAAGCCGAGGAGCGTGTGGTTCAGGTCGGTGACCGAGGGGAAGAAGCTCCAGCGCACGCCGAGGTTGAGCGTGAGCTTCTTGCTCACCTTCCAATCGTCGTTCACATAGGCTTCGCTGTTGAGATAGTGCAGATCCGGAATCACGTCGCGGCTGGCCTGGCTGAAGCTGACGACATTGCCGATGAGGAAGTCGCCCCAGGAGTTGAAGTTATAGTTGGGATTGCCTCCGACGCCGTTTTCGCTCTTCACCATCTGCTGGAACTGGAATCCCGTACGCAGTGTGTGGTTGCCGAGCGTGATCGATAAGTTGTCGAAGTATGTGCGGTCGAGGTTGCGCTCCTTCCACGGAGCAGAACCGGAGTTGAACCCGGTAACGCCCGTGATGCTGACATTGGGCACACGGCCGTAAGGATCGGGATAGACCTCGGTGCCAGGGGTCAAAGCGCTGATCACTGAGGAAGAGTCAGCGAACTGGCCCGACGCAAGCGTGGAGTGATAGGTGCCCTGCGCCCAGACGAATTCAACTTCGTTGACGACCTTCGGCGAAATGGTCCAGGTGAGGTTGCCCACGACATTTTTGCCGGGCGAGTCGACCGTGGTATTGGCGACATCGGGATAGTTGGGGCCAGCCCAAAGCCCCTGGGGCTCGTTCACTGGCATGTCGTCGTTGATGCCCCGGGCATAGAAATGCACCTTGTCATTGAAGTAGTGATCCACGCGAACGATGTCGTCACGAATGTCGTTCATCGCCGAGTAGGAGAAGAAATAATTCGATCCAACGTTTGCCTGGTTCTTGCTGAAGATGTCGTTCAAGTAGACTTGCGCGTTCTTGCTGTAGCAAGTGGACGCGATTTGTGTAGTGTTTGTGGCGGCATCGTAGGTCAGGCAGTTGGCAGGTCCATTGGTGAAATCTCCTGCAACGACGCCTGAGAGCTCCGCCGCCGTTGGCGCGGGGAACGTGGAACTGCCGGGCGTTGTGAGCTTGTGCCACTCCTCAGACCAGAAGAAGAAGGTCTTCTTGCGATCGGTATTGTAGGCCTTGGGAATGAAGATCGGGCCGCCGATCGTGAACCCATAAACATTGTGGTGGTTCACGGGGTTCTTGTTAGGCTCGCCGGCAAGGATCTGCGCTTCCTTGTTGAAATAGTCGTTGGAGTCGAAGATCGTGTTCCGCACAAATTCGTACAGGTCGCCATGAAAGTCATGTGTTCCGCTCTTCGTGGCCACAAGAACCTGGCCGCCGCCGCTCCGTCCGTAGCCCGCATCATAGTCGCCGCGCTGGAGAGTGAATTCCTGAATTGCGTCGACACTGGGCGTGTTGACCACGGTCGCGTTGGATCCGGAGTCGTTGATGTCAGCGCCATCAACCGTCCAGTTATTGGCTGTCGTACGGGCGCCGTTCACAGAGAGTCCCGTGTTGCTTGCCGAAGCTTCATCTCCAAGGCCCGAATTCGCTACGCCGGGTTGGAGGGTCACGAGCTGTTCAAAGTTGCGACTGCTCAGCTCAAGCTCCCGCACCTGCACGCCGGAGATCGTTCCGGCTTGCGCGCTGCTCTCGGTGTCAACCGAGACCGGGTTGTCTTCTACCGTTACCGTCGTCGTGACCGCGCCGGCTTTGAGCTGAACGTTGAAAGTGTGCTTCTCGGCAACATTCAGCACGACATTCTTGCCGTTGTAGGTTTCAAAGCCTGGCGCAACGACTTTTACGCTGTAGGTTCCAGCCGGCAGGTTCGTCGCTGTGTAGAACCCTGAGGCATCCGACTGCACAAGGCGCCCCATCGCGTCCACGCCGTTCAGGACGATGGTGACGGCAGCATTGGGGATCACCGCCCCGCTGGCATCGGTCACGGTGCCGCTCAAAGTTGCTGTCAGTTCCTGGGCAGAACCCGCAAAGGGTAGCAAGAGGAGCAGAGGAACGAGCCACACGAGTTGGGCGAGCCTACGGACGGAGTTCTTCCACGTGCAACCGCCGCCGTTGGTCGGTGAGAGACATTGCGCAAGAGAGATATGTTCTGGGGCCTGTACGAAATCAATCATTGCCAACGCACCTTTCATTGAAATCCAGTGAAGTCCAGCCGCGGGCTGTTTGGACGAAGTGAATTCAGACGTGCTGAGCAGACAGCTCGGTGTTAAGCCGCTTGAACCTTGGTTTTGAAGAGAGGCGCGCGCCCGGCGCCGTCGATTTCGAATCGGTTGTCGCGCGGGACGAGGCGATAGAGCTTGTCGGATTCGCATCACGCTGTTACCTCCCAAGTGTCGCAATTGCAGGCCAGGATTCCTGGCCTCGCCCTGGCCCCGTTCGAAGTCCAATTCGCTGTCCTTCTTCGCTTCGCGGGAGAACTCAGGTTTGTTCTTCGTTCTGAAACAATAGGACCAGCCGGCATAAATTGCAAGGGAGATTTGAACAAAAAGGCTGAATATGATCATAAAGATGAGCTAAGGATGCTTCAGTTGGCCAGATCACATCGCGCCTTGGGGCAGCTGGCCTAATTCGAGCCTATGAGGTGAGCCGGCACACCTGAGAAGTTCACGTATCGACAGGACCGTGACGTAATAGATATTTAAATCAATGGGTTAGTGAGAAGACGAGCGGCACCGAAACAGCTGACTTGCCGATCGGACAGATCGACAAGCTCAGGCCAGGATCACGCGAACACCATGCCGTTCAAAGGGCGCCAGAGATTGCGGCGAGGCGCCTTCATTCGTGATCAGAATATGGATATCGTTCGCGGGGCAGATGAAGGCCGGACTCACATGGCCCAACTTGCTCGAATCAGTCACCGCGATCACTTGTTTGGACTGCTTGACCATCTTGCGGTAGATGAGAGCTTCGTCGGGTTCGAGGGTTGTTGCGCCGCGCTCAAAGTCGAGCCCAGTGACGCTCAGAAATACTTTGTCCATGTAGACATCATTCAGGAATGTCAGCGCTGCGTTGCCAGTAAGCGCGAAGGTCCACGCCCAAGGGGTTTCGCCTCCCGTCAGAAACGTGCGAATTCCCGGCTGATTGCAGAGTTCCATGCCGATGTTGATGGCGTTGGTAATAACCTGGATTTTCTCTCGGTGGCGCAGGCTGCGGCCGATGTGGGTGGTCGTCGAGCCCGCGGTGAGCCCGACGGTTTCGTTAGGCCGAATCAGTTCGGCTGCAGCGAGGCCAATGCGACGTTTCTCCACTTGAAAGCGCTGTTCACGCGCCAGAAAAGAGCTGTCGTAGCGGAAAGGCTCGTAAAGCAGCGGTTCAACCAGCGTTGCTCCGCCATGAGTGCGACGAATGAGACCGCGGTTTTCGAGGCGTGCCAGATCGCGGCGAATACTCGGTGCGGATGAACCGGCGACCGCGAGGATCTCCTCGACCGTCGCTGTCCCGACTGAAAGCAGGAACTTTACGATCTGCTCGGAGCGGTGATTGATCTTGTCCGACATGTCGGACAGATTCTACATGCTCAGACAGCTCCCTTCCACATCTACGTGCAGCTTTTTTATCAGTTTGAGTCATGTCGTGCCCCCAAATCTTCATCCAGACGATCGTTTATCCAAGAAACGATCATCCAATCCTTCTCTTCAACGCAGGCTCTTCAACGCAGGAAAACCCCTGATTCAGGCGCCGGATGCACTCTTTCCTCGTCGCGCACCCCACAGGGCCCCCGCAGGCGGATCGGCCGGCGTGTCGATAAAAGTGATATCGGGATGCCCGCGCCGGAGATCAGCCTGCATCGCTTCGCGAAGGATATCGACACGCTCGAGAATGCTGCCGGTAATCGCGATCGCTGGAAGCACGAATGAGTCAGACGATAAGGAGGCCTCGATGGTTTTCAGTCGCGCGATGAGGAGGTTCACCAGATAGGCTAGATCGACGCCACCCTGTACTAGAACTTCTCTGGCGACAACATCGGCTTCTTCTGCCGCTTGGGCGAAGAGCGGTGCGAGCGTGGAATAATCGCGAGCCGGTTGGGCATTGGCGTGCTCGATTAATGCACTCAGCGAGTGGAGATGCCAATGCTCCATGGCGAGATCGAGCAGTCGCGTGGAGCGTTGTTGATCGATGGCCAGAAAACCGCGGCGCAGGCCCTCGAGGCCTATAAAGCGCGCCGAGCCCTGATCGGCAAGGACGGGCCCCCACCCCCCAGTCGTGACGATTGTCCCGTCCGAGGCCCGTCCGGCGAGGTTCGATCCTGTACCGGCAAGCACAAGGATGCCACGCCGGCCATGGAAAGCTGCATCGAGGGCGATCTCGACGTCACCGACGATCTCCAGTTCTCCCCCCACCCACTTACTGAAGGCCTCACGCAGCCAGTCGGTAACCAGGGCTACCGTGTCCCCAGCTGTGCCAATGCGGCAGCGCACGATCGACTGCATCGAAACTCCGCTGATAGCGCTCAATTGGCGAAAGGCGTTGTCGAGATTCGCCTCAACGGTGTTCACGTCGGCGCGCATTCGATAGAGGGTGCCAGTCCGCACCCGCCCAAGATCATGCGATTCGTCGCCGAGCAAGAATTCCGCTTTGGTGCCGCCGGCATCGACTCCAAGAAAATAAGACATGGTCTGTCCCTTTTAATTCAGAGAATTCGGATGGCCCTTCGTCGAACCCGATCAGCAGCAGTCTCCATGGGCATTGACGTCGAAGTCGTTCCCGGTCGCACAAGTTCAACTTCGGCCGCAGAGACAATATCACTCGATTTCCACCTCCCGGCGCTACTGCTCCGGAGTTTATACTTTTAGCAATAGCGGAATGATTTGAAAAGAGGAAACCCGCCAGAGGCGAGTGCTGGCTAGTTCCATGGATAGCTAGAATTGCCAGCAAACAGGGAGATGCGTTCGGTATGGCGAAATCAGTGAACAAAGTGATCCTGCTCGGAAACGTGGGCAAAGACCCCGAGATGCGCTCGACCGGCGGCGGCACGCTGGTGGCCAACTTCACCCTCGCCACAAGCGACCGCCAGAAGGACGCGCAAGGCAACTGGCAGGATCGCACCGAATGGCACAACCTCGTTGCCTTCACGCGCCTCGCGGAGATCGTACGCGACTACGTGAAGAAGGGATCGAAACTCTACATCGAAGGAAAGATACAGACGCGCAGCTGGGACGACAAGGACAGTGGCGCCAAACGGTATCGCACCGAAATCATCGTCAACGACATCTCCCTGCTCTCGGGGCGCGAAGAAGGCAGCTCCAGCAGAAGCTCGAATGCGTCAAGCTATGACCAGCGACCGCCCGCCGGAGGCGACGACTTCGCCCAACAGGCTGAGATTTCTGACGACGATATCCCGTTTTAGCGGTTACCTGCTTCCAAGAGCTACTTCGCGAGAGGCGAACTGGCAGAAATCGGCCGACTCAATCGAAGCCGCGCCGCGATACTGACTAGTTCAGGAAGTGAATCTGCTTTCATCTTCCGCATCATGCTGCCGCGGTGTGCTTTCACGGTGATCTCGCTGATGCCCAGTTCGCCGCCGACTTGCTTGTTCGGAAGACCGGCAACAACCAGTGCCATCACCTCACGTTCACGCGACGTAAGACGAGCATATCGCGCTTTCAGTGCCTGAACCTCTGCATCCCGGTCAAGGAATGCCTTGCTCCGTTCTAAAGCACTGCGGATCGCATGCAAGAGGACTTCATCGCTGAAGGGCTTGGTCAAAAACTCGCTGGCTCCCGCTTTCATCGCCTGCACGGTCATCGGGATATCCCCGTGGCCGGTGATGAATATGATCGGCATTTGATGGCGATCCAACGCAATCCGCTTCTGCAGTTCGAGACCATTCAGGCCGGGCAAAGAGTAATCCAAGACCAAACAACTCGGACCGGAAACCGGCGGACGAGCCAGAAACTCCTGCGCCGAAGTGAAGGTCTCCACCACGAGACCTTCCTGACGAATCAGAAGTTCAAGCGATTCGCGAACGGAAATATCGTCATCCACAACGAGAACGATAGGCGAATTGGGCGACATGGGGAAGCACCTTACGCGACAGCAACGTGCGCTCGCACGAACCATTGTAAATCCGCGGTGAGAACGAGAGAGAATCCTTATTTCACTCCGAGAGCCGCATTCAGCGCCTCCAACAGGTCCGTATCATTGAAGGGCTTGAACAAGCAGGCCACCGCTCCGAGTTCAAGCATGTGTGCTCGAACGGTCTCGTCTTTCTGAGCGGTGATGAATATGGTTGGGATATTCATCCGGCGGCGCGTCAGTTCAAGATGCAGATCGGGACCGCACATTCCTGGCATTGCAATATCGAGAATGAGGCATCGTGTCTGCGTTAGCTCATCCGATGCCAGAAACTCCTCCGCTGAAGAGAACGTCCGGGCCGCATACCCGAACTCCTTAAGCAGATCGGGAAGCGACTCGCGCACTGATTCATCGTCATCAACTACCGAGACCAGAAAACGTGCTGTCATCATGGAGATCCCCAAGGTCTGGCGCGCGCCATCATCTTGCTCAACCTAAGAAGGGTGTACTCCCTCCCGCACTGCCTGAGAAGGTCGATGTGCTCCATGAGGGACCACTCCAACGGACCGGGGCTGCACATCAACAACGCGGCTGAGGCTGGCTCCATGAAGGTTTTTCTTGCGATACTCTAAAGTGCCATAATCCAATAGTTCGGTGCGCGATGTCTATTGTACTTTAGTATCGGTCGCTCTCAACTCGCGATTGTGCTTCTTCAGCTCTCTTGCCGACAGGCCGTCGAGGAATCGAAAACGCAAACGTTGAGCCCGGACCGTCGTTGGGCGCTGCCCATATCCGCCCGTGATGTGCGGCAATGATGGAACGACTGACTGAGAGCCCTATCCCCATTCCGTTATCCTTGGTCGTGTAGAACGATTCAAAAAGCTGATCTCCCATCAGAGGATCAAAGCCTACTCCGCTATCCCGCACAATCAGGCTCACGTGATCGCCGTCCGGCGATTCGGTCCTGATCAACAGCTGCCTTGGCCGGTTGAACACCGTACTCATGGCCTCAGCGGCATTCCGTATCAGGTTGAGGATGACTTGCTGAAGCTGAACACGGTCCCCTCTGACCGGTGGCAAACCATCGGCGAGTTCATCTTTGAGGACAACCCCCCTTCCTTGAAGTTCGTTGGACGATAGCGCCATGACTTCCCTTGCCGCGTCACTTAGGTCAACCCAATCGGTAACCAGATCTCTTTTCTTGAAGAGAGCCCGCAAGCGTGTGACCACATCGGCGGCGCGGTTTCCGTCGCGAATGATGCGCCGCGCCGTCTCCCGTGCCCCATCGATGTTCGGGGGATCGCTGTCCAGCATGCGCAAGCAGGTGCTGGCATTCGTCACGATGCCCGACAGAGGTTGGTTCACTTCATGCGCAATCGATGCCGTCAGCACTCCAAGGCTCGTCACCTTGGTCATGTGAGCGAGCTCTTCCCTTGCCCTGGTAAGCGCTTCTTCGACCTTTTTCCGATCATCGATGTCGGTCAGCAGAACGTACCAGCGCAGAACGCGGCCTGCGTCGTCCACCAGTGGCAGGCCCCGTGCGTGGAACCATCGATATGCGCCGTCCAGGCGACGCAGACGGTGATCGACATCGTAGACGGTTCCGGTTTCAAGCGAGCGCGTCCATGCAGAGATCACTGCCGGCATATCCTCGGGGTGCACCGCGTCGCTCGTCGACCACCCTTTCAGTTCTTCGACTGTTTTCCCAAAATAGGCTAGAACCTGGCGGTTGACAGTTTCGATCTCGCCTGTCGGAGACATGATCGCTACCAGTCCTGCGATGCCATCAACGATCAAACGGAAACTCTGCTCGCTTTCTCGCAACGCTTCCTCACTCCGCTTGCGATCGTGGATATCCGTGCTGGTTCCGTACCAACGCACAATCACGCCAGCTTCGTCGCGATAGGGAGCGACGCGGATTAGAAACCAGCGATACTCTCCGTCGTGGCGGCGAATACGGGCCTCGATTTCTCCCGATTCTCCCGAAACCAATAACTCCTGCCAGCGCTTCATCAATGGCGGCAGATCATCGGGATGGAAAGCCGCAGACCAACCCCAGCCATGCGCTTCTTCGGGGGACAAACCTGTGTACTCATGCCAGCCCTTGCTGAGAAACTCGTTTGGACCGTCCGGCAGATTGCACCAGGAAAGGGAGGGGATTGTATCGATCACCCGTTTTAGCTTTCCCTCACTGGCTCGGAGCTCCTCTTGGGCATGTTTCTGGTCGTCGATATCGGTCGTCGTACCGACGAATCTGATGACTTTTCCTTCTCCATCGCGTAAGGCCACCGCTTGCTGAAGATGCCACCGATAGGTCCCGTCCCTGGCGCGAAGAGACCGGGTCTCGAACGCAAAACCCTGTCCCGACTGTATTCCGACTCGAAAGGCCCGCAATGCTGCTTCGCGATCCTCGGGATGAACTGCTGTCATCCAGGCCTCGGGATTCGACCGGACGAAATCGAGGGACTGGCCAGAGAATTCAAGCCACACTTGATTCACAAAATCCGGCGTCCCATCCGGTTTGAGCGTCCAGGCCGATGCCGGGAGATGCTGCAGCAACCCTACCTGGAGTTGCAGTTCTTCGTTGGTTTCAGCAAGCTTTCTTGTTCGTTCAGCGACTCGTTGATCGAGTTCATCTGCGATCCTCTTCTGCTCGCTCAAAAGGCGCGCCTGCTGAAGCCCGACAGTAACTTGATTGGCCGCTACACCGAGAAGTAATCTCTCAGACTCCGTCGGGAAATCAGCGCGATTGGATCCGGCTACAACGATCCCGATTTCCCCATCGAGTCCCAACCTCATCGTCGACAGAGAAGTCTCCTGCCCGTCGAGTCGGCTGCGTACCTCTGTAGCCCACTTGCGCGGATCAGCTCCGAAATGGCTCTGAAGAATCTCGCGGATCTCATTCGCATTCTGTGCCGCCTCAGCGAACGGCGCGATCCTCATGAGTTCAATGGGTTCCCCGCAAGCTTCGTAGGTTACGCGCATGTAAAGGAGATCGAGATTCAGCATGGCCATGAGCGCTTCGTGGAAGGTCGTTACAATTTGGCGCGGCCCTTGCCCGCTCCATACCGCTGGGAGTGCAAGCACGCTGATCAGATCACTCATGCAGCGCTGAAGTCGCTTTAAGTCCTCGGAGGGGGTGCTCAACTCCATATCAGCTCGTCGGTGAGGCGCTCGGCACGGTGCCTCCGGAAGTTCGTCAACGAACTGACCTGTTGCACACCGGCCTTTTCAAAAAAGCTGTCGTGACCATAGCCATGCGGCGATCTGAATTGACCTCAGGGACGGTCTCAGAAGGGAAATGCACCGCCACGGCGTGCATCGATGATACTCCTGACGTCCCGTTGCCTCATAGGACCAAAAGGGCCTTAAAGAGGACATCCCCAATGACGTTCCTTCTCAGCGACCAGTGACCCATTTGAGCCCGTTGCGAGCACAGACGATGGTCATGAGGAAATACGATCACGAATACCAAAGTATCGATCGATACCTTCGTCCAATGGATTCGCCTTCGTGCTTCTG
>Ga0335073_10015261_pt1 | contig 10745 bp, 7 predicted proteins | sample Lox_Sample_22_FD_207093 | JGI IMG/M metagenome (GOLD analysis project Ga0335073, IMG submission 207093) | Soil microbial communities from Loxahatchee National Wildlife Refuge, Florida, United States - Lox_Sample_2.2 | ecosystem: Environmental > Terrestrial > Soil > Wetlands | place: USA: Florida...
GTCGTACGACGTGCCGAGGATCGCGATGCCCGCTTCTTGCAGCGCCTCGGCGAGCTTCAGCGGCGTTTGGCCGCCAAGCTGCACGATCACGCCGAGAAGGCGGCCCCGGCTCGCCTCGACCCGGGCCAGCTCGATCACGTCCTCGGCCGTCAGCGGCTCGAAATAGAGCCGGTCGGACGTGTCATAGTCGGTCGAGACGGTCTCGGGATTGCAGTTGACCATGATCGTCTCGAAGCCGGCCTCTTTGAGGCTGTAGGCGGCATGGACGCAGCAATAGTCGAACTCGATCCCCTGGCCGATGCGGTTGGGCCCGCCGCCCAGGATGATCACCTTGTCGCGCGCGGAAGGGTCCGCCTCGCATTCCGACGGATTGACGCCGTCGCCCTCATAAGTGGAATACATATAAGAGGTGAGGGAGGGAAACTCGGCCGCGCAGGTGTCGATGCGCTTGAACACCGGATGCACCGACAGCGATCGCCGCCAGCCGGCGACGATTTTTTCCTCGACGTTGCAAAGATGCGCAATGCGGGCGTCGGAGAACCCCTCGCGCTTGAGCCGGGCGAGCCGCGCCCGGAAGGCGTCGCTTCCGGCAAAAAGCGGCATCAGCGGATCGCGGCGCAATTCCTGTTCCGCCTCGACGACGCAGCGGATCTGCTCGAGGAACCAGGGATCGTATTTGCAGGCGGCGTGGATCTCCTGGGTCGACAAGCCGTGGCGATAGGCCTCGGCGATGACGAGGAGCCGGTCCGGCCGCGGCTTCGCCAGTTCGGCACGGATGGCGTTCTTGTCGCCTGCGTGCGCTCCTGGGATCTCGATTTCGTCGAAGCCGCTGAGCCCGGTCTCCATCGAGCGCAGCACCTTCTGCACCGATTCGGCGAATGAGCGGCCGATCGCCATCGCCTCGCCGACCGATTTCATCGAGGTCGAGAGCAGCGGCTCGGCGCCCGGGAATTTCTCGAACGTGAAGCGCGGCATCTTGGTGACGACATAGTCGATGGTCGGCTCGAACGATGCAGGCGTGACGCCGGTGATCTCGTTCCGGAGCTCGTCGAGCGTGTAGCCGACGGCGAGCTTTGCCGCGACCTTGGCGATCGGGAAGCCGGTCGCCTTCGAGGCGAGCGCCGACGAGCGCGACACGCGCGGATTCATCTCGATGATGACGAGCCGGCCGTCCTCGGGATTGACCGCGAATTGCACGTTCGATCCACCGGTATCGACGCCGATCTCGCGCAGCACCGCGATCGAGGCGTTGCGCATCATCTGATATTCCTTGTCGGTCAGGGTCAGCGCGGGCGCCACGGTGACGCTGTCGCCGGTATGGACGCCCATCGGATCGACATTCTCGATCGAGCAGACGATGATGCAATTGTCGGCGCGGTCGCGCACGACCTCCATCTCGAACTCTTTCCAGCCGAGCACCGATTCCTCGATCAGCACCTCGTGCGTGGGCGAGGCGCGCAACCCGCCGCCGACGATCTCCTCGAACTCCTTTTGGTTGTAGGCGATGCCGCCGCCCGTGCCGCCCAAGGTGAAGGACGGCCGGATGATCGCGGGCAGGCCCACATCGGCAAGCGCCGCCTGCGCCTCCTCGATCGAGCGCACGAGACGGCTTCGCGGCGAGGCAAGGCCGATCCGGTCCATCGCCTCGCGGAACAGCAGCCGGTCCTCGGCCTTGGCGATCGATTGCGCCTTGGCGCCGATGAGCTCGACGCCGTGACGGGTGAGCGCGCCCGACCGGTCGAGCGCCATCGCCGCGTTGAGCGCGGTCTGCCCGCCCATCGTCGGCAACAACGCGTCGGGCCGCTCGGCCGCGATGATGCGCTCGATGATCTCGGGCGTGATCGGCTCGATATAGGTCGCATCGGCGAGGCCGGGATCGGTCATGATGGTCGCGGGATTGGAGTTCACGAGGACGACCCGGAACCCCTCCTCCTTGAGCGCCTTCACCGCCTGCGCGCCCGAATAGTCGAACTCGCACGCCTGGCCGATCACGATCGGCCCCGCGCCGATGATGAGGATGCTTTTTATGTCGGTCCGCTTAGGCATGGGATGCCAGTCGGTCCGTCATTTCTTCGCCGCTTCCATCAGGTCGGCGAAGCGGTGGAAGAGATAGTGGCTGTCCTGGGGCCCGGGGCTCGCTTCGGGATGGTATTGCACCGAGAAGACCGGGCGATGCTTCAGGCGGAAACCCTCGTTGGAGCGGTCGAAGAGCGACACGTGCGTGACCTCGGCCTCGCGCGGCAGGCTGTCGGGCAGGACGACGAAGCCGTGATTCTGGCTGGTGATCTCGACCTTGCCGGATGCCAGGTCCTGAACCGGGTGGTTGGCGCCGCGATGGCCGATCTCCATCTTGCGCGTGCGCCCGCCAAGCGCCAGCGCCAGCAACTGATGCCCAAGGCAGATGCCGAACATCGGCACGCCGGTGGCGAGAAGGCGCTGCAGCACCGGCACCGCATAGGCGCCCGTCGCGGCGGGATCGCCCGGCCCGTTCGACAGGAAGATGCCGTCGGGCTTGTGGCGCAGGATGTCGTCGGCGCTCGCCGTGGCCGGCACCACCGTGACCGCGGCGCCGAGGCCCGAAAGCATGCGCAGGATGTTGCGCTTGGCGCCGTAATCGATCGCGACCACGCGGAAGCGCGGCCCGGCCACGCGCCCATAGCCGTCGCCCCAGCGCCACGCCGTCTCGTCCCAGTCATAGGTCTGGCGGCACGTGACTTCCTTGGCGAGGTCCATCCCTTCGAGGCCGGGCCAGGCCTCGGCCTCGCGGCGGAGCGCCGCCAGATCGATCGCGCCGTCGGGCGCATGGCAAATGGCGCCGACCGGCGCCCCGCCATCACGGATGCGCCGCGTCACGCGCCGCGTGTCGACGCCCGCGATCGCGACGACGCCGCTCTTCCTGAGCCAGGCATCGAGCGTCTCGCCCGCGCGCCAGTTGGAGGGCGCCGTGATGTCCGCGCGCAGCACGATCCCGCGCGCGGCGGGATTGGTGGCCTCGATATCCTCGAGGTTGGCGCCGACATTGCCGATATGGGGAAAGGTGAAGGTGATGATCTGTCCGGCATAAGAGGGATCGGTGATGATCTCCTGATAGCCGGTCATCGCGGTGTTGAAGCACACCTCGCCGATTCGCGTGCCCGCCGCCCCCGCGCCACGGCCCCAAAAAACGCTCCCGTCGGCGAGGACCAAGGCGGCGGTGCTGCCCTCGGGCCGTGCGGTCGGAAGCGAAGACGCGGTCATGCGCGGCTTGGGGTCCTTGGGTTCCGGTCGCCCAGAGGCGAGCCGCTCGGCGCGTCCGAGCGGCGCATGGTCGACAGCGTTCAGGTTGAGACCCTGACATAGCCATGGCGGGTCTTGGCGTCAAGTGCGCGCCCCGCTAACGTCGCGTCCGAGTGGAGGTGAGCGATGTTGCGCGAACGCTTCAATGAAGCCATGAAGGATGCGATGCGCGCCAAGGACACGCTCACCCTGTCGACGGTGCGGCTGATCCTGGCGCGGCTCAAGGAGAAGGACATCGAGGTCCGCCCCAAGGGCAACCTCGACGGCATCGCCGAGCCCGAGATCCAGTCGATGCTGCAAGGCATGATCAAGCAGCGGCGCGACTCGATCGAGCTCTACGAAAAAGGCGGCCGCGCCGATCTCGCCGACAAGGAGCGCGGCGAGATCGCGGTGATCGAGCGCTTCTTGCCGCAACAGATGAACGCCGCCGAAGAGGAAGCGGCGATCGCGGAGACGATCGCCGCGATCGGTGCCGCCGGCATCAAGGACATGGGCCGCACGATGGCCGCGTTGAAGGAGCGCTATGCCGGCCGCATCGATGCCGCCAAAGCGAGCCAAGTGGTGAAGCGGTTGTTGGGATAGGAACCCGATGGCCTTCGCGCCGAATTTTCTCGACGAGATTCGCGACCGCGTGTCGCTCGCGGGGGTCGTCGGGCGCCATGTCAAGCTGACGCGGCGGGGGCGCGATTATGTCGGCCTCTGCCCGTTCCACAAGGAGAAGACCCCCTCCTTCAACGTCGTCGAGGACAAGAGCTTCTATCATTGCTTCGGCTGCGGCGCGCACGGCGACGTGATCGGCTTCACGATGCGGGTCTCGAACCTTGCCTTCCTCGACGCCGTAGAGATGCTGGCGCGCGAGGCGGGGCTCGACGTACCGGTCGAGACGCCGCGCGAGCGCGAACGCGCCGAACGCGCGGCAAGCCTGCATGATGTGTGCGAGGCCGCCTGTCAGTGGTTCGAGCGCCAGCTCAAATCGGGTCCAAGCGAGCGGCCGCGGGACTATCTGCGGTCGCGCGGCCTCGGCGCCGATCTCATCCGCCGCTTCCGTTTGGGATACGCGCCCGCATCCGGCAACGCGCTTGCCACCGAGCTTGCGGCGAAGTTCCCGGCGGCGCTGATCGAAGAGGCGGGGCTCGTGCGCAAGGACGCCGAAAGCGGGCGGCGCTATGATTTCTTCCGCGACCGCGTGATCTTTCCCATCCTCGATCGGCGCGACCGCGTGATCGCGTTCGGCGGGCGCACCTTGGGCGATGCGCAGCCCAAATACATCAATTCGCCGGATACGCCGATTTTCGAAAAGGGGCTCAACCTTTACGCCCTCAATCTCGCGCGCCGCAAGCCGGCGGACCAGCCGCTCTTGGTGGTCGAAGGCTATATGGACGTGATCGCGCTCAACGGAGCCGGGTTTGCGGGCGCCGTGGCGCCGCTTGGCACGGCGCTCACCGAGCATCAGATCGCCGAGGTATGGCGGCTGACGCCCGACCCGGTGCTGTGCTTTGACGGGGACAATGCGGGGCGGCGCGCCGCGGACCGGGCGCTCGAACGGTTCCTGCCGCTCGTCAACGCCACGCGTGGCTTGCGGTTCGTCACGCTTCCCGAGGGCGATGATCCCGACTCGCTGGTCCAGAAAATGGGCCGTGCCGGGTTCGCGCATTTTCTCGAGACGGCCCGGCCCTTGTCGGAGTTCTTGTGGGAGCAGGCGACTCTTAACAAGAGCTTCACGAATCCCGAACGTCTCATCGAGCTCGAGCGAAGTCTGAAGCAGCGCGTCCTTCGTATAGAAGACCGGTCGGCGCAGAAATTTTATGTACAGTTCGTTAACGACCAGCTTTGGGATTTGCGGCAACGCGAGCGGCGTCGCGTCGGCCCGAGGAAGGGCGATCTCTTGTCGCCCAGTCTCGGGCAGACCCAGCGTGCGCGGGCGGCCGACACCGAGGCCGAGGACGGCAAGCTCGTGCTCATCGCGGCGGCGATCCATCATCCCTGGGCGGCACGGCGCGACATCGACCGGTTCATCACGTTGCGCCCGCGCCGGCGCGACATCGCCGACCTTCACCACATGTTGTTGAAAATGCTAGCGGACGAGCCCGATGCCGAGCGCCAAGGACTAAAGGACCCGTTGCAGGGGCAGGGGTTCGCTTCGGTGCTGGAACGGCTGTTCGCGTCGAAGATCGTGTGCGCCCATTCCTTTGCCCGCGCGCTTGCCGACGAAGAGGCGGTGACGCAGGGCTGGAACGCGGCGATCTCGCGGCTTCAGCTCCCCGAGCTGAAGGCGCAGTTGGAGGAGGCGGCGGCGCGGCTTGGCGCCGATCCCAACACCGAGGACTGGGACCGGCTGGTGCTGCTGCGCCAGATCTACGAGGACCAGAACATGGAGGCGCAATACATGCGCGACGCGGCCGATCCGATCGAGCGCCTGGGCGAATGGCGGCCCGGCGCCGGCCCGGACACGGACATCGGGCCAACTGACGGCGTGGGGGAAGGATCGCTTGACAAGGCTTGATTCCGCCTCCTATGAGGCCGTCAGCGTTTACTTTCTTGGGCTTGACGCCGCGTGTGTGAAGCTCCACTTACCTCGGCAATGTACCGGCAAAGTCGCCGCGAGACGGCACGCCATGCGGGCGCTTGGCGTGATCGATCGAAAGAGACGCAACAAACGGCACAACGGAACGGGGACTCCGTTGATGGACCGCGGAACGGCGCAAGGTCCGGTGTCGCATCTGGTAGAAAAGCCACGGGGTGCACAGGCCGGGCGGCATAGAAGGCTGCCGGGCACGTGCTGTTTATTCGCGTGAGCGCAGGGTGGGATGGACATGGCGAGTAAGGCGGTAAGTGCGGCGGAAGTGCCGGAGGCGCGAGACGATGGGGCCGAAGCGCCCATCCTCGATACGCTTGCGGCCGCGATCAAAAAAATGGTCGCCCGCGGCAAGGGGCGGGGCTACGTCACCTATGACGAGTTGAACGCAGCGCTTCCTCCCGAGCAGGTTTCCTCCGAGCAGATCGAAGACACGATGACGATGCTCTCCGAGCTCGGCGTCAATGTCGTCGAGACCGAAGAGGCGGAGGAAGGCGGCGAGGATCACGCCGACGAGGACGGCGAGGGCCGTGCCGCCGGCAATGTCAACGAGGAGGATATCGGCCGCACCGATGATCCCGTCCGCATGTATCTACGCGAGATGGGCTCGGTCGAGCTGTTGTCGCGCGAGGGCGAGATCGCCATCGCCAAGCGCATCGAGGCCGGCCGCGAGATGATGATCGGCGGCCTGTGCGAAAGCCCGCTCACGATCCGCGCGCTCCTGGGCTGGCGCGATGCGCTGATCGACGGGCGCATGCTGCTGCGCGATATCGTCGATCTCGATGCGACCTATGGCAATAACGGCTTCGATGCGACGGCGGCCCGCGAGATCGAGGCGGAAGCGGCGGCGGAGGCCGAAGCCGAGGCGAAGCCGCCCGAGGAAGCGCCGCCGGCCCAGCCCGGCGAGGCGGGTCCGGACGGGCTGGGCGATCCCGAAGAGGAGGCGGAAGAAGCCGCCATCTCTCTTGCCGCCATGGAGCTCGAGCTGAAGCCCGGTGTCCTCGAGAAGCTCGAGAACATCGCGGCCCATTACCGGCGCCTGCACAAGCAGCAGGAACAGCGGCTTTCCTCGCTGAAGGACGGCGAGGAGCTGCAGAAGCCGTCGGAAAAGCGCTACGACAAGCTCAAGGCCGAAATGGTCGAGCTGATGCAGAGCGTGCGGCTCAACAACGCGCGCATCGAGCATCTCGTGGGGCAGCTTTATGTCCTGAATCGCCGGCTTGTCGCGGCCGAGGGCCGGATGCTGCGCTTTGCCGAGCAATGCGGCGTCAAGCGCCAGGACTTCCTCAACCACCATGTCGGCTTCGAGCTGGCGCCCGACTGGGTGCAGCGGGTGAAGCGCCTCCACGGCAAAGGCTGGTCCGGCTTGATCGGGCGCTACGGCAACGAAGTGAAGAACCTGCGGTCCGAAATCGCCGCGATCGCGCACGAGGCGATGCTGCCGCCGTCGGAATTCCGCCGCGTCGTGCAGACGGTGCAGCGCGGCGAGCGCGAGGCGAGCCGCGCCAAGAAGGAGATGGTCGAGGCCAATCTGCGCCTCGTCATCTCGATCGCGAAGAAATACACCAATCGCGGGCTGCAGTTCCTCGACCTGATCCAGGAAGGCAATATCGGCCTGATGAAGGCGGTCGACAAATTCGAGTACCGTCGCGGCTACAAATTCTCGACCTATGCGACCTGGTGGATCCGTCAGGCGATCACGCGGTCGATCGCCGATCAGGCGCGCACGATCCGCATTCCCGTGCACATGATCGAGACCATCAACAAGCTGGTGCGCACCTCGCGCCAGATGCTGCACGAGATCGGCCGCGAGCCGACGCCCGAGGAACTCGCCGAGAAGCTGGCGATGCCGCTCGAGAAAGTGCGCAAGGTGCTGAAGATCGCCAAGGAGCCGATCAGCCTCGAGACGCCGATCGGCGACGAGGAGGACAGCCATCTGGGCGACTTCATCGAGGACAAGAACGCGGTGCTTCCGCTCGAGGCCGCGATCCAGGCCAATTTGCGCGAGACCACGACCCGGGTCCTTGCCTCGCTCACGCCGCGCGAGGAGCGCGTGCTGCGCATGCGGTTCGGCATCGGCATGAACACCGACCACACGCTCGAAGAGGTGGGCCAGCAATTCTCGGTGACGCGCGAGCGGATACGCCAGATCGAGGCGAAGGCGCTGCGGAAGCTGAAGCACCCGAGCCGCTCGCGCAAGCTCCGAAGCTTCCTCGACACCTGATCCGGCGCCGCCCCGGCATTCGGGCCCGTAGTTCAGTTGGTCAGAACGCGCCGCTCATAACGGTGTTGTCGCAGGTTCGAGTCCTGCCGGGCCCACCAATCTTTTCAATGACTTGCGGAAGCCGCGAATCCTCTCCGGAGGGGTTTGGGCACGCAATGGGCACGCAAACCGGTGCCTCTGTGTTTCGGTAGAGGGGCATTTGGGCCTTCAGCTCCTGCCGAATGGCGCTGACAGTTCCGCTCGATACGCTAGTCCGCCGCACTACCTCGGCATGGGGCACACCGCCGAGAATAAGAAACCGAACCTCTTCTCGTTTCGTTTCGCCAATACCACGTGTTTGCGGTTTTAGGCGCTTATCGGCGAGCTCCGCCGGGTCGATGTTTGGCTTGTCAATTTGGGCGCGCTTGAGATGAGTCCGTACCTCGGTCATCACGGCCTCGATCGCTTGGATCGCATCCGAGAGGAAACCCGGCTCATAGGGCGCGTAGATTGAGGTCGTGGCAGCGGAGCCCTCGGGCAGATGGCCGAGGAAGAGACTGATCTGTTCGGTCGGGACGCGCCGCTTTCGCATCTCACGCGCCATCCCGTGTCGCAAAGAGTAAGGGGTCACGCGGCCATCCAATCCTGCCTCGTCGCGTGTCAAACGCCACATGTGTAGGATCGAGTGGACAGACCGGTTGCGGTAGCTGACATAGCGCCCGCTGGGCCCGACGTCACGCTTTAGCCACGGCAAGAGCGTTGGCGTCACGGGAACGATCGGCCGGAATTTCTTATTCTGCGTTCGGCCGGCTGCATTGAGATCGAGAAGGCCATGCGCTTCATCGAACTGCGATTGGGTGAGGTCGAGGATCGCCGCAGGGCGAGCGAGCGTATTGGCACCGATCAGCAGAAAGGTCAGCATGTGACGCGAGCGAGCTGCATCGAAGAGACGCGCCATCTCCTCAGGTGACAATGGGCGACCCTTGGGTTCTCGGGCACGTTTCGCCTCGGCAGTGAGCGTGCCAAAGATGTGCGGGACTTCGCTTACTTCTTGCCATTTGCGCGCTCGGTTGAGCGCGGCGCGGCCGACTGACAATATCCGGTCGATCCCGCTGGCGCCGGTGCCGCGCTTCGCGAGCCACTCGCGGAACCGGCGCTGTTCGTGTGGCGTGATGTCTGCAACGGTCCGGCGCGTCCAGTACTCTTGCCAGTATGAAAGCCCCAGCTTTTGGGTCTTCGCGCTCGGCAGATGTTGCGCGTGGTCGTTCCAATAGTTGAGGAGAACAGTCTCGATCAGAACTTGGTCCGGAGCGGCTTTGCGCGGTCGTTGGTTGCTGACGACCCAGGCCGCGAGACGGACGCTTGCCTCCTGAAAGTCCGCTGTGCCAAGGCCGACACGGCATGTCTGTCGAGTACGCTCGTCGTACCAAGTTCGGCACCACGTGTCGTCCGCGCGATCTCGACGTGGCTTCTTACTGAGCCAGTAGTCGCCGATTTGACCGAGTCGCTGGATAGTCTGCTTTCGCATGGCGGAACCGATTGCCGTTCAAGATAGTCCGCGATTTGCTGCTGCGTATAGAAAATTCGCGCGCCAATCGGGGTATAGCCTAATTTTCCTCTGATGCGCTCTGCTCGAACAGTGGTTGGCTTTACGCGCAACAGCGCGGCGGTTTCGCGCTCATCGAGCAATGGTGGCAAACCACCTCTTTCGTTCTCTTCGTCGTGAAGCGCAGTATGCGTCTGATGCACGGTTGTTGGTCGCGGAACAGCACTCATTCGTCCGTTCTCCGCCGGTTCCACACAAGCTGCGCCGTCTTTCCGTCGTCGGATTGGAACAGCGCGGCGTTCAGGGGTTCCACAAGATTGGGGTCGTCGATGTGCACTCTAAAGTATTCTTTCGGGTTCTCGCCGTTGGATCGCGCGGACCACGCATCGCCAATGCGCGAGCGGCCGACGAAGATGCGAAATGCTGGTGCATTGTCGTTGTCGCGATTGTCGTTCGGCACGAAGCGCAGCTTCGCGTTGATTGTCAGCGTGTGAACGCTCCCGGACCAACCGCCGTCTTTGGCTGGGATGAACGTGCCGATAACGGACATGGTCGTGCCTCCTAATTGGCTGTCGACGATGCGGTGGGATCGGCACGACGCGGCCTGCCGCGGCGCGCTGGGATTGGCGCGACGACCGATTCGGCGAGCGGTTTTTCCTTTCGCGCCTTCGCAAAGCCGCGGTCGCTTTCGAGGAAGGTCTCGAGCATGAAGGGAATGAGCTCCGGAATGGATTCGGCGGTGCCGTAGATCTCCCGATAGAGCTCGCCGTAGTCTCGAAGACTGCGATTGAGGTCCGGGCTGACGGTGATCGTGATTTTGACCGGCGTGCGGTCCGGGAGCTTGGAAAGCTTGAGTTCAGGCATTTGCGATCTCCGAAAGCGTCAGCCCTGGTAGGGCTGAAGAACGATATCCTTGTGAACGATGACGCGAAGCGGCCACCCAGGCCGGACGGTGATCGTCGGTTGGATGTTGATGTCCTTCTCGACGATCTTCTGACCGGCTTGATTGGTGCTTTCCTGGGTTGATTGCCGGATCGCTTCGACGAGGTTGCTCTGCGGATTGCCGAAGGTGATCTGTGTGCCGACACCGAGCAGTGTCGACATCGCGATGCCCTTGAGGATCATCCAGGTGTGAAAGTCGACCT
>Ga0335073_10015262_pt1 | contig 10745 bp, 8 predicted proteins | sample Lox_Sample_22_FD_207093 | JGI IMG/M metagenome (GOLD analysis project Ga0335073, IMG submission 207093) | Soil microbial communities from Loxahatchee National Wildlife Refuge, Florida, United States - Lox_Sample_2.2 | ecosystem: Environmental > Terrestrial > Soil > Wetlands | place: USA: Florida...
ACGATGAGCTGAAAACTCTTCTATCGCAATTCGATGTCAACGCCGCGGCCGCCAGCGTAAAAGTCTTCGCCACCAAGCCCGCCCACGCGGCTGCAAAACCCTGCTGCGGCCCGGCTTGCTGCTCGCAGCACAACGCTTGAAGTGGCTTGACCGCCGCGGCCTTTTCTGGAAGGACTCTGGATATGGCGCGCTATAACGTGTTGTTTCTCTGCACCGGGAATTCGGCCCGCTCCATCATGGCTGAAGCGATCATGAATCGCAAAGGCTCGCCGAACTTTGCCGCCTTCAGCGCCGGAAGCCATCCCATTGGATTCGTGCGGCCTGAGGCCATTCGTCACCTCCAGCTGGCACACATGAGCACTGGGAATCTGCGAAGCAAGTCGTGGGATGAGTTTTCTGCACCCGATGCGCCGCCGCTGCACTTTGTCTTCACAGTTTGCGACAACGCGGCGAAAGAGGTTTGCCCCTTTTGGCCGGGCCAGCCTATGACGGCGCACTGGGGCGTTCCCGATCCAGCGGCTCAAAAGGGCACGCCCGAGGAGATCGAAAGCGCTTACTCCAAAGCCTTCGTCGCCCTCGACCGCCGTATCAGTCTCTTCCTCAGCCTGCCGCTGGCCACGCTTGACAGCCTCGCCCTGCAGAGAGAAATCGATCGAATCGGCGAACAATAGACAAAAGCACACGATCGTCGGACTGGACCCAAGAACATCGAGGTCATCTCAGTGAGGGCGGTTCGCTCCGGGCGCAGGCTGCGGCGCCCGAAGTAACGCATTTGTGGTGCGCAACATGGCGCTTTGGGAGTATGGCGATGACCCGGCATCGCCCACGATCATATAGAGTGCGTGTATTATGTTCCATTCGCGGGCGCTATGCCTGCTTTTCTCCGCTGCCGCCGAAATAAATGGATCGACGTGCCGATAGGGAATTTAATGGGCCGGAAGACGCAGCACAGGCCCGTTGAGACGTTTCTCGATGAAGAGATCGATTCCAGCGCTAGTGATCGTTCTGGGCTGGGCCGCCGGTGTCTGGGCTTCGTCGCCCGCCCGGCTCACTACGCTGCATGCCATCCATAGCCTGCCGAACGACGAGGCTCGCGAGGGGCTTCCCGTCGCCTTCGAGGCCACGATCACCTACTACAACCCGAAAGACATCGACATGTTTGTGCAGGATGGCGATGAAGCCATCTATGTGCAGTCAACGAAGGGCGCCGCTCTGGTTCCCGGCGACCGCGTGCTGGTGCGGGGGCACACTGGAGTCTACTTCCGCCCGGATGTCTTCGAAGACAGCGTGACGCTGCTGCACCATGGAGCAGTGCCAAAGCCGGTGGCGGCAACATTCGATGAGATGATCCGGGCCCAGCGTTTTTGTTCGTTGGTGAAAGTTCGGGGGGTAATCCAAAGCGCCGACATGATCGTGGATGGAGATCTGCACACCATCAACCTGCGCATGCTCATGGACGGGGGATATGTTGACGCTTTCGTCATCAGCGACGACGAAAGCGCGATCAACGATCTGCTCGACGCCGAAGTGGAAGTAACCGGCGTTGATCCCCTGAATTTCGACAACAAGATGCAGCTCACCGGTGTCCTGCTCGAAATACCTTCGCTCAAAGACATCAGGATAATGAAGCGCGCCAGCGCCAGCCCACGATCGCTCCCGGCGACGCCAATGGACGATATTCTCGCGGGGTACCGTTTGCAGAATCTCACCCAACGGGTCCGGGTGCATGGAACCATCACGTACTATCAGTCCGGTTCCGCGGTGGTTCTGCAAAGCGGCGCCAAGAGCCTGTGGGTGCTGACTCAGACTCGCAAACCCCTCCGCATCGGAGACATCGCAGATGCAACAGGATTCCCCGATGTCCACGACGGCTTTCTCACTCTGACTGGTGGCGAAATCCAGGATGGCCTCGAACCGGCGCCCATCTCGCCGAAGCTCGAGAGTTCGAGCGATCTGGCTTCGGGCCTCTACGCATTCGATCTGGTCTCCACGGAAGGGAAAGTGGTGACGGAAGTACGCGCTGCGGCAAGGGACGAATATGTCCTGGACGCGGGGGGCCAGTTATTCTCCGCCATTTACAACCACCCGGCAGGGGTCGGGAATCTCAAGCCGCTGCCGATGAAACGGGTCCCGGCGGGCGCCAGGGTGCGGGTTACAGGCATCTGCATACTGCACAGCTCCGATGCTTTCCACGGCCCAGTTACGTTCGATATTCTTCTGCGTAACTTCGACGACGTCGCGGTTGTCGCGAGTCCGTCTCCGCTAAGCGTTCGCAACCTGATCCTTGCTGTCGGGGTGCTGCTGGTGCTGCTGCTTGCCGCCGGCGCAAGGGGCTGGGTGATGGAACGCAAAATGCGCCACCAGGATGCCGCAGCGGCCGACATCGAGCGCCGGCGCAGCCGTATCCTCGAAGACATCAACGGCTCTTGTCCTCTTGCTGAAGTCATAGAACAGATCACCGCCCTCATCTCATTCAAACTGCGCGGCGTACCCTGTTGGTGCCAGATTGTCGATGGGGCAAAACTCGGAAACTGTCCCTCCAGCCTGGTTTCGTTCCGCCTCGCCGAGGAACAGATTCTTGCCCGCTCCGGGTCGTCGCTCGGAACGATCTATGCTGCTTTCGACCAATACAGCAAACCAGGCGCGGATGAGCCGGAGACCCTTTCCACGGCGGCCGCGTTGGCCACTCTGGCAATTGAAACGCGAAGGCTGTATTCCGATCTGCTCCATCGCTCCCAGTTCGACTTGCTCACCGAGATCCACAACCGGTTTTCCCTGGAAAAATATCTGGATCAACAAATTGACCGTGCGCGTCAGAGTGCTGGCATACTGGGCTTGATCTATGTCGATCTCAACGAATTCAAGAAGGTGAATGACGATTACGGACATCACGTTGGAGACCTATATCTCCAGGAGGTGGCGACCCGCATGAAGCGTCAGCTTCGCGCCGAGGATATGCTGGCCCGCCTCGGCGGCGACGAGTTCGCTGTGCTCCTGCCCAACGTGCGCAACCGCGCCGGAGTCGAAGAGATCGCGCTGCGTCTGGAGCATTGCCTCGACGCGCCCTTCGCCGCCGAGGGTTATGTCGTTCATGGCTCGGGAAGTGTCGGCATCGCTCTTTATCCCGAGGACGGAGCGGCCAGAGATGTTCTTTTGAGCGCCGCCGATGCCGCAATGTATGTGAACAAGCACCTCCGCCGCCAAGTCGCGGAATCCTCAGGCGCACGCCGGGAATCCCGCGTCACGCCGGAAGATTGCGCCTGAACATGGGCGCCTCCGGGTCCCGTTCGAGAATGGCCGACAGTAAGATGCGACATTGAGACTATTCACGGTCACACTCGAACCGTCGGAGACACTCAACCAGCATCGTCGCTGTACAAGACTCTCCCATCTGGGTATTAAACATTGCGTCATATAGGTAGGGCTCCGGCCATTTCATCCCGAGATACCGCCGGACGAACGCGGCCCGCGACCGGTCCGTTGTGTCGATCTGCTCGATTGCTCTATCCTGAGTCGTGCCCCTGGAGATCAGTCTGCTGATCTTGTAGTCGCGAGACGCATAGAGAAACACGTGGAAGACATCCTTGCGATTGCGCAGGAAAAACTGCGCGCCTCGGCCGACGATCACTGCGGGGCCGCTGGAGAGGGCGGTCTTGACCGCTGTCTCCGAAACAGCGGCGATCCGGCGCGCATCCAGCACATGCAGTCTGCTGGTGGGCGGCAAACCTCCCTCAAACGCTCCCCGAAGAAAGTCTCTGAAAACCCTGTATAGAACAGGATCGGACCGCCATTCCCGGCGCTCGACTGCCTGTGGTGTACTCTCGGTCAGTCGCGCGATCTCCTGTGTCAGGCGTTCGTCCCACAGGCTCCATCCAAGTCGGCTGGCAGCCAAAGCGGCAATCTCTGACGCTCCGCAGCCAAACTCGCGCTCAATCGTGATGGCTCGAATCATTCTGGTTTCCTCAACCCACCGCAACATCTCCACCCGCTCCGGGATCGTTCTTCTTCAAGAAGAACGCGAGAACAAACATAATTGCGCATAGCACGCCCAACACCCAAAATGTGTCCATGAACGAGAGCGTATGAGCTTGTTGGTTCACCAGGCCGTAAAACCTGGCAATTGCCTGGTTGTGTGCGTCCGTGGCGCCAAGTCCGGAGTGTCTGATGTCGTTTGTCAGGCCGTGAAGAGCCCCCCGAAACGCCGGCGCGTCGGAGGTAATGTGCCCCACCAGGATTTGCTGGTGATATTGCGAGCGCCGGGCAATCATCGTGGTCACGATGGAAGTTCCGATACTGCTGCCGATGTTGCGCATGAAATTGACCATGCCGGAAACACTGTTGCCCTTTTCTGCCGGGACACCAATGTAACCGGCCGCTGTAATGGGCACGAACAGGAAGCCGATACCCACTACCTGCGCGCAGCGCAGCCACATGGCGAAGTTGAAGCTGATGAATAGATCGATTCGATACGCGGAATAGATCAAACCGATCGCAAGACACAACCAGCCCGCCGCGATCAAAAAGCGCGCCTGGACTTTCGAGGTGAGGCGCCCTACGATCGGCATCATCAGCAGCAGGATGAATCCACTTGCCGACAGCACAAGACCGGCAAGCTCCGCCGTGTAGCCTAATAACGTCTGCAGGAATTCAGGGATCAGTACCAAGGTGCTGAAAAGCATGACCCCCATCATGAACATCATCAGGTTTGCAGCGGCGAAGTTGAAGCTCTTGAACATGCGAACATCGATGATGGGATCCTTGCGGCGCCATTCCCAGACGACGAGCCCCGACAAGCAGACTGCAGCGATGACAGCGAGCGTAAGAATGAAATGGGAACCGAACCAGTCATCCTCCTGACCCTTGTCCAGTACGACCTGGAGCGACGCTACTCCCAGCGTCAGAAACGCGATTCCGATGTAATCCACGCGGATGCCGCCGTTCTTGACGCGACGGGCCGATGATTCCTCGTGCACCAGCGTATAGGTCATGTAAAGCGCAAGCAGCGCAATCGGCAACTTGATGAAGAAGATCCAGCGCCAGGAATAGTTATCCGTGATCCATCCGCCCAGCATGGGCCCAACCGTCGGCGCAAGAACCGCGGTAATCCCGTAAAGCGCAAAGGCCGACCCACGCTGCTCAGGGGGAAATGTGTCATTGAGGATGGCCTGTGCCATCGGCTGCAGCCCGCCGCCCCCGATACCTTGCAACGCGCGGAATATCAGCAGAAGCGGAAGGTTGGGCGCAAAGCCACACAGCATCGAACTTACAGTGAAGACGATCAGCGAGAGTATGAAATACCTTTTGCGTCCGATAACTTCCGCAAGCCATCCGCTGACGGGCAGCACAATCGCATTGGCCGCGAGATAGGAAGTGAGCACCCAGGTACTGTCATCGTAGCTTGCTCCAAGGTCCCCGGCGATGTAGGGCAGGGCAACGTTGGCCACGCTTGTGTCCAACACTTCCAGAAATGCGGCCATGGACACGGTAATGCCGATGAGCCACGGATTCACAGCGGGACGAGGGAAGGCCTGCGCTGCCGGCAAAGTGGCCGCTGTTGCGCTCATCGCAAATACACCTTGGCCTCGACGTTCATGCCGGGCCGAAGCTGGCGGTCGCGGTTCTCCCCTGGCTCGAGAACGATCTTTACCGGAACGCGTTGAACAATCTTTACGTAGTTGCCCGTTGCGTTCTCCGGCGGCAGCAAGCTGAAAATGGGGCCCGTTCCCCCCGCGATGCTATCCACATGACCCTGGTATGTGCGGCCGTTCGAGTCGAGCTCGATGCTGGCTTTCTGGCCTACGCGCATGCGCTTCAGCTGTGTCTCCTTAAAGTTCGCTGTGATCCACACCTGGTCCAGTGGAACCACGGTGAGCAACTCTTCTCCGGGGCCGACGTTCAATCCGACGACCACCTTCTTCGTGACCTCGCCGCTTACGGGCGCGGGGATATTGGTGTATCCGAGGTTCAACTGCGCCTGCTCGAGGGCAGCTTCTTTCTGCTTTACATCCGCCATTGCCGTGAGCGCCTTGGCACGCGTTGAGGTAACGCGTTGCGGGCCGGCCTGCGCGTCCTCGTAGCGTGCCTCAGCCTCAGTGAGGCGGCTGTGCGCTTCTTGAACGGTCTGTTCAGCTGCGGCCTCGTCTGCCTCTGCCGCAGCTATGGCGGCGACGTCGGTCGCCGCGGAGGCGTAAGCGTGATCGTAAATCTGCTTCGGTAATTCCTCTTTTGTGAGCAGCAGGCGATAGCGCGTAACGTCATCCTGAGCCTTCACATTTTCGGCTTGCGCCTCCAAAACGCGGGCGTGCGCAGCCGCCGCCTGCTTTTCCGCTGCCTGGATTGCCGCTTCCGCGTCCTTGATATCCGAGGACGTGTATTTCAATTGGGTCGAGGTATCGACGCTGGATATCGGCACATCGATATTCGACCCTTTAGCCGCGGCCTTTGCCGCGTCGAGCGTTGCCTGGGCTCTTGCCAATGCCACCTCATAGTCCTTGGGATCGATTTCCACGAGTGTGGAACCCTGGTCGACCCATTGGTTGTCGTCGACGTTGACTTTCTGGATATATCCAGGGATGCGAGCGCTGACAGGGTAAAGATGAACATCGACCTGCGCATCGTCGGTAGACTCGAAGCCGGAAAGATAGTGCCACAGGAAGGCGCCGCCAACGGCCAGAACAACCAACGAAGCAACTAAGATCAAAGTCTTGTAAGAGCGCCTTTTCGGATAGACCGAAGTTAGCGGGCCGACCGTGCCGGCATCCCCCGCCGGCGCGTTTCGTTCTGACGGTGTTGCTTGCGGATTCTTCGCTTGTGGTTCTTCAGGCATGCTCAATTCCCCCTCAAATACTCCGAGTACCGGGATTCTGCGACTCCTGTCGCCCGCGCCAAAGATATCTTTGCCAGGTTATAGCTGTAGAGGCTTGCAATATAGGCATCGTTGGCGATGGCCACCGCATCTTGCGCTTGAACGACTTCGATGTCGTCGGTCACTCCCGAGCTGAATCGATCGCGAGATTGCTCCAGAGTCTGGTTAGCGAGAGTCACAGCGCTTTTTTCCACAGATACTTCCTGTGCGGATGCCTCCAGATCGAGGTAAGCATCGCGAACCTCTTGATCGATCTTGGCTTTCAGGTCCTCCAGCCGCTGCTCTTCCTCTGAAAGCGAAGCATCGGCGCGGAGGACATCGCCGTGTACTCTTCCGCCCTGAAAAATGGGGATGCGGAGCGTGGCGGCCGCATCAACCGTGCCGTGCGACGAGCCCGGGTTGACTCCGGAGAGACCGTAATCGGTTTCCGCGCCCAATGATGGATAGCGCTCGGCGGAAGCCGCTTTTTTCGCGAGTTCGGCGGACCGGACCCGGTTCGCCTGACTCTGAAAATCGGCGCGAGCCTTGTACGCGCTTTGAATCGCCTCATCGAGACTCGAAGGCGTCAACTCCTGGAAGGGAGCGCGGCTTGTTGTCTCGAACTGTTGGCCAAGGGGAAGTCCGATAGCCCGCGCCAAAACCAGTTTCTGCTTCGCCAGGCTGTCGCGCGCGCTAATCAACTTCTGCTCGCGCGATTGCAGCTGCACCTGCGAGCGCAGAACGTCTACTGCCGAGGCAAGGCCTGCGGTCCTCTGGTCGGAGGCTTGTTGAAAAAGCGCCTTGGCGGTGTCCCGTTGGGAGGTGGCTGACTCGACTTCCGATTGGTCGGCGATTACGAGCAAATAGTTGGAGACAACCACGAGCACCACAAGTTCGCGATCGTCTTTAGAGCCGAACTCTGCCGACTCCAGCCCCGCCTTCGAAGATCGCGCCCGCTCAATGGACGACCAATCGAACACAGACTGCTTGAGATAAGCCCGCGAATCGAAATAGCCGAATGGCCCAATGATCGGAGGCACTCCATGGATGGTGAGACCAAAGGCCGCCCTGATATTGACTTGGTGGACTCCGAAACCGGTGTCGGTCACGACATCTGGGAGTAATTCGCTCAACGCCTGCCAGCGCTCTCCCCGCGCGCCGGTAACAGCGTCCGTCGCCAAGACTTCACCGAGATTGTGCTTGAGCCCGAGAGTGACGGCATCTTCGAGAGAAAGGGCCACCGGCTGAGCGCTGAGTTCTCCAGTGGGAACTCCACCCAGGTACGGATTTTGCGACAGGGTTTGATAGTTGGCCTGCCCGGCTTGAACCGCTGCTCGCGGAGTTCCTGTCACCTCGGCCAGGGCAATCGGGTTGTACGGCGCGGGCGTAGCGGGTGCGCTGTACTGCGCAGACACGATGAGCCCGCCGTTCAGCAGGCAAGCGAGCAGCATCGCACAAGCCCGGATTCGAAACCGCATGTCAGCCCCTCCGTTGACCTTCCTACACCACCAAAGCGTGCAACTTTAGCAATCGCGGACGGCAAATCGCGGGATTGATTGCTCTTGTATCTCCTCGATAAGGTCACGGTGCGGCCAACGGATCGGAGGCAATAGGAGCCTGCTGAGACCTGCATCTCTTAGCGACGCCGATGTCATGAGACCTCCTCTCCGCTCCAGTCTGCTTTGGAGACACCCATGGCGCCATTAGACGAAGGTATCGGTCGCTACCTTCGTATCGGTTTTGGGTGGCCGAGAAATGCGATGAGATCGGTTGCGGGAGTTGAGGAAGAACTGATGCAAGGGCCTCAATACCATGGTCCAATTGATCCGAGCTCCAGTTTTCTGCTCTGATCAAGCGTGATCGCTCCCGAGGCAGGCTCCTTGGTCATTCGAGTGTATGCGCTGATTTGCCCAGTGCGCCACGTGGTTTCGGATCGGCCATTAGATCTCGGTTCCGGGAGCAGCCGTTGAACCGCCCGGTGCCGGAAGCAAGAAGGCAATCCCGCCGCGTTCTTGCTGCCGACGATGGGGTGGCAATCAAATCAAGAAGTCAGGAGAACGCTCCATGGCGCTCACGGAAAAGCTCAACACCCACCAGAAAGCACTTCGCGTCAATCTCGATCCGACCAGCTACGGATCCTTCGCCGAGATTGGCGCCGGCCAGGAAGTCGTGCGATGGTTCCTGGTTGTGGGAGGAGCCTCCGGGACCGTCGCTAAATCGATTTCTGCTTATGACAAGGAAGTCAGCGACGATTTGTACGGCACCGGTGCGCGCTACGTTTCCAAGGAGCGCCTCCAGGCCATGCTCGATAGTGAATGGGGCCAACTCATCAACCAGTTGAACAAGAGTCGCGGATCGACTACTCGCTTCTTCTCCTTCGTCGATACCATCTCCGCCCTCAACTATGCCGGAACAAATGAGCCTCACGGTTGGGTCGGCCTGCGGTTCCAACTGCAATCCGGCGGCCAGCCGAACGACATACTTCTCCATATCAATCTGCGGGACCCTTCCAACCCCCTCGAGCAAGAGGCGATCGGCATCCTGGGCGTGAACCTCATCTATGCTGTCTTCTACCAACTGCAAACGAGGGAATCCTTCTTCGAAAATGTTGCCCGGGACCTGGAGAAACGTATCGAGATTGACTATGCGGAAGTGCGCGGCGACGCCTTTGAAGGGTGGGATCAGCGCGCGATTCTGGCGCAACTGGTGTGCGAAGGTCTTGCTGAAGCCGTCTGTTTTCCATGCAACGGGCCTCCGGTGCCGCCCATCGAGGTCCTCCACAAGAGAGCCACAGTGCTCGCGCCAGGATCGTTTGAACACGTAGATTCCGCTCATGCGGCAATCCACAATCAACTGGTGGTCTCCGGGATCGAGCAACTTCGCGGAGAGTTAGCTGAAAAGGACCCGGCGCCCGTCGGCTTCTTTTGTTTCTCCGCGATGCCGCTCAGGGAAGGAGATCCCCCTCCGGAAATCCGTGACCTGCTGCAACGGATTGACGCGCTTCACACGCATTGCGGTGATGTCCTGCTGTTTCATGAACGGGAACTCTACGGCATGACTGCCCTCGTCAATCGCTACACCAGGGAGCCTATCCGCTTCGTCATAGGACTGTCCCTACTGGTGCGCATCTGGGAGTATCGCTACAATGATCTCCGCGGCAGCTTTCTTGAGGCATTGTCCCGTCTCTTGCCGCAAAACGTCCGCATTTATGCCCACCCGATGAGCTCAAAGGACCTCCAGCAGGCGGTTCAAAGCATTCCCGCCACCGACTGGCAATGGACCGATACGAACGGATGGGTCTCTGCCCGCCAGCTTCATCCTCCACCGCCGCTCAGTCACCTTTACAACTACGTGCTCGCCAGCAATTTCCTCGTCCCACTGGAGAACGCCCCTTCGCAGGCCAGGGGGTGAAAGCCGGCGATATCATCCAAGCTTTGCAGGAGATTGCCGGCAGAGCCCACCAGCGCGGGATCAAAGTCTTCGGCTGTACGCTCACGCCATATCGCGGATCGTCGTTTTACACCGCGGGCGGAGACGCCGTTCGCGAGTCCGTAAACCGGTGGATTCGCGCCAGCCACTCTTTTGACGGGGTGTTCGATTTCGACGAGGCGCTTCGAGATCCGACCCAACCCGATCGGCTTTATCCAAGCTATCAATCGGGAGATTGGGTGCACCCCAGCGACGCTGCGTACGCTGCGATGGTCAACGTGATTCATCGTGCGTTATTCTCCAGTGCGGAGAAGAGGAGACCATTCCAGCGCCCCGTAGAATCGATGACAACAAGTCGATCGGGAACGGATCGGGTATTGCGATGACAGTGAATCGACGGGAGTTTCTCATCGGGAGTTCGCTCGTGCTCGCGGCCGGAGCCGGCGCTCTCGCAAAACGCGATGCTTTTGCC
>Ga0335073_10015263_pt1 | contig 10745 bp, 11 predicted proteins | sample Lox_Sample_22_FD_207093 | JGI IMG/M metagenome (GOLD analysis project Ga0335073, IMG submission 207093) | Soil microbial communities from Loxahatchee National Wildlife Refuge, Florida, United States - Lox_Sample_2.2 | ecosystem: Environmental > Terrestrial > Soil > Wetlands | place: USA...
CGACATCGCTCATGCCCGCGGGGTCGTCACGCCCGATGTGGTGCGAGCGATCGATGTGCAGCTCGACATGCAGTCCGTGATGCACCAGCAGAATGAGCGACGGCGATTCGGCGGCGCCCTGATAACCGGCGAGCGCGGCACCGTGCTTGAGCCGCACCGCGCCGCCGTGGGCGAGGACGACTTCCAGGCCGTGAGCGCCGATCCGATAGCCGGCCGAATCACGATGGCTGCCCCCGTCGAGCGAAAAATGATCGTCGAGGAAATCGCGGACATAGCGGATCACGCGCGCGCCGCGCCTGGGATCGTAGGTCCCGCCGCGGCCGGAGCCCTCCTCGATCGGGATGGCGTCGGTGCCGTAGAGGGCGTCGTACAGGCTGCCCCAGCGCGCATTCGCGGCATTCAGGGCGTAGCGGGCATTGTTCACCGGCACGACCAGCTGCGGACCCGCGATGGTCGCGATCTCGGCATCGACGTTCTCGGTGGTGACGCGAAACGGCGCCGCCTGCGGCGCGAGATAGCCGATCTCGCGCAGAAAAGCCCGGTAGGCCGCGGCATCGAAGCCCGCTCCCGGATGCGCGCGATGCCATGCGTCGATTTGCGCCTGCAGCGAATCGCGATGCGCGAGCAGCGCGGCGTTGCGCGGCCCCAGGCGGCCGACGAGCGCGGCAAAGCCGCTCCAGAAGCGCGCGGCATCGATCCCGGTCCCGGGCAGCGCCTCGCGATACACGAAATCGTACAGCCCGCGGTGCACGTCGATCCGATCGATGCGTACGGTTTGCGTCATGCGGCACTCCAGGCGGGCAGGGTTGCGCGACATTGTACCCAATGCGCGCTGCGCCCTCTCATCGCCAGCAGTGCGCGCCACCGGGAGTGCGCGCCCGCGGGTGCTATAATCGGCCGCGCTTTTTTTTGCGAGGAGCACGCGGTCGCCGATGAGCCTACTGGTTCGAATCAATCTGCTGCTGGGCCTGGTTTCGGCCGGCGCCGCGTTGCTGGCGGGATTTGCGTGCTGGACCATCCTCGAGACGAACGCGCGCCGCGAGGTGCTGGCCGAGGCGGGGCTGATGATGGAGAGCGCGGTCGCAATGCGGGCCTACACGGCAAGCGAGATCCTGCCCTTGCTCGAGCCGCGCATGCAGGAGACCTTCCTGCCCCAGGGCATTCCCTTCTACGCCGCCGCGCAGAACTTTCTGAGACTGCGCGAGCGGCATCCCGACTACAGTTACAAGGAGGCGACCCTCAACCCGACCAACCCGCGAGACCGTGCGGCCGACTGGGAAGCGGACATCATCGAGCGGTTCCGCAACGACGAGCACGCGCAGGAATTCGTCGGCGAGCGCGATACGCCGATGGGACGCTCGCTCTATCTCGCGCGTCCGATCCGCGCCGACGCCGAATGCGAGCAATGCCACGGCTCGGCGACGGCGGCGCCGCCCGCGATGGTGGCGCGCTATGGCAGGAACAACGGTTTCGGCTGGCAGCTGCACGAGATCGTGGGTGCGCATATCGTGTCGGTGCCGTTCGCCAGCGCCTCGGCCGCGGCGGCGCGCGCCTTTCACGCTTTCGTGCTCGCGCTGGCAGGGGTATTCGCGACCATCTTCATCGTGTTGAACGCGCTTCTGTACGCGCTCTTGGTGCGCCCGGTGCGCCGCATCGTGCGTACGGCCGATCGGCTGAGCGTCGGAGATCTCGCGGCCGAGGAGTTTCCGGGCGGCGGGCCGCGTGAGATCGCTTCGCTGGTGCGCTCCTTCAACCGCATGCGCGTGAGCCTCGACAAGGCGATGCGCCTGCTGGATGGCGCCGCATGAGGTGGTGCGCGAGGTGAGCTACGCGTTCGTGAGCTATTCGCAGCCCGACCGTGCGTGCGCGCATGCGATCGTCACGCACCTCGAGGCGGAGGGCGTCAAGTGCTGGATCGCGCCGCGCGACATCTCGCCCTCGTCCGACTGGGCCGCGGAGATCATCGATGCCATCTCGGCGGCGCACGTGATGATCCTGGTTTTTTCCTCGAGCAGCAATCAGTCGCCACAAGTGCGCCGCGAAGTCGAGCGCGCCGTGCACAAGCAGGTCAACATACTGCCATTTCGCATCGAGGATGTGATGCCCTCGAAGAGCCTGGAGTTCTTCCTGAGCTCGCAGCACTGGCTCGATGCCTTTCCACCGCCGCTCGATACCCACTATCGGCGGCTTTGCAGCCACCTCAAATCGCAGCAGAGCGCCGCGCCGCCGGATGCGCGCGCCGGCGCGCCCGTGTTCGCGCCAGCCGAGCTCGCGCGGATCGAGCGCCTGCTCGCGGACTACATCGGGCCTCTCGCCGGGCACCTGGTGAAACGGGCCGCGGCGCGGTCGTGCGATCGCGCGGAGCTCATCGCACGGTTGTCCTCGGAGCTCGACCTCGAGGCCGATCGCTCCGCCTTCGCGCAGCGTTGCCAGCGACCGACGAGCACTTGATGAATGCCGGGGTGAGCGCAGCGCAGGCCGTTTGGCTCGTTCTGGGCTATGCCACGCTGTATGCCCTCGGATATCTGGTGAAGCCGGTGGGAGCGCTCGCGGCGCTTTGGCCGTCGAGCGCCCTCGGCTTCGTCGCGCTCATCTTGCTGCCGGGCCGGCGCTGGCCTGCGGCGATCGCCACCATGATGTCGTGCGACTTCGCGCTGACCTCGCTGATCAGCTGGGCGCAAGGTGCTCCCCAGCCGGCGCTCCTGATGATCTTCGGCTTTGCGTCCGCGAACGCGCTGACCATGGGCGGCGCGGCAGGCCTGGTGCGACTCTTCCGCCTGTTCGAGCCCGAGCAGGCGAACGTGGTCCTGTCGCCCCTGTGGATCGTCGCGCTGCTCGTGGGTGCGGCGCCGGGCTCGTTTCTCGGGGCGACCATGGAGTCGCGCGTGGGCGGGGAGACGATGGCGCTCGCCGATCTCGGACTGTGGGACCTCGCTTCGGTGCTGGCGATCGTGACCTTCAGCTCCCTGATCGTCGGTCTGCTGCGAGGGTTCGGCGCCGATCAGCCGCAGGGCAAATTCTGGGAAGGCTGGTGCATCGCCGGACTCGTGCTGGTCCTGTTCTGGGGTGCTCTCATGCCGCAGCCCGCCGCCGAACAGCTGGTCGAGCGCATGCTGTTCGGCATCCCGCTCGCCTGGCTGGCACTGCGCTTCTCGCGCCGCGCGACCAGCATCGCCGTCGCCATCGTCGCTTCGGGCGTGGTCACCCTGGCCCGCTTTCGCATCGGTGCCGCGTTCACGGCCGAGAACGTCGGGTCGTGGCGCGACATCGTCATCGCCACCGATACGTTCCTGCTGATCGGTTGCGGCGGGACCCTGCTCATCAATCTCGTCACGGCCAAGCATCGCGAGGTGTTGCGGCAGCTCGAGCGCGAGCACGAACAGCTGCGCCAGTACGCGCACGCGCTCGACTCCGCGGAGGAATCCGCACGTCGCGCGACCGCCGCCGACCTGCACGACGGCATCGGCCAGGTGCTGGCCGGGCTCAGCATGACGCTGGGCGCCATGCGCGCGCATGCCGCGCATCCCAAGCTGGGAGCCCTGGTCGAGGAGGCGGCAGGTGCCTCGCGCGAAGCGCAGGAGGGGTTGCGGCTCATGATCCAGGACTTGAGCCCCCCCGAGCTCGAGCAGGCATCACTCGATCAGACCCTGCAATGGCTCGCGGACCTGTTCAAGTCCCGCTTCGGCTTCACGGTCGAGTACCGGGTCGAGGGCGATGCGGCTCTGCGACGCGATCAGCTGCGGCTCGTGTACCGCTGCGTGCGCGAGCTGCTCATGAACGCGTGCAAGCACTCCAAGCGTCCCTGCGCCCAGGTCGAGGTAACGCTGATGCCGCGCGTGCTGGTGATCCGTGTGGTCGACGAGGGGGTAGGGTTCGACGTCGAGGCGTACGGATTGACCTCGGGCCGCCGCTTCGGGCTCGCCCAGCTGCGCGAGCGGGTACGTACCGCCGGCGGCACGCTGGAGATCGATACCCTGCCCGGCGCAGGCTGCCGTGTGGTCGTGAGGCTGCCGCTCTGATGCGGCTGCCCTCCGAGCAGTGCCGGCGGGCTAATTTAAGAAGCGCGTAGCTCGCGCCGGCCGTGCAGCACCAGGATCATGCCGAGGAGCAGCATGATCGCGCTGCTCGCTGCCGCCGCGTCGATTTCCGGCGCCGGGTGCACTACCAGGAACTCCTGGGTGGGGTACTGGGCGGTCGGGGTGAACACGCTCACGTTGCTCGCCACGTAGGGATGCGCTCCGGACGCTGCCGCGAGCGCGGCGGCCTCGAGCGCCTGAGCGCCGCCGCTCGGATCGGTGGATTGGCCGTCGAACAGGTCCCAGATTGCAAAGGCGTAATTGGTCTGCGTGGCGGCGTTGTTGAGATTCGAGAGCAAGCCGTTCGCGAGCCAGCCCGCGGCGTTGTAGGCCTGCTGGATGGTGTAGATTCCGCCGTCGAACATGATGGATGAGCCGGCAGCTGAGCCGAATTTCTGGCTTCCGTTGAGCGCGCCGGCACTGGACATGGTCCCGGTCCACGGCGAGTAGAGGGAGGACTCGTCATTGAAATCGTCGCAGATCATGAACCCCGAATAACTCATGCCGGGTCCGGTGATCGTGCCCACGTAGGGGCTCACGTACACACCGTCCGCGACCGTGCCGTTGCCTGCGCTGGTGAGCTCCATGTTGTAAGTCTGGGCGTCGCAAAGAGGAGCCAGGGCCAGAAGCCCGAAACCGATCAACGCCTTCAGCTTTACGCTCATGAATACCCCTCGCCATTGGACCGTGAGATGCAGCTCTGGCTAGCTTCGCGTCACGCTCGAGCGAACGCAAAACGAGATGTGCATCTCATGAACCGATCAGCAGTTCACGCCGTCATAAGTCAAATCGCAGGTTCCTGGCCGGCCTTGCGGCATTCCTCGCTCACGCTCTTGCGGATGATCTCGGCGAGCCGCAGCGCGCCCGGGCCGGCGTAATCGCGGTCCGCGAACACCAGATACAAGGTCGCCCAGCGCTCGCTCCCTTCGCGCATCGGCAGGGCTTTGAGCGTGCCGTTCGCCAGCTCCTGCTTGACGGTTTCCTCCGGATACCAGGCGAAACCCAGACCGAGGGTGGCGGCGTGGATCGAGGTTGCCTTGTGGCTCACGGTCCATACCTGCTCGGCGCCGAGCCAGGTTCCGCCGCGGCGCTGGCTGCCGGTATCGCGGATGACGAGGTGGCGATGCTTGCGCAGATCCTGCAACGTCAACTCGCGACTCAGCTTGTGCAGCGGATGCTCGGGATGCGCCGCGACGATGAATTTGAGCTGCATGAGCGGATCGCCGCTGAATCCGCCGGGTACGCTCGAGGCGATGGCCAGATCCACGCGACGCTCGAGCAGCGCTTCCTCGGTGCCGCTGAGCACGGTCTCGTAGAGCTCGAGCCGCGTCTCGGCGTGCTCGGCTGCGAAGGTCGCGAAGCATTCGAGCAACAGCCAGGTCGGAAAGATGATCTCGACCGCGACCTTGAGCTCGGGCTCCCAGCCCGCGGCGAGCGATCCCGCCGCGCGCTCGAGCGCACCGGCCTCCTCGAGCAGGGCCTTGGCGCGGCGGTACAAAACCTCTCCCATCGGAGTGAGATGGGCCTTGCGTCCGATCACCTCGAACACCTTGACCCCGAGCAGCGACTCCATTTTTTGAACGGCATACGTGACCGCCGACTGACTCTTGTGCAACGCAGCGGCCGCGTGGGCGTAGCCGCCGGAGTCGACCACCGCCAGTAAGGAGCGCCATTGCTCGAGCGAGATTCGGGGGTGTGGCATATATCTATTATATAGATGTGTATACGCCAATAATTGTGCTTTTCAATCTAAATATTTAATATTTTAATGCTCTCCAGCTTCAAAACGATGGGATCAAGGGAGAGCCTTCATGAGCCATCTGCTTCAGATCAATGCCAGCATCCACAGTGGCGAGGGACATTCGAGCCGGCTCGCGCAGCAGTTCGTGAGCGCCTTCAGGACGAACCATCCCGATGCCAAGGTCACGGTGCGCGACGTCGCGGCGGCGCAGGCCGTGCCGCATCTCACCGGCGAGCGCTTCGGCGCATTCGTGACCCCGGCCGAGCAGCGCACGCCGGCGCAGCGCGCGGTCATCGCATATTCCGATGCGCTGATCGATGAGATCCGCGCTGCCGACGTGGTCGTCATCGGTTTGCCGATGTACAACTTCGGCCTGCCATCGCAGTTGAAGGCCTACTTCGACCACATTGCGCGCGCCGGGGTGACCTTCGCATACACGGACAAAGGCGCGGTCGGACGTCTGACGGGCAAGAAGGTCTATGTCTTCGCGGCCCGTGGCGGGCAGTACGTCGGCACACCGCTCGACACGCAGACGAGCTACGTGCGTGATTTCCTCGGCTTCCTCGGCATGACCGATGTGCAGTTCGTCTACGCCGAGGGCTTGCAGCTCGGTCCGCAGAGCAAGGAAGCGGGTCTCACCGGCGCCGCGGCGGAGATCGCCAGGCTCGCGGCTTAGAATTCACTCATTCCGAGGAGAAAGACATGACCACTCGTACTTTGAGCCACGTGATCCCGTCGGTACCCACTTCGGACGGTGCGGGCGTGAAACTGCGCCGCAGCCTCGGCAGCCAGCGGGGCCTGCACGTGGATCCGTTCCTCATGCTGGATGAGTTCTATTCGGACGACCCGGATGACTACCTCGCCGGCTTCCCGGCGCACCCGCACCGGGGATTCGAGACCGTGACGTACATGCTCGACGGCCACATGCGCCACGAGGATCACCTGGGCAACCGTGGTGACCTGGGCCCGGGCGATGTGCAATGGATGACGGCGGCGCACGGCATCATCCATTCCGAGATGCCACAGCAGACGGAGGGGCGCATGCGGGGCTTCCAGCTCTGGCTGAACCTTCCCTCGCAGGAAAAGATGAAGCCGGCGCGCTACCGCGACATTCCGGCGGCCGAGATCCCGGTGGTCAAGCTGGCCGGGGGCGGAGAGGTGCGTGTCATTGCGGGCCGCTTCGTGGCCGAGGGTAGGTCCATCGACGGACCGGTGAATGGAGCCGGCGCGAAGCTCACCACCGACCCGAGCTATCTCGATGTGCGGTTACCGGCCGGCGCGACATTCGCCGCGCCGCTCACCGCGGGTCACAACGCGTTTCTATACGTGTACGAGGGCAGCGCGCAGATCGGTGCGCCGGGCTCGGCGAAGCCGCTCGCGCATCGTGCCGCCGGCGTGCTCTCGGACGGCGACGCCGTGCGCGCAGTCGCCGGCGAGGGCGGGGTGCGATTCCTGCTGCTCGCGGCCAAGCCGTTGCGTGAGCCCGTGGTCCAGTACGGTCCATTCGTCATGAACACGCGCGAGGAGATCGAGCAGGCGCTCGTTGACTATCGCGACGGGCGCTTCGCCTCCGCGGCCTGAGGAGCAGGGCGTAGCCGATCCGGCCGATCAGGAGAGGGCGGGGTACGCGCTCGCGATGAGTGCGTGTACCCCGTTCCAGCCGATTTGAACGCCGATGCAGAGCAGGATGAACGCGGTCAGGCGCACCACCACGCCGGTTCCTGTGGGTCCCAGCTTACGCAGGATCGGCTCCGCGTAGCGGTAGCAGAGGTATACGCCGAGCGCGACCAGCAGGATTCCGACCGTGTGCGCGAAGGCGGTCACGAGCAGCGGGCGAAATCCCGCGGGCGGATTGGCACCCAGGGTGAGCGCCACCGAGATCGATCCCGGGCCCACCGTGAGCGGCATGGTCATGGGGTAAAAGGCCTGTTGGCTCAAATCCTCGGCGGTCGGCGGCGGCGCGCCGCGCTCCACGGCAGGCTGTGTGTTCGGGCTGTTGAGGAGCTGCCAGGCGACCAGACACACCACGATGCCGCCCGCGATCTGCACGGCAGGTATCGACAGGCCGAAGAAGTCGAGAACGTACGCGCCCGCGAGTGCCGAAGCGATCAGCAGCAGGAAGCTGTTGATGGCCACCATCTTCGCCATGCGGCAGCGCTCGGCCGAGGTGAGATTCGCGGTCATGGCGAGATAGATCGGCGCACCACCCAGGGGATCGACGATCGGCAGCAGTGCGCCGACGGCCAGCATGACGATGGACCCGAAACTGATCAGCTCCTTCACGAGGGCGGCGGCGAACATCCAACGAGTCTAGCCTTTGCCGGCGCAGAGAGGGGACGTGCTTCGCATCCACATGGCACGCCCGTTCAATTCTCGCGCCGAACCTTCAAGTCGCCCTCGCCGAGCGTAGCCTCGTCACTTGGAGAGGTTGTAGACGGGTGTCGCGCCGTTCTGGATGAAGGTACAGTTGCCGCGGCCCTCGCCGCACACCTTTTCCTGCATCTTGATCATCTCGAGCTGGATGAACTGCTCGGGTGAGAGATGCATCGCCTCGCGATAAGCATTGTCGGCGAGCGCGCGGCTTTGCTCGGACTTCGCGCGCTCGTCCTCGGCGAGCTTCATCTGCATCTGGGTCTGAATGCGTTGCTCCTGCGTCGCCGTCTCGATGCGCTGATTCTTGATGGCATCCGGCGGGTTGGCGCGACCGACCGTGGCGGTGACGAGCTTGATGGGGATGGCCTTGTCCTTGATGAACGCGATGAGCGCGCTGCGGATCTCGGCGTCGATGTCATCGAGCGCGGTCGTATTGATCGCCGTCTCGTTCATACCGTGCTTGCGCACCGCTTGGCGCACCATGGTCTGGAAGGGCTGGTCGAGGTTGTTCTCGTACCAGCGTGGGCCGAAATTCTTGATGAGCGTGACCGAGTCGACGACCTGCAGCACGATCACCGCGTGAAAGCTGATCGGCACCCCGTCGGCCGTCATGGTGTCGTTCATGAGCGCTTCGAACTTCTGCGGCTGCATGTTGACGTCGATGCCCTTGGTGGTGACCGCGGTGAAGGTCAAGCCGGTGCGCACGGGCTGCGGATCGACGCCACCGTGGCCGAAGAACCAGGGCTTCTCGATCAGCACCAGCTCGTGGCCCGCGTCGGGCGACTGCGTGTTGCAGCCGCCGAGGAGGGCGATCGCGGCGGTCAGCACGCCGCCCGGAACGAGGAGCCGCGCCCGCAGTCCCTTGATTCGCAGGCGCTGCGACGGGTTGCTCGGACGCTGCGGAGCAGTGGTCATGGAACGCTGCGAGGGAGTGCTCATGGGACGAAGTGTCACCCATGTGCTTCGAATAAACTGTTAGCTGCCTTGCAAAAAAGCAGCATTGCGCTCCTCTCCCATGCCACCGCCTGGTGGGCGCAGTTCGAGTGGTCGATCCGCGATCTTTCCGGGGCACGCGGCGCGATCCGATCCTCATGCAGCAGGGGCGCGGTCGCCGCCTTTCGGGATACACTCGAACGACCGCCCTGATTCGAGGTGAGACAAGGATGAGCACGGCCGAGGCGCTGGTGAAACGGGATCGCGATGCGCGCGGTGTGGTGACCCTGACGCTCAATCGCCCGCAGGCATTCAACGCACTGTCCGAGGAGGTGCTCGATGCGCTCGAGGCTGAGCTCGCCGTGCTGCGGGACGATCCCGCGCTGCGGGCCGTGATTCTCGCGGGCGCGGGCAAGGCGTTCTGCGCCGGACACGATCTCAAGCAGATGCGCGCCGCGCCCTCTCTCGAGTACTACCGCAAGCTCTTCGGGCAATGCGCGACGGTGATGCTGGGCTTGGTGCGCCTCCCGGTGCCGGTGATCGCTCGGGTGCAAGGCATCGCCACGGCGGCCGGCTGCCAGCTGGTTGCGCAGTGCGATCTTGCCGTTGCTTCGAGCGAGGCGCGCTTTGCGGTGAGCGGCGTCAATCTCGGCCTGTTCTGTTCGACGCCCTCGGTCCCGCTGGCGCGCAACCTCTCGCGCAAGCAGTGCTTCGAGATGCTGGTGACGGGCGAGTTGATCGATGCCGCCGAGGCCAAAACGCGAGGTCTCGTCAATCGCGTGGTCGAGCCGGCGATGCTCGACGCCGAGCTCGAGCGGCTGGTGGCGAGTATTCTCGCCAAGCCGCGCGCCGCGATCGCCATGGGGAAGGAGCTATTCTATCGGCAGATCGAGCTCGGTCTCGAAGGTGCCTATGCTGCGGCCGGACAGACGATGGCTTGCAACATGATGGAGCCATCCGCGCTGGAGGGGGTGCAGGCATTCATCGAGAAGCGTGCGCCGCGCTGGTAAGGCGGTCGAGCAGAGCGAGCCAGCCCGCCGGGTCGTGGGCCACCGCGACGCCGATGATCCAGCCGAAGGTCGCCAGCGCGGCGAGGAACGCCGCGGTCTGACCTGCCCGAGTACGCGCCCGCTTGAGCGCCATGCTACCGAGGACGATGTACAGCACGAGCAGCGCGAGCTTTGCCGTGAGCCAGCCGTTGGTGAGGGGAAACTCCCTCAGGATCAGCGTCAGCAGGATGGCTGCGGTCAGCAGCAGCGTGTCGATGAGGTAGGAGGCCGCTCGAACCGCCGGGTGATTGGCGAGCGGCTGCGCGCGCAGTCGCAGCACGCCGCGCGCGCAAAACAGACTGCCCGATAGGACTACGCAGCCAACGTGCAGCGCACGGATGGCGATGAAGTGAGAGGCCAGCACGCCCGCCGGGCGCTACAGATCGCAGCGACCGCAGGGACCGTTGGCGCAGGGCGATTCGGTGAAATCGCAGGCCGGCGCATTCGCCGCGCCCTTGCCGGCCACGAAGCTCGCCGACATGAGCTTCTCGACCGGCGCGCTCGGATCGGTGCGCCCCGGGGAGATGCCTGCTCGAGTACAGAGCTCACCCCAGGTGTTGACCGAATCGGCCA
>Ga0335073_10015265_pt1 | contig 10743 bp, 12 predicted proteins | sample Lox_Sample_22_FD_207093 | JGI IMG/M metagenome (GOLD analysis project Ga0335073, IMG submission 207093) | Soil microbial communities from Loxahatchee National Wildlife Refuge, Florida, United States - Lox_Sample_2.2 | ecosystem: Environmental > Terrestrial > Soil > Wetlands | place: USA...
TGGCTTCTCCTGAGCAGGGGCGGGCGCTGGTGGAGAAGACGGTGAAGGCATTTGGACGGATAGACGCGCTGGTTGCAAATCACGGCGTCTGGCCGCCGGAGGATGCGTCGATTGCCACAATGTCCGACGCGCAGTGGCGACAGACGCTGGCTGTGAACCTCGACAGCGTCTTCGGGCTGACGCAGGCCGCGGTCGCCGAGATGCAGCGCCAGGGGCGGGGGTCTGATGGTTCTGCAGCCGGACATATCGTCTTCGTCAGTTCGACAGCCGGGCAGCGCGGTGAGGCGTTTCACGCCGATTACGCGGCGAGCAAAGGCGCCTTAATCAGCATGACCAAGGGATTGTCGACCGAGCTGGCCCGGGATGGCATCTACGTGAACTGCGTCGCGCCGGGGTGGGTGGAAACAGACATGTCCCTGCCCGCGCTCAAGGACCCGGCGACTGCGCCGAAGATTTTTGCGACGATTCCGCTGGGGCGGGTGGCGCGTCCAACGGAAGTGGCCGCTCCAATACTCTTTCTGTGCACGCCTTATTCCGGGTTTATGACCGGCGAAATCGTAAACGTGAACGGAGGGGCGGTACTGGTCGGATGAGAAAGCCTCTTGTCCTCTTTATCCTGATGCTCGGCTTTGTCTCGGCTCACGCGCAGGCCGGCACATCGCCCGACGCCAACCAGCAGAAGGCGCGAGCACTGCTCAATGCCATGGTGCAGGCGATGGGCGGAGAACGCTGGCTCTCGCTGCAGAACTCGTACTTCCAGGGCCGCGTGTCGGGCTTTTACCAGGGCAAGCCGACGGGAGCCATTGAGGACTTCTTTCAGTGGCGCACACCGAACGGCGAGGAGCGCGACGAATTCTCGAAGAAGCACGACGACATCGTTATTTACAGCGGCGACCTGTGCATGGAGGCCACTTACCAAGGCAAAAAGCCTCTCCCCAAAGACATCTGCGACGACTACAAGCGACGCCGCGATCACTCGATCGATGTGGCGGTCCGGGTTTGGCTCAAGGATCCCAATACAATTATCGTCTCCGACGGACAGACGCTTTCCGAGCGCCATCTGACCGACCAGGTCACGATGATTTCACCGGCAAACGAGTCGATCACGATCCAAATGGATGCCGAGACCCACCTGCCCCGAAGCCGCACCTTCCAGTGGCGCGATCCGGTCTATCACGATAAGAACGAAGAGCGCGAGGAGTACGACGACTACCACACGTACGACGGCATTCCGACGGCGTTTTCGATCACCCGCTTCAAGAACGGGGACATGACCAGCCAGCGGTTCCTCTACAAGGCGGCGTACAACGTGCCGCTGCCCCCGGACGCTTTCAATATCGACGCCGCCGCGGCCAAGGTGAAGAAATAAGGCGGGAAGCACGCGGGAAGCAATTTAGGGGCCGCTGTAAACTCATGGCAGTAATTCCCGTCTATTCCTAGGCATGGGACACATGGTATCCACGGAGCTTCCGCCGCTCGCCCGGGCGCAATCGGTTCTTGAGCTGGCCGACTTCGATGAAGTCGTCCGGCTGTACCGGCCCCGAATTTTCCGCTTTCTGATGGCTTCGCTCTCCGATCGCGATGTCGCGGAATCGCTGACCCAGGACTGCTTTCTCAAGGCCTATAACGCCCGGCATCAGTTCCGGGGCGAATCCAGCCTGAGCACATGGCTTACGCGCATCGCGCTGAACCTGGTGCGGGACCATCTGCGCAGCCGGCGGATGCGCTTCTGGCAGCGGACCCGGGACACGGCTCTGGATATTGTTGATGTCGGCGAATGGATCCCAGACGGGGCAAGCTCGCCGGAAGAGGTGTGCCTGCAACAGGAGCGGGTCCGCGAGATATGGAAGTCGGTCGAACAGCTCTCGCGCCAGCAGCGGACGGTTTTTCTGCTGCGCTTTGTCGAGGAGATGGAGTTAGCCGAGATCGCCGAAACCACCGGCATGAACACCAGCACCGTGAAGTCGCATCTATACCGCGCCCTGCGCATTGTGCGAGACCGCGCTACAGGAAAGTCGGAAGGTGAACAATGAACAAACATAAAAATCAACTTCGTGACGCTTTGCCGCCCGATGAAGTCATGCTTGAGCCCGCCGGGCAGTTTGCCGCCGACCTGCGCAATCTGCGCTCAGCCGTGCACCGCGCAGCCGATCGTCAAACCGCGCAACCTGTTTCATTCGGCTGGCTGAATGCCGCCAAGCGCCGTCACAACGCGGCTCAGCGCCGCTCCCTGCTGGCCTGGAGCCTGGTCACTACCTGCGCGGCAGTACTTTGCATCGGCGCGGCGCTGCCGTTCGTGCACCATGCCAAGCCGGCGGTGGAGACGACTGTCGCCAGCGTTCAGCCCGCCGTCAACGAGACGGCAAGCATCCCCGACGACACGGCGCTGCTCGAGCAGGTGGATTCGGCGGTATCGGAATCCGTGCCTACGTCGCTTGCTCCCCTGGCGACGCTTGACGACTGGAGCTCAACCTCCTCGACGAATACTGAATCCTCGCTGAACACACCGGAGAAAAAGAATGTCACGCAATAACTTCAAGCACTCTGCACTGCTCTTGTCTCTAGCCTCGCTGCTCTCGATTGCTCCCGCGACCTCTGCCCTCGCGCAGGAGTGGCGCGGAGCCGACCCCGGACCGCCTCCGATGGAGCGTACCTTCCGCGCCGGTGGACCCGGGCGATGGTGGGATAATCCCAACGTCGCCCAGCAGGTCAGTATTACGGACGATCAGAAGAAGAAGCTGGATGACATTTTCCAGCAGCACAAGCTCCAGCTGATCGACCTGAAGGCCGCGGTGGAGAAACAGCAAGCCATCATGCAGCCGCTGATCGAGGCCGAGCAGCCGGACGAAACGAAGATCCTGAGCCAGATTGACGCGATCGCGCAGGCGCGCGCGAATCTTGAAAAGGACTATGCACGCATGCTCTTCAGCATGCGGACAGTGCTGACCGCCGACCAGTGGAAGAAGCTGCGGACAATGGCACGGACGCGCATGGATCGTGGCGACGGCATGCGTAAATGGGGACCGCGGCCAGGAGGGCGGGACAGACAGGATGGCGGTCCGGGTGGACCCGATGGGGGAGCGCCGCCGGCTCCCGGTGGGACGGGACCGGGCAACGAGTAGCGGCCTCGCTGGTTTCTACGAAGGGGGAGCGGATGATCCGCTCCTCGTTTTATTTGAATTTGACTTCGATCACCCTGATTTCGGGATAGTACTGGTTCCAGCCGTCGGCGACATGGTCGAAAATCAGGCGGAACTCCCGGGTTTCGCCGGGCGCGATGGGAGCGGCGGAAACCGGTTCGGTGTCGATGTAGGGCTCGTGGGTGCGGATCAGGTTCAGAGGCATGGTTTCCTTCTGAACGATCTGCTTGGTGAAGTCGTCGAAAGCCACCTGAACTGTGATCCCGCTTACCGTTTGCGTTCCGTGGTTAGCGATCGTCCCATCGATGTAGGTTGCTTTGCCGCCGGCCACGCTCGAGGCCTCGCTCATCTTCAGGCCTGAGATGGGCAGGTTTGCGGCGTAGGGATCGGGGGGCGCCAGGCCTGCTCCTCCGGGATTTGGCGGCGGTCCATGATGGCTCCGCACCAGAATGACACCCAGAACGAGGAGCACGACGATGCCCGCGATGATCCACGGCGCAACGGAGCGAGGCTCTTTGGCTGCTTTCTTTTCCGGGTTCAGGAAGTCTGGAGTTTGTCCGCTGGTCGCCATCAGCGCGATTCTACATCGGTTGGTGCAGGCAACGCTGGAGGGGTCGGAAGTGACGGAGTGTTAACTCCAGAATTAACTTAAGCAAATTTTTTGCTAAAGTAAGAAACTTCTAAGCCGAAAATGTCTCTATAGGAATGTGACGCAAAACGCGCGCATGACACTTTTGGGTTATGGAATACGCATTCATTGATGGCTCTAATTTTTAAGAGAAAGGGTCGGCCATGCTCCACATTCCGCACCGCGCCATTCATCGCTCCGGCAAAGGCGGCAATCCTGAAAGGCAGGCGTCGGATTACGTCTACCAGGCCGCGACCATCGCTGCCGCCCTTTTGCTGCTGCTGACCGTGGCTGTCTAAGAGCCCCCTCCGGCTACAGATTCATCCATCAGAGATCCATCGCGTACTGAGCCGGCCCATCTACTCCGGCGGGCTTCGCTTCTTTCGTCAGATCAAATACCAGCCGCTCCAGCACCAGGCGCTTGTCGGGGGGCTGGGAGCGCAATTCGAGGTCGGCTCGCGCAATCAGCCGCAGGGCCCGCGTAATTTCGCGGCTGGATTTGTAACGCCGCGCCTGGCGGATCAGGTCGTCGGCTGCGAAAGGCGGCATGCGGAATCCCTGCCAGAGGGCCTGCCAGATCGCGCGCGAGTCGCGCACGTTTTTCTCGAGGATGACCAGCATCTGGCGGAAGGTTCGCGCCAGCATGTACAGGTGCCCAATCGCCGAATCTTCGCCGCCGTCGGAGGCGTTGAGCAGCCCCTGCAGTAATTCGAGAGCACGCGGCGTGTCTTTTGCGGAGATGGCGTCGGTCAGCTCATAGAGCGAACGCTGCTTGGCGGCGAGGACCATGGTCTCGACGTCGCCCAGCGTGACCTGGCGCTTGTCTCCTGCGTAGAGGACGAGCTTGTTCCACTCGCTGGCGATCAGCATCATGTCCGCGCCGAGGGCGTCGGCCAGTTCGCGTGCAGCGTCGGTGTCGAAGCGGACTCCGTTGCGCTCGCTTTCCGAGCTGATCCAGCGCAAGGCGTCGTTCTCGTCGACGCGCGCCAGCTCGACCATCCCGCACCAGTCGCCAAGGGTTTCGCGAATGCGCTCGTAGCGGTTCTTGTCCTCCATGTCCATGCGGCGCGGGTCGGAGGGGATGCGGATGTGGTCGGCGAGGAAGAGAACAAGGCTTTGCGGATTCGGCGATCGGAAATACTCTTCGATCGCGGCAAATTCCTCCTTCTTTGCGCCGCGCGTGTAGAGAGACTTCAGTCCGCGCACGAAGAAGACCTGAAACGGCGCCATAAGCGATGGCGTGCGCGCGCGGTCCAGCACTTCAAAGATGTTGGTCTCGGCGAGATCGAGGTCGGAAAGGCAGAAATCTCTCAGCCCCGGGGGAACCAGGGTGTCGATCACAGCGCGGCGGCAGCGCTCGTAGAGAAATATTTCGTCGCCGAGCAAAACGTAACCGGCACGGAGACGATTCTCGTGGACCTCGGCAACGAAGCGGTCGGCGGCAGCAAATCCGGCGCCCACCTAGCGAGACCTCCGAGGCGGCGAGTTACGAATGAGCGGGAAGAAATCGAGCATCAGAAGGACTCCAGAATATCCGACACAACCGCATGCGCAAAGTCACGAGAGAGGCGATCGACGGCCGCCGGATCCTCCTGAATAAAGGTCACCAGATCCTCGGTGGTTTCGTACTGCTGGCGGAAGAGGTAGGAAGAATTCTGAAAGAGGACCTTCTTATTGCGGTCGGTCAGCAACACCCGCGCGCGGATGGTTACCAGAAAGCTTGACGACTGCCCCGTCTGCGAATTGTAGGTCAGAGGAATCACCTGGAAGGTGGTAATGGTTCCGTTCAGAGTGGCGTCGGCGTCGGGATCGCTGCCTGGAACGGTGTGGTATGGCGTGCGGCTGGAGAACTCCTTGATGACCGCCTGGGTGAAGGCTATTTCCGTGTGGTAGGACTGCGTGGCGTTCTGGAAAACGGGCACAGCCAGGGTGTGGACGGTATTCGGCAGATGCGCGGCCGAGCCCGCGGTGTGGTATCCGCAACCGGTAAGGAGGAAGAGACAGGCGGCGAGAGCTGCCGGGCGAACTCGAGACATGCTGATCTATTTTCGCAGAGGAGTGAACCGAAGGTGAACCTTGAGCTTCGCTTATTCCGCTTATTATCGGTAGCCTTTGCCCCAGGTGTAGTCGTACTTCACGGCGAATGCTTTTATAGCCGGACCATTCTGGTGCACCAGAGCATCTCCAAATTCGAAGATGAGCGTGTTTCGCGGATTCAGCGAAACGTTCAGTTCGCTACCCAGGATGAAATTTCGTTGCGAGGCATTCTGGTTCACACCGTTGATAGAGGTGTCAGCCCGGAAGCAGTAGCGCGTATCGATTGAAGCCCAGATGTTGCTTGTAAAGGAATAGCTGATGTGACCTTCAAATCCGGGCAGTGGCTCCTGCCGGAGAACCTCCGTTCCGCGGTATGAAGTGTTGTCGGTGTAGAAATAGGCATTCGCGTAGGCATCAAATACCCACTTCTGCCCAGGTCCAAATGGTAGCGAGGCGGCGAGTTCCGGCTTGAATGACCAGCGATCTGAACCGAGGTTGAGTATCTTGCCAGGATTGTACTGACCGGTCGGAGCGGTAACGCTGAGGCTAACGCCCAGGGTAGCAGCCAGCTTGTAGTTTGCGAACTGCGCCACATCCAATGCAGGACCACCTTTGAGCAACATGGCAACCTGATATGCCGAGTCTCCTGTGCCAGTAGTAGAGGAGCGAATGTTAGTGCCGCTTATTGAGCCACTGAGCCCGGCAATCGGAACTGCAGGCTGCACCCAGGCTAAGCGATGAAGGAAACCAAAATATCGCGTGTAGTCAATCGTTGCCTGATTCAGATTTAGATTTGCTCCAGCAATGATCAGCGAAGTATCGATTGACGCGTCAGAGCGGGCGTATGCATAGACAAGCTCGATCTGATTCACCCCGACAGGGGTGTTCTCATAGTTCCGCGGGTCTGTGAACTGAGCGGCTGCCAGTCCGGAAGAACAGGAAACGACCAAGGCGAAGCAGACGAACCGCTTGCACATGACAGCAATTTAGCAAACCTGCGATCAGAGCCGGCGGCGTGGCCGCTTTCGGGCTTTGGACATAGCCGGAAGGGTTGCCTCTGCTTGCGGGATATTCATTGATGTTTTCTGTGTGTTGCGGGTGACATCAGCTCCTGATCAGAACAACGCAGCGGTAGCGGGTACACATCAAATGTCTCAGTCAGGAGGTTTGATGGACTGCATTCGCAAAGCTGTAATTTTCCCAACGCTCGCCACAATTCTTCTCTCCGGGGGAATTGCCTTTTCGCAGGATCACCATGACGATCACCACGACAACCACGCTTATGTTCACCACGAGGAATGGAAACGTGGCTACCATATGCGCCACGAAGACTGGGACCGCGGTGAACGGATTGACTACCACCGCTATCATCTCCAGGAGCCGCCGCACGGCTATGAGTGGCGCGAAGTAGATGGCAATTATGTTCTCGCCGCTGTCGCAACAGGAGTCATCGCCTCGGTGATCGCAGCCTCAGCAACACACTGATCGCAAATTTCATCGACGCTTTGTCGGATCGTAATCCCCAGCGTGACTCGTCATGATTTGGCGACGATCTGAACTCTCCCGCAGAAACAAAACAGCCTGACTCACGTCAGGCTGTTTGCATTTATTCCAAATGAAGGGTTACGCGGGTGACGGGCTGCCCTCGGGGAAGCTCGCGCCGCGGCCGGGCTCGGGCTTGAGCACCTGCTGGACATCGCCACCGGCAGGAGTTCCGTTGCCGCCCGAAGGCTTCAGCGGAGGCAGCTCCTTGCCATCAATGATCATACGAATCTCGTTTGCATCGATGGTCTCGCGCTCGAGCAGAGCCGCGGCCATGCGGTGCATGATCTCCTGGTTGTTGTCCAGAATGCTGTAAGCCGCGCGGTACGCCTCATCGACGAAGCTGCGGACTTCGGCGTCGATCTGCCGCGCCGTCTCCTCGGAGAAATCGCGGTGCTGCGAGATCTCGCGGCCGAGGAAGATCTGCTCTTCCTTCTTGCCGAAGGTCAGCGGACCCATTCCACTCATGCCGTATTCGCAGACCATCTTGCGAGCCAGATCCGAGGCCCGCTCGATGTCGTTTCCGGCACCCGTCGTCATCTGTTTGAGGAAAATCTCCTCGGCGATGCGGCCACCCATCAGGATGGCAAGCTGCGTCTCAAGGTAGTCCTTGGTGACGGTGTGCTTGTCGTCTTCAGGAAGCTGCATGGTGACGCCGAGCGCCATCCCGCGGGGAATGATGGTGACCTTGTGCAGAGGATCGGCGTGCTGGCGCATGGCCGCGACCAGAGCATGTCCGGCTTCGTGATAGGCAGTGACGCGCTTCTCTTCGTCGGTCAGCAGCATCGACTTGCGCTCCGCACCCATCAGCACCTTGTCCTTCGCCGTTTCGAAATCCGTCATGGCAACGGCCTTGCGGTTGAAGCGGGCGGCGTTCAGGGCGGCCTCGTTCACCATGTTGGCCAGGTCGGCTCCGGAGAAACCCGGTGTGCCGCGAGCCATCACGCGAAGATCGACATCCTCGGAGAGCGGAACTTTCTTGGCATGCACGCGGAGCACTTCCTCGCGGCCGCGAACATCGGGACGTCCTACGACGACGCGGCGATCGAAACGGCCGGGGCGCAGGAGTGCGGGATCGAGCACGTCGGGGCGGTTGGTGGCAGCAACGAGGATGACTCCGTCGTTCGATTCGAAGCCGTCCATTTCGACGAGAAGCTGGTTCAGAGTCTGCTCGCGCTCGTCGTGTCCGCCGCCGAGGCCGGCGCCGCGATGGCGGCCGACAGCGTCGATTTCGTCGATAAAGATGATGCAGGGGGCGTTCTTCTTGCCCTGCTCGAAGAGGTCGCGGACGCGGCTGGCGCCCACACCGACGAACATCTCAACGAAGTCCGAACCGGAGATGGAGAAGAAGGGTACATTGGCTTCGCCTGCCACAGCGCGGGCGAGCAGGGTCTTGCCGGTTCCCGGAGGTCCGACGAGCAGGACACCCTTGGGGATCCGGCCGCCAAGCTTCTGGAACTTCTGCGCTTCGCGCAGGAACTCGATAATCTCCTTCAGCTCTTCCTTGGCCTCGTCGACACCGGCAACGTCCTTGAAGGTGATCTTCTTCTGCTGCATGGAGAGCAGCCGGGCACGGCTCTTACCGAAGGACATGGCCTTGTTTCCGCCGCTCTGCATTTGGCGGATCATGAAGAACCACAGCGCACCGATCACGATCACGGGCGAGAACTGGATCAGGATGTTCCACCAGCCGTTGCCCTCGTTGTTCTTGACCGTTACCTTCACGTGGTTCTGGTCGAGTACGTCGTACAGGTGCGGATAGTTAGCCGGAACGGTGACGTGGAAGGCCTTGTCGCCCTTCAGATGTCCATGGACCTCGCTGCCGACTACCGTCACGTCGCTGACCTGGCCCCCCTGCGCATCCTGCAGGAATTCGGACCACGCGATCTCCTGCTCTTTGCCCGGGCCGGCACTCTTCTGAAAGAGCTGCCAAAGTACGACAAGGCAGGCGAAGATAAAGACCCAGAAAATGATCGTCTTGACCGTTGAATTCACGAAAGAAACCTCTTTTCCCTCACCGGCAAAAAGGAAGACCGGGCTGCAAATTGTTGCAGGTCCGCTGGAAAGGCTTACCCTTCCGTCCCCTTACTGCATGCATTAGACGCCGCGGGCAGGGGTGAAGTACCAACAAACCCTGCCGAAAAGCTTGAGCCTTTGAACATCGGCAACTTGCACTAATTCTACTCCCTGGTCAAGCAGAAGCCCACAACAGTCCGCTGTATTTGACTAGCCCTTCCGGGGGAGCGCCGCGAGGCTGAGGCGACAGACATCTGCCCGACGGCCCGACGCCGGGTTCCGCTCGTCACTTTCCTGTGGCAATCCCACATAACATTATGGCATGCTGATGTGGCCGTAACACAGGAGAGCTGCTTTGGGAGAATCGAAGCTCGATCTACTTCAGGGAACACTGGACCTGATGGTCCTGCAGACGCTGGCTGCCATGGGCGCACAGCACGGATACGGGATCGCCCGCCGCATTGAGCAGGTAAGCGGCGACGCCGTGCTGCTGAACCAGGGAACGATCTACGCCTCGCTTGTCCGCCTGCAACAGCGCGGATGGATCTCGGCCGAGTGGGGCACATCGGACAACAACCGCAAGGCGAAGTTCTATGCGATCACAGCCGAGGGACGTAAGCAGCTGGCCGAAGACGCCGCGTATTGGAAGCGTCTTGCCGGGGTGATGGGCCGGGTGCTCTCGATGGAGCAGGAAGGCGGTAACTCGTGATCGACCGTCTGCGCCAATCCATCCACCGTGTCCTCTCCTTCTTTCGAAAGGAGCCGCTCGACCGGGAACTCAACGCCGAGATGGCCTCGCATCTCGAATTTGCCATCGAGGAGAACCTTCGCCGGGGTATGTCTCCCGAGGAGGCGCGCCGCCAAGCCCTGGTGCGCTTCGGAGGCGTCGATCAGGCCAGGCAGCAGCATCGTGAGACACGCGGCTTGCCGACACTCGACATCTTCCTCCAGGACCTGCGGTACACGCTACGCACCCTGCGCCGCGACCGCGCCTTCACGATCGTCGCGGTGCTGATCCTCGCCCTGGGTATCGGCGCGAACATCGTCGTCTTCAGCGTGGTCAATACGATTCTGCTGCGGCCGCTTCCCTTCCCCAATGCCCATGAACTTATGTGGATCGCTCCGCCGCCGGAGAAGTGCGGGATGTCGTGCGCGACCTACTCAGCCGATGCTTACGACGAGTACAGGGCGCAGAACCGCTCCTTTCAGGACGTGACCGGGTATTTTGCGTTCAGCACGGCCGATAATTTGCGCCTTACCGGCCGAGGCGAGCCGGTACCGGCCACCGGCATCGAGGTGATCGGAAACTTCTTCCAGGTGCTCGGCGTGCATCCGGCGATGGGGCGGCTGTTTACTGCTGACGAAACTCTTCATGGCGCA
>Ga0335073_10015266_pt1 | contig 10743 bp, 10 predicted proteins | sample Lox_Sample_22_FD_207093 | JGI IMG/M metagenome (GOLD analysis project Ga0335073, IMG submission 207093) | Soil microbial communities from Loxahatchee National Wildlife Refuge, Florida, United States - Lox_Sample_2.2 | ecosystem: Environmental > Terrestrial > Soil > Wetlands | place: USA...
CCGGGCGCGTTAAAACCGGGGTGGGGGGGGGGGGGGCGGCGTTGGGGGGGGCGGAGGCTCGATCGGCACGAACGGGGTGGTGAAGACCGGCGGCTCGGCGAACGGCACCACGGTCACGCTGTTCACCTCCGGCCCGTTCACGGTGACGATGACCTGCACCGACGACGGCTCGAACACCTCGAGTGAGATCGACGCGAGCTCGAGCGAGGATCAGTCCGATCTCAACGGTCAGTTCGCCTCCGCCAACACTCCGACCGACACGGGCGCGGACGTCGAGCCGACGCCAGACGGCACGGCGGGTTCACTGTTCTCGCCGGCCACTATCGCGCTCGTCGCCCCGAGCGGCGCGACGGCGATCGTCACCGGCATGGCGGGCGTGGGGAGCTTCGGCACCGGCTGCTGGGCGGACTTCACCGGCGCGCAGTAGCCCAGTCCGCGGTAAGCCGCTAGTTGCGAGATCGCGGCCCGGAGGGCGTCTCCGGGCCGCCGTGGCCGTTGCTAGGATCGACTTAGTGACCGCCCTTGCTGACCTGCCCCTGATCGCTTCGGGCAAGGTCCGGGAGATCTACGAAGGGCGCGATCAGACGTTGCTGATCGTCGCCTCGGATCGAATCTCGACCTACGACGTGGTGCATTCAACGCCGATCCCGGACAAGGGCGCGGTGCTCACGGGACTCTCCACATTCTGGTTCGAGCGGACCTCAGGGATCGTGCCCAACCACATGCTGTCGGTGAGCGATGGCGTCCCGGCCGAGGTGCGCGGGCGCGGCATGCTCGTCCGCAAGCTCGAGATGCTTCCGGTCGAGTGCGTCGTGCGCGGCTACATCACCGGATCCGGTTGGAAGGACTACCAGCGAACCGGCACGGTCTCCGGCATCGAGCTGCCGACGGGCCTGCGCGAATCGGATCAGCTCCCCGAGCCGATCTACACCCCGTCGACCAAGGCCGAGGTCGGCCACGACGAGGCGATCGACTTCGACGCGACCGTGTCGCTGATCGGCGACCGCCTGCTCGCCGAGCGTCTGCGTGACGTGTCGATCGCCGTCTACCAGCATGCCGCCGACCACGCTCGCCAGCGGGGGATCATCCTCGCCGACACCAAGTTCGAGTTCGGGCTGGACGAGGACGGACAGCTGACCCTCGGCGACGAGGTGTGCACTCCGGACTCCTCGCGCTTCTGGCCGGCGGACGAGTACGAGCCGGGCCGTGGGCAGCCGAGCTTCGACAAGCAGTTCGTGCGCGACTGGGCGTCCTCGACCGGCTGGGATCGGAACCCGCCGGCGCCGGCGATTCCCGACGACGTCGTGGCGCGCACTCGCGAGAAGTACGTGGAGGCGTACGAACGGGTCACCGGCGAGCCGTTCGACGCCTGGCTCAGCCGGACCCGATGAGAGCGCGGGTCCTGGTCAGGCCCAAGGCGGGGATCCTCGACCCGCAGGGCCAGGCCGTAGAGCGCGCGCTGCCGGCGCTCGGATTTGATGGTGTGCGCAACGTCCACGTCGGCCGGTTGATCGAGCTCGACGTCGAGGACCCCAGCCGTTTGCCGGAGATGTGCGAACGGCTGTTGACGAACCCGCTGATCGAGGACTACGAGATCGAGCAATGAAGTTCGGCGTCGTCCGGTTCCCCGGCTCGTGCGATGACGTCGATGCTTTGCAGGCGGCGGCGCGGGTAGCGGATGCCGTATTGCTTTGGCATGCCGACCATCACCTCCAGGGCGTCGACGCGGTGGTTGTGCCGGGGGGCTTTTCATACGGCGACTACCTGCGCGCCGGCGCGATCGCGCGGTTTGCGCCGGTGATGACCGAGGTCGAGGAGTTCGCGCGCGAGGGCGGCCTCGTGCTCGGGATCTGCAACGGCTTCCAGGTGCTGTGCGAGGCCGGTCTGCTGCCCGGCGCGTTGTTGCCGAACGTGTCGCTGAAATTCATCTTTCGGCAGGTTGACCTCGAGGTCGTCCGCTCCTCGGGCGCGTTCACGGGTTCCTGCGAGGTCGGCGAACGGCTGTCGATTCCGGTCAAGCACACGACCGGCCGCTACTACGCCCCCGACGATCAGCTCGACCGGCTCGAGGCGGCCGGCCAGGTGCTGCTCCGCTACGCGGCCGGGCACAACCCGAATGGGTCGCTGCGTGACATCGCCGGCGTCTGCAACGAGCGGGGCAACGTGTTCGGGCTGATGCCGCACCCCGAGCACGCTGTCGATCCCCTCGGCGGGTCGACCGACGGACTGAGGATCTTCGAATCGATGCGAGCGCATGTCGAGCAGCACGTCCTCGCTTGAGGAGCGGCACCGGCAGCTCGGGCTGACCGACGGCGAGTACGCGCGGATCCTCGAGCGGCTCGGGCGCGCGCCCAACGACGTCGAGCTCGCGATGCTGTCGCTGATGTGGTCCGAGCACTGTGGCTATAAGCACTCGCGCCGGCTGTTGCGCCGCCTGCCCAAGGAGGGCCGGCACGTGCTGATGGGGCCGGGCGAGAACGCCGGCGCCGTCGACGTCGGCGGCGGCTTGGCCGTCGCGTTCAAGGTCGAGTCCCACAACCACCCGAGCGCGGTCGAGCCGTTCCAGGGCGCCGCCACCGGGGTCGGCGGGATCCTCCGCGACGTGTTCGCGGTCGGCGCACGGCCGATCGCGGTGCTCGACTCGCTGCGGTTCGGCGAGCCCTCGGCCTCCGAACGCTCCCGCTACTTGCTTGACAGGGCGGTCGCGGGGATCGGGCATTACGGGAACTCGATCGGCGTGCCGACCGTCGGCGGCGAGATCTACTTCGAGGGGAGCTACGAGCAGAACTGCCTGATCAACGCGATGTGCCTCGGGCTGGCCCCGCACCACCGCTTGATCCGGAGCGCAGCCGCGGGTCCCGGCAACGTCGTGATCCTGCTCGGCGCGCTTACCGGCCGGGACGGGATCGGCGGGGCTTCGGTACTCGCGAGCGCTGAGCTCGGCGAGGGCGACGAGGCCAAGCGCCCTTCGGTCCAGATCGGCGACCCGTTCACCGAGAAGAAGCTGCTCGAGTGCTGCCTCGAGCTGCTCGATCGTGAGCTGCTGGTCGCGTTGCAGGACCTGGGCGCGGCGGGGCTCACCTCGGCCGCGTCGGAGATGGCGAGCAAGGGCGGCGTCGGCCTGATGCTCGACCTTTGCCAGATCCCGTTGCGTGAGCAGGGCATGGAGCCGTTCGAGATCATGGTCTCGGAATCCCAGGAGCGGATGCTGTGCGTGGCCACGCCCGAGCGCGTCAGCGACGTGCTCGGCGTGTGCGAGCGCTGGGAGGTGGCCGCCACCACGATTGGGTGCGTCACCGAGGGCGACAGCTTCCAGGTGCTCCACCGCGGCGTCGTGGTCGCTGACGTGCCGGTGGGTGTTCTCGTCGACGACTGCCCGCTGTATGACCTTGAGCCCTCGCCGCCTGCGGCGAGGCTGTACCCCGCTCCGGATGCGGTCCTGAGCGGCGGCGAGTCGCCCGAAGAGACGCTGCTCGCGCTGCTGCGCTCGCCCAACATTGCCTCACGACGGCCGGTGTTCGAGCAGTACGACCCGATCGTGCAGTCGCGGACCGTCCGCCGCCCGGACGAGGCCGACGCCGCTGTGCTCGTGCTCCCGGACGGATCCGGGATCGCGGTCGCGATCGACGGGAACGGCCGCCGGGTGGGGTGCGAGCCCCGACGCGGTGCCGCCGAGGCCGTGTACGAATGTTCGGCGAACCTGGCCTGCGTCGGCGCCGAGCCGCTCGGGCTCACCAACTGCCTGAACTTCGGCAACCCCGAGAAGCCGCACGTGGCCTGGCAGCTGGTCGAGGCGGTGGAGGGCCTGAGCGAAGCGTGCGAGGCGCTCGGCGTGCCCGTCGTCGGCGGGAACGTGTCGCTGTACAACGAGGCGCCCAGCGGTCCGATCTTCCCGACGCCTGTGGTTGGGATGGTCGGCAAGCTTCCGGATGCGAGCCGGGCCGGGCGGCTCGGGTTCGCCCGAGACGGAGACGCGATCGGGCTGCTCGGTCCGTTCGAGCCCTCGCAAGTCGGGTCAGAGCTGTCGAAGCTGCGCGGTCTTGCTCCTGTCGGCGAGCTTCCGATGGCGGACGCGGCCCGGATCAGGATCCTCCATCAGGGGATTCGTGCGCGCGTCCGGTCCGGAGCGTTTCGGAGCGCCCACGACATCGCCGAGGGAGGCGTCGCGGTTGCGCTGGCCGAGTGCTGTATCGCCGGCGGTCTCGGGGCGTCGGTGCGGTTGCCACGGGGTCTGGACCCGTTCGGCGAGGCCCCCGGACGCGGGTTCATCGTCTCGGGTCCCGCTGAGGCTCTGGCCGGGTTCGTCATGATCGGAACAGTCGGGGGCGAGCGGCTCGTGATCGACGGCCTGGTCGACGTCGCAGTTTCCGACTTGCGCGACGCGCACGAGGGTGGGCTGAGCGAATGGGTCTAGGGCCGCTGCTAGCCTAGGCGGCAGGTTGGGCATGTCCCCTCCCGTGAACGACCATCGCGACGGACCTCGCGACGAGTGTGGTGTCTTCGGCATCTTTGCGCCGGGACATGACGTCGCGAATCTCGCGTACTTTGCCCTGTACGCGCTCCAGCACCGCGGGCAGGAGTCGGCCGGGATCGCCACCGCCCCGCGCGGCGGCGGGATCATGGCAATCCGCGACCAGGGCCTTGTCGCCCAGGTGTTCGACGAGCACAAGCTCCGCTCGCTCGTCGGTGACCTGGCGATCGGCCATGTCCGCTACTCGACCACGGGCAAGTCGGCGTGGGAGAACACCCAGCCGATCGTCCGTGATGACCGTCGCACGCTCGCGCTCGCGCACAACGGCAACCTGATCAACGCGGTCGACCTGCACGGGGAGCTGCGCGACCGGGGATTCTCGTTCAGCTCGACGTCGGACTCCGAGATCATCGCCGCGCTGCTCGCCACCCATCCCGCCGACCGGATCGAGGAGGCGATCGCGGACGTGCTCCCGCGGCTGAAGGGAGCGTTCTCGACCGTCGTCCTGACCGAGGATTCGGTGGTCGCGTTCCGCGACCCGTACGGGCTCCGTCCGCTGGTGCTCGGGATGATCGAGCACGAGGAGTCCGGGATGACGGCGTACTGCGTCGCCAGCGAATCGTGTGCGTTCGACCTGATCGGCGCCCGGTACCTGCGCGAGGTGCTGCCCGGCGAGGTGATCACGCTCACCGACGGCGGCGTCCAGACGCGCCTCGTCGCCGGTGCAGAGCGTCGCGCGTTCTGCGTGTTCGAGTACATCTACTTCGCCCGCCCGGACTCGAAGATGGCCGGCACGCTGCTGCAGGTGGCGCGCTCGCGGATGGGCGAGATCCTCTGGAGCGAGGCCCCCGTCGAGGCTGACCTCGTGATCCCGGTGCCCGACTCGGGCAACCCGGCGGCCCGCGGCCTCGCGCGCGCGGCGGGGCTCCCGCAGGACGACGGCTTCATCAAGAACCGGTACGTCGCCAGGACGTTCATCCAGCCCGGCCAGGAGCTGCGCAAGCACGGCCTGCGGCTCAAGTTCAACCCGATGCCCGAGGTGGTCGCCGGCAAGCGCCTGATCGTCGTCGACGACTCGATCGTGCGCGGCAACACCACCCGCCAGATCGTCCAGATGCTCCGCGAGGCGGGCGCCGCCGAAATCCACCTGCGCATCTCCGCACCGCCGATCAAGCATCCCTGCCACTACGGGATTGACATGTCGAGCCGCGAGGAGATGATCGCCCACGGGCGGACCGTCGACGAGATCGCCGACGAGCTAGGCGCGGACTCGCTGCACTACCTCTCGCTCGAGGGCGTGTACGAGGCGGTCGGGGTCTCGAGCGAGTCTCACTGCGACGCGTGCTTCAGCGGCTCTTACCCCCTCGAGGGCACCGAGGACGCGCTCGGCAAGTACGCCCTAGAGCTGCCGCTCGTCCGGGCCTAGCGGCACTTCCGGAGACCTCCGGGGGCGCCGCTACAGTCGGGCGCCCGATGGATCCTGCTGACGCGCTTCGGAGGCTGTTCGGCTTCGAGCATTTCCGCCCCGGCCAGGCCGAGGTGGTCGCGGCCGCGCTCGCCGATCGCGATGCTCTGGTCGTGATGCCAACGGGCTCGGGGAAGTCGGTCTGCTACCAGCTTCCGGCGTTGATGCGCGACGACCTGACGCTGGTGGTCTCGCCGCTCGTGTCGCTGATGCAGGACCAGGTCTCGGCCGTTCGTGCCGTGGCTCCCGGGAAGGTTGAGCTCGTCAACGCCCAGCGGGGCGGGGCCGCTAACGCCGAGGCTCTGTCGCGAGTGGCCGCCGAGGAGACAAGGCTGCTGTACGTCGCGCCTGAGCGGTTCGCCTCGCCCCGGTTCGCCGAGGCGCTCGCGCGGACGCGCGTGGGACTGTTCGTCGTAGACGAGGCGCACTGCATCTCGCAGTGGGGCCACGACTTCCGGCCCGACTACTTCTTCCTCGCGGACGCCGCCCGGCGGGTCGGCGCCCGCGCGACGATCGGGCTCACCGCGACCGCAACGCCCGCGGTGGCCGACGACATCGCTCGCCGGCTCGCCCTGCGGGATCCGGTGCGGGTGACGACCGGATTCGATCGGCCGAACCTGAGCTTCGCCGTCGTCCGGTGCGGGACCGCGGTCGACAAGCGCCGGCGGCTCACCGCGGCGTTGAAGGAGCCCGACGCGCTCCCCGCGATCGTCTACGCCGGGACGCGCCGCGCCAGCGAGGAGCTCGCCGGCTTCCTTCGGCGCGCGCTGGATGAGGAGGTACTCGCGTACCACGCCGGCCTGCGGCGCGAGGTGCGCGCCGAGACCCAGGAGCGGTTCATGTCCGGCGAGGCGCGGGTTATTGTCGCCACCAACGCGTTCGGCATGGGGATCGACAAGGCCGACGTGAGAACGGTCTGCCACGCCTCCGTGCCAGGCTCGCTCGAGGCCTACTACCAGGAGGCCGGCCGGGCCGGACGGGACGGTGCCCCGGCACGGTGCCTGCTGTTCGCCGAACAGCGCGACAAGGGCCTTCACGTGTTCTTCATCCAGCGTTCGCGGCTCGACGCCGGCGTGTTTCAGCGCGTCGCCGAACGCCTGCGCTGGGCCGGGCTCGATGGTCGCTATGACGTCTCCGTCGACGAGTTGGCGGCCGATGTTGGCTCGGGCGGTGACGACGAGACGGTCAGGGCGGTCATCGGCCATCTGGTGCGCGCGGGACTGGTGGCGCCGCAGCCAGCCCCGCCGGACCGGGCCGCCGGCCTCGTCGTGGGAGAGTGGAACGGCCGCGCGCTATCCGCCTGCCTCGGCTCCGCGCGCGACGCCGAGCGTGCCCGCTGGAGCCAATACCGCTCGGTCTGGGCCTACGTGGAGGGATCCGGGTGCCGGCGCGCGGCGCTGCTGGCGCACTTCGGCGACCGGTCGAGCGCGATGCCGTCCGTCGCGTGCTGCGACGTGTGCTCGCCGGCGGCGTCGCCGGCGTCCCCGCCGACCGAGGCATCGCCGGCGCGGGTGGGCGACGCGGTCGGGCGCGTGCCCGGCGACCTCGACGCCGCGATCCTCGATGTGGTCGCCTCAGCCGCTCCACCGGTGGGCCGGACGCGGGCGGTCGAGATCCTTCGTGGCGGCCGGTCGAAGGTCATCGCCCAGCACGCCTACGACCGCCTCGCGGCCTACGGCGCGTTCGCCCATCTGCGTTCAAGCGAGGTGCTCGGGCGAGTCGATCAGCTACTCGAGGCTGGGACGCTCCGCTCCACCGGAGGCAGGTTTCCGAAGCTCCGCGCGGCATGAACATCGCCGTTCTGGCCTCGGGCGAAGGCACCAATCTCCAGGCGCTGCTCGACGGGGTTCATGGCCGAGACGGCGTCGAGATCGTTGCCGCGGCCTCCGACAAGCCCGGCGCCCGGGCCCTCGAGCGGGCGCGCCAGGCTGGGGTCTTGGCTCGTGCGTTTCCGTCGGCCGAGTACGCGGGGCGGACGGAGCGCGACCTCGCCATGGCCGAGTGGCTGGTCGCGCGCCGGGCGGAGCTGGTGGTGCTCGCCGGCTACATGCAGTTGCTCGCCGACGAGTTCCTTTCCCGCTTCCCGCTGCGGGTGATCAACGTGCACCCGGCGCTGTTGCCGGCGTTCCCCGGCCTCGAGGCCGTCGAGCAGGCGATCGCGTACGGGGTCAAGGTGTTCGGGGTGACGGTGCACTTCGTCGACGGCGGGGTAGATACCGGACCGGTGATCCTCCAGCGTGCGATCGAGCTGCCCGACGCGGTCGACGCCGACGCGGTGCTCGAGCGGCTGCATCCGATCGAGCACGAGCTGCTCCCCGAGGCGGTCCGGCTGATCGCGCGTGGGGCCGTCAGGATCGACCCCGCGAATCCGCGCCGTGTCGTGATCGAGCGATAGAGTCGAGGCGTCATGGAGCAGGGAACATCGCGCCTGAATCAGTTCGCTCCTGTCGCTTCCGAGGACGTGCAGGTCGCTCGCGCCCTGCTGTCGGTGTCCGACAAGACGGGCCTGGTCGAGTTCGCGCGGGGCCTGGTGGAGCTGGGGATCGAAATCGTCTCGACCGGAGGAACTGCTCGCGAGCTCACCGAGGCCGGACTCGAGGTGCGCCAGATCTCCGACCTGACCGGCTTTCCCGAGATCATGGATGGCCGCGTCAAGACCCTCCATCCGAAGTTGTACAGCGGTCTGCTCGCGGTCCGTGACAACCCGGAGCACATGCAGGCGGCCGAGGACCACGATGTCGAGTTCGTCGACCTCGTGTGCGTGAACCTGTACCCGTTCGAGCGGACCGCGGCGCGCCGCGGCGTGGCCGACCACGAGGTGATCGAGAACATCGACATCGGGGGTCCCTCGATGATCCGGGCCGCGGCGAAGAACTTCCAGTTCGTCGCGTCCGTGGTCAGCCCTGAGAGCTATGACGCGATCCTGGCCGAGCTGCGCGAGTTCGACCGCCGGCTGTCGCCGACCACCCGCGAATCGCTTGCCGCGGAGGCCTTCGCGTATACCGCGAGGTATGACACCGCGATCGCGCGCTGGTTCCAGGAGAAGGGCGCGGACTTCCCGGCGCTGATGGTGCGGGCGTTCGAGAAGGTGCTCGAGCTCCCCTACGGCGAGAACCCGCACCAGCGCGCCGCCTACTACTCGCAGGTGGGGACGCGCACGCACGTGCTCTCGATGATCTCCCAGCTCGGCGGCAAGGAGCTGTCGTTCAACAACCTCCTGGATTTGGACGCAGGGCGCTTGATGATCTCGGAGTTTCAGATCCCGGCCTGCGCGATCATCAAGCACAACAACCCCTGCGGCGTGGCCGTCGGGAAGACCGGGCTCGAGGGCTACCAGAAGGCCTTTGAGTGCGATCCCCTATCGGCCTACGGCGGCGTGGTATGCCTGAACCGTCGTGTCGACCGGGCGCTGGCTGAGGCGATCACCAGTCAGTTCGTCGAGGTCCTGTTCGCCCGCGGCTACGACGAGGACGCGCTCGAGGTGCTCGAGTCCAAGCGGAACATGCGGATCCTCGACGACCGCGAGCGCCGTAACCCCGACATGATCGACCCCCACCTCCATCAGGTCGTCGGCGGGATGCTCGTTCAGGACCGCGACTACGACCTCGAGGAGCGCTCGGAGATGCAGGTCGTCTCGAAGCGCCAGCCGACCGAGGCCGAATGGGGCGAGCTGTCGTTCGCGTGGAAGGTGTGCAAGCACGTCCGCTCCAACGCGATCGTGATCTCCCGCGATCTCGCGACCCTCGGCATCGGCGCCGGCCAGATGAGCCGTGTCGACTCGGTCCGACTCGCGATCGAGAAATCCCGATCGAGCCTCGAAGGCTCGGTGCTCGCCTCCGACGCCTACTTCCCGTTCGCCGACGGTCCCCAGCTCGCCCTGAGTGCCGGGTCGATTGCGATCATCCAGCCCGGTGGCTCGGTTCGCGACCACGAGGTGGTCGAGGCCGTCGACGCCGCCGGCGCCGCGATGGTCTTCACCTCCCGCCGACATTTCCGCCACTGAGGTCCGCTTTCCGCGTGGGCCGGGACCGGCCGATGGCGATCTACTCTCGTATATGTCATGTCCAGCGCCATCGGTTCGCCGGCCGTGCCCTCCGAGCCGCGGTACGCGATCATGGCTGACGCGCCGCCGTAGCTCAGCTGGCAGAGCAGCGGACTTTTAATCCGAAGGTCGTGGGTTCGATCCCCACCGGCGGCATTGTGATGGCCCCGTAATTCAGGGGTTCGTGTTTTGAGACGCTCCTCTCGGTGAGCGCACGGTGTTTGCTGTCCCTCGCTCTTAGGCTGCTACGAGGAATGGCTTGCCTGTCTCGACGATGTAGGTGGCCAGCTCCGCGGCGTTGCCCGTACCGATGTTGGTCGCCGTATGGAACGTGTCGGCTGGGACGGTGAGGCCCTCGCCGGCGCTGGCTCGTATCGGTGGCTGGCCGTCGATGTCGTACTGCAGCGATCCCTCCAGAACGTAGATGACCTCTTCACCGGGATGCTTGTGCCGGAAGGCGGGTGCACCCGGGCTGATGTCGACCCGGTTCTGGATGACCTGCCGTCCGGGAACGCTGAGGTCGTGCTCCTGAATGACCGTGCGAGTGAGTCCCGTTGCCTGTGGCGCGGTGGTGCTCATGTGTACCTCCTTTAGTGGTGTAACCGTCGAGCACATTCCTTTGGTGGGGCTTAGCGAAGGGATCGAAATGCAGCGCGCAGCTCGCTAGCGAACAGCTGGGGCTCCTCCCAGGCCGCGAAGTGGCCGCCCCTGTCGACCGCGCCCCAATAGATCAGGTTCGGATAAACCTGTTCGGCCCAGCTGCGG
>Ga0335073_10015267_pt1 | contig 10743 bp, 11 predicted proteins | sample Lox_Sample_22_FD_207093 | JGI IMG/M metagenome (GOLD analysis project Ga0335073, IMG submission 207093) | Soil microbial communities from Loxahatchee National Wildlife Refuge, Florida, United States - Lox_Sample_2.2 | ecosystem: Environmental > Terrestrial > Soil > Wetlands | place: USA...
CTTTAAACGCCACGGCAGATAGTACTCGTCCAGAGCTTTCTCCGGCAGCTTGGCGCGCACCACCACGGACAAGCACAGGTGGTCCTGAATGGATCCCTGCTTGACCTTGCGTCCCACACCTACGCCCAGAATGTTGTTCGAGAGCCAGCGAATGTTGGGGTGGGAACGGCTTACTACATCGGCGCCGGGATCCATCAGGCGGCCCGCTAATTCATTCTTGACCCGCAATAGTTCATCGAAGTTCGGCATTTGCTCTTCTCCACATTTCTCGCTTAATTACCGTCATTTGCGCACGAGAGGCAACTGGCTACGTCGCCATCCACGGCGCTCACACGTACGAATACTGGACAGCCATCGAGGGCCTCGTCCCTGACGAGCCGCCCCAGGTATCCCAACTCGCGGGTACGCAGGCCCAAGGTCAGGAATTCGAGCGGGACCGTGCCGGGCGGCAGGCTTCCTCTGCTCGGTTGCGGGATGTTCGTGACGGCCAGGAGGGTTGGCGGAGCATCGAAATCGAACAGGGACGTGAGTTTGTCGAATCCGGCGATTGTGTGATCGTCATCCCGCTCGACGTCCTCCTCGGCGAAGACGTGCAGATTGATGTACCAGCGGGATTGGTATTCGAGCGGCGCGACATTCAGCGGCTGGCCGGCAAACAGGATATCGCGCGGGTCCTGGAAGGCATACTCGAGTACGGGCGTCAAGGTTCCCACCGTTCCGCCGCTGGAATCGAACTGCTGCAAAGGGTCGTGAATCACGTCCGCCAGATTGACCTTCAGGTACGAGTGAACCACCTTCGGGAGGGGCAGCCGGATGCGAGCATAGATATCCGCTTCGGCGTTCAGGGTTTTCAAACCGTTCGTGACCAGGTGCTCGGCCGGATCGAATACCCTGCCGTCCGGCCGGGGATCTCCGCCCTCGATTCCGGTGATGTGATACGGCGCGGGCGAAGGCGGTAGGGTCACCTCGCCCAGGAACTCGCCGTAACGATAGGAATGGCTCGGCCCAACATTGGGAATGATGAGGTCGATGTAGTTGTCGCACCGATGCATGGCGATCAGGCCATGCACGAAAACATAGAACACTCCGCCGGGAAACGCGTGGCATGGAGGGCCCGCGTGACCGGAATAGGTTGAAGTAGGGGACATAGGCTCCTTTCGAAGGTAAGGGTTACTGAAAGACCTGAAATGCGCCCCAGAAATAGGGGTGCGAGAACTCCGGACGGGCCCGCAGGGCGAGCGCGGCACGATTCAGGGCGGCGGGAACGGAAGCGCCCGCCACGAGAGAATCGTAAAACGCATCCATCAGCCGGCGGGTGGCCAGGGAATCGATGTTCCACTGGGCAGCCACGACCGAGCCGGCGCCGGAGGCCAGGAACGATCGCACCAGACTGTTGGGATTGACGGGGCCGCGCGACTCACCGGCGGCGGTGAGGCAGGCGGACAACACCGCCACGCGGCAGCGGCTCCAATTCATGTGGGCGATTCGATCCGCGGCCAGTACTCCGCCCTTTAGCAGCAATCCGCCATTGTCGGCATTGCTGAATCCATGGCCGGAGAAGTGAAACAGGTCCGCGCCGGCAGACAGGGCCGCGATCTGCTGAGGACTCGCGGCATCGTCTTCGAGCAAGGCCGCGTCCCGGAATCTGGCGGCTACCGAGCGGGCCTCCGCCTCCGCTTCGGGCAGCGGCGGCAGATCGCCGTCATCGATGGCCGCCGGCCGCTTCTGCGCAACCACCACCACCGAGCTGGAAGGACCGATGCTCTGCTGGCGCAACAATCCCTGGGAGAACCGGCTGCTGTGCACCACGACGTGATGCTCCATGAGCAAGCCGCCGTCTCCGCTTTCGAGCAGACGGAAAGGCGCCGCGGCAAGAGATCCGTCGGCCACGATCGTCAGGGGGCGGTCATTGGCCAGACGGCTGGCGAACGGCGCCAATACCTGGTCATACAGTAGGCGGGATTCACGGCCGCGAGCGGCCGGAGTGCTGGCCGCGTCGGAGGCTAGGTCGAGCATCAGGCGGACCTCGCTCGCGATCTGTGCGGGAGGCGGCTGGAGCCATCGGAAATCGGCGCCCCGGTCGTCCAAAATCCAGGCGGCAATGCGCTGGCCGAGTTCGGTGTATACCAGCCAGGTCTCGTCATTCACCCGGAGCGGCAGCGCTTGCGAGTCCTGATCCCGCGAAAGAAAGCCGAGCCAAAGGCGGAGAGCCTCGCGGGGATCGCCTCCCGCGGCCAGCTTGGCTTCCATCAGCGATTTGACACACTGGCCGGCGCTTTCCAGCACGGCCACACGATCGACGCCGGCGAGCGATGCCAAATGCCGATCGGCGCTCTGCATGGCGGAAGCAAGCCGCTGTTCCGCCGCTCCGTAATCGCCGTCTTCGAGATCGATCTGGCCGGCCAGAATGTCCTTGCGCAGGCTTAGGGCGAAACCCGGCGGCATGGGGCGGAAAGGCGCATCGAGCAGCGCCAGTCGCTGGCGCGCCTCCGCGAGGCGTCCACGATCCAGATCGGCTTCGATCCGGCAAAATTCCGCCTCGCATTGATAGCGATCCATGGTTTTCGAGCGGGTGGCGAGGGACGCGTCCGCCGCGGCGCGGTCGAGAAGGCCGGCTGCTTCTTCGGCAAGCCCGGCCTTCGTCGCCATGCCGGCCGCCACCGAATCCACCACTGCCTGAGTGGAATGGTTTCCCAACTGGGATAAGTGATCGAGGGCCGCCTCTGCCAGTTCCACGGCGGCAAAGCGCAAATCGAGGCGCGAGGCGGCAGTTGCCATAGTGAGATAAAGCTGATGCGCACGCGCCGGACTGACGCCCGAACGCCAGTACTCATCCAGATTGGCAAGGCTGTCCGTCCAGGGGGACCAGGCTTCTCCGGCCGCGGTTCTGGCCTCGGCGACCAAGCCGGCCGCGCGGAGCTGAAGATTCAGAAACCCGGCGGCGCGAGAGTCGCTGAGCTGTTGTTGAAACTCACGGATGGACGCGCCCCACTCACCCAGTAAAGTGCCGCAGGCGGCGTGTTCGAGGCGGTTTTGGATCGAGAGCCAGCGGTAGGAGGCGCGCTCGAGCACAGGATCGAGCGACTGGGCAGCCGCCATGCATTCGCCTGCCCGCACGGCGCGATGCAGAGCATACACACGCTCCTCGATCGCGCGGGCCGCAAAGGCGGGTTGCCGGCTGCGTTCGAATGCGGCGATCAGACGAGGCGCAGCGGCCAGCACCGCGTCGGGTTCGCCCCGGAGATTGTCGTCCGCGATGGCCTCCAAATCCGCGGCGCCGGGTTTCGCGCGCGCCTCGGCGATTGCATCCGCCAGCCAGCGGTCGCCATGATGGGCCTGGAGCAGCGACGCCAGCCGAGCCAGGGCGCGCGCTGCGTCCGGATCGGGCAACCGGGACAACCAGTCGAGCGCCGTGTGCTCCAGGTAATCATCGGGGTGTTCGGGGGCGGCATGCTGGAGAAAGCTCCGGCTGTCTTCGCCAACCTCGCGGCGGAGGCGATCGCGCAGGCTGCCGCGCCCGGCATCATCCTTCAGATGGCGGCGGGCCTCATCGGCCCAGGGGGAACTATTGTCCAGCTTGAGATACGCGCGCCAATCCTCGGCAGCCTCGGGGTACATGCGCAGGCGCTCCCGGACCAAGGCGCGATTGAAGAGAGCTTGCGGGCCGCCCCGTCCTTTCTTCACTTCCGCGGAGAGGAGATCGAGCGCGGAGGTGTAATCGATGGCGCGGTCGCGCATTTCGCCGCGCAAAGCATAAGCGATGGCAAGATCGGTCACGGTGGCCGCGTCTTCGGGCGCTTCGTCGTGCGCTTGCGACAGCTCGTGGACAGCGGCTTCGGGGCTTAGGTCGAGAAGGTCCGCCACTCCGCGCCACTTCAACGACCGCGAATCGCTCGCCGCCTCACGGGCCAGTTCGGCTTGGGCCTGGAGCAGCGATGGCGGCTTGGAGAATGCCGCGCCGTGTGCCCCGCGCTCCGTATGAACGGCGCCGTAACCGGCCGCGGGAAGGCGGAACTCGAAAGGACGGTGCTGCGTGTAGGCCTCCGCGAGCAGCGTTTCGATACGGGAGTCTCGCCGGTGGAGCAGCCACACGCCCCCTGCGGCTAGAGCAAGGGCTGCCGCCAGGCCGCACCAGCGCCAGGAACGGCTCCTGGGGCGAGCCTGAGAAATAGCCAGTTCTCTCTGCCAGTCCCGACGCGCAGTTTTCGAGCCGGTTAAGGCAGCCTCCTCTTCCGGAGTCATTTCGCGCGTCAGGTCGTGCAAGGCGTTCCTCAATCGTTCCCCACACCAGTCACACTGGCTGGCGTGTTGCACCAGCAGCGGTGCGTCCAACACCCCAGTTGCCAGCCGGGCAAGATCCCGATCCGAGATACACTCCGGCCCTGGCCGGAGAGGCTGCTGTCCGGACAATCCATCGAGAACAGCGAAGCGCTCGCGAACCCGGGCGATGATTCCGGCGCAGGACTCACAGCGACGCGCATGCTGGGGAATCTCCCCATCCTCGGCGGCCTGTTGGATCTCTTCTTCAGTTAGATGCCGTTGCTCTGGCTCCAACAGCATTCTCCTTTCTAAGACGAAGTTTTCGGCTTACTTCCTTTTTCCTTCGCGATCTCAGTTGAGACGATTCGCCGTTTGAGATCTGCCTGGACTCGGGTCAGCACACTTCCCACGCCTTTAGCAGTAAGTTCCATCCCCGGCAGTTCCGAGATTTCCTTAGCGGACATCCCACGTTTCCAATGCAGCAGAAAGATTGTCCGATCGCGCTGCAGAGGAGTCAGTTCCAGCAGCAGTTCGTCGATTTCGCGGATGAGAATGCTCAGTTCGATGGCTGGGGCGCTGAGGGAATCTTCGGAGCATTCATTCAGGTTCACATGGGAGATTCCGCCGCCACGCTTTTGCGCCGACTGTCCACGCAGGTAATCCTGCACGGCAGAGTAAGCGATAGCCTTGATATAGCCGTAAATCGAGTCCGGCTGTGCGGAGCGAAAGGTCTGAAGCGCTTGCTGTTCAAGGATTCGGACGTACGCATCCTGGATGAGATCATCGGCGGGTTGGCAAGAAATGGCGCTGGATTGGCGCAACGCTTTGATCACCGTGGACGCGATAACCTTATGAATCTCGGCTATTAACTCGGCCCAAGCCGGGACATCGGCCCCCTGTGAACAGGCCAGGATCAAGTCGGCTAGGCATGTAGAAGCTCCGAGGATACAGTCAATCTATCACATCGATCCGAAAAGGCCGGCGACTGACCCGGCGCACGCCCGGCACGCGGTCACGCGGCACTCAAGAAGGATTTTGACTCCCGTTTTCGTCTTAGTAGGGTAGAGGCGCGCACATTGTTGCCGCCTTTCATTCAATCCCTAACACCACTCAGAGGAGAGAAATATGCCCACGAATGCCTACTCGGCGGCCGATACGCAAGCATTGGTCGCGGAAATCAACGTCGCCGCTCTGCCCGCGGATCTCAAGAAGCTCTTCTGCGAAGGCTGGCCCGGCGCCAAGACCGTGTTGCAGACTCTGCAGAACCTGCTGAAGAACCCGCTCGCCAAGGCCGCAATCGGAATTGTCATCGCCGCGGGCGACGCCGTTTCCAGCGCCATTTGTAGATAGCGGCGCCATCCGGAAGGAGAATCGAAAATGCCTGCAAGCCTCGAAGAAGCCAAACGGACCGCAGTTGAACGATACCTCACCACCGATGCGCCGGGCGTATTCAGCGCGCTGGCCGCGTCCACGGCGCCCCAGCAGAATGTGACGGGAGTGGGCATTGGCCCCAAACTCACCGGCGGACAGCCGTCCGGGCCGGATTGTGTGCGCCTTTACGTCGAGCGTAAAGTGCCGCTGACGGCTCTGTCCGGCGAGAATCTGCTGCCCACGCAAATCGCCGGCGTGCCCACCGACGTCATCGAATCCGGGCGATTTGTCGGCGGAGCGCCGCCGCTAACGCTCGAAGCGATGCCGCGAGCGGCAACCTCCGCGCCGCCCGGACCGGTCAGAACACGAATTCGACCCGTTCAGCCGGGCTGCTCCGTCGGTTTCCAGTTCACCGGATCGGAGGCGGGGGTTGTCATGGCCGGAACCATGGGCGCCATAGTCATGAAAGGGGATCGGCGATTCATCCTCAGCAACAATCATGTCCTCGCCAATGAAAACCTGCTGCCGATTGGCAGCCCGATTTTCCAGCCGGGCCTGCTGGATGGAGGAGATCCGGCGGCCGATCAGGTGGCCGCTCTCTCCCAGTTCGTGAGGCTTGATCCGAGTAATCCCAACCTCGTCGATTGCGCCATCGCGGCGCTGCTCGACTCCAGGCTGGCCAGCCCCGAATTCCTGCCTAACGTGGGCAAACTGAAGCAGAGCGCGGTGTCGCCGCCGGCGCTCCACATGGCGGTCGAGAAGGTCGGCCGGACCACCGGGTTCACGACGGGCAAGATATTCGACGTTCAGGCGTCGGTGAAAGTGCATTACTCAATGGGCATTCTCACCTTCGACGACCAGGTGCTGGTGCAAGGCGACAGCGGAACCTTTTCGGCGGCGGGCGATTCCGGATCGGTCATCGTGGATTCGCTGCAGCGGCAAGCCTCTGCCCTTTTGTTTGCCGGTTCCCCCGCTTTCACCATCGGCAACAAACTGGCCAACGTTCTCTCGGCGCTTGGAGTAACTCTTGTAATCTGATAGCTGCATGTCTGAAGCCGAAGATCTGGATAGCTTGAAGCGGCGCCTGTCACCCCACTTGATGGGCATCGAGGGGGTGACGGGCGTCGGACTCGGTGACTCGCAAGTGAACGTCTATCTCGAGGCGGACACGACAACTGTCCGCGACAAGGTGCACCGCGTGGTTGCGGAGTTGGCGCCGGGCGCGCCAATACAGTTTGTCGTCACCGGTCAATTCTCAGCGCTCTGAACCGGGCGCGCCTATCGTCCCCATCGCCCGAGCCAACCCGCGCAGACCGTTCGCGGACGCGACCGCACCTGCCCGTGCACACGGCGGCCCCGGAGCTATCGGCAAGGAGGAACGCGAAGCCTGACTAAAGGCGGCTGACGTTCTCGGCCTGCAGACCCTTGGGACCCTGCTTGACCTCGAATTCCACTTCCGCGCCTTCGTCGAGCGTGCGATACCCGTCCGTCTGAATGGCGGAGAAATGTACGAACACATCGCCACCGCCGGATCGCTGAATGAATCCGTAGCCCTTGGCGGCGTTAAACCACTTCACGGTGCCCTTTTCCCTCATGCTGTCCCGTCCTCGCTCCATGCCCGCGACGGCGCACAGGGCCGCCCAGGCTTTACAATGCGTAGGGTATTCTCTCATCTGGCATGGGGACGGTCAAGCATTCCGAAGGCTTGTCCGAGACGGCGCTGATCGAACGGATTGCGCGCCGTGCGGGCACGAACAAAGGCCGCGGGCTGACGCTCGGCATTGGGGACGATTGCGCCATCGTGCGCCCGCGCGCCGGGGAAGAACTGCTGGTGACCACCGACATGCTGATCGAAGGCCGGCACTTCGAGCGGCGCCGGCATCGGGCCGCGGACGTGGGTTGGAAGGCGCTGGCACGCGGGCTGAGCGACATCGCGGCCATGGGTGGAGAGCCACGCTGCTGCCTGGTCTCGCTGGCGTTGGCGGAGTGGGCGGACCGCCGCTGGATGGATGGCTTTTATCGCGGCCTGTTCGAACTGGCGCGGCGCGAAGGTGTGGCCCTGGCGGGCGGCGATCTGGCGCGCGCCGAGCGGCTCTTCTGCGACATCGTCGTGTGGGGCGCGGTCCCACGAGGCAAAGCTTTGCGGCGCGATTCGGCGCGCGCCGGCGACCGCATTTTCGTATCCGGCGCATTGGGAGGATCGGCGCTCGGGCTGGCGAGAGGACGCGGCCCGGCGTGGCGCCGCCACGTCCGCCCCGAGCCGCGGCTTGCTCTTGGACGATTCCTGCGCACACGCCTGCACGCCACCGCGGCGATGGATTTGAGCGACGGGCTATCGCTCGATCTGCAGCGGATGGCGGCGGCTTCCGGACTCGAAGCGTGGATCGAACTGCCGCCCGTGTTTCCGGGAGCAACGATCCAGCAGGCCCTCCACGGCGGCGAAGACTACGAGTTGTTGTTCACGCTTCCCGCCGGCGTACTGTTTCCCGCGGGGATTCCCGGCGTGCCGCTGACCTGCATTGGCCGGATGCACGAAGGCCGGCCCGGCCTGGTGCGACTTCTGGGCCAGCCGCTCGAACCGCTCGGCTACGATCATTTTCGTAACTCATGAACACACCCGATTCAGCCCCCATTATCGAACTCATCGAAGCTTTCCGGCGCTCGAAGACCATGTTCACCGCGTTGACGCTGGGCATTTTCGACCGCCTGCACGACGGCCCGTCCGGCGTGGCCGAACTGGCGGCGGCGATCCGAGCGGACGCCAGCGGGGTAGAGCGGCTGCTGGATGGCTGCGCCGCGCTCGGCCTGCTCGAAAAACGCGACGGCCGGTACGCTAACCAGCCGGTGGCGGAATCCTACCTCTGGTCGGGCAGCCCGTATACGCTCAGCGGCTATATCGAATATTCCGACAGGGCGCTCTATCCCATGTGGGGCAACCTGGCGGACGCGGTTAAGGAGGGCGCGCCTCGCTGGACGCAGACGTTCGGCTGGGAGGGATCGATCTTCGATCACTTCTTCCACACGCCGGAAGCGCGGCGATCGTTTCTGCGCGGCATGCACGGGTTCGGCATGCTGAGTTCGCCGCGGGTGGTGGAGGCATTTTCGCTTGTGCGCTTCCGCAAGCTGGTGGACCTCGGCGGCGGCACCGGGCATTTGGCGATCGCCGCCTGCGAGCGGCATCCGGATCTCGAAGGCGTGGTCTTCGATCTGCCCGCGGCGGCGGAAATGGCGCGCGAGCACGCGGCGCGGTCGCCGGCATGCGAACGTCTGCGAGTCGTGGAGGGCGATTTCTTCGAGGATGAGCTTCCGGCCGCCGATTTATATGCCGTGGGGCGCATCCTGCACGATTGGGGCGAGGAGAAGATTGGCTGCCTGCTGCGCAAGGTATACGGCAGCCTGCCGGCGGGCGGAGCACTGCTGGTCGCCGAGAAGCTGCTGCACGACGATGGAGTCGGCCCGGTCCCGGCGAATATGCAATCGCTGAATATGCTGGTGGTGACGGAAGGGCGCGAGCGTAGCCTGGGAGACTATGCCCGCCTGCTGCGCGCCGCCGGTTTCGCGGAAGTCGAAGGCCAGCGGACCGGCGCGCCGCTGGACGCGATCCTGGCGTTGAAGTAGCGATCAGCGCTCAGCGGTCAGCAGGCGGCTGAAAGCCGATCGCTGATTGCTGATGGCTGGACCGCTCCAGAGGCCAAATTTTGGGCAACTTGCACATCTTGACTGTAAGTCCTTTGATTGCAATAAACCATCCGGCAAGTTGCCACGTGCAGCCTAATTTTCGGTCGGAACCTGGCGCGCGGAGACCACGATCAGCATTTTCACCGGCTCCTTACGGGTGTTCAGCTTTAGCCCCGTTTGCTGCTGGAAGGCGATCGCGAGTTCGTTCTGGAAATCGGCGCCGGGGCCGGGTTCGTACGAAAACGTCACCGTGTAGTCGTAACGGCCCTGTAGCCCGGTGCGGTTGATGACGGGCCGATCCAGGAATTCGGTCAGCATGGTGACCATGCGGGAAAGAGTCTGCCGCTGGACGGTCAGCTTGCCATCGTGCCCGGTGGTTTCCATCCTCACGGAATCAGGCTGAGGCGGACCGACGCTCTCGTCGTTGGCCTTCATCTTCAGACTGCCTTTGCCGACCGTGAGGTCGTAGACCGGCAGCGGGCGTTCTTCGCGGCGGACTTCAAGGGCGAAGCGCCGGGTGAGGAGGTTGCGCATCATGGCGCGCGCCTGCGGCTTGGTGGCGCCGGCGGGAACCTTGGCCACGATGTCATAGCGCTTCTCGGCCATCCACGGCGGGTGCTCGATCTGGAAATTGCGGATGCCCCACGCGTCGATGATCAGGCCGCGGAGCAGGCGATTGGTGGCGACGATGCGTCCAGGGTCGTCGGTTCCCGGACCGCCGCGCAGACTCGAACTGGTCGACTCGCCGGGCTGCGACACGTGGAGTTTCACCGAGGCGATTTCGAAGGTCAGGGCCTCGTCCGCCGTCTGGCAGGAGACGGAAGCGGTCAACAGGAAAAAGCAGAGAATGCAGGCTCGCACGGGCGCCCTACGACGCTCTCGCCGGGAAGCCCGCCGAAGGCCACCAGCAGGTCGGGCGGAAGCCGGTGAGGGCGCAATCGAACATGCGGTCGAACTGCGAGCCGGCGATCTTCTGCCAGGACTGCATGTCGCGGCCGCCGGCGTCCAGGAGATGGTAAGGGATGCGGCGATCGGTGAATTCGAGTTCCGGGCGCAGGCGGCCGGCGGCGCCTTTCGGCAGGATCGATGGATGGATGCCGAGTTCCCGCAGATAGGCCGCGGCATCCAGACGTCCGCTGGCTTCGCTGACAGTGGTGGCGAGGACGCGCACTTCCGCGCTGGCGGCGGACAGCATTTCGGCCAGGGTGCGGTTGGAACGGGCCGCGCCACTTGCCGGATCCTGCGGCAGGACGAAGAGCAGGCGCGCGCCTTGGAGGCTCACTTGGCAACGATACTACGGTGGATTCAGGCGCGGCGGAAGCGGCGGCGCACGAAGAACCACAGGCCGGCGGCGGGAACCATCAGCAGGGTGGCCGGCTCGGGCGCGGCCGTGTTCATGTCCAGGGAGGCCCCGCCGGGAATGTCGATGCCGAA
>Ga0335073_10015268_pt1 | contig 10742 bp, 10 predicted proteins | sample Lox_Sample_22_FD_207093 | JGI IMG/M metagenome (GOLD analysis project Ga0335073, IMG submission 207093) | Soil microbial communities from Loxahatchee National Wildlife Refuge, Florida, United States - Lox_Sample_2.2 | ecosystem: Environmental > Terrestrial > Soil > Wetlands | place: USA...
AGGACGTAGAGGTCCTCCTCGAAGCCGGGCGGGTGCGGCAGCTGCTTGGTGTTCACCCCGCCGAGGTAGAACCGGCCGTCGACGACGACGCCGTCGGCGGTGATCTCGTCACCCGGCAGGAACTCCTCGACCAGGGCCCACGCCTCGGGCATCCCGTCGTCGTAGAAGTGACTGTGGTTGGAGTGCGCGATCGCCCTGATCTCGTCGAAGAGTTCCTGGGCCCGCTCGCGGCGGTCGACCAGCTCGACCTTGGCGCTGGACGACGCGCGGGTGGGCTTGACCACGAACTTCGGGCCGATCCGGTCGAGGATCGCCTCGACGTCGGAGTCGTCGCCCACCGGCAGCGACAGCGGCGTCGGCAGGCCGGAGTCGCGCAGGTGCGCCCGCTGCAGCGACTTGTCCCGGGCGATCCGGTCCGCGTCAGGCCGGGCCCAGGCCACGCCGTGCCGCTGGTTCGCGAGGCCCACCGCGACGATGTCGATCTCGAGGAAGGTCAGCGCGTAGGCGGAGCCGGTGTTCTTCAGCTCGAGCAGGATCTCCTCCACCAGCGTCTCGGTGGTGGTCTCCTTGGGCAGCAGCCGCACCGAGGCGAACCGCGGGTCCGAGGCGGCCGTCGGATCCTCGGTCAGCAGGTGGATCCTCAACCCGGACTGGTACATGGTCTCGATATGGTCGTAGCGGATCGTCAGGCCGATGCGCATGACGAGCACGATCGAGCGGTCGAGGTAGTTGATCACTGGGAGATCCTCCAGACTCCGTAAATTCCCGTGCTGAGTGCCACCGCGACCAGGAGCGTGCCGATCCACAACCCGTGGTGGGAGAGCGCGAAGACGGTGGTGCCGATCGCCGGGCCGAGCGAGAAGCCGAGGCTCTGCGCGGTGGCCAGCAGGCCCTGGTAGCGCGCCTCGGTGCCGGCCGGGGAGATGGCCGCCACGGCGGCGTTGGTGACCGGGGCGAAGATCATCTCACCGACGGTGAAGGCGATGAAGGCCACCACGATGACCGCCGCCAGGCTGATCATGGCGGCGCCGGCCAGGCCGATCGTCATGACCAGCACGCCGCCGATCAGTGGCACCACCCACGGCAGCCGCCGGGTGACGGAGCTGATAGGCAGCTCGCCGGCGATGACGACGACCCCGTTCACCGCCAGCAGGGCGCCGTAGAACGCGGTGGTGTAACCGTGCCGGACGACCTGCAGCGGCAGGGTGGACTGGTACTGGGCATAGACCGTGGCGACGCCGAAGAGCAGCGCGCAGAGCAGCCAGACCGGCAGGTTGCGCTGCGGGTGCGGTGCGGTGTCGGCCAGGTCGACCCGGCCGGGGGCCGAGGTCAGTGCCGGCTCGTTCGGCTCGGCGACGGTGTCCGGCCCGTCCGGCCGGGCACCGGTGGGCGTGACCTGGGCGTGCCGCAATCCCAGGAAGACCACCATCCCGCAGGCCGCGTAGGCGATCGCCTCGATCGAGAACAGCGCCGAGTACGAACGGGATGCGACGAAGCCGGCGATGACGGCGCCGATCGCCGCGCCGACGTTCATCGCCAGCCGGAAGAAGGCGAACGTCGGCACCCGGTCGGCGGGGGCACTGTTCAGGATGAGCAGTGCGGACGCGGCCGGCTGGTAGGACTGGCTGCACAGCGCCACCAGGCAGACCGCGACGACCACGGTCGGATGGTTCGGTGCGACGACCAGCATCGCCACGGCGGCCGAGGACGCGATCATCGAGCCGACCAGGCTGGCCCGGCTGCCGATCCGGTCGGCCAGCCAGCCGCCGCCGAGCGAGCCGAGCATGCCGGCCAGGCCGATCGCGACCAGCACCGCCGGCAGGGTGTGCGAGGCGAACCCGCGCTGGGTCAGGAACAGGGTGGCGAAGGTGGCGAAGAACGACCCCATCCGGGTGACGAACACCCCGAGGATCAGGATCTTCACCGGCCGGGGTGCCTGCAGCACGACCTGCCGGACCGGCCGGTGTACCGGCTCGGCAGCGATGCTGGTCATTAGACGTGTACGTCGCTTGCCAGCTCGGTTCCGTCGACGGCCACCTCGGCCGCATACTCCGCCGCGCGGGCGAGGCAGTCCTGCGCGGTGTCGCCGGTGACCACCAGGACGGCGAGCCGGGACAGGTAGCCGCGCGGCGGCAGCAGCAGCTCGACGCCACCGCCGGCGACCGGTTCGAACAGCTCCAGCCCGGGCAGCTCCGCGACCGGGCGGGCCAGGCGCACCCGGTCGACCCGGAGGTCGGTCTCGGGGTAGCAGAACCGGACGGCAGCCGCGCGCTGGGCACCGCCGGAGACGTCCGGTGCGGTGCCGAGCGCGATGTCCGCGGCCGCACCGGCCAGGTCGACCCCGTGTGCCAGCAGCCCGAGGTAGGGAATGAGGTCGCCCCCCAGGCGCGCGTTCAGCTCGATGATCCGGGGGCCGCGCGAGGTCAGGCGCACCTCGGTGTGCGAGACCAGGTCGTCCAGCCCCGCGACCGCGTGCGCGGCCACCACCAGGTCGACGGCCTCCTGTGGGATGGGGGTGGTCGGCGGGACCACGTGCCCGATCTCCTCGAAGTAGGGCTCCAGGCCGGTTTCCTTCTCCGCCACCACCAGCGCCGTGGTCACGCCGCCGTGGGTCACGCAGTCGATGCTGATCTCCGGGCCGTCGAGGTACTCCTCGATCAGCACGCCGTCGTACCGCGAGGCCAGCTGGCCGACCCGGGCACCGACCGCGTCCGCGAACGCCCCGGCGACCTCGGCCTGGTCGGACACCATCCGGACCCCGGCGCTGCCGCCGAGCGCCCGCGGCTTGAACACGACCGGCAGTCCGATGTCGGCCACCGCGTCCGACGCCTCCTGCTCGGTCATCGCGACCGCGTACCGGACCGGGCCGACGCCGGCCTCGGCGAGCAGGCCGCGCAGCACACTCTTGTCCTTGACCGCGCGGACCGCCGCGGCCGTCGGGCCGGGCACGCCGTACGTGGCGACCAGCCGCGCGGTGAGCTCGACGTAGCGTTCGTCGTAGGTCAGCACGGCGTCGGCGGGCACGCCCTCCAGGGCACCGAAGACGCTGTCCGCGTCGTCGAGATCGGCCACGATGTGCTCGACGCAGTAAGGCGTTTCCCAGCTGGCGGCCGTCTTGCTGACGAGCACCACATCGGCCCGGGTGGCCACTGATCGCAGGGCGTACTCCCGGAACGACGCGACGCCGCTGCCGAGGACGACGATGCGCTTACGACTCATCCGGAGGGAAACTCCTCAGCACTCAGGAACTCGGTGACAGCGGTCCTGCCGCCCTCGGGGGCGATGATATAGGTACACCCTGATTGCCCGGCAGTCGAGCCATGCACGGTATTGGCCGGAAGTGCGATGCGGGTGCCGGGACCGGCCTGGGCCCGGTGCACGCCGTCCTCGTCGTTCCAGAAGATCTCCATGCCCCCGTCGAGGACGAACAGGGTCTCGTCGAGGCTGTGCTTGTGCCAGTTGTGGGTCTTGCCCGGCTGGTCGTTCTGGTACTCGAAGCTGCCCTGGGCGGGCAGGAACTCGGCGACGCGCTCGGCGATCGGCCGCGGCTCTTCGGTTGTGATGACAGGGGTTCCCATCGGGGAGATCCTCTCTAGGGGGCCGGCCGCCGGCGGTGTCCGACGGGGCGCGGGGACGTCAGACCGAGCGGGCGTGGTTGATCGGGCAGGCCGCGGCCGGGTCGAGCGGCTGGTTGTGGTCCTGCAGGAAGTACTGCATCCACTCCCGGTTCTCCGGGTCGCCGTAGCTGCCGAGCAGCGGCGTCTGCGGGATCCGGTCGTAGTCCTTGAGCCGGCGCCGGATCACGACCCGGGCCCGGTCCCCGGTCGGGGTGCCGGCCTTCAGGTCGTTGAACACGAAGCGCGGCTGGAAGGTGACGGTGAAGAAGTCGGAGTGCCGGCTGCGCCGGTCCTTGTGCTCCGGGGTGTTGGCGACCACGAACAGCGGGGTGCCGTTGAAGGAGAACTCCCAGCTCGGGTCCGCCGGATCCTTCGACACGCCCTCGGGCCAGTCGGCCTGGTCCAGCTCCTGCAGCTCGGCGAGGTAGGACCAGAAGCTCCGCTCGTAGTCCTCCATCGTGCTCAGGGTGGGGTCGTCCTCGAAGAAGACCACGATCGAGGTGCGGGAGCCGAGGCTCTCGGCGATCCCGGTGAACTCGGCCAGCGCCCGGGCCAGTGCGGGCACCCGGTCGGCACCGGCCGGGATGAAGGCGTACCGCAGGGTGCCCTTGCGCACCGCGTCGACGCCGAAGATGCACGGGAAGAGGGCATCGTCGGCGAGCATCCGCTCCTGGAAGGCCGACACGGCGGCCAGCTGCCAGCCGGCACCGGGCGTGTGGTGCGGGTGGACGAGCGAGCTGGGCGAGTTGTCAGCAGGGGTGGCTTCGCCGAGGTCGTGGGGTCGCGTCGAGATCGAGGACTGCGTCATCAGATAAGTGCTCCAGCTGATTTCGTTGGACACGTGACAGCTGCGCCCACCGGGCAAACCTCAGGTGCAGGCACATACCGGAATTCAGTGTGGCCGACGAATCCCACCAATGACCTGGATTGCTCTGATCTATGTCAATTCGCCCCGCGCCCGCGGCGAGGTCGGGCCGCGTCAGCCGCCGGCGGCGATGTCCGTCCGGTGCTGGCTGCCCGCCAGCTCGATGCCGGCCACCCGCTCGTAGACCCGCTGCCGGGCCTCGGCCAGGGACGCCGCGGCCGCGGTGACCGACAGCACCCGGCCGCCGGCCGAGCGCAGCACCCCGCCGCCGTCCCGCCGGGTGCCGGCGTGCAGCACCCCCGACACCTCGGCGCCGACGATCTCGTCGTCGGTGCGCGGCGCGGCCGGGTACCCGGCCGCGGCGATCACCACCGTGACCGCGGCACCGTCCCGCCAGCGCGGCGGCGGCTGCTCGGCCAGCGTCCCGGTCGCCGCCGCGTGCAGCAGGCCGGCCAGCGACGACTCCAGCAGCGCCAGCACCACCTGGGTCTCCGGATCGCCGAACCGGGCGTTGAACTCGACCACCCGCGGGCCGGCGGCGGTCATCGCCAGCCCGACGTAGAGCAGCCCGGCGAACGGCGTGCCCCGCCGCGCGAGCTCGTCGACGGTGGGCCGGGCGACGGTGGCGACCACCTCGTCCACCGTTCCGGCCGGCAGCCAGGCCGGCGGGGCGTAGGCGCCCATGCCGCCGGTGTTGGGGCCGGCATCCCCGTCCCCGAGCCGCTTGTAGTCCTGGGCGGGCAGCAGCGGGACCACGGCGGCCCCGTCGGTGACGCAGAACAGCGACACCTCGGGCCCGTCCAGGTACTCCTCGACGACGACCCGCTCGCAGGCCGCGGCGTGGGCCAGCGCGGCCGCCCGGTCGCCGGTCACCACCACGCCCTTGCCCGCCGCCAGCCCGTCGGCCTTCACCACGTAGGGCGCGCCGAACTCGTCCAGCGCCGCCGCCGCCTCGGCCGGGGTCACGCACAGCCGGGCCCGCGCGGTCGGCACCCCGGCCGCCTGCATGACGTCCTTGGCGAAGGCCTTGCTGCCCTCGAGCCGAGCGGCCGCCGCGGACGGCCCGAAGCAGGCGATGCCGGCCGCCCGGACCGCGTCGGCCACCCCGGCCACCAGCGGCGCCTCCGGCCCGATCACCACCAGGTCGGCCGACAGCTCACCCGCCAGCGCGGCGACCGCGGCCGGGTTCACCGGGTTCACCGGCCGCTGCTCGGCGATGGCCGCGATGCCGGCGTTGCCCGGGGCGCAGACCAGCGCGGTGACCATCGGGTCGGCCGACAGGGACAGGCACAGCGCATGCTCCCGCGCGCCGGAGCCGATGACCAGAACCCGCATGGGTGCAGGGTATCGAGCCGCCGTCAGGTCGCCGGAGTCCGGTCACCGCCCCGGATGCCACCGCGCGGCCACCCGGCGAACCGGATGACCGCGCGGCGAGAAGGTCGGGCGGCTAGCAGCCGCAGGTGTAGTAGGTGATGTCCCAGTGGCTGCCCTCGTCGCAATAGATGTTGCCGGAGGCGGCCTCCCACTGCGGGTAGCCGTCGCCCCGGTTGCCGATGTGGGTGAAGGCGTTGTGGATGTAGCTGTCGATGCAGCTGTTGTGCGCGATGTCGACCTTGTAGCCGTTGTAGTGGCTGTAGGTGCCGCTGGCGTGGCCGACCTCGGTGCCGCCGGTGATGTTGATGGCGCAGCCGCTGGCGTGCTTGAGGGTGATCACGCCGGAGACGGTGCTCTGGTTGATCTGGTCGAACGAGGTGCAGGTGGAGTTCGACCGGGTGGTGCAGTGGCCGCTGGAGCTCCAGGTGACGCCGGCGGCGCTGAGCTGCGAGGCGGCCTGGGACTGGGTCAGCTTGGTGACCGCGTCAGCAGTGCTGCTGACCCCGACGAAGGCGACGGCGCTGGCCACCAGGGCAGTCGCGAGAACGGCGATTCGCTTGATGAACATTGGTGATTACCCCCAGCAGCTCTTGGACGAGTTCCACGGACTCCAGCCGCCGGCGGCGACGAAGAGGGAGTGCGCTTCCTGGATATTGGTCGTGTAGTACAACATGTCGTGGATGTAGTTGGTCATGTTCGTCGCGTGCACCGTGTTGTCCTGGAACACGCCGAGGTCCCACGTCGAATTGGTGTTGTAGTTCAAGGCGATCTCGTTGTTGCTGCTCTCGCAGGTGGCGATCTTCTTGGCGGTGACCGCGTTCGTCGAGCCGAACACCGTGGTGATGTAGGACTGGATGGTCGACACCGAGGCGCGGTTCAGGTTCACCGAGCCGGGGTTGTTGAGGTAGCTCTGCGTCGTCGGCCCGACGATTCCGTCGAAGCCGATCTTGGAGCGGCCCTGGAAGGCGAGCACCGCGTTCTTGGTGGCGGGGCCGAAGTCACCGTCCACGGTCAGGGTGGCGCCGAGCTGGTTGAGTCGCTGCTGCAGCTGGGTGACGCAGGAGCCGGTGTCACCTTCCTGCAGGGTGGTCGAGCACAGGGTCGTGGCGGCGCCGGCGGCCGGCGCGAGGGCGACTGTGCCCGCAAGGACGAGGGCGAACCCGGCGACCAGCCCGGCCAGCCCGTGAAGGAGTCGATTCATGGCGCAGATAGTGCCCAATAGCGCCAATTAGTGCAAATTGCACCCTGCATCGGCCCGCGCGCAGCTCCTCGACGGCCAGCTCGGCACCAGCCCGGGCGGCGTGCTGGTCACCCCCGGGGGTGCCCCGGCTCAGCCCACCAGGTCGTGCAGGATGATCGACTCGGACCGGTCCGGCCCGACCCCGATCACCGAGATCCGGGCGCCGATCATCGACTCGACGGACTGCACGTAGGCCCGGCAGTTGGCCGGCAGGTCGGCCAGCGACCGGGCCTCGGAGATGTCCTCCTCCCAGCCAGGGAAGGTCTCGTACACCGGCACCGCGCGAGCGAATTCGGCTTGCGTCATCGGCATGTCCTCGACCCGGTGGCCGTCGATCTCGTACGCGACGCAGAGCGGCACCTCGGGCAGGCCGGTCAGCACGTCGAGCTTGGTGAGCACGAAATCGGTGACCCCGTTGATCCGGGCCGCGTACCGGGCCACCGGCGCGTCGAACCAGCCGGTGCGCCGCGGCCGGCCGGTGGTGGTGCCGAACTCGGCACCCGCGTTGCGCAGCTCGTCGCCCTTGGCGTCCAGCAGTTCGGTCGGGAACGGACCCTCGCCGACCCGGGTGGCGTAGGCCTTGACGATGGCGATCACCCGGTCGATCCGGGTCGGCGGGATGCCGCTGCCGGTGCAGGCGCCGCCCGCGGTGGCCGAGGAGGACGTGACGTAGGGGTAGTTGCCGTGGTCGACGTCGAGCATGGTGGCCTGGCCGGCCTCCAGCAGCACGGTCTTGCCGTCGTCCAGCGCCTGCTGCAGCAGCAGGGCGGTGTCGGCGACCATCGGGCGCAGCCGGTCGGCGTAGGAGAGCAGCTCCTCGACCACCGCGTCCACCTCGAGCGCCCGGCGGTTGTAGATCTTGGCCAGCACCTGGTTCTTCAGGTTCAGCGCGCTGGTCACCTTGTCGCGCAGGATCTGCTCGTCGAAGAGGTCCTGCACCCGGATGCCGACCCGGTTCATCTTGTCGGCGTAGGTCGGGCCGATGCCGCGGCCGGTGGTGCCGATCTTGCGGCTGCCGGCGAACCGTTCGGTGACCTTGTCGATGGTGGTGTTGTACGGCGGGATGATGTGCGCGTTCGCCGAGACGACCAGCTTGGCCGCCGACCGGCCCCGGGCCTGCAGCGCCTCGATCTCGGCGAAGAGCACCTGCAGGTCGATCACCACGCCGTTGCCGATCACCGGGACGCAGTTCTCGCTCAGGATGCCGGACGGCAGCAGGTGCAGCGCGAACTTCTCGCCGTCGATCACGATGGTGTGCCCGGCGTTGTTGCCGCCGTTGAACTTGACCACGTAGTCGACGCCGGAGCCGAGCAGGTCGGTCGCCTTGCCCTTACCCTCGTCGCCCCATTGGGCTCCCAGCACGATGACTGCCGGCATGTAGCAGACTCCTGATCTGACTCGGCGTGTTTCACGTGCAACGCACGGTCGCCACGGCGTCGGGACGACACCAGGGCGCAGGGAAAGGGTAACGAACGTGCTCCAGGCGCTGCTCAGCGTCGGCCGGGAGCCGTCCGCGGCGGACGTCGCCGGCATGTCGTCGCACCGGACGGCCGCGAACCCGGCCGAGGTCGACACGGCATTGGCCGAGCTGGACGGGCGGCGGCTGGTCATCGACGCGGTGGACGTGGCCGGGCTGAGCCTGGTGCTCGGCCGGATGCTGCGCGCCGGCCTGCTGGCCGAGACCGAGACCGCGGTGCTGCTCGAACGGCCGGAGCCCTACCTGGCCGGGCTGGGCCTGCCGGCCGGACGGGCGCAGCAACGGGAACTGGCACGCGCCGGCCGGCCCCGCCTGGTCGGCATCGTCAAGGACGACTCGGGCGGGGTGTGCGTCACCGGCGCGACCCTGACCCCCTGGACGCCGGGCGACGGGTGGTGGGTGCGGGCGGTGGTGGACGACCAGCGGCTGTGCGACGGCAACGCCCGCCGGCTGACGGTGCGCCGGCTCGGCCCGGCCGCGCTGGAGGCCGAGGTGCGGATCGGCCGCTGGCGTACCCGCCGGTGCCGGGGACGGGCGCTGCAACTGGCGTGCGACCCGGCGCAGATCGTCGCCGACGGCATCCCCCGGGAAGGGCCGCGCGCCAAGCGCACGTTCTGGTCCGAGCCGAAGCTCTGGCAGCTGGCCCTGCCGGAATAGTCACCCGCTGGCCCTAGGGTCGTGGCATGGCGATGTATCAGCCCAACCTGGCGCGTTCGCACCGGCGCACCGGCGCCCCGATCGGCGTGCTGGTGCTGCTCGGGCTGGTGGCCGCCGCGCTGCTGTTGGCCTCCGGCGCCAAGCATCCGGCCGGGCTGATCGTCGCGACGCCACTGTCGGCGCTGGCCATGTCGGTGGTGCTGGCCGGCTACCTCTGGCTGGACCGGTGGGAGCCCGAGCCCGCCCGGCTGCTGCTGCTGGCCTTCCTCTGGGGCGCGGTGGTCGCGGTTCTGGTGAGCCTGGCGCTGGAGCTGGCCACCAGCGAGGTGCTCGGCCGGGGCGTGGTGCTGACCCTGGCCGGGCCGGCCATCGAGGAGGCCGCCAAGGGCGCCTTCCTGCTGGTGATGCTGACCGGGGCCCGGCGCCGGGAGTTCGACGGCGTGGTGGACGGCCTCGTCTATGCCGGCTTCGTCGCGGTCGGCTTCGCCTTCATCGAGGACGTCGGCTACCTCGCCGAGGCGTTCGGCCAGGGCACCGACACCGGGGTGGCCACGGTGGTGCTGCGGCTGGTGCTGGCGCCGTTCGCGCACCCGCTGTTCACCTCGCTGATCGGGCTGAGCGTCGGGGTCGCGGTCAGCCGGCCGGGGCCGCACCGCTGGCTGTACGTCGCCGCCGGCTACCTGGGCGCGGTGGCGCTGCACGCGCTGTGGAACAGCTCGCTGGTCTTCGGGCTGGCCGGCTACCTGGTGGTGTACGTGCTGATCATGCTGCCGGCGCTGGTGGTCGCGGTGCTGGTGGCCCGGCACGCCCGGCGCCGGGAACGCGACGTGGTGCGCCGCCAGCTGCCGGCGATGGTCTACTACCGCTGGATCACCCCCGCCGAGGCCGGCTGGCTGGCCAGCATCGCCGCCCGCCGGGTCTGGCTGCGGTCGGTGCGGCAGCGGTCCGGGCCGGCCGGGGCGCGCGCGCTGCGCGGCTTCCAGCAGGCCGCGACGGAGCTTGCGTTCCTGCGCGACCGGGTCGAGCGCGGGGTGGGACCGGCCGATGCCTACTGGCTGCACGCCGAGCTGGTGCAGGCGCTGGCACTCACCCGGGCCCAGGCCCAGCAACCGCTGCGGGAGAACCCGGCCTCGGCCGGGCTGGTGCCGCCCCGGCCACCGGAACGACTGCGGCGGTAACAGTCAGTCTGCGGTTTCGGCCGCGCGCCGCTCTTGCAGTTCGGCGAGCCGCGCCTGCGCTGTCGTTGCTTCCTCCTCGGCCACCGGGGTTCTCACGGTGTCGGCGACCAGACGGAAGAGTTCGGCCGCCTCGGTGAAGGCCGCCTCGGCCGCCGCCCAGTCACCGCGCGCTTCTGCCACCCGGCCCAGGTTGTTCAGGCTGATCGAGACATCGCGCACCGACTCCGGCGTACCCAACCGATCCCGCAACTCCCGCGCCAAACCCAGCGACTCGGCATACGCCGCCTCCGCCGCCGCCCAGTCACCGCGCGCTTCTGCCACCCGGCCCACGTTG
>Ga0335073_10015269_pt1 | contig 10741 bp, 8 predicted proteins | sample Lox_Sample_22_FD_207093 | JGI IMG/M metagenome (GOLD analysis project Ga0335073, IMG submission 207093) | Soil microbial communities from Loxahatchee National Wildlife Refuge, Florida, United States - Lox_Sample_2.2 | ecosystem: Environmental > Terrestrial > Soil > Wetlands | place: USA: Florida...
CTTTCGGTTTCTTTGCATAACAAACACATCAAAAGAGCTATTCGTTTCTTTCCAAGATATGAATTTCAATCTTTTACAGCTTCGATTTGTCTTGATCCACACTCTTGACAAAATCAACAACATTCTGATTGTATTTGATTGATTGACTTAGATTCGTCATTCCTCCAAATCCATGTGGTAAACCTTTGAAAATTTCCAATTTAACATTCACACCTGCTTCTTTCAATGCATCTGCATATGCAATACCTTCATCTCGAAGTGGATCCAATCCTGCAATTTGTACCAATGCTGGAGGTAAACCCTTCAAGCTATACGCCATCAATGGTGAATGATATGGCTCTGGTCGTAATTGATCGCTTGGTACATAGTGATCCCAAAATTTCTGCATGCGTGGAGATGGTAACAATGGCGCATCTGCATTCTGAGTCCACGAAGAGTACTCATATCGGTCGCGCGGAAAGTATTTTGGGTGGCATGTTACAGGAATGTTTAATACCTGTCCGATGATACCATGAAGTCCATTGTCTCGAGCCATCTGACATATTACCGCCGACAGATTACCACCGGCACTGCTTCCACCAACAACAATACGACTGGTGGAGATACCTAGTAAGTCGGCGTGAGAGATACACCACTTCAGAGAGTCGAAACAGTCATTCACCGCATGTGGGTAGCGGAACTCGGGAGCCCTAAGTGATTTTGTTAAACGATTTCATGCTTTCGAGTCATAGTTAACAGTAACACACATGCGGTAGTCTACGCTGACCACAACGGCTTTGTTCCTCCCTGCCACATAACGGATCATTGCATCTTCGGTAAGATGGTTGCCAACTACCCATCCTATAATGAAATTGATCAGTATCGCTTTCTTTTCATGTTTGAAAAAAAGTTTATCTTACCGCCACCATGCATAACGAAGTAAAGCAGAGCATCAGGTCCAACTTCTTTGCTTCTATACACTCGAATTCCCACCTTTGTACCATCTCTCACAGGTACTTCTATATCCTGCGTTTCGATATCCTTTGGAATATCTTCAGGTAGTGGACTTGGTTGCAACATCGCAGCTCGGATTTGATCTATTGGTAGACTGAAAAGCTGATCTACCATATCTCTAACCGCTTGCTGGGTTGGAGCGAATTCGGGATCGACTTCGGAGTATTGCGTGTACTTTGCCATTCTGCTTGCAACTTTCAAAGGACTTTATTGACGGTAAGACGTAATGAAATCAAATTCGTTTGGTCTTTGTAACAAATTTCAAATGTCAGGCTTGAATCAACGGAGTTGACTTTTATCGTCTCAGTAATTAGTTGGTTGGTTCTCACTTCGATTGTCAATTTCCAAGCTCACCGTTTCTGTTAAGGAGTAGAATTTGGTCTCAAAATAGCTTCAAAGGGTGGAATCAGCGTCTAGACTTTACTTTATAATGCCAAAGGTGTTAAAAGGACCGACAATTGATCTCTGCGGTACGGAAATACGTTCGCGACTGGCTCTGAAGCTGGTTCGGAATTTTGCAAAGGACAAGTCCGGAAACTGTATTCCGAGCTGTAGAACACAGGGTCATGAAAGTGGATGATTGGTGACTCTTGGGTAATACCTCTCAAAAATCGGTACGAGATTCTCAGTTTGTTTGTTGTATTCATTCGAATAGCACACTATGGACTCTTATGATATAGTTTGCTTGACTACCTTATGGTTGTGTATACTGCTGTTGAGGCGAATAGAATCAAATTTACTCTATTGAGGATTGAATTCAATCATTTGATTCTTCCATATCCGAATACTATATGGCAATTCTACAGTACTGTACAGGATATACGCTTATGGAGGATAAGAAGACGAATTGACACAAATTGGATTCCACAAATGTCGCTCATTGTCACGCCAACTAGGCAGATCAGCAACAGCTTCAAGTCCTGGACGTTTTGGAGGTCGATGTCCTCCTCGAGGAAAGCCAGCTACTGGCCAAATCGGAATATAACAGAGCTCCTAGATCAGATTAATATGTGGTGGTAGACTGGTAGATCATAAACTTACCCCTGGTCCACAAGCTTCGTCACACCGAGTCCATTGTTCCACCCATCCTAACCATGCCATTAGCTCTTCTATTCTTTCTACCCATATCTTCCGCTTCTCAAACAGTATCAAATTATGTGCTTTGCTTCCATTGACTCCGGTATTATAGTTTGAAAGCCATTCGTACTCGACTTCCATTCCAACGTTGACCACAACACCACATATTGCTGCCAATGTGCTAGTGATTGCATCGGAAAATGTTCTTTCTCCATCACCAAGTTGTAATCCATGGTTTGAATATCGATTTAAACATCTGTCGAGGGTATGTTTCGCAGTTCTGGAGTCAGTTCCGAATAATCGACCGAGTGAATCTTTTGAGTAAGGACGTCTTGGTGGATATTCCAGATATGGCATAAGAAACCAATGAGTCTGTACTCGTACAGCCCGTAGCCATTCCATAGTGAGAATGAAATCATTGGCATTCCTTTCGGTATCTTTCACGATGTTGTAGAGATTCAACAAGCTCGCTGCATAGGTAACCATCATTTCTTTCGCAATAAGATTCCAGTCTGTACCGCTACACTGATTCTTCTCTTCGAGAACATCTCTTAACCTAGTCTCCAAATGGCTTCGCATAAACTGTCCATCACTTTTCGTTACATTTCCAAGATGATGTGCCCTTCGTCTTTTCATCAACTCTTCAAGTGCTGCTGACTTTCTTGACTCTTCGGATGGTGATAGCCAGTGACCATCGTCCGTTAAATTCAATCTGTCAGCATCTTCCATTCTTCGTGCTCTACTCTGTCCATCGAGATCCGGTTCATAGAACGAGAAAAGGCCACAAGTGTCAAGTTTCACCCTTCCTTCACCATTATATCGATTGGTGGCAGCTGTAAACCACATCCAATTCGCATTAGTTCGAAATGGTTCCGAAATATCAGCGAAACCTGGTCCATTTGGTCCTTCATCATTCGTCTTGAGTGGAATTTCTTGTTGATCCGGCTGCTTCATCCCATTCTCGTCAAATATTTCAACGCTATTATCCTCTTGAAGATCAAGCCTAGGTACAGATACATTTAGATTCGAAATGAGCTGAAGTGATGGACTTTCGAAATCACACCAAATCAATTCAAATCCTGCATTCATTCGTACAATGGCTTCAAATCCCCAACCTCGTCCTCCAAGTTTCTTTGATGATAGCCAGTCACAAAGACCTCTAGCACGGAAATATTCGTCTGCTAGTGGATTCCAACTTCCTGGACCTCCAGGTGGACCAGGTCTTCGTTTATCTTCAGTTCCGTGAACAATTTCGGTGTTAGAGTTCGAACTTGTTCCATTCCTATCTGGTGGTCTCACTGGTCTTCGTCCAGGACCTTGACCAAAACCACCTCTTCTCGGTACATTGTCGCTTGAATTGTACAAAAAGACCATCTGACTCATAGTTCCCTCTCCCATTAGACTAGCACTCATACCATCAAAATATATTGCTCGAACATCCTTTGTGGTACGATAGGTCAACATGCGTGAATCAATCATAGATCCCATAATCGCATAGGCCATCTCCACATCAAATGCTAGCCATTCAGGGCTAGGAGGAGGATCGGTCTTATCATGACGACCATGATAAAGCAATGTATGACGTGGAATCAATGCTGCACTAATGCTGTGTCCATTTGGAAAGAATGTTTGAGGCCATTGTTGGAGTAAAGTTGCGAGACTATGAGTAATATAGGGAGCTGGAGATGAAAAGTTTAAGAATGATGGATATTTTGATAAAGAACCATCGGAGAAATAGCCTTGAGAGGTACAGGAATGGGATGTTGAGCTCCGAAAGGTGAATATCGCAAACGTTCTGGCAGTAAGGCCTGTTACCACTATCGGTAACCAACGCATCGTGGAATCCTGACAATCTCAGGTACAGAAGGAATATGGATGACCATTGTACGTTATCAGTAAGACAAAATTAAAGTCAGTTCTCAATTGAAACGGAGAATGAAAGTTGATAGATATCTTATCACAAAGTGAATGATGACCACGTAATACGCTTGCCTGGTACCGGAATGGCGCCAGACGAGGACATTTTGTTCTTCATGCATGAAACAAATCGGCTTCGGTCTACTATTCGTCATAACTCCTACCTCTTCTTCGATGTGCAAGCAAAGTCCGAGTCTTTGCGTCAGTTACAGTATCTCAGCGGCTTATATCAACGAAATTGCTGTTGGAAATGACTTCCTTCTTGGCCTACAATCGTTCTATCAAACGGTTGTAACAAGTCCACTTAAAGTATCCAACCAAAATCCAATTGCACTTTCTACCAAATCCTTTCTCAGAAACGGCTGCATCTTGAGCAATGAAAGATCTTCTCTTACACTTTCCTCTCCATGTGAGATCTTATATTTCACAACATCGTCTCTCATTCGTAGACTATGAGAATCCTTTGGATTTGTGGCCACCCCAACAGTGTCATACACTTGCTCTTCTGTTACATGACTCGTTCCACAATCGGTATGCTGAAGAATTACAATCTGTGTGATTGGAAATCTTGAGTCTAAAGCGACAATATCTGGAAGTGCTGACCAAACACGACCTCCAGGATTACGGATCACAACCGCTTCTGCTGGTGTAAGTCCGAATATCATCTGAGGATTGCAACGTGAGTCTAGGCAGGACACTGTCTTTCTGTAAGAATTATATGGCATTATTTGGACAAATTTCGGTGGGAAATACCAATTATTGTGCGAGGACCGTTAGCAAAGGTACCTCTGAACATTTGAAGAAGCGTAGGTGGACTCTTATGAATGGTGGATGCATATTTCCTGAGACTCTTAAGTCAGTAAGGGCAATTACATACAAAGAAGACTAAACAAACTTGTTACGATTGACAAAGTCCTCAATACTAAGTTGACTAGCCATGTCGAATATAAAAACGTGTAGACTCAAATCACTTAAAGGTTAATGTTCGATGCAAAGCACAAACTAATTTGGAAAACGAAGCCTTCAATACCCGTACTGAAAATACAATTGCAAGATTGAAGCTTCGAAACGTCCTCATTAGAGTTACACAAGGTCTCAGCTTCAGTCCCAACCAAATGAATAGTAATCAACCTGATTGTTGAGAGGAATCTAGCGGTGAGATAACCTTTGCTTTTCTAGACGAAGCCAATGACACGATATACCCGGTGCCTAGGTGGTACAGTTCAGTATGTTCATCTTAGAACTCATGTAGCGTAGTTCAAAGCTCGTCAGAAGAACTTGGATAGATGCAGAAGCCCGAAATACGGAATACGGCCCATCATTCTTCGCACACATACATAAACAACATAAGCTTTTACAGGTGATAATTTAGTAAAACTTGCCCTTTGGAATACTAAACGCATTAATTCATTGTCTTTAATATCATATCTGCCACTGCCTTCATTCCTGCTTCATTAGGATGATATATCGCACCTCCCAGAATCGCCTGCAACCCAAATCCCCATACCCAAGGTTCATTACTTCCAAGTCCATGTTGTTCGCTCAATTCTGCTACAGGTACTCTCTGACACCATTCTTGTCGTCCATTGATTGCCTTTGATGTCGCTCTCTGTAGTTTCGAAGCGATATTTTGATATTTCTCAACACATACTGCATCGAATGGTACATCAACACCAGGTTTGACATCCGATCCAAGCATCGTCAGATACTCAAGGACTAAAACCTTAGCTTTTGGTGCTTTTATATGAATCTCATCAAGTACTACTCCATAACGCTCTGAAAGTATCTCTTCATCAGGTATATTGGCCGGAGTCGAAAAATCCTGAAAGAGAGAATTCTTCATTGATATTACCATTCTCCCTAACCAATAAGATTCAATGCTGTCGAAAATCATTCCTCCAATATACTGAATGTCGTTACCACCACCTAGAATGAATACGACATCGACGTCTTGTGGAAGTCCATTGAGTTGAGGTTCAAATCGTCGACCAAAGAGTACTTGTGGTTCATTCCATATCGTCAACAATGTCGCGCCTGATATGCTCAAATCTGTAAGATCTGCTTCAAGACGTTGAGCAACCAGATTCGCATAGTTCGACCCAGATCTCATAGCAGATCGATTAACAATTGGCTTGATGCCAGGTCCAGCAGCGAAGGAGCTCCCCAAACTTGCAATCTTCATCACCGGAACACAGTCTAGAGGGAAATGGGAATTTTGAGGCTTGGAGTGTTCTTATGCGTCGAATAATAGCCTATTTTGATGATAAAAGAGGTCATAACCAGCTTCTAGGATTCCGAAGCTTGGGAAACTCCTTAATACGGGTGAGTGTCTCTGGCGTTGCTCATGACAAAGAATCCTTTACACCCGCTAACTACTCCGTACTCCGTACTCCAATCTCCGTACACCGTTTTCTTTGGTAGGTACCTCGGATCTGGCCAAGAGCATCTGCGTCTCTTGTAGAGCTTCTATCACAGCCAATAATGACAAGTATGAAGCAGATGATTTTATTGGAAGTTTATTGATTTCATCTTTCTTCGCCACGACACCAAAGTCCAACCTTACCTCGTGTATAGGTCTATCGTCACTCAAAACTGTGCCAAGATCTGCATCGTATGATACGATTTATTTCATTCAAAATGATTCACGTTACGTCCACCCAGGTAATATCCTGTCGGACTTCGTACGTTTCTGTTATAGCTATTCGAATTTGGATGATCACTTCCAAAACCTTAGACGCCGCAAAGGCTTTACATTCTCTTTAGGTGTCTCGCTCCGCTGCGCGCGTCAGCTTTGGCGTACTCAGCTTGTATGTTGACATCAACCGACAGGAGACTTGCAAGGGTGCCCTAGATCACTTCGGCTTGGAATATAATCCACGTGATGACTCCCAGTTTCAGTTCGGGTACAACCTATCTCCACTCCCAAAAACAGATTGATATTTTGAAGTATCTTTACATTTGACCAACTAAAGTACTCTCTGGTAAACAGATTGTCGAATATCTTCTACTTTCTGAGTTGCTTGCTTTCTACTTGACGCTTTGACGCTTTACTAATTGTCTTTACTCCTTTGGATGGTATTGGAACCTATTGACATGTGACGTCTTGTGAGAATGCCATCAAATCGAACACGCGACAAGGTTGTATCAGATCAAAAACGTGGAGGGTCTTCATCCCCTGGAATTAGCAGTCGTACAGGTAGACCAGTTAAAAAACGCTCACCTGCCGCCTGTCAAGGTTGTAGAGCAAGGAAAGTGCGTTGTAACGTTCTTGAATATGGCGCTCCATGTACGAATTGTAGGCTGGATGGGATTTCATGCATAGTGTCTGTGGGAAAAAGTCGAGTGTAAGTGATCTAGTGACCAGAGATTGTTCAGTCTCATCCGGATTAACTTTGCTAATCTGAATCTAATCTAGGTTTGCAGACTCCAATGTTGAACCATATCTCGGAGGCTTTGTTGCTGGAAGACAACAACTCCCACCAGAGCATGACATAACGCAATTTGTCAATGGCGCTGTCAATGACGATCTCAATGAGGGACAAGTTCACACTGGAAGTCATACTCGGAAATGGAGCTTAAATTTCGACTATAAGTCCAATACACTTCGTATGTTCTCTGATTACCAATGCTTATCTATAAATTAACTAATTGAATGATTGAAGATCAAAATTCCGATGTAGCCGAGAGAGACACAAGTCAATTTACAGACAGAAGAAGCTCAATGCCGGATTTAACAACCAACATAAGTCAATCATTTGAACTTGGAATTCCATCAGCTCTCTCACCTCCTCTCCGTTTCGTTCAACGACAATTACCTGCTTGGGTGAAACCTCCTTCGGCTAATCTGGACCCAGATGATGTTGAATATCTTTGGAAGGCTGGAGCTTTGACAGTACCTGATACGGCTCTAAGAAATGAGTTTCTTACATGCTTCATAGAATGGGTTTACCCTTGGACGCCGATGGTAAACTTAAAAGATGTCTTGCGAACCATGTCAAAGGATGACGGTAACGCCGGGCAGCTCAGTCTTCTTGTCGTTCAAGCCATCATGTTCGCTGGAGCTGGGTTTGCAAAGCTTTCTTTGTTACAACAAGCTGGGTTCGAAACACGCAAAGACGCAAAGAAACATTTATTTCGAAGAGTCAAGGTACGTGAAGCACTCATGAAGTTTCTCGGCATCAATCAACTTCCCATAACCTTGATTAAGAATGATAGATATACGAAGCTAACATTATTCTAGCTTCTCTATAATTTCAGCTATGAGACTGACCGTATCTCTGTGATTCAAGCACTAATACTCATGACCTATTGGGTTGAAAGCTCAGATGATCAAAAGGATATCTGGCATTGGATCGGTATAGCCATATCTATGGCTACAAAGATGGGATTGCACCAAACTCCAGACCAATTAGTGATGGAATTGTCTGAGAAGCATCTACGTAAGAGAATTTGGTGGTCACTCTTCATGAGAGATCGTCTAGTATCTCTAGCAATGCGTAGATACACTCAGATAGAGCAAGAGAACTCCAACGTACCTCTACTGGAATTGGACGACTTTGACATGGAGGTACTCCCAGAAGATATCATTTCATCAACACAGAGCACGTTTCCACGAGACATCCACAAACAAATGCAGATCGCTCAGCTTTGTATCGAAGAAGTTAAGCTCTGCATAATTATCGGTCATCTTCTACGCGTACAGTATTCTACCGTCTGGATTGATCAAGGTACATCTTTAGAGAGTCAAAGCAACACCAAGACCACCATGGCTCTAATGCCGAATGATATTTCTACCAATGCATCTGAAATTGGAATAATTGAACGGGAACTTTCTTCTTGGGTTTCAGCTTTACCAGAAAGCATTGCTTATCAACGTGCTGACGAAAGAAACCTCAATGGATATCCGGATAGCTTTCTAGTTCATCGTGCGACCATTTCAATGCTGTACCACACAGCTATGAATGTACACAATCGACCTCTTTCTAGAATCGATGCGAATTTGTTCTCCATACCACCAACATTGTTTGCAATCGGCACAGCTGCATTCCAAAAGACCCGTATTGCTGCCTCAACGATAACTCAAATAGCTACGGAGCTTTTGTCTTTGGATTTGATCAGATATTTGCAACCGGTCGGTGTCACAGTAGTTGTCTCAGCAGCTATGGTGCACTTGGGTGAAGCTACCGCACCAAATGAGGAGATTCGTCAATGTGGTATCTCAAGACTCTCGCAGTCAATGGTTATCTTGGAGCAACTACGCGACATCTACATTGCTGGAGATTTGGCCTGCTATCTGCTGTCTTCAGGCATTAAGAAAGCAGGAATCCAACTATCAACGTGGTCTCGAAGTGATTCCGTCAGCGTTACCGGATCGGATCCAACAGATCACCCCTTCAATCAACACCGTGAGGTACAAATCGGAAACAAATCCAAACAAGCGAGAGAAAACTCGTATGACAGCTTTCGCGACAGATTTGGTTCTACGTCTCGATTACAAAGCGAGCGGTCAAGCGAAGATATTGCAATCAGCCCACAGATGTCGACACAATTTCACTCAGATTACTCAGGTAAAGACACCGAGGATGCTTCAGTACGAATTGGAACCAGTTCCATTGGCGATGTTCCCATGTTTAACAAACCGAGACCATCACCAGGACTTGCATACGAAGTTGGCGCTCTAACTGAGGATCGAACGCTATTCGAATATGCAAATGAATTGGAACGAGGTATGGAATGGATGTCGCAGGTGACCAAGTTCTAGCGTATATAGGACATGATCAATTTCAAGGCGTACAACTATGTCATCTTGTATCAGCATCATCGTAAAAGAGATCGTCTACACAAAGCCGCTTTTAGGACTATTTTAGTTCACTTTCCATTAACCCGAAGCATTTCGATCTCAAATTGAACGGTGAGCAATCATCTTCAAAGATATTTATGAAGAATTTATGTGGAACACGCTATATTACAACCGCTATATCAAGTTCTGCTGCCATAAGACACTGAATACCGGTAAGCTCCCTTGGTAAGTCATTGCCCTTTTCACGTAAATATTACTTCAAGCCATCGACGAAGGAATAGCACATTGGGTAATGAGCAGTATTCCTCTGCGAAAACATCTTGCGGTAGGCTGCGAGTGAGCGGGCGCTAGAGCGACGTCAGCCGGTGTTACTTGTCCAATATACTTTCATCGCTGTTCTCGCATAGTCACAAGATCACAGAAGAAGGGATACCTATTGTTGTCTCCGCCTACGGTGTGACAAGTTGATCTTGTTAATATTTAATTTCGTTATTAGTATATATAACATAGAACTTGTCCTTCGGTGTTCATCACATCTTGCACTTCCATTGTCGGTGCAAAATTCTGATAAGTGATCTTATCTGTCAATTGAACTTTCTCAATCGAATGACGGTGATTAGCACTTCCGTTGGACTTAATTCCTCTGTTCGGTTATCGTTGTTGCCATATCCACCATAATCGATCCAACTGTGTGTGATGAAGAACAACGGGTCTGTTTTGATGTCAGCCTCTGTGCTAATGATTCATCTAGGTAGAATACCATTCGATGCCGTGAATGTCTCAAAATCACCTCCTACACCAAATGGAATCGTATCATGAACTTTGTTCTCAAGTACCTCCACGAACTGTTCATAGTTTTCCAAGTTCAAAACTTCATCAATCGCTTCAGTACTGATCGTTTCTCCATTACCAATGACACCTATATTTCCATAATCTCTAAAGCCTCGAGATAGC
>Ga0335073_10015270_pt1 | contig 10741 bp, 8 predicted proteins | sample Lox_Sample_22_FD_207093 | JGI IMG/M metagenome (GOLD analysis project Ga0335073, IMG submission 207093) | Soil microbial communities from Loxahatchee National Wildlife Refuge, Florida, United States - Lox_Sample_2.2 | ecosystem: Environmental > Terrestrial > Soil > Wetlands | place: USA: Florida...
GATCCGCGGATCGCCGCGGCGCCCGACCACGAACCAGATTGCCTCCACCGGCTCCGGACCCAGGTTGAACAGCCGATGCGGCATGGTCGACTCGAACGAGATCGAGTCGCCCGGTCCCAGGTCATAGGTGTCGAACGCGACCGTCACCCGCAGGTGGCCGGTCAGCACGTGGCCGTACTCGGTGCCCGAGTGCCGCATCAGCGAGTCCTCGGGACACGACTCGCCACCCTCCTCGTAGACGACGTTCAGGAAGTCGACGTCCTGCGGCGTCTGCGGGGTGAGGCGCTCCCAGCGGACGCCCGAAGCGAGCTGGATAGCCTTCCCGTCTCCTCGGCGGACGACCGGGTCGAAGGCGCCGCCGAGGGACTCGTCCGCCGTCTCGGCTTCGGGAGCGGCAGGACGGCGGCGACGGCTGTCGCCTTTGGCCACACCCAGCCGCCGTCGCCTGTCCGGCGGCCCGAGGAGCAGCTCGTCGAGCGACAGTCCGAGCTGGTTGACGATCGCGTACAGCGTCCCCACCGAAGGCGATGCCTTGCCGAGCTCCACCTGTGAGATCAGGCTGGCCGACACGCCGACACGCCGGGCCAGCTCGCGCACGCCGATCTGCTGGCGGAGCCGCTCCTCGCGCACACGCCGGCCGACCGTCTCGGGCTCGACCCCGTTGCGGGTGGATCGATCGTCGAGCCCGACACCGCCCACCTGGTCCGCCGGCTCGGCGGGGCTGGTCGTGGAAGTTCGGGGACGCGTCATGGCTTCAACTCGCCGGACTGTACCTGGGCGCTGCGGGTGCTCCGTCGGTCGACCCGAACCGTCGTGCCACCGAAGCCGCGGTCGAGCTCGACCGGCGGTTCGCTCAGCGCGTTCTCTGCCCGGGCTCTGTTCAACTCACGGGCACCGACTCGCGGTCCGTGTCGAGGAGGTCGGCGCCGCGGACGTACTGGCGGCCGGCTACGAGCAGCTCCTCGCCCGGGAAGCGGGTGAGGATCTCCGGGCCCTCGGCGGTGACCAGCACCTCCTCCTCGATCCGGGCGGCCGAGCGGCCGTCGCTGGCCGGGCAGTAGGTCTCGAGCGCAAACACCATGCCCTCCTCGATCTCCACCGGCGCGTCGAAGGAGTGCAGGCGGGAGATCATCGGTGCCTCGTAGAGGCCGACACCGATGCCGTGGCCGAACTGCAGTCCGAAGCACGCCTCCTCGCTGGCGAAGCCGAGCTCCTGCGCGGTCGGCCAGACGGCGGCGATTGCATCCGTCCGGACACCGGGCCGCACGAGCTCGATGGCAGCGTCGAGCCATTCACGGCACTGCTTGTAGGCATCGAGCTGTGACCGGGTGGCGCCGCCGATGCAGAACGTGCGGTAGTAGCACGTCCGGTAGCCCATGAACGAGTGGATGATGTCGAAGAAGGCCTGATCGCCCGGCCGCAGGAGGCGGTCGGAGAACACGTGGGGGTGCGGGTTGCAGCGGTCGCCGGAGACCGCATTGATCGCCTCTACCTGCTCGGAACCGAGCTCGAACAAGAGCCGCTGGGCCTCGGCCACGATCTCGTGCTCGCGGATGCCGGGTCGCAGCAGCTCGTAGATCCGCTCGTACACAGCGTCGACGATCGCGGCCGCGTGATCGAGCAGCGCGATTTCGTCCTGCGTCTTGATCTTGCGCGCGCTCTGCATGACCGGGGCGGCGTCCGCGGTCCTCACCCCGACGCGATGGAGCGAGGCCAGCGTCTCCATGTCGGTCAGGTCGATTCCGACCGGCTCATGCTCGAGCCCCCGCTCGCGCAGCTCCTCGTGGACGTGCCCGGCGAGCAGGTCGGGGACGCCGGTGTCGCGCGGCATCGCTCCGCGCATGCTCGTCACCCCGGCGCGCCAGCTCGTGTTCGGCAGCCACGGCGCGTACAGCTGGTGATGCCGCGCGGCCGAACCGAAGTCCCAGAGCACCGGGTCGCCCTCCCGCGGCAACAGCACGCAGCGCGCGCTCTTGTCCCGCGCCCATTCGCCGATGTGGGTGCTGGTCACGTACCGGATGTTGTTCTGATCGAACAGCAGCACCGCGCCCAGATCGGAGGCGGCCAGCGCGGCCCGGGCCCGATCGAGCCGCTCGGCGCGCAACCGCGGGTAGTCCACCCGCTGCTCCCAGTCCACCGCCATGGTGGCTCCGCGCGACGCGATCATCGCTTACCCCGGCCCGATCCGCTCATCCCGACCCCCTGATCTGTGATGTGTTCGTGTCCAGTTGCTGGGCGAGGTAGTCCCAGTCCCGGTTGAATCGGTAGGAGTAGTTGGCCGGGGGCTGTGGAGACTGGGTCTCGAGCCATCGCACGCGGCCCTCGCCATGGTTGTAGAACGCGTGCACGCAGCCCACTCCGGTCCAGAACACGTCGCCTGGGCGCAGCATGAACGTCTCGCCGTCGGCCACCGCCTCGACCTCACCCGACAGCATGTAGTAGGTCTCCTCGAACGGGTGGTCGTGAGGTTGGGCCACACCGCCGGGTTGGTACTCGACCATGAACATCGTGTGCAGGGCGGCCCCGAGACGCGTGTCGACGAGCATCTTGACCGCGATGCCGCTGTAGGCGAGCAGCGCCGTCGCCATGCTCGCCGAGACGGTCGGGGCGTCGAGCGACGCGCCCACCTTGAGGTTGTCGACGTCCATCTCGCCGGACCCGAGACGGAAGAACGTGCGGGTCCGAGGATCGCGGATGTCGACCGGGGTGCTGTCGACGTCGGGGATCGCCTCGCCGGTCCAGAACGTGTCCGGCGGTCCTGACACGCGCGGGGCTGGAGCATTCATCTCCAGCCACCGGGCGGTCCCTTCGGATCGGTTGAGCCAGGCGTGAGGTACGCCGACCGGCAGCAGACCGCACTCGCTTGCGGCCAGTCGGTAGACGCGTCCGTCCAGCATGAGCGATGGGTCGCCTTCCAGGACGTAGAAGCTCTGCTCGGTGGAGTGCAGGTGGGCGTCGACCCGCCCGTCCGGCTCGAGCTCGACCAGCGCGAAGCCAGTGTGCACCGCGCCGACGTGCCCGCCCACCAGAGAGGTACGCCGCAGCCCGCTCGCTCGGCTTCCCAGAGCGGCGGGAACGCGGAGTGCGATCTCGTCGGCGCGCTGCACGTGGTAGAGCTGGCGCTGGTAGGTCATTCGCCTGACACTAATCTCCGGTGTCGCTGGTTGTCAATTGGTGCTGCACGTGCAGTAAAAGTTGACGGCGCTTCGGGTGCCGGCCGGCGTGGCGCGGTTCAGCCCATCACCCACCCTCCGTCCACCGAGAGGTTGACCCCGTTCACGGCGGTGTTTTCGAGCAAGAAGAGCGCGGCGTTGGTGACCTCGTCCATCGTTACCAGGCGTCCAGTCGGCGTCCGTTGCTTGACCGTCTCGAGGAATTCGGTCGCGTTGATCCACGCCGGGCTGTCGCCGACGACTCCTGGGTGCAGCGCGTTGACGCGCACCGGGGCGAGCTCGGTGGCGAGTGTTCGCACCATCGTGGTCACCGCCCCGTTGACGCTGGTGACCGTCGTGGAACCTGGATAGGGACGATCCTTGGCCAGACCGCCGAACAGGAGCACCGCGGTGTTCTCGTGCATCCGGCTGCACAGGCAGTGCAGCACCTCGGTGTAGCCGACCAGCTTCAGAGTGGCCAGCCGGATGGCCCGCTGGACCTCGTACTCACGGACGCTGTTGGAGTCGCGCTCGATCGCCGCCAGCACGACGTAGTCGACGGTCCCGACCGGTTCCAGTGCGGCGGCGATCCGTTCCGGCTCGGTCAGATCGAGGGCGACACCGGTGGTCGAAGCACTGATCTCACGCGCCACCGCCTCGGCGTGCTCGCGGTCGCGACCGGTGATCACCACGGTGCGGTTTCGCTGGGCGAACTGCTCGGCCAGGCGTCTTCCCAGACCGCGCGTGCCCCCGACGATCAGGGTGGCGCCTCCAGCCCCGTTCTCTCCTGTAGCCATCCGCCCTCTCCTCTTCTGTTTAGCGACAGTTTACGGGAGGTACGCGCCTCGGGCGGCCGATCGCGACGTCGCAGGAGGCCCTTGCCTGGCATACGGCGCTCTGATAGAAGCCCGTTCTACTGGGCTGCACAGGCCGGGATCAACCCGCGCGCAGCACCCAATAAATGACCCCAGGAGGAGAGAGATGGCGGGCGGAAACGGGCAGATCCTGACCACGCACGCGGGGAGCTTGCCGCGACCGAACGATCTGGCGGACACGATCTGGGCGCGAATGGATGGCGAGGAGGTCGACGAATCGAAGCTCGAGGCGCTGATCGACTCGGCCGTCACCGAGGTGGTGGCCAAGCAGCGCGAGGCGGGGATCGACGTCATCAGTGACGGCGAGATGAGCAAGACCGGGTTCAGCACCTACGTGAACGACCGCTTCTCGGGGTTCGGCGGGCGCTCGGAGTTCCAGGCCGACGACGTCGCGCCGTTCCCGAACCTGGCGATGCGGCTGTTCGCGACGCCGTCGATGGCACACCTGATCTTCGCCAACTGCGTGGGGCCTGTGGAGTTGTCCGACAAGCAGGCGGTGCAGCGCGACATCGAGCGGTTCAAGGGAGCACTCGGCGACGCTGATCCGGCGACGGCGTTCATGGGGGCGATCAGCCCGGGGCAGATCGCTTTCAACTATCCGGACCAGTACTACGGCTCGCATGAGAAGTACCTCGCGGCGTGTGCCGACGCGTTGTCCTACGAATACCGGGCGATCATCGATGCCGGGTTCAACCTGCAGATCGATTCGCCGGACATGGCGATGGCGGCGCATTCGCGGTCGGTCGGCTCGAGCGTAGGGGACTGGCATCACCACCTTCCGCTGGCGGTGGACGCGCTGAACGGCGCCCTCGATGGAATCCCGGCCGAACGAGTGCGCCTGCACGTGTGCTGGGGCAACATCGCCAGTCCCCACAACTGCGACGTCCCGCTCGAGCAGATCATCGACCAGGTGCTCCGGGTCGACGCCGGGACTATCTACGTGGAGGGGGCAAACCCGCGCCACGAGCACGAGTGGCGGGTGTTCCGGGACACCGAGCTCCCGGATGACAAGAAGGTCATCCTCGGGGTGATCGACGTGAAGACCAACTACGTCGAGCACCCCCGACTGGTGGCCGACCGCCTGGTGCAGGTGGGACGGTTCGTCGGCAAGGAGCGGTTGCTGGGTGGGACCGACTGCGGGTTTGACACGTTCATCCGCTGGTCGCAGGTCGACCCAGACGTGGCCTGGCTGAAGCTGAAGTCGCTCAGCGAGGGCGCCGAGATCGCCTCGGGAGAGCTGTAGCCGCTCCGCCCCTCAAGGACCTTCCCCGGCGGGCCTAGATACAGGGCCTCCGGGGCCACCACCCGACCCCACCGCGGGGTTGCCGCACAGCGTGCCGCTGCCCGTCTCTTGACCACCAGCGCAAGGGCACCGACGCCCTCTTGACTGGCGTGAAACGCGCTGTTTATGATCACGCGACACTACTGTTTATCCCCGCGCCACGCTTGGTGAACACTTGAGAGGGCACCGGGCGGTTGACGGGGTGCGGCGGACGAGGCCGAGGAGGAGCACCGCACATGAGGAGGACCGCCGGATTGCTTTCGCGCGGAAGGGCGGCGACCATCGTCGGCCTGGCCGCGGTGACGCTGTCCCTGGCAGCGTGTGGATCGTCGAGCTCGAGCAGCTCGACCACCACCTCGGGCGCAAACGCCGCGGCGACTAGCGCGAGCAGCACCACCAGCTCGACCGCGTCGAGCTCGGGCAAGCACGTGAAGATCGCCTACCTGTCGTTCGCGGTCGCCAACACCTATGACGCGCCGATGCTGGCCGCGGCCAAGGCCGTGGCCGCGGCAGAGAACGCGAGCGTGACCGTGTTCGACGCCAACAACAGCCCCACCACCCAGTACTCGCAGCTCCAGGACGCGATCACGAGCGGGGGCTATCAGGGGATCATCACCCAGCCGATCGAGAGCACGAACCTGATCCCGCTGGTCAAGCAGGCGATCAGCAAGGGCATCAAGGTCGTCAACATCGACCAGATCCTGGGCACGAGCCTCAGCACCTTCCAGAAGCAGGTGCCGGGGCTGTCGGGCAACGTCACGTTCGTCCCCACCGAGCTCGGCAACAAGTTCGGCGCGCTGGTGGTCCAGGCGTGCAAGGCGAACAACCTGAATCCGTGCAACGTCGGCTACCTGTACGACATCAAGGCGTCGGCCCTCGACGTGGCCCTCCGCTCCGGCTTCAACCAGGCGATCGCGTCGGACCCGTCGGTCAAGATCGTCGCGGAGGGTCAGGACTTCTTCACCCCCGCGGAGGGGCTGAAGGCCGTCCAGGACATGCTCCAGTCGAACTCGAGCATCAACCTGATCGCCGGATCCGACCAGGGCATTGAAGGCGCCCAGCAGGCGAACACCAGCAAGAAGGTCGTGCTGGTCGGCTACGGCGGCTCGGCCGCCGGCATCGCCGGCATCAAGGCGGGCAAGTGGTTCGGGTCCGTCCAGCAGACGCCCGCCACCGAGGGGCGGCTCGGCATGCAGCAGGTGATTGCCGCGGCCCAGAACGGCACCAGCTCGGCGGCGGTCGATCCGCTCGCCTCGCTCCCCAACGGAGGCACGATCACGAAGGCGAACGTCAGCCAGTTCACTCCTGAATGGCCCGGATAGGCGACGCCGCACCCAGCCGCCGGGTGTTTGTCGAGCTGCGCGAGATCGGCAAGCACTTCGGCGGCGTGCAGGCGCTCGACGGCGTCTCGGTCACCGTTGAGCAAGGCTCCGTCCACGCGGTCATCGGTGAGAACGGCGCCGGCAAGTCGACGCTCGGGAAGATCCTCGCCGGCTCGCTGCAACCGGACGCCGGCGAGATCGTCATCGACGGCGAAGCGGTGTCGTTCCGCTCGCCCCGGGAGGCGCTGGCCTCGGGGATCGCCGCGATCGCTCAGGAGCTGCTCGTGGTTCCTCGCTTGTCGGTCGCCGAGAACGTGTTCCTCGGGGCAGAGCCGCGACGCGCGGGGTGGGTGAGGCGGGGTGCGCTGCGCCAGCGCTTCGACGCGCTCGCCGGCGAGGCGGGCTTCACCCTCCCACCCGACCGTCCGGCGGGCTCGCTGCGGACGGCCGAACAGCAGCAGATCGAGATCCTCAGGGCGCTCGCTCGCGACGCTCGGCTGATCGTCATGGACGAACCCTCGGGCGCGCTCAGCGAGCCCGACACGGTCCGCCTGCACGAGATCATCCGCTCCCTCACGCAGGTCGGCAAGAGCGTCCTGCTCGTGTCGCACTTCCTGCGCGAGGTGCTCGAGCTGGCCGACACGGTCACCGTCCTGCGCGACGGCAAGCTGGTTCACACCAAGCCCGCCGCGGAGGAGACCGAGGCCACCCTGATCCAGGCGATGCTCGGCCGGCCGCTCGACGCCGCATTCCCGGCCAAACCCGCCCATCGGCCCGACGCTCCGCTCGCGCTCTCGGTGCGTGAGCTGAGCGCTCCCGGAGTGAACCGCGTCTCGCTCGAGGTTCGCGAGGGCGAGATCGTCGGGCTCGCCGGTCTGATCGGCTCGGGACGGAGCGAGCTCGCGCGCGCGGTCTTCGGCGCCGACCGCCGCAGGGACGGCGAGGTCGAGCTCGCCGGAGGACGCCTGCCCTCGGCGCCGATGGTGAGCCTGCGCCACGGCCTGGCCATGATCCCCGAGTCGCGCAAGGACCAGGGCTTGCTGCTGGGTCGCTCCGTGCTCGAGAACGTGACCCTGTCACGACTGACCGACTTCAGCCGCCTCGGGGTCGTCAACCGCCGCTCCGAGCGTGCCGCCGCGTCGCAGGTCCTCGATCGCGTCGCGGTCAAGGGGGGCGACTACGCGGCGCCGGTGGCGGCGCTCTCGGGCGGCAACCAGCAGAAGGTGCTGTTCGCACGGATGCTCCTGTGCGGCCCGCGTGTCCTGATCGCCGACGAGCCGACGCGCGGCGTCGACGTCGGCGCCAAGCGCGCGATCTACGACCTGCTCGTCGGGCTCGCCAAGGACGGGATGGGAGTGCTCCTGATCTCCTCAGAGGTCGAAGAAATCCTCGGCTTGGCACATCGCGTGCTGGTGATGAGGCGGGGGCGGATCGTCGCCGAGCTGCACGGCGAGGAGATGACCGAGTCGGCGATCCTGGGCGCCGCCTTCTCGGAGACGGCAAATGAACCGCGCGCGGCGTGACCGTGCCGACCCCATGACGACGGGCACCGACACCACGACCGCGGGCACCGAGGACACGCCGTCCCCGTCGCGGTCCGGCGCCGCACGCATCCTGGGCGGCCGGGTTCAGGCGCTGGGCCAGGGACGGTGGAGAGCGGCCGGCATCGTGTTCCCGTTCCTGATCCTGTTCGTCGTGCTCACGATCGCGAGCTCCTCGTTCGCGACCAAGGCCAACCTGCTCAACATCCTCGACCAGCAGTCGGCCACGCTGATCATCGCCGCGGCGGGCACGCTGGTCCTGGTCAGCGGGGGTATCGACTTGTCGGTCGGCTCCATCTACGGCCTCTCGGGGGTGGTGGCGGCGGAGCTTGCGCTGCACAACTGGCCCGCCGGGCTGGCGGTCCTCGTCGGCGTCCTGGTCGGCTTCGCGGCCGGGCTGATCAACGGCGTGGTCGCAACCTACTTCCGGATCAGCGCCCTGATCGCGACGCTCGCCATGTCGTTCGTGCTCGCGGGCCTGGGCTCGCTGATCACACAGGGAAACCTGCTGAACCTGTTCACCCACCAGTCCTTCTCCGACCTCACCCGCACCAGCATCTTCACCGTCGACAGCTCAATCTGGCTGGCGGTCGTCGCCGTGATTGCCCTCGGGCTGTTCCTCGCCCGGTCGACGATCGGTCGCTACATGTACGCCGCGGGCGGGAACCCCGAGGCGGCGCGGATCGCCGGCGTCCGGGTCAACGTGGTCAAGGTGATCAGCTTCAGTCTGAGCGGCGCGGCGGCCGGCCTGGCCGGCGTCATCGACGCCTCGCGGGTCCTGAGCGCCCAGTCGCAGGACAACAGCTCGCTCACCTTCACCGTGCTCGCGGGCATCGTCGTCGGCGGGACGAGCATCCTCGGCGGCGAGGGGGCGGTGTGGCGAACCGTCGTCGGCGTGCTGTTCATCGCGCTGATCGGCAACGGCTACGACCTCCTCGGGCTCAACCCGCTCTACGAGCAGATGACGCTCGGGGTGCTGATGATCCTCGCGGTCGGACTCGACGCGTGGTCCCGCGGCCGAGCCGCCTAAACGCGAGAAAACTCAACCGGAACCGCGTCAGGGGGCGCGGGAGCCCGGGACAACGAGGCCGGTCTCATACGCGAGCACCACGGCCTGCGTACGGTCCCGCAATCCGAGCTTGCTGAGGATGCGGCTGACGTGCGTCTTGACCGTCTCCTCGGTGACGACGAGCCGTTCGGCGATCTCCAGATTCGACAGGCCCTCGGCGATCAGCTCCAGGACCTGCGTCTCACGCGGCGTGAGCTCGTCCAGCCGCGGCTCCGGCGAAGCCGGCGCGGAGTGGTCCGCGCGCCCCGCGAACTCGCTGATCAGTCGCCGGGTGATCCCGGGCGCCAGCAGGGCGTCGCCCGCGGCGATCACCCGGACGGCGTGGAACAGCGCCTCGGCGGTCACGTCCTTGAGCAGGAAGCCACTCGCGCCGGCGCGGAGGGCCTCGTACACGTACTCGTCGAGGTCGAACGTGGTCAGGATCAGGATGCGGCACGAGTTCGGCGTGGACGGGATTCCATGTCCGCCGCCGGTCAGCTGCCGCGTTCCGCCGCCGGTCAGCTGCCGCGTGGCCTCGATCCCGTCCATCGCGGGCATGCGGACGTCCATCAGCACTACGTCCGGCTCGAGCTCGCGACCGATCCTTACCGCCTCGGCGCCGTCTCTTGCCGTGCCGACGACGCTGAACTCGGGCTGGGTGTCGAGCAGGCTCGCGAACCCCGACCGGACCACGTCGTGGTCGTCGGCGACGACGATCCTTACAGTCATGACCGCGGCGGCGCCGCCGCAAACGACCCGGCGTGCCCGCCGGGGAGCGTGGCCTCGACCAGGAAGCCGCCCCCGGGCGCCGGTCCGGTGCGCAGGCGACCCCCAACCGACGCGGCGCGCTCGCGCATGCCGGTCAGTCCATGGCCGTCCACCGGCGAGGCGTCGGCAGGGCCCGGGCCGTTGTCGCGGACCCGCAGGCCGATGTCCTGATCGCGAAAGCGGAGCTCGACGTCGACCGCGGCCCCTCGCGCGTGCCGGCGGGCGTTGGTGAGCGCCTCCTGGACGATCCGGTAGGCGGCGAGCTCGACGCCCGGATCGAGCCGGCGCGGCCGGCCGCTGAGGATCAGGCGGGCGGCCGACCCGGACGCGTCGCGAGCCTGGTCCAGGAGCTGACCCAGCTGCTCGAGTCCGGGTTGGGGCGAGAGCTCGGGGCCGCCGATCTCGGCGTCCTCGCGCAGGACGCCCAGCAGCCGGCGCATCTCGGTCAGCGCCGCGCGCGCGGTGTCGCCGATCGCCCCGAGCGCTCGCGCGCCGGCTCCAGGCATGCCGGGAGTGGTCAGGCGCGCGGTCTCGGCCTGAACCGCGACCATCGAGATGTGATGGGCCACGACGTCGTGCAACTCGCGCGCGATGCGGGCCCGCTCCCCCCGGGCGACGTGGTCGAGCAGGTCTCCCGCGACCGCCTGTCGGGCGGCGTCGTGACGGAGGGCCTCGCTGCGCTCGCGGCGGGCCACTCCCGCCAATGCCGCCGCCGGCGCCGACCCCGCGAGCAGCAGGACGAGCACGCTGGCC
>Ga0335073_10015272_pt1 | contig 10740 bp, 10 predicted proteins | sample Lox_Sample_22_FD_207093 | JGI IMG/M metagenome (GOLD analysis project Ga0335073, IMG submission 207093) | Soil microbial communities from Loxahatchee National Wildlife Refuge, Florida, United States - Lox_Sample_2.2 | ecosystem: Environmental > Terrestrial > Soil > Wetlands | place: USA...
GACAGGGGTGGTACATTTCGTTTGCAGCACAGTGCCCTGGTTGTGGCTGCTGTCACGCTTATTTCTGAGATGCTACACAGAAACATCAGTTCAACCTGCTCAAGTGCGTGCCGGAAAGGGCGCGTTGCCTGATGGTGAAGTCAATCAATTTCTATTCTTCGGAGATGGGTGGGGCCCCAAAATGATGAAGTTATCGACTCTTATCAAGCTAAACATAGTAATTTCAGTTGCAACCATCTCAACCAGCCTAGCCTACAGTCAAATCGGATCTTCAAAGATGTCCCCCCCGGGCTACCCAAATAAGCCTATCCACCTCATAGTGCCGTATGCGGCTGGCGGCGGTGCGGATTTCTGGGGGCGCTTAGTGGCCGAGAAGTTGGGCACCGCCCTGGGCCAGCCCGTCATCGTTGAGAACATTCCCGGGGCCGGCGGCAACAACGGGACTGCGGTTGCGGCCAAGGCTACACCCGACGGTTATACCTTGCTGCTGGGTTCGGTCGGCCCGTTGAGCGTTCATCCGTACACCTACAATCATCTGCCTTTTGATCCAGCCAAAGATTTCGTTCCCGTATCTCTGCTGGAGTCCTCGCCCATTTTGCTCGTGGTACATCCCAGCGTGCAGGCTTCCTCGTTGCAGCAGTTGATTGCCCTTGCCAAAGCCCATCCGGGAACGCTCACCTTCAGCTCGAACGGTAATGGCAGCCCTGAGCAGATTGCGGGCGAGTTGTTCAAGAAAGAAGCGGGAGTGAACATTCGCCACGTTCCCTTCGACGGCGCGGGGGGGGCGCGTAAGGACGTAGTTAAAGGCGGCGTCTCCATGATGTTCGACCCGTGTAAGGCCGCGATGGCCGAGGTAGTGGAGGGCAAGGTTAGAGCTTTGGGCGTCGCCAGCGGCACACGGCTGCCGGCGCTTCCCAATGTCTCAACGTTTGCCGAAGCCGGCATAGAGGGCTTTGATCTAAGAGTCTGGACCGGCGTACTTGTGCCCGCCGGCACTTCCGAGCAGATCGTTGTCACCCTGAACCGCGCAATACAGGAGGTATTGAGCACGCCGGAGGTGGAGAAAACGGTTGCTGAATATGGAGGCAAGCTAGGTCATACCACTCCGGAACAGTTCGGCTCCTACATCCAGGCTGAGCGCACAAAATGGAGCAGGTTGGCCGCCGAGACCGGCACACCCAGGGTGGACCGGCCGCTATAGGTTGTCCGCTGTTCTTATCGTCGCGTCGGTAAACCGGGGCCGGCCTTGGAGCTACGGCTGGCTATTTGAGTTGCGCCGCTTTGGGTGGAGACGACGAGCTGATCAATTCGACATCGAGCGTGATCTGTACCTCATCCCCGACCGTTGCCGTTGCGCCATTGATACCGAAATCCCTGCGGTCAATCTTCGTCGTCGCTGCCGCCCCCATGCGGGTAGCGCCCGAAGGATCTTTGATAGCCGGAGTGGGACCATCGACGTCCAGCACGACTTCCTTCATCACGCCGTGAATGGTCAGATCGCCGGTTACTCGTAACTTACCGGCTCCTGCAACCTCAATGCGTTTCGACTTGAAGGTGATGACCGGGTATTTCTCTACGTCAAAAAAATGGGGACTGCGCAAATCCTTGTCGCGCGCTTCTATCCTGGTGTTAACCGTGGTGGCGTCGATCGTTGCTTCAATTGAACTCTTACCCACATCCGCGGGATCGTAGGAGACGTCGCCGCTTACCTTCTCGAAATCCCCGCGCACGGTTGAGATTCCAAGGTGGCGGACGGCAAACGCGGCAGAGGAATGATTCGGGTCGATCCTAAAGGTTTGAATCTGGGCAGCGGAAGAGTTCGCCAACGCAAACGCAGCGTATAGGACAAGCACAAAGCAACGCATGTGATTCCAGGCTCCCCTTGCGATCTTACATGATCATCTTGCTCCGCGAAGATTGCGAATAGCGTCAGGCTGAGCCGGGGCCGCTTTCGGCACGGCTGAAGCCGTGCCCTTCTACCCTGCTCTAACGATGAGGGCGGCTTGATAGCAGGCGGTCGAGCGACAACCAGTTGTAGCGGCGCCCGGCGATCAGCAGAAAATACACCACCGCATAAATCAACTGCAGGCCGGCTACGTTCCAATCCTGACGCAGGGCAGTACCAAAGGTGAGGACGGCCATCAGCAGCGCGCCGGCGATGAGCGCGGCTTGGGTTATCGTCCCAAACAGCACCAGCAGGCCAATGATTGCCTCAGCCCACGGCAACACGTAGCCAAAGATCTGGACCGCGAAGTGCGGCAGCACCGTGGCCTGAAACTGCCGCGTCAGCTCTGCGACGAATGTTCCCTGGCCGGCCGTGATGCGGGTGATGCCGTGAAGCGCGATGTTAATGCCGAGCGTTATGCGCAACAGCGCATAGGCGATGGAGAAATCGCGCCGCTCTTCCCGTCCAGCCTCGAACGCGTGCATCGTTCAGCCTCAACCATTCGATGCACCGATGCGCTCCCGCGCCGCGCATGATGTAGCATCATCTCCGATGGACGAGCTGACCATTCTGATCACACGCGAGCAGATTGCGGCCAAGGTCACCGAGATGGGCGCGCGCATCACTGCCGATTTTAGTGGACAATCCGTCGTTCTCATCGGAGTCCTGAAGGGTGCGGCGATTTTTCTCGCCGATCTCGCCCGCCAGATCGAACTCGACGTCAGCTTCGACTTCATCGCCGTCTCCAGCTACGGCGACCGCCGGCAGAGTGGCGAGCTCAAGCTGATCAAGGATGTGGATGACTCGCTGGAGGGCAGCAACGTTATCCTGGTGGAAGACATTCTCGACACCGGAGCTACGCTGGGGTACATCCGCAAGTTGTTCGCGGCGCGGCAGCCGAAGTCGTTTAAGGTGGCCGCGCTGCTGGACAAGGTTTCGTGCCGCACCATGCCGGCCGCGGCCGACTACGTTGGCTTCCGGATTCCCGACCGTTTTGACTTTGCCGGCCGTTATCGTAATCTGCCCCATGTTTGTGTTATGGAATCGCCGTCCAATGGAAGATAGAATCTGAGTATGGCAGCTTATCCGCCGGTGGTCGCGGGTACCGCGACACTTCCTCTGCATGATTGGCGCAGTGCCGCCAAAATCATCGAACACACGTTGCTGAAGCCGGAAGCCACGCGCAGCCAGGTCATCGCACTTTGCGATGAGGCTGTGCACTACGGCTTTTATGCGGTCATGGTGAACCCGGCCAATGTGCCACTGGCCGTCTCCCGGCTGCGCGGGACGGAGGTGAAAATCGGCACCGTCGTCGGGTTTCCCCTGGGCGCCAACCTGACCAGCACCAAGCTGGTGGAAGCCGCTTCCGCGTTGCGCCAGGGCGCGCACGAGCTCGACATGGTGATGAACATCGGCGCGCTGAAATCGGGCGACCGCACCCTGGTGCAGACCGAGATGCGCAGCCTGACCCAACTGGCCCACCGCCACGGCGCCGTGCTGAAGTTCATCCTGGAAAACGCATTGCTGACACCGGAGGAGAAGATCCTGGCATGCGTGCTGGCCGCCGATGCGGGAGTGGATTTCGTGAAGACCTCGAGCGGGCTGACCGACTCCGGCGCCAACCCCGCCGATGTAGCGCTGATGCGCGGCGTCGTAGGCCTGAACATTGGGGTGAAGGCCGCCGGCGGCATCCGCACCGCCGCCCAGCTTCTGGAACTGGTCGATGCCGGCGCCAACCGCATCGGCACCAGCGCCAGCGTGCAAATCGTCAGGGAAATGGGAGCGGACCGCGAGGGATAGCGCCTCTGGTCCCCAGCCCTCTACAACCTTACTTCGTTCTCCGTTCCGAAAAGCCATCATCGCTTACAAAAATCACGCGTTATTGTTGGCTGCGGCCCTACTAGCTCTGGACGGAGTTGGAATTCTGGGGTAGCATCCTTGCCACCAGTTGCCCACCCCGCCGAGCAACGTAATTCGCGCAGACGTGATCCCACGCCTTGGTAGTCGTAACTCGGAGCTCCTGAAAGGAGGCGCTATGGCACGCCGGACCTTGCCTATTCCAGTTCTTTTCATCCTGGCACTCGTCCTCGCTTGCAGTCTTCTTGCAAACGCGGCCGCGAAGCCCACGCTCATCACGCAAAAGATTGACAACTCGAAGGTGATCACGCTCGTCGGCAATACCCGTCCGGAAGCCAACCAGGCCAACGATCGCGGCCCAGTGGCAGGCAATCTGGCGCTGGACCACCTCTTTCTACAGCTGCGCCGTCCGGCGGAGTTGGAAGCGGCCCTGGAGCAATACATCGAACAGCTGCACAATCCCTCATCGCAGAACTTTCACCACTGGTTGAGCGCGCAGCAAATCGGAGCTACCTACGGGCTGGCACAGTCGGACATCGACCAGCTTACCGGCTGGTTGAAGTCCCAGGGATTCACGGTGAACTCTGTCTACCCGACCCAGACGGTCATTGACTTCTCGGGCACGGCGGCGCAGGTGGAAGCAGCCTTTCACACGCAAATCTGGATGTGAACGGTGCCCACCAGATCTCGAATATGAGCGATCCCAAGATTCCCGCGGCGCTGGCGCCCGCGGTGGTGGGTGTGGTGAAGCTGAACAGCTTCATGCCCCATCCCATGATCACGCACGTCAAACCGCCTTTCGGCAGCAATGTAGGGAGACGGCCATCGTCGGATTACACCCTGGGCGGCGGTTTCTATGCGGTTGTGCCCTCCGATCTGGCGACCATCTACAATCTCAATCCCGCATTCGCCGCCGGCTACACCGGCCTGGGACGGACCATCGCGCTGATTGAAGATACCAACGTCTATAACTATCCAGGCGACTGGAACGCGTTTCGCAGCACCTTCGGACTTTCCGAGCAGTTTCCGTCCGGGACCTTCGTACAAGTGCATCCCGGCGCCGATTGCGGCAATCCCGGCATTAACGGCGACGACATTGAAGCCGCGGTCGATGTGGAGTGGGCAAGCGCAGCTGCGCCCAATGCGGCAATTGTGCTGGCCTCGTGCTTCGATACGGAGACCAACTTTGGCGGCTTTATCGCCCTGGAAGGTCTGCTGAGCGAGCAGACTCCTCCCGACCTGGTGAGTATCAGCTACGGCGAGTCGGAGGTCTACGACGGCCAGGCGTTCAACCAGTACATTGAGGGACTTTATCAGCAGTCGGTCACGGAGGGAGTTTCGGTCTTCGTCTCCTCCGGCGATGAAGGAGCTGCTAGCTCGGATGCAGGCGATTACGCCGCCTTCCACGGCATTACCGTCAGCGGATGGGCCTCGACTCCTTATAACGTATCGGTAGGCGGCACCGATTATGGCGACACTTACCTGAACGAGAACAGCACGTACTGGAGTCCGACAAACAACCAGTACTACGGATCGGCCCTGTCCTACATCCCAGAGATTCCGTGGAACGATGAATGCGGCAGCGTTTTGCTCTCGCAGTACTACACGGGATCACCAATTACCTACGGGCTGCACGGATTCTGCACCACGGCATTCGCTCAGGCCGTCCCCGGCTTTCTCTACTTTGTGGAGGTGGTTGGCGGCAGCGGAGGTCCCAGCAACTGCGCTACCGGTATTCCAACCATCGAGGGCGTAGCCAGCGGCACCTGCGCCGGCTATCCCAAGCCGGCATGGCAAAGCGTATTGGGCAATCCCGCCGATGGTGTGCGCGACATTCCTGATGTCTCGCTGTTCGCGGCCAACGGAATCTGGGGACACTATTACATCTTCTGCTACTCCGATCCCAATGGCGGAGGCGTTCCCTGCACCGGCTCGCCGGCGAACTGGGTGGGCGCCGGTGGCACCTCGTTCTCTTCGCCCATCATGGCCGGAATTCAGTTGCTGGTGAACCAGGCGACCAACAGTACCTGGGGCAATCCCAACACCGTGTACTACCAACTGGCCAATGGGGAATACGGAAGCGGCGGGAATGCAAGTTGTAATTCCACGTTAGGCAATGGCACGTCCAGTTCCTGCATCTTCTACGATGTGACCCTGGGCGATATGGACACCGATTGCCTGGCGCTGAATGGCGTGTATTACAACTGCTACATCTCGAATGGCTTTCTGGGTGTGCTGTCCACTTCCAATAACTCGTATCAGCCTGCCTACGGGACGACGACAGGTTGGGACTTCGCCACCGGCATCGGCACGGTCAATGCTTACAATCTGGTGGTGAACTGGCCGACCACCGATCACAACAGTGGAAAGTGATCTCGCCGTTAGTGACTTGTGCTAGTGCCCCAGGTTCGCGTTCTTCTTCTGGACGCGGACCTGGGGAAGCAGAACCTGGCCCGCATACAACGTTGAGAAGAGATGTTGTGGACCTACTCCGCCCGCAGCGCCTTCACCGGATCGATCGCCGCGGCCCGCTGGGCTGGAATGATGCTCGCCACCAGGGCGCACACGGCCAACGCCAGCATCGAGCCCGTCAGCACCAGCGGGTCCCATCCCTTCACCTGATACAACTGCGCGGTGATTAACCGCGAGCAGCCGATCGCTATCGGGATCCCGATCAGCAGCCCAATCACCACCTGCACGAACGCGCCGCGCAACACCAGCCGGGTGACATTCATGCGGTCCGCCCCCAGCGCCATGCGCACGCCGATCTCACTAGTCCGCCGCTCCACGCTGTAGGCGGTCACGCCATAGATGCCGACCGCAGCCAGAATCAGCGCCAGGATCCCGAACAGCCCGGTCATATTCGCCACCGCGCGCTGCTGATCGAACTCGGCGTCCACCTGCTCCTGCATGGGCATAATGTCCAGCAGCGTGAAGTTGGGATCGACATCGCTCAGTATCTGGCGCACCTGCGGCTCCAGCCCCTCGATGGGAGCGCGCACCTGCAAAATTGCGCCTTCGATGAAGTGCGTGCTGTCCTCCACCATCTGCATCAGTGGCCGGTCATAGGTGACGCGCTGCGCCAGTGGCACAAAAAACATCGGCCTGGGCGCTTCCGTATTGGCCGCGTCGTTGTACTTGGCGTTGCGCACGATGCCGACAATCTTGTACGTGCTGCTGTACTTCGGCAGGTCGAGCCCGAACTCCGTGCCGATCGGGTCTTCGCCCGGCTTGTAGAAGCGCTTCACGAACGTCTCATCCACTACGGCGACCTTCTCCGTCGCATTCGTATCCTGCTCGGTGATGCTGCGCCCGCGCACCATCTGCTGCCCCAGCGCTTCCAGGTAGCCCGGCGTCACGTGGTCCCAGGATGACCCGGCGTGCTCCGTCATGCTGGGCATGCCGTGCCCCTGGCGGATGACGATCTCGCCCCAGTTATCCTGCAGCGGCGTGTACAGCGCCAGCGCGGCGCGCTCCACTCCCGGGATATGTGCCAGCCGGTCCTGCAGCTCGCGATACATGGCGTCGAGCTTCGGCTGCGAGTACGACGAATACGGCGCCGTGAGCGCGATGCTGACCCGGTTTTCGGTTTCGTAGCCGAAGTCCTGATGCTGCAGATTGGCGAGGCTGCGGGTCAGCAGGCCGGCGCCCGCAATCAGCACCACCGAGATCGTCGCCTGCACAATCACCAGCACTTTTTGCGAAAACGACGAGCTGTCGCGCGTGCTGCGGTTGACGCCGCGCAGCGCCTCGGCGGGATCGGCATGCGAGGTCAGCCACGCCGGAGCGGTGCCGAAGATGGCGCCCGTGACCAGCGACAGCGCGAAGGCAAATCCCAACACTGGCAACGACGGCGTAGCATCGATGGGAACAAAATGCGCGCCGTGAAACGCCAGCGCCACGATGAATTTCACGCCCGCATACGCGACCGCCAAACCGGCGATTCCGCCGAAGACCGAAAGCACCAGGCTCTCCGTCAGGCATTGCCGGATGAGCCGCGCGCGCGAAGCGCCCAACGCCAGCCGCACCGAGGTCTGCGCGCGGCGCGCCGCACTGCGTGCCAGCAGAAGGTTGGCGATGTTGGCGCAGGCGATCAGCAGCACCAGCGCGCAGACCGTAATCAATATCCGTAAGCTGGCTCCGTAATTCTCTCTCATGACTCCGACGCCGGTGCCTGCCGGTATCACATGGATGACCTGTTTGGGCAGGACAGCTTTCAGCCCCGACATCCACTCCGCCGGGATGCCACTGTCATTCACCAGCCACAAACGCAGCTCATCGGTGAGGCGCGCGGGCAACGCATTCGGTGACGCACCCGGGCGCAGTCGTCCGATCACGCGCAACCACGCCGGAAATCCATGCAGCAGCGATTCCTTGCCGCGAATCAGCGGCTCCTGATTGAGCGGTATCCAGATATCGGGAGGATCGCTGCGCAGCGTTTCGCCGAAGAACCCCGGAGGCGCGATACCGACGATCGTGAACGGGTGACCGTCGATGACGAAAGACGAGCCTACGATTCGCGGATCGGAGCCGTACTGCTGCTGCCAGGCGCGATAGCTGAGCATGGCCGCCGGCGGCGACGAAGGCTGGTCGTCGGAGGGAACAATCGGCCGTCCGATAAAAGCGCCGACGCCCAGCGTAGAGAAGTAATTGCCGCTGATGTACTCGCCGCGCAGCGACTTCGCCTCGCGGTCAGTGTCGCTGCGGCGTACGCCGTGCTCCCACACGCCGGCCTGAAACGCCGCCAGTTCGGCAAACTCCGGCGTGGACTGCTGCATGCGCTGGTAGAAGCTGTAGGTGAACATCCCCCAATTGTCCTGGGGACTGCCTTCCACGCAGCAATCCGGCCCATCGCCAATGCGATAGAGCGTTGCCGGATCGACCACCGGCAGCGACTTGAGCATGACGGTGTGAATCAGCGAAAAGATGGCGGTCGTGGCGCCGATGCCCAGCGCCAGCGTCAGCATGGCCGTCAGGGTGAACACGGGCGACTGCCGCATCTGGCGCAGCGCGTAGGCGATGTCCTGCCGCAGGGTCTGCATACCGAACTCCTGGCGGCATGTACGACAAGCAGGTGCGCGATGTTCCCGGGAACAATCGAGAGGCGGAGCGGCTGGGTAATCGTATGCCGATAAACTGCCCGAACTCGTGAAGCAAGCGCGAATCGGAAGATTGTCATCACGACGATGCCTTAAGGCCGAGGAGGGGTCTGCTTCTGGGCTGCAGGGGCATGCCAATTCGAATACAACAGCAGATCCCTCGTCGGGCTGAAGCCCTCCTCGTGATGACAACCTTCCCGTTTGCGTCGGCGTAGGATTACAACCAAGACGATGCGAATCGCGTTGCAACCTTTGCCCGTGGCTTCCGTATAAGCTGTTACGTAACTTCACCCAAGGTGAAGGGTTCTAGTCCCCAGGTGTGCTGATGCGACTGCGCCAAATTCTCGCCGTTCCCCTCATTATCGTTGCCGCACTCCCGTTGATCGCTCAGCAAAGTGTCGTGACCAAACCGGCGCCGCCTGCGGATCCGGTCGCAAAGGAGACGCTGTCGGAGGCGCAAATCCAACAACTCATCCGGGTCTGCGCCAACAATGATCTGGAGAACGACAAGAGGCAACGCGACTACACCTACATCGAGCGCGAAGAAGACCGCAGCATCGGCGGCAAGGGCGAAGTGAAGTCCAACGAATCGAAGACCTACGACGTCATGGAGATTTACGGCGAGCCGGTGCGGAAATTGATCGCCAAGAATGACAAGCCGCTTTCGGCCAAAGACGCGCAGAAGGAAGATGAAAAGATCCAGAAGCTGATCGACACGCGCAAGAACGAATCGGACTCCGACCGCGAGAAGCGGCTGAAGAAAGAAGAGAAAGACAGGCAGGAAGAGCTGGCGTTTGTGCGTGAGGTTGCCGACGCCTACAACTTCAAGTTCGTCGGCATCGAGAAACTGAACGGTCGCGACAACTACGTCATCGACGGCGATCCCAAGCCGGGATACCAGCCCAAAGGTAAAGACGCGAAGGTCCTCACCAAGACTCGCTTCCGCGTCTGGATCGACAAGCAAGACAGCCAGGTGGCGAAGCTGGACGCCGAGTTCATCGACACCTTTTCGATCGGACTATTCCTCGCCCGGCTGCACAAAGGCTCGCATTTCGTCATCGAAGACACTCGCGTGAACAACGAGGTCTGGCTGCAACGGCACATCGCGGTGAAGCTCGATGCCCGGGTCGCATTGCTGAAGAACTTCAACTATGAGGTGGACATCAGCGACCGCGACTACGAGAAATTTCGCACCGATACGAAGATCGTTCCCATCGGCAACCTGCAGGCCAGCCAGTAGGCCACGCACCCTACAGCTCAGCCACAAATTCAACTTTATGACATGTCTGGTAGAATATGTCTGAAAGCGAGAATTTGCCATGGAGCACGAAGTCCGACTGCGTGTGAACGAGAACGGCCGAATTGTCATACCGGCGGCCTTTCGCAAAGCTCTGGGTATAGAGATAGGCGATGAACTCGTTCTACGGTTACAGGACAATGAGTTGAGCATCACCACCCAGCAGCACCGGATCCAGCGCGCGCAGCAGCGTGCGCGGAAGTATCTGAAACCGGGTACGTCGCTGGTGGACGAACTGCTCGCCGAGCGCCGCAAGGCCGCTCGCCATGAGTGACATTGTCCTGGATGCCTCGGCCATCCTTGCCATCATCAATGCCGAGCCGGGATCGGAAAAATTAACCCCCGAATTGCTGCGCGATGCGGTTTGTAGCACCGTAAACCTCGCCGAGGTGCAGGCCAAATTAGTCACCCGAGGATGGCCGGCCGAGGAGGCTTGGGCCGACGCGATGAGTCCAATCCGCAAGGCCGTTCCGTTCGACGCTGATCAAGCCAAGCTTGCGGGCAGCATGGTGACCGTCACGCGCCCACTCGGGCTCTCCCTG
>Ga0335073_10015273_pt1 | contig 10739 bp, 3 predicted proteins | sample Lox_Sample_22_FD_207093 | JGI IMG/M metagenome (GOLD analysis project Ga0335073, IMG submission 207093) | Soil microbial communities from Loxahatchee National Wildlife Refuge, Florida, United States - Lox_Sample_2.2 | ecosystem: Environmental > Terrestrial > Soil > Wetlands | place: USA: Florida...
AAAAGCAATCGCGACGCCATTGGGGCGGTCATCACTATCGAAACTGCCAAAGCCGCGCTTACAGAGGCCGATCAAACGAATCGCTCCTCGCAGATGACAGCCGCAGAGCGGCGCAAGAATGTAGCCCAGGGCGCAAGCCCTGGGGCAAACGTCGGAGATGCCGAAGCCCCGGAGGGGCGAAAGAAAGATAGCGCGAACAGCATGACAGCGTGGTCCGGGCGCCAGACCCGATCTCTTCAGGCCGGCTCCGGCTTCATCTCCCAGCACAGTAAGGACGTCTTCTTCGGCCTCGGCACAACCAAGGGTCCAATCACCGCCACCATCCACTGGCCCAGCGGCCTCGTGCAGGAATTCCGCGATCTCCCCTTCAACCATCGCATCTGGATCGACGAAGGCTCCGCCGCGCCGGCAAAACTCGAGCCCTTCGGCCCAACCCCAAAAGAAGGATGGTTCGATTCATCAATTCTTCCAAATGCTTCGCGCGATTTTTTACTTTCTACGTCGGGATCTATACCGCGCTTCGAAACCTGGCTGCTCGCGCCCGTCGCCGCCCCCGACTTCTCTCTCCGCCCAATCTCTCTGACCTCCTCGTCCTCCCTGGTTAAACTCTCCGCCTTTCGCGGCAAGCCCGTCCTCCTCCACTTTGCCTCCAGCACCGACGACCTCAGCAAACAAGACTGGTTCACCTTCAACCAGCACTCCGCAGACTGGTCGGCAAAAGGCCTGCAACTCATCTCAATTGACTTCGCCGACGCAGAAAGCCGAGGCGCATCGAACCCAGTCCACTACCCGTTCCCTGTCCTCCACGGCACCGATGATGTCGCCGCTATCTATGACATCCTTTTCCGCTATCTCTTCGATCGCCATCGCGACATCGATCTGCCCACTTCCTTCCTCGTCAATCCCGAAGGAGAAATCGTCAAGGTCTATCAGGGCACGGTCGATCCCGCTCACCTCGACCACGACTTCGGCAACATCCCCCGCACCGCCGCCGACCGCCTCGCCCGCGCGCTTCCCTACCCCGGCGTCGCCGAGATCACCGAGTTCAGCCGCAACTATCTCTCCTTCGGCTCTGTCTATTTCCAGCGCGGATATCTCGACCAGGCTCTCGCCGCCTTTCAAATCGCATCGCGCGACGACCCCGAAAGCGCCGAAGCTGTGTATGGAATGGGCAGCATCTACCTTGAGCAGAAGAAAAATCATCAGGCGCAGGACTACTTCGAGCGCGCCCTCAAACTTCAGGCCAGCTATCCTGACACACTAGCCAACTCCTGGAACAACCTCGGCCTCATCGCCGCCCGCGAAGGCGCGTTTCCCGAGGCGATTGCCGATTTCCTTCAGGCGCTCCGCCTCAGTCCCGACCACCTGATCGCCATGAATAATCTCGGTGGCGCATATCGTCAAAGCAGAAGTTGGGACGACGCCCAGGCGATCTACGAACGTGCGCTCGCGCTTAAGCCAACCGATGCCGACGCGAACTACGGCCTGGGCATGGTCTACGCGCAAAAGGGCGACACAACGAGAACGGAAGAGTATTTGAAGCGTGCACTAACTCTGAAGCCGGCCTACCCCGAAGCGCTCAACAATCTCGGCATCCTTTATTTGCGCACCCAGCGCCGCGACGAAGCCGTCGCCACTTTTCAGGAGTCGATCCGCGTCGCGCCCGATTTCGATCAGGCCTACATCAACCTCGCGCGTGTCCACGCCATCGAAGGCAATTCCGACGCAGCCCGCGCTGTCCTGCAGGAGTTACTCAAACGCCACCCCGACAACCCCACCGCCCGCGACTTACTCTCTCAGCTCAGCAAATGAGGTCCGCCAACGGCTACCGACCAGCGACAAACGACGTTAGGGTCTCGGCGTCTCCGCTCTCAATAACTCCACAAACTCCTTGTAAAATTTCTCGGTGTTCAAATCCACCTGTATCTCCACCGGCCTCACCTCGCGCTTCGGCTTATCCACATCGGTCCAGGTCAGCGTGTCGCCATACTCGGCCCCGTGATCGATATTCACATCCATATATCTCGTCTCACTTTTCGTAATCACGCTTGGATCCAACCATGCCACCGACGCTAACTCATCCCACAGGTAGTTATAATTCCCTCGCAGCCGCGCATAAGTCCCAATGTATTTCGCCACCGGCGTCGTTCCCGTCTTGATCTGGTCGATCAGTTCTTGCGACATGCGTGTCTTCACCGAAATATCCACTGGCGTGCATACAATCTTCCTCCATGGCGCCAGGAGCACAATGTGCGCTGCCTCCGGATCGAACCAGACATTGAATTCCCGCCGCGGAGTGTCCGTGAATTCCGGGTTATCGGTCTGGGGACTCAAACTCGCTCCCATAAACACCAACTCCTTCGCCAGGCTGGCAAACTCGGGATCGATCGTCTGCGCCAGCGCCAGATTCGTGAATGGCCCACCCTCATAGATCGTAACCTCATGCGGATACTTATGCACCATGCGAATCAGAAAATGTGCCGCATCCTCATCCGCCGGCTTCGTCGTCGGCATCCCCTCCGGCATCTTCGGCAGCTCGCGCGCCGGGTGGTAGTACTTTGGCGTCCACGCCCCTAGCCATGCAAACGTCCCATACGACTCTTCGTCGTGTTCCGTCTGTTCTTTCGTTCGCATCAGCGGATTCTCCGCCCCCGCCACCACGGGAATGTCCGTCCGCCCGATCAACTCCAGCGTCCGCAGCGTGTGAGCCACTTCTTCTGTCAGCCACGCATCTCCTGTCACCACCGTGATTCCCAGCACCTCGGTCTGCGGGGACTGAATCAGCAACAGAATCGCCTGTTGATCCGTGCCGGCCGGTCCGGCTGCATCCTGGTCGATGATCACTTTTCGCTTGCCTTCCTCAGCTGCCACAAAACTTGCCAGCAAGAACATTAGTACGGTCACAACCATCGTCGTACGAGCCCGCATCCAATTCCGCCTTTTCTCCAACACAGTCTCCTTGTGCATGAATTTTCTGTAGAGACGCGGCCTGCCGCGTCTCCTGCGTATAGAACCTGATTCCCTCACTTCATTCCGACGACAATATCCTAAACCTCTCGGCGCCTTGCGCCTCGCATGCACCCCAATTTGCGGAGCACGATTTGCGCGAATAGAATTACCAGCATCGTCTCCAATCGGCTTCACTTGTTGATGCAATCATCCAGGAGTTCTTGATTTGATCCCCAGCCCATTGCGAAAAGCCGGCGTGCGCGCCGCATTCGGCGCTATCTCGCTCGCCCTCGCCTTTGCGCAAGCCCCCGCCGCCAAGCCCGCTCGCGCCGCCACTCTCCACGGCCACGTTTCCGATGCCGCCGGCTCTCCTGCTATCGACGTCTTCGTCTTCCTCGAACGTGCCACCGAAAATCCCGGAGTCAACGGCGCCCTGACCCATGGCGTCGAAACTCAAAAAGTCCACACCAGCGGCAAGGGAAATTTCAACTTCCCCAGCCTCGGTGAGGGCGCTTACACCATCTATGCCCAAACCGTCAGTGGCGCCCGCTCACCACGCACGCATCTCACGTTGAAAGCCCGCGAAAACAAAACCGTCGATCTCGCCTTCCGGCCCTCCTCGGCAGCGGAATCACAACCCGCCTCCTCGACTGCAGCGAGTGGCTCCTCCACGCAGCAAGCTCCCGATTTCTACGACCAGCCCCAATTCACCGTTGCCGGTGTCACTGAGGCCAGCAACTCCGGCGGACACGGCATCGAAAACATCAAGCGCGCCAGCGAAGCTCTCGTCAAAGCCACCGGCTCGCTAAGCAAAGACTCCCCTGACAAATTGCCTGATCAAACAACACCCCCCGCGGCCGAAACCAAATCTGGCGCTGTCACCAACGAAGCTCTCGAATCGCAGCGCGCCACTCTCCGCGCTCGCATTACCGCCGACGAAAAAGCGAGCAGTGATGCCGAGCAGAATCTGTCCGGCTCTCCGCCCAACTCCCAACCGCCCGACTCACGCCAGTCCAGCGCCAAGAAGTCCCCTCCTCCGCTGACCAACCTCGCGCAGGCCGACCTCCACCACCAACTTGCTCAACTCGATGAAACCCTCGGCGATCCGCTAGAGGCCGTCAACGAATATCAGCGCGCCGAAGAACTCGCTCCGTCCGAGCCTCACTGCTTTGACTGGGCAACCGAGTTACTCACCCATCGTGCCCTTGAGCCAGCCACCGAAATCTTCGAGCAGGGCCATCGCCACTATCCGCAGTCCGTCCGCATGCTGCTCGGCCTCGGAGCCGCGTGGTACGCCCGCGGCGACGACGACCAGGCTGCCCAGTATTTCCGCGATGCCTCCGATCTCGCGCCCGCCGACCCCACTCCTTACATGTTTCTCGGCCGCATGGAGACCGCCGAAACCATGCCCTCGGAAGAGACCGTCAATTATTTCGCCCGCTTTGCCCGCCTTGCTCCCAACAACCCCTGGGCCAACTACTATTACGCCGTCGGCCTCTGGCGCCGCGCCCTCTCTGAAGGTCCGGTCGACGACCCAACCTTCACGCAGATCGAAGCTTTGCTCCAGCGCGCCATCCAGTTCGAGTCAAACTTCGCCGCCGCTCATCTGCAACTCGGTACCCTCTATGGCGCGCACGAGGATTACCCCAAGGCGATCGCCGAATTCCAGAAAGCCATCGCCACCGATCCCAATCTCGAAGAGGCACACTATCGCCTCGCCCTCGCCTACCGCCGCACCGGCAACAGTTCCGGAGCCGAAAAAGAGATGCAGATTCACGACCAGCTCCAGGCCAAAGCCAAAGAAGACGCCGAGCGCCGCCGCAAATCCATTCAGCAGTTTGTGATTTCGCTGCAAGATTGACACCTGGAGACGCGTGCCCGCTCGTCTCATGCCGATTTCAGACTAGTAATGACGCCGCTTTTCTAAGATTTCAGGCTACCGGAAACACGGCTCGCTGCTTCTCTCGTTCCGTCATCCGGAAAAAGTATCCCGTGTCATCCTCTGCGGAGCAAGACGATCCGCGAAGCGGATGGCCTTGCGCAGTCGAAGGACCCCGTGTCCAGAGAATCTCCTCCGACTCAGCAAGGAGTTCTCTCAACCGGCGATCTCTGTCGAATGGGTACTAGCCACTAGCTACTAGTTACTGAGTACTGGGTACTGAGCCTCCATCCACCACGCACCGGAACCCAATCGTCCCCGCCCGGTCATGCCCCGGAGACATCAATAGATATTTCTCATGTTCATCCAGCCGGTAAGTCTGCGGAAAATACCAGATCGATCCCAGCGGCTGATAAGCCGCTCCCCCGCGAACAATCGCCGCTCGCGTGTGCGCATCGCGATACTCATCCGTCCACTGCGAAACATTGCCCATCAGGTCGAGAATTCCAAACGGACTTGCTCCCCCCGGAAAGTCGCCCACACCCGCCAAAGGCCGCATCGCCGGCCCCGAATCCACCGGCGGCAGCGCCTGCGAATTCCATCTGTTCCCCCACGGATATACTCGTCCATCCCCGCCCTGCGCCGCATATTGCCACTCCCATTCATGTGGAAGCCGCTTCCCCGCCCACGCCGCATACGCGCGCGCATCCTCAATCGATACCCACGTTACCGGCTTATTCTCCCATCCCGCGGGAAACGTTCCATTCTGCCAGTCGCGTAGGAAGTTATGCCCGTCTTTCGGATGATAGTGCGTTGTATCCACAAACTTCTTGAATTCCGAGTTAGTAACTGGCGTGCGATCGATATAGAAGCTGCGGACACTGACTGTGTGGTCATGATATCGCCGCGGCACATCCTCCCATGGGTACTGCACATCTACTCCCGGATCGTTTCCACCCTCGATCTCAATGCCACTTACACGAAAATGAAACTCACTCCCCGGAATACGTACCATTCCCGCAGGAGCTACAGCCGCCAACTTAGTCGGGGCAGTCTCCACCATGGTTTGAGCTTCCGGCTTCCATTCTCGGGAGTAACTGGCCAAAGAGCGCTTCGAGCGCTCCGCCATATAACTTATTAACTCCTGGAGCTGCGAAGAAGTTTCATCCGTTGCCAAGATGGCGCCATAGCCGAGACCTTCGAGATCGATCTTAATCTCTGCAAGCTTGCCGTCCATCTCCGGTTTCAATTCCGTTCCATGCCACAAATCGTAAAAGCGCATCCCGGGCCCGTTCTTCGCAACGATTTGCGTTCCGCGAACATCGTATTCATTGCGATTTACCAGAGTCCACAAGGTGCCGTGCGGCGACGGAAACTTGCTCGCGAATACTCCTGCCTGCGTCACCGCCGCATGCGGCTCCCACTCCGGACTCACCAGATACTCTGCCATCGCCCGCTCGATCCGCGTCGTGCGCAGAATAACCTCCGCGTCATGCGGAGTATTCCCGTACCAGAATCCCCACAGATTTTCCAGCGACGCATATCCTTCCCCATTGAAGAACGCATGCTGCAAGCTGTCTGTCTTGTCGCGGGTAAACCGATCCGTCACATTCACCGTGTGCCGCGTCTCCATCCATTTATCCTTATTCACCATCGGAACAAACGGATACGGCGTCCCCTCCCAGATCACCCAGTCGTTCCAGCTCAGGTTCGTCCACGCCAACGAGTTATCGCGTGGCTGAAATTGCGGTTCGAGCGCCAGCGGATGTCCCACCGCATCCGACTCCCGCCGGAACTGCGCCGGCACGCTCTCCAGCGTGTCGAAATTCAGTCCATCCGCGCCGATCTCCTTCATCAACTGCGACACCGTCTGCGCCGGCGATGCCCCATCCTTTTCCGGCCGCGTTCCCGTGTCCCACGCCAGAATCGGAAAAAACACCTTCACTCCGTGCCGATGAAATTGCTCCACCATCGCCCGCACGCCCGCCACCCCTCCCGGCAAGTCGCGCAGCATGTCAAACTGATTCCGGTCGTCTACTCCCAGATTCGGATACACGTGCCAGATCAGCACCGCATCGATCGACCCCATGCGTGCTTCCGTTTCCGACAAAAATTTATCGACCGTGTACTCACCCTTTTCCGGATCGTACAGGCTTCGATCCCAAATCAGCAGTTGCACCTGCGAGAAGATGCGTTGCGTCCACGCCAGGTCCGCGCGCTCATACTGCGCCGGATCATACCTCAGCAAGACACGCCGATTGTCCCGCCACGCCTTCAATCCCTCGAGCCAGGCAGGCTGCTCGGCCGCTGACGGCGGCCCGGGAAAGAACACCTCGTTCGGAGGCGGCAAGGCAGTCAGGTTCATCACTCCCGTGTGCGAGACCAGATCGTGTCGCGGCTTCCACTCGTCGGCAAGCGTTGGGCGACCGAACAGGAGAAAGAGGGTGAGGGCCAAGAGAGAGGTTTTTGACGTTAGTGAAGCGGAGGAACAGATTCGTAACTTTTTGAATTCGGTTCGAAGGTTCATCGTTCGCAGAAGGGACCCGAACCAGAGTAGAACCGGGAGGCAGCAGATGTCTATCATTCGAGCCGCTTTTTAGTTAACCAGAAAAATAACACATATACCCCCCTCCCCCCCTCCCCAAATTCGCGTAAAGCCTTTGGAAGCAATTACTTAAATGCAAAGGCTTCCAATATAAGGAGTTAGCCATGAAGATCCTGGAATTTTGGGGAAATTCATGGCTACTTCGAAGGCGCATCGGAGCGCGAAATTCGATAATTTAAGGCGAATTATCTCGAGGGAACTTAGTTTATCAAAGAGTTAACGCGCTCCGGGTCAGAAACACCCGCGCTCTGGAGCGAACGCGCGATTGATGCGCGGTCGAGCGTACATATTGTCGCGTGGAATGTGGCTGAACGTCTGTGAAGGAGGTCACCGGAGATTTGTGAGATTTCTTCACTTTTCAACGCTGAGAGGCCGAGGCATCCTAAAGGGAATAAGGATCCTTCGACTGCGTCGCTGTTCGCTGGCGCGAACCACGACTCCGCTCAGGACGACATCTTGCCAACAGGATGACATCTTGCAAGGTGCTGGACCTTCTAAGAAGGTGTGGGGCCTTCCTGAAAATAATAGGACGGGCCGAAGCCCGTCCCATGTTCATTTGCGAGTTGCGCTTAACCGCCGCTAGAAATCCAGGCGAAGAGCAAACTGGATCACACGCGGGTTGTTCACCGTTTCGTTGACCACGCCGAATGTCGACGGGCTATTGATGTCCTGCATGAACACGCCATTGCCTGTCAAACCGAATTGCGCGTGGTTGAACAGGTTGAAGAACTCCGACCGGAATTGCAGATTGAATTGCTCCGTGAGCCGGAAGTTCTTGAAGAGTGAAAAATCAGTATTCACAAAGCGTGGACCTGACACCGGCGCACGGGATGCGTCCCCAAGCGCTCCAGGAGCCGCGGGGGAAAAACAGCTCGTGTTAAACCACTCCGCTTTGGTGGGGTGGCTCAGGTGAGGATCGCAGGTCTCGTTGGGACGGTTCAAGGGGCTCCCGTTCCATTCAAAATTGACCTCAGATTGATTGTTGCTGTCGACCACAAACAGCGGGAATCCTGAGAGCGCCCTTTCAATCACGTTGACTTGCCAGCCACCAAAAGCCCCGTTCTCCACGCCATTCCAGTCAGCTCCCCATTTCTTGCCTCTACCAAAGGGGAGTTCATAGAGAACACTTGCCGAAAACTGATCGTTCACATTGAGTTGCGAAAGCCCCCAATCCGCCCGCTGCGTGTTTGGTAGCGGCCAGTACTGCGCGCCCGGCGTCGTTCCGTCGCCGTCGTCCATGCCGGAGTCGAAGGTTCGCGACCAGGTATAGCTGAGCAGCGCATACAACCCGTGCCGCACGCTCTTCGTCTCCGCCTTGATTTGCAGCGAGTCGTAACGGGCGCGCGCCCCATCGGTGATGTTGGAGATGTTGATAAACTGATTTCCCTGATATGGAGCGTTAAACCACTGTCCTCCGGGGCCGCAACCGAGGGTGTAACCGGGAATAACATCGGCCGGTTCCGGACTGCCGGCACACGCATATGGCGCATTCACGTTCATGTTCAATCCATAGAACAGAATGTGCGTGCTCCTCGTGCCCGCGTACCCAGCCGTCAGAACCACGTTCCCCGGAATCTGCCGCTCAATGTTCAGGTTGAACTGCTGCACCATCCCTTGCTTGAAATTGGAGTTTTGTGACAGTGAGGTTCCGGTGAAAGTATCGGGATTCGGCGGCGCAAGGAACGGCTGAAGATTGGGTTGTGTGAAGCCATACTTGAGTCCGCAATTGAGGGCTGCGGCGCCCGCCGCGAAATTGCCGAACGGACAGGGTCCGCCCGGGAAGCCGAAACCGAACTGATCGCCTTCGGCGTAGTAGGGCGGATTCTGCCAAAGTCCCTGCGCTCCCTGGCTCCAACCTGAGTCGTGGTAGATGGAGTATCCGGCACGGACTACAGTGTTCTGCAGGCCAAATGGCTTCCACGCCAAACCGATGCGTGGTTCAACCGCGGTCTTGTCAAAGTTGACACCGACATTGCTACCCGTTCGCACGCAGTTGGTGCAGCCATTGAATGGCACATTGCCAGCGATAAAGTATTGCTGCGTCGGCCAAATAAAATTGGCCTGCTTGTTCAACGCTTCCGTAATCGGAGTCACCAGCGCCCACGCGACTCCCAGATTTAGCGTCAGGTTGTTGGTCACGCGCCAGTCATCCTGCACAAACGGACGAAACATCTTCCAGCGCCGCCCGGTCATGGCTCCCTCGAACGTCTGGTCGTGAATGGCGCCAAAAGGCTGCCCAACCAGCAGATCCGCAGCATTATCGCCGGTCGCCGCGCCATCGAATAGGAAATATCCGTCCTGGAACCCATTGGTCATCACGTTCATCTGGTTCAAACGAATACCGATTCCGGCGCGAATATCGTGGTTCCCACGAATCATGTCGAATGTATCGCTGAAGGTGTAAACGTTCGTTCCGCCGGTAAACGGCGCGAAACCGCGGTCGCCCAGCGACCAATATGTACTCAGCTGCGTCGAACTCAAGCCGCAACTCAGGCAAGCCCTCGTGTACTGCGTCAATCCCGGAGGTGCGCTCGGGCACTTGCTATTGAGGTCGGCCCCAACAATGCCGAGCGTGTCGGCCATACAAAGCGATCCGCCGAACTCGCCAAAGGAAGTGATGTAATCGAAAATCCGGTTAAAGCCGAAGTAAGCCTGGTTGATGTTTCTTGAGTTGACGACGTGCGTTTCTGAAATGACCACGTTGCGCGCGTGATTGGCGATCAGCTGATTGCTGCCAAATGGATTCTGTTCCGCCCACGTCGGCGAGCCGCCTGGCACATAGGAATTGGCCTGGTCGTAGCTGAATCGCGCAAATGCGGAATCCTTGCTGGAAAAATTGTGATCCAGCCGGATGGTCGCATTGCCCTCATTCAGTCGCCGAACCGGAACGTTGGAATAATTTGTTCCTGTGATCGGATCGTACGTATCGCCTCCGACCGGATAAAGATTGATCATCGCGAGGCCGATGGGATCGGCCAACCCGTAGCCTGTCGGGCCGCCCGTTATCGGAATGAGATTACAGGGCGTACCTACAACTTGACTTCCGTCGGGGTTGACCGCCGTCGGAGGTCCCCCAGCCCCAGTGCAATAAAACGGCGCTCCGGAATAGGGGTTGGTTAACTGTCCCGCAAATGGATCGCCCGTGAAATCTGCGTACGGCAAGATCGTCCCTGTCGGACTTATGCCTTTTTCTGCTTGCGTTGGCACCGTCCCAATAAACGGTATCCCGTGCCGCTGCCGCTTCGCCTCATAGTTCACGAAGAAGAACGTTTTGTCTTTCTGAATCGGACCGCCCAGCGATCCGCC
>Ga0335073_10015274_pt1 | contig 10739 bp, 9 predicted proteins | sample Lox_Sample_22_FD_207093 | JGI IMG/M metagenome (GOLD analysis project Ga0335073, IMG submission 207093) | Soil microbial communities from Loxahatchee National Wildlife Refuge, Florida, United States - Lox_Sample_2.2 | ecosystem: Environmental > Terrestrial > Soil > Wetlands | place: USA: Florida...
CGCCACCGGCCGGCCGATCGCTTCCGGATATTCCGCCGCCTCGTCGATGTTCATAATCGGCAGGCCCACCTCGATGATGCCGTAGCCCTGCGAGACAGGAACTTTGTATCGCGCGTGAAAATCCCGCGCTGATTGCGGATTCAATCTGCTGGAAACGGACATCACGTGTTGCAGCGACGGCGGCAGGGCGCGCCCGGGCGGGGCGCTGTTCAAAAGCCGGATGTGCATCGGCGTCACGTAGAGGAAGGTCGCGCGATATTGCGCCGCCGAATCCAGAATGCTTTCAGCAAGGTAATCGCCGCTTACCAGAACCGTCGCGCCGGCTTCAAGGTAAAGAATAATTGAGACGTAAAAATGATAGGCCATCGGCAGGACCCATAGAATGGTGTCGTCTTGCTTCAATTGCAGGCCGGAATTGGCCGCCGCAGTGCGTTCCAGCACGTCCCGATGTGTCAGCACGACGCCTTTGGCCTCGCCCGTCGTGCCTGAAGTGAATCGAACGAATGCCGCATCGGAAATTTGCGGCGCGAGCGGGACCTGGGAATTCTCCAGCCGGGTAAAGCGCAAGCCGTTGCCGCCGGGATTATCGAGGGTGATAGTCTTGCCAGATTGGGCCGGTCCGCTGCCGTCATCGAGAATTACGCACAATGGCGCTTTGGCCAGCATATCGGACAATTCATCGGGTTTCATCTGATGATGAATGGGCATGACCACCGCGCCGCATCCCAAGGCTGCCAGCCCGCCGATGACGAAAGCCCGTCCGTTGCGCGCGCGAATCCCCACGCCTTGCCCGGCCGCGACGCCCAGACGATCAAGCTGCACGCGCAACGCCTCAACCTCGCGCCAAAGCGTCCGGTAATCCATTGCCCCGGCGGTATCGATGATGGCGACGCGGGCGGCGAATTGCTGCGCCGATCTGGCAAGCGTGTCAAAAACGTTCATGGTTCATGAAATCTGCTGATTTAGTTTGAATTAAGTTTTTCCGTCATGCAACTGGTTCTGTGCGCCGAATTTCCAAATGAGAAAAGCAGGAAAGCCAGGAACTAAAGTCGTTTCGTCGCAGAAATTGCGTGCTGTCGGGCGCTGATTTTGACCGCGAAAACCGCAAAAAAAGGTGAATTTTTCCCGAAGGTCAGGTCTAGGTCACGGCTCTGTTGAAACATTCTTGCAAGGCCATGGGTTGGAACGTATTCTGCTCAAACACAGGGCGGTCGGTGACGACCGAGTTTCCAAATTCAATTATCTCTATGAAATTCATTTGTTCCTTGTTCTTTGCGCTAACGCTGCTGATTCCATCTGCGATTGGCGCTCAGAATCAGGCCCAACCCGTGACCGTCACCGTGGCGGGAAATGGCGCCGGGCCGAATCTGAATCCGTATTTTTTAGGATTGAGCTACGAATCGTCCATGCTATTGCCCAAAAACGATAAATACTATTTTGATACGGATGATCGCGCATTGATTAATACATTCCGAACTCTCGGCATCAGGAACCTGCGCGTTGGCGCCAATGCCGTGGACGATCCGCGCGTCCCGGTTCCGGGGGTGAGGGAGATCGACGTCCTTTTCGATTTTGCCCGGGCCACCGGGGTCAAAGTCATTTATTCGTTTCGCCTGAAAAATGGCGAGCCTGCTGTCTCGGCGCGTCTGGCCAACTACATTGCGGCTCATGATGCGGATGTTCTCGATTCTTTCTCCATCGGAAATGAGCCCTCATTTTATCTGAAGACGTTTCCGGAGTTTTATGCCCAATGGAAACCACACTACGATGCCATTCTCCAGGCGGTTCCGAATGCGATGTTTGACGGCCCGAGCGTGGCTGACTCGCGTGATTATGCCCTGGACTTTGCCAGTGCATTTTTTCCTGGTGGCCATGTGGCGATAGTAAGCGATCACTATTATTTTCTGGGCTCTGGCCGGGCCGGAGAAACGGACCCGGCCGCCACACGGGCGCGCTTCCTCGAAGACAGTCTCCACGACAGATATGCGAGGGACTATGCAAGAGTGGGCGCCGTGCTGGCCGCGCACGGGATTCCGTATCGGATTGACGAAATGAACAGTTGCTACAACGGCGGGGCCAGGGACGCGAGTGATACGTATGCATCCACGTTATGGGCGCTCGATTGCGCGCACTGGTGGGTGGCGCATCATATCGCTGGCATAAATTTTCACACGGGCGAAGCGGTGGGCCGCGACGGCGGCTTTGGAGCGGCGAACTATGCCGCCTTCGTGCACCAGCCCGATGGCAATGGATTTATTATGCGACCTCAGGCCTATGCCCTCTTGGCTTTTACCCAGGCCGCGCGCGGGCGTCCGCTCGACGTAAACCGTCAAACGGCGCCGGACTTCAATTTTGACGCCTACGCGTACCGGGATGGCGATGGCTCTTACTATGTGACCTTGATTAACAAGAGCTTTGGGGACCACGCGAAAACCGCGGATGTTTCCATTCAATGGTCGTCGGGCGGCGGGCGCGGAAAGTGGCAGCGCATGGATTTAGTCCAAAAGGATTCGGATACAGCCGCCAAAAGCGGCGTTATGCTGGGCGGCGCCGAGATTGATTCCCAGGGACTCTGGCAGGGTAAGTGGAAAAAGGTCAAACACGCGACCTCCGCTGGCGACGTTACCGTCCAGGTGGCGGCGGCCTCGGGGGCGATCTTGCATTTCACACCGGCGAAGTGATGAGGGCCGAAAATTTTTAACCGCAAAAGAACACAGCAGACGCAAAGGCTGTCTCGGTCAATTTGTATTCTGAGCTGAAACCTGGCTCTTCGCGTACTCCATCAGCTCCGCAGAGTTTCTAAACAGCTTATAATTGACTGGAATCTCGAAGAGCGATGGGTTGGGGCTTTGTACCACCACGTTCTGAAAATTGAATTTCATAAGGCCCCGGCCTGTATCCAAATCCATTTTGATAGGAAATCCTTGCAAATCAGTGGCATTCCACATCAGGCCCTGTTCGGGTGGACTGTTGGGCTCAACGTCGGTTACCTTATTCCTGATGCAGGGATGTCCGTCGACGAACTCCCGTCCCAACGGCGTTTTTTGAAATTGGACGGACTTGCTGCTGGCGTCGAATTCGGCTAGAGCCGATGCAGGGATAGGAAATTGAAGGTACGCCTGGAGGTCTGGATAAATCATGTACACGTTTTGTTCATCTGTCTTGACGAGGAAGACCGTTTTGTCGGTGTGCATCTGTTTGGCCATGGCCTTTACCTCCGGCGGCATTGGCCAAAATTTGGAAGCATCAACTTCCCAACGAAAAGCGTTCGTTGTTGCCGCCACGTCCATTGGCAATTCCATCCGGATTGTCCCGGACGGGTCGCACATATCCAGGTTGCCTGTCGCCGAAAATTCAGGCGTGTTGGGGTTCATTTTGGCAAAGAAAGACTGAAGCCATGGCGCCTTGGAAGCCATCGAAGTGAACTGCGCCATTGCCGTAAAGTTTAAACCGCTAAAAAACATTAAACAGCAGGCAACGCGAAGGGCAGGGATGAGTTTCAGCTTCATGAGCGTTTCGGATATGATTTAGGTGTTCCTTTAACCAAACGCAAGAAAAAAATCTGTGACGCAGAGTTTCTATCCGCAGATTACGCCGATTTTCGCAGATTAATCTGCGTCAACCTGCGAAATCTGCGGACCAGACCGGGCTTTAGGCCAAATCACCCGGCCAAAGCGGCGAGTTTGGCGCATAACAGTGCCTGGGAACAAAGACCATCGCGGACGAATTGGGCATCCCGCTGCCCGCAGAGCCCGCGCTGTCCAGTTGTTACAGTTATTGATCGCCGAATAACGGCCACGCGCCATGAAAAAACTTTCTTCGGGATAGGCCGACGGCAACGGAATCGGCCGGCCCGATGGATCCAGAGAGTATGTGTTCTGAACGTAAACGCACAGCCGGGCAAAGCCGTGGCTGGAAAGCTGCACCGCAATGACTCCCTTGGCCGTGCCCGCGTATTCATTCGTGATGGAGCCGCTGAAAGCGTGGATGAGCAGGACGCTTCCCTTCGAGTAGAACATCGCACGCAACGCGATGCCGCAGGTCAATGGATAGCGATAGCCCTGGCTGTCGCCCCAGCCCACCTCGAGATATTCCGCATTCTGAAACTGCTGATGCTGAGGCCAGAGTCCGGTGGGAATGTCAGCCGTTCGAATGATGACGCCCGTGTGCAGGCCGCGGCGGAGAACATAGATTGTCCGTGGGCTTTCACCCGAATGGACGGGGAACAGTCCGCGTACCGGACTGGCACATCCAGTGGCCATGACCAGGCATGCCAGAATCAAGGCCATGCGCAATGCGGGCAGACTCCTCATCCAGTTAATGATTAAATCCAATTCACTCTGGCAATTCGCCTATGCGTTTGGGCTTGCTCCTCCTGCGCGCAACCAGCCATTTTAAAATAGGATAAAAAAAACGCGCCTGGCGGCTCGTTTTGCCCAAATCTGCCAACGCTTCGAGACCGCGGTTCTGAATCTCGTCATTGGTCCAATAGCTTTCCGGTAGACTCAATTGCCATTCGGCGATTTCCAAACTGCGCCCAGGTTCGGGCAATCGCTTGGCGAAGGCGATCTGCGATTCAGTGCAGATGCGTTCAATTCTTGAGCGCGCTTCTTCGGTGTATTCCATTCCCAGGCGTTCCAGATGCGCATGTGTCGCTTCGTGGACGATGCTTGCGGCAATCTCCGTGGGCGAAATATCGGCCCGGAAAAGGTATTCTTTGTCCAGAACACACATTCGAAGCCCACCGATCCATTGAGCGGCGGCGGGCTCGGCCGAAAAAACCAGGATTTTTTTTACATCGTCTTTAATTTGTTGATACCGTCGCGGATCAAAGGTGGAAATTAGGTTAAGTGCCTGGTCGATCTTGGAAAAAGCCACGGCGCTTTCAGTCTTACCAGGGTAAAACATTCTGATTTCGAAATCGCCTCGCGCGTGTTTTCTAGAAAGAAAAAACGTGAGCCGCATTGGTAAATTAGTCATATGGCTGTCCGGTTATGACGCGTAAAACTGGCTGATGGCAATTTAATTGGGATGAATCAGGAAGCAAGCTGGTCCCGTGTGTTGGACCGATTTCTATGGACAGTCACGGAAAGGCTGTTATGGTGAATAAGCGGATTTAAAAGCCCGATACCGGGCCGTGTTGGATTGATTTTGTATTGTGCAAACGCAAATGAAAATTGCCAATGCCAATTCCGGCGTGCATTTATCGATGGGGTTGCACCCGGACGGAGACGACGCGCATAAAGTTGGTTTTGAGCATCGACGGCATGCCGCAACTAAAAGGGCCCATGGCCATCAATTTCAGGTCATTCGCGCGAGCGATTTTGTCTGCTTTGACGCTGAGAAGCACCTCGATTTTGACGAGAGCAAAAGAGTGCTTCAGGAACTGGCGATGGCCTGCCGAAAGCGCGGATTAGACCGTGCCATGGTGGATTTACGCGATTTACCCGTGCCGGCGAAACCAAGATTTACCTGGGCTCAACTGGCTGAGATGGCCGGCGCATTTCGCGCCGCCGGTTTCACAGGCCGTCAACGCCTGGCCGTTCTTCACAGCCACGACACTCATGGGACCATTCGTGATTTCGTGACCATCAGCCGGATGCGAGGATTGCAAGTCGAGGCATTCAATGCATTTGACAACGCGATCCATTGGCTGGGGAAGAACGCGGAACATCCTGCGGAACACAAGCACGGAACCGAAGTGCCAATCGTTCGGAAGGCGCTGAGCGCAAAAGCAAAAGCGAAAGCGGCAAAGACGACGACAAATCAAAAACGAGCGCGACCGGGGCGTTGGCATGTGGCCCGGAAAAGTAAAATTCGCTCGCACGGAGGACGCGCGGTCAGGCCGGCCCGAAAGTCGAAGAGGGGCAAATGAGGAAAGCAGGAAGGGGAATTAATTTGCCGGCGAAATCAATCCGCCCGTTTTAGGTTTTTTTCTGTTTGCCTACCTCCTTATTGTGGATTTCGCGCTCAGTTTTGCGCGAGATGGCCAAATAAAAAGCAGAGTCCTAACACCTCATCAAAAGTCGCGCCCGCATCAGGATTGCCGCGAGATTCGTCTAATTCGCGGCCGAGCATAACCTTTTCATCCGCCGTCGGCCCTCCGTTAAGCAAATCGCGCTCTTCCATTTCGCAGAGGTGGTCGAAAATCTCCCGCCGGTCGGCTGGGGCAAGCCTGGGCAATTCTGCGAGAATTTCCATCTTACTCGTGGCTATAATCTAAGTTGGATTTAGAAGGCTGGCAAGGTTTCAAAGGTCAGAAGCCCGCCGCCTTAGACTCGGCGGCAGGCCTCGTTTCCTGCGCTAAAGATTTTCGGACCGTCGCGATTGCTTCGTCTATGGATTTGCCTGCCACCTGAAAGGCGGCGGCTGTTCCTGCTGCCCAGCCGGTGGCCAGGGCAGTGCCGATGACGCGGGCGGAGGTCATGGCACCGGTTTCGGCGGAGAGACAGCGGCCAGCGACAAAGACATTATCCACTTCCACGGCGCGCAGGCAGTCCAGCGGAATATCGTAGTAATCGCCTTCGGCGAAATAGGTCATTTCCGGGCGCGGACTGCGAGTCCATCGTTCCATTGGCCAGGAACCACGAGCGATTCCCAGGGGGGATTTCTTCGCTTCCAGGACGTCTTTATCCGTGAGTCGGGCACGGCCCAGGATCCGGCGGCCGGAGCGGACCCCCAGTTGTGGCGCTACGGAATGCAGCCGGGCGTTGCGGCAACTCGGAACATTTTCGGAAAGAAATCGTCGAAGCGGTTCCAGCGCGGCACGCGCTTCGCGTTCCCAATCAGTGACTTGCCGCCAAAGCGAACAGCCGGGCTCTGCCGGAAACAAACTCAGCTTGAAAGCCATTCGGCCATCGGCGGATCCGCCGGGGACAAGGGATAGCCGTTCGCAAATTGCCGGCAAAATTCCAGATTCGACAGCCCGGCGCAATTCGCGTCGGACTTCGAGCAAACCCCGTCCGGCCAGCGTGGGGTCAACATTTTCCAGGACAAATACGAGCGCCGGGGCCTGGTCAGTTGCGCCGTCCTCGGAATTTGCGCCGGCAAGCACCGCGACGGTGGCTTCGCCGGTGCAATCTACAACGGCTGCCGGAGAAATCGTCAACGGCTCATTCCACGCCAACGCTCGGACTGTTTCGAGCCGCCGATTTTGCGCCGAGGCAGACGCGTCGGCGACAGTGGCATGCAGAATGACAGTGACATTTTTGGATTCGCTTACTATGGCGCCGGCTATCCGGGCGAAATCGGGTGGGTGATAAGGCAATACCCACAGGCCGGTATCGGCGCGCAGAGGTTTGGCGCCGGAACTCGTTTGGAGGCGAGACGCGAATTCCCGGACAAACCCGCCGCTCACGGGCATGGCTTGCGAACCGGCTGCGTCGCGCAAATAAAGGCCACAGATGGTGCCGACCCATGCGGCGGACGCGAGGCCGCCCAGAAAACCGTAACGTTCCAGTAGAATTGTCCGAGCGCCGGTACGCCCGGCGGCGCTGGCAGCGGCGATGCCCGCAGCGCCGCCGCCGATGACAAGCACATCACAGGAAAGAGCAGAATTCACAATTTGCTTTCCGTGAAACGTTGAAACATCGAACATCGAACGCCCAACATCGAAAGGATGGTCCGCGGCAATTTTTTCGGTGTCCGATGTTGGAAGTTCGATGTTCGATGTTTTCTGCCAGGTTCATGGTCCCATTGCATCCTTAGAGAGGGCTTTCAAGCAGGATGTGTCGCAGGTCGCGCTCAATGCCATCGGCTTCGGTTATGCTGATGCAATCGTCCACGCAGGACAACATAATGGAAAGCCGGTTTGCAAATTGCAAAAACAGCGTCGTTACGCCGGGAGAACTCCAGCAGGGAATGAGATGCGTCACATCCAAAATTTGGCCGCCACAGAATTCCGTCATGCCCGGACACGCTTCGCCGGAATCCGAAAAACTGAGCGACGCGATTTTTCCACGCGTGGGTTTGCCGAGATGTTTGACGTAATAACCCGGTGGAATCACCTTGAACATGTTTAGCGCCGCCATGCAGGCCTCGGGAAATTTATCCCGAATCTGGACGGTCATTTGTCTGCCCAATTCAGCGACGATGTCGCGAACTTTTTCGGTCTGTTGTGCCTCGATGCGGTAAAAGAGAATGGAAAGATGATTCGAAAAAATCGGGCCTTTGGCGCCATGCCGGCGGGTATCGTGCGGGACAGGGATTAGATATGCGCCGCCGGCTGCCTTGCGCTGGAGCGCGACGTTGTGCAGGGCCTGAATTGAAGCGGCCAGATAAAAATGGCTGCGCCGGAAACCCGGCGCGATTTTCGCTGTGCGCTCGGCGATTTGCGCCGTTTCAGCTTCGGTAAAATGGATGCGGCGACGGTGATTGTTGCACGCATTGGAGCGCGGGCCGGATGGGGCAGGGCAGAAGAGCGGGTCTTTGCCCGATTCACCCAGCCATTTCATTGAAGTATGGGCGAAGTTTGCGTTGGACCACCATTTGGACATCGGCAAACCTTTTAACTGCTTTGGACTGATGAAATCTTTCAGCGATCCCGAACCGTTTGAATCACCGTTGGAATTCACATGGTGCAGGATGAAGTCGATGCCCCCGGCGTCCAGATGAGTGTGGTTCCAGGAAAAAAACAGGTGGCTCGTGCCATCGGCATGGCGCACGACGTCGAAGGCAACGCCGGGGTCGTGTGCCGCATGCAATGAGCGTTCTGTCACCACCGCTGGCGGCGTCCAACCGTTTGGCATGGGAGCGGCCTTATCGTCGTGCTCAAAGAAAATGGGACCCGGGGCGGTCAATCGCCAGGACGGCGGCAGCAGGGGCAGGGACCGCACGAGGCGCGCTCGCGCCAGCCAGTTCATCAGAGGCGATTCATTGAGCCGGCGGCGGAGCCGTTCGACATCGAAGCCGCCGCCCAGGTGCATGACCGCGCAGCAGACATTTCCCTGCATCCCGGAGCGGCGCATCCACAGGTCCTGGGCGTACATGAAGTAATCGCCGGGAGCCAGGCAAATCCTGTCAGGAAGTTCGCTCATAGGCGATGCGCCTGCTAGGAGGGCGCATGGCCGTTGCGGGCCAGTTCGGCAATGCAGGCGGCCAGAGTGGACATGGAAGTCAGGTTGGCGCCGGTCAGATGAGAATCGGGCACGCGCACGCCGATGTCGCGTTCGCAAAACAAGAGAAGTTCGACCAGGGCGAATGAGTCAATACCGGCTTGGGACAAAGGACTGTTTTCGTCGAATTCCTGTCCTTCCGCTACGAAATTGGTCCGCGCGAAGTCACAAAGTTTAGCAGCTATCTTCTTGGAATCAGTTTCCGGAGTCATCGTAATCCAGTTGTCTTACGAGTATGACTTGGAAATGCTCGCCTTCAAGTGAAAAAATGCTTGAAAACACGTTGATTTATCAAAAGGTTGAACCGTTGAAACGTCGAAACAATGCCCAAAACGGCCGGATTAATGAGAGTTTAACAACAGCCGTTCGCGGAAAGGATCGACGGCTTAACCTTCTGTTAAGGTTCCATATGCGAGAGTTTTGCAGGCTAAAATGAACGTTCTCAGAATGCTAACGGAAACAGTGGCGGTTTTATTGATTTTATTTGCAGTCAATGCCGGCGCCGCAATTCTCGACGTTCAAATCACGCCCAAAGTTTCCGGCGAGGACCTCCAGCCCGCCTCGTTCCGCTATCGGACTTCCGCCGGCGAATCCTTTTCCATTACGCGTGTCAGTTACCTTTTGAGCGATTTCGAATTGCAGCGCGACGACGGCTCGTGGCTCGAATGTTCCAACTCTGTCGCCTGGCTCGACTATGGCCAAAGCCGCGATTCCATCCGGTTGGCGAATATTCCGCCCGGCGATTTTCGTAGCATCCGTTTTCTACTGGGGTTGAATCCAAACCTGAACCACGCGAACATTGCCCAATTTCCTGCTGGCCATCCGCTCAACCCTGACGTAAACGGACTCTATTGGGGCTGGCAGGGCGGCTACATTTTTCTGGCTCTGGAAGGCCTTTGGCGCAACGCGAGCGGTGAATTGGACGGTTGGGCCTACCATTTGGCGCGCGACACCAACGCCGTCCGCGTCACACTCGCCGCGCCAATGGAAATGACAAACGAAACCAAACTTGAGCTCAGTTTCGACCTGGCGACCGTACTGAACGCGCCGCGCCCCCTTTCATTCCTGGCGGACGGTTCCTCAACGCATTCGCGCGATGGCGACCCAATTGCCGCCGCTCTGGTTCAAAATCTTCCCGGCGCCTTCAATGTTCGCCGCGTCACTCAATTGAGCGAAACGCAAATTGCCGTCGAACATCCCAAACCCCTCTATTTGCCGAAAAAATTTACGCCGTACCATTTCACAATGAGCGCCACGTTTCCCATTCCGGATCTGCCGCGCGACAATCCGTTGACAGTCGAGCGCGTGGAACTGGGAAAGAAGCTGTTTTTCGACAAACGGATTGCCATCAATAATCGGCAATCCTGCGCGGATTGCCATTCACCCGACAAAGCGTTTACCGATGGCCGCCGGCTCGCGCGCGGCGCGGAAGGGGATTTGGGGCCGCGCAACACGATGTCGCTGGTCAATCTTGCGTGGAAGCGCGAATTTTTCTGGGACGGGCGCGCAGATAGCATTCGCGAGCAGGTCCTGCAGCCGATTCAAAATCCGGTTGAGATGAATCAATCGCTAACAAACCTTGTCGTCAAGCTGGCCCGTACGGACAACTATCCGGCGCTATTCGCT
>Ga0335073_10015275_pt1 | contig 10738 bp, 11 predicted proteins | sample Lox_Sample_22_FD_207093 | JGI IMG/M metagenome (GOLD analysis project Ga0335073, IMG submission 207093) | Soil microbial communities from Loxahatchee National Wildlife Refuge, Florida, United States - Lox_Sample_2.2 | ecosystem: Environmental > Terrestrial > Soil > Wetlands | place: USA...
ACTGCTGCGAGGGAATGTTTGGCGGTGGCTGGCGTTGTTTCTTCCGCTGGCGGCCGGAATGTTCTGGGCGCAGCGGGCGCTGTTTCCCGGGACGGTGCACCTGGAGCTGCCGGGACGGGCGCCGCAGAATCCCTGGCTGCAGGCCTTTGCGTGGGTCCGCGAGAACACGCCGACCGATGCGTACTTTGCGCTCGATCCGTATTACATGCAGCTGCCCGGCGAGGACTATCACAGCTTCCGCGCCCTGGCTGAGCGCAGCGAACTGGCCGACGCCGTCAAGGACGCGGCGGTAGCGACGCAGGTTCCCGATCTTGCGCCTGTGTGGCTTGCGCAGACGCAGGCGGCAGCGGGCTGGGAGCATTTCCAGAAGCCCGACTTTCTGCGGCTGCAGCGAGAGTTCGGGGTGAACTGGATTGTCGTGCGCAGCCCGGGTGTGCCAGGACTCGCGTGCCCGTACAGCAACGAGAAGGTCGCGGTGTGCCGGTTGTGATTGGGGACAGCTAGAGAATCTTCTTGCCGAAAGCCGACGAGATGAGCTCGACCGCAAGATCAGCGGTGCGATTGTGTTCGTCGATGACGGGATTGACTTCGACGACTTCGAGGGAGAGCATGCGTCCGTGGTCGGCGATGATCTCCATGGCAAGGTGGGCTTCGCGGTAGGTGGCGCCCCCGCGGACGGGCGTTCCGACGCCGGGCGCATCTTCAGGGTCGATCCAGTCCATGTCGAGTGAGACGTGATAACCGGCGGTGCCGCGGCCGGCGGCGCGCAGGGCTTCTTCCATCACGGCGCGCATGCCCCGCTCATCGATATCGCGCATGGTGTAGACCTCGGTCACGCCGGCGCGATGGATATTCTGCTTCTCGGTGGCATCGATGTCCCGAACCCCGACGAGAACGATGTTTTCGGGGCGGACTTTGGGGGTGAACCCCATGATGCCCGCCAGCGGCCCGGGCTCGAGTCCGGCGAGCGCCGCCAGGGGCATACCGTGAACGTTGCCGCTGGGTGAGCTTTCCGGGGTGTTCATGTCAGCGTGTGCGTCAATCCACAGCAGGCCGATGTTCTGATTCTGGCGGCGGTAGAACTCGGAGACGCCGGAGACACTGCCGGCGGCCACAGAATGGTCGCCGCCGAGGATGACCGGGGTCATGCCTTCCGTAAGGGCTTTGAGCACCATGTCGGCGACGCGGGTGCATGTCTCGGTGATTTCCTTTAGATAATGCGCGCTCTGATTGCCGGAGCGCTTCGTCTCGGCGATTGCAACGCTGACGTTGCCACCATCGCGCACCTCATGGCCCAGGGATTCGAGCCGGGCTTCGAGGCCGGCGACACGGACGGCGGACGGGCCCATGTCCACGCCCCGGCGAGAGGCGCCAAGATCGAGGGGCACGCCGATGACTTTGATCCTGCGCGGGGGCAGGGACTGCACCCCTCCGTAAAGGGGCGGCCCGGACGGAGTCGGGAGCGATGCGGGAGGTTTGCTGGGTTCAGGCATAGATGCTACGGATAGATGCGGTTCAGCGTCCGGGCGAAGGGGATCGTCTCGCGAACGTGATCGAGGCCGCAGATCCATGCGACCGCGCGTTCGATGCCCATCCCAAATCCCGAGTGCGGAACCGAACCATACCGACGCAGATCGAGATACCACTGGAAAGCATCGATTGGCAACTGATGGTCCTCGATCCGCTTCTTCAGCAGATCGTACGAGGCGATGCGCTGCGACCCGCCGATGACTTCGCCGTAGCCTTCGGGCGCGAGCACATCGACGCACAGGGCGTACTTCGGGTCCTGGGGATCGGGCTCCATGTAAAAGGCCTTCACCCCGGCAGGATAGCGGTGAACCATAACGGGCCGGTCAAACTGCGAAGAGATGTATGTCTCGTCGGGTGAGCCGAAGTCATTGCCGTACTCGAAAGGCTGCTCGACGAGTCCTTTCCTATGGGCTTCATTGAGCATCGCAGCGGCTTCATCGTAGCGCAGGCGCGGGAACGGCGGCTTGATCGCCTCGAGCTTTGCGATGTCGCGACTGATGGTTTTGAGCTCCGCGGCGCGGCGGGTGAGGACGCGATCGACGATGAAGCTGATGAAGTTCTCCGCCAGGCCCATCAGGTCGTCGAGATTGGCAAAGGCCCATTCCGGCTCGACCATCCAGAACTCAGTGAGGTGACGGCGGGTTTTGGACTTTTCGGCGCGGAAGGTGGGACCGAAGGAGTAGACCTTGCCAAGCGCGAGCGCGGTGCTCTCGATATAGAGTTGCCCGCTCTGGGTGAGGTAGGCCTCGTCGCCGAAGTATTCGACAGGAAAGAGCGTGCTGGTTCCTTCACAGGCGGCGGGGGTGAGGATGGGCGGATCGGTCAGGATGAAGCCGTTGTCGTCGAGGAAGTCACGTGCGGCTTTGATGATCTCAGCGCGGATGCGAAGGATGGCGGCCTGGCGCGGAGTGCGGACCCAAAGGTGCCGGTGCTCCATCAGGAAGTCGGTGCCGTGCTCCTTGAGGGAGATGGGATAGGGGTCGTCTTCCGGCACGCGCTGAAGGACGTGGACGCTTTCGACGTCTAACTCGTAGCCGCCAGGCGCACGTTTATCGGCGCGGACTTTGCCGGTGACAATGACGGAGGATTCCTGCGTGAGGCCTTTGACGGTCTCGAAAACTTCAGGGGGCACAGCCGCTTTGGGGACGATGCCCTGAATGGTGCCAGTGCCGTCGCGGAAGATGGGGAAGAGCAGCTTTCCGCTTTCGCGCAGGTTGTAGAGCCAGGCGTGCAGGGTGACGGTTTGGCCGTCGTGCTCGCCGATGCGAGCGATGGTGGAAAGGGACGCTTCTGTAACCGATGCTGCTTCCGACTGTGTGTCCGCCATATGCTGAGCCTTCCGAACTCCTGCTGGGTTCTACTTATTCTGCGCGGCGTCGAATCTGTCGAAGGCGCGCTTCGCCTTTTCCGCCACGGATTCAAGAGTCTCGCCGAGCTGGTAGTGGATCTCGAGCACACCGGCAGGAGTTTGCGGCGCGGTCCTCAGCTCAGCCAGAGTTGCATCCCAGTCGATGGTGCCGTCGCCGGGCCATAAGTGGGTATCGCGGTCGCCCTTGTTGTCGTGCAGGTGCGAGGAGCGGATATAGCTGCGCAGCTCGCCCAGGGCCGCACCCACGCCGTCGCCCAGGTGCGCGTGGCCTACGTCGAGACACACGCCGATGTCCTGAAGATGGCCGACGGTAAGAATCTCGACCAGATGCGCGGGGCGGGTGACCTCACCCTGAAGGTTCTCCACGAGAATTTTGACGCCGAGCGGATTGGCAAAGGCGCGCAGATGTTCGAGCGCGGTAAAGGAGTGCTCCAGCGCGCGCGGGCTCCAGGTGTCCTCGCGTTCGCCCAGATGGAGGATAAGAAAGCGGAAGGGGATCTGCTCGGCAACCTCGAGCGCGCGCTTGATCTCGTCCATCGCGTCGATGCGGCGGCTCTTTTCGGGGTGAATGACGTTGACGGCCGGTGCTCCGCCGCGGCCCATCTCCAGATCGGGGAACAGGGGCGCGTGCAGAGAGAAGGGCTCGACGGTATTCGAGCTGAACCACTCAGCCAGTTCGCGGACGTGAGGGCGGCTCGAATAGTCGAAATGCTGCCGCGCAGCGAACAACTCCACGCCCTGGGCGCCAGCGCGGGAGAAGACGTCGAGGATGCCGGGATGCAGGCGATGCTGGAGAAAGACGTGAGTCGAAATAGCTTTCAGCATGGATGAGGGATTCCCGCTTCTATCTTCTCATCCCGTGCGAGGCGGGCCGTCGAGGACGGCAGTCGCCCGCCCCCGACGATCGTTCCGGCCGTCGCGGAGCTACTCGGCTGCCGTTTCCTCGCCCTTCACCGTGACGGCGATGTGGGCGGTGACCTCGCGGTGCAGCTTCACGGGCACGTGAAACTCGCCGGTGGACTTGAGCGGCTCTTCCAGCTGGACCTTGCGGCGGTCGATGTTGAACCCCTGCGCGGCGAGCTCCTGGGCGATGTCGACAGAAGTGACCGAGCCAAAGAGGTGGTCGTTTTCGCCCACCCTGCGGGTGAAGGTAAGCGACACAGCGTTGAGCTGGGTGACCAGCTGCTCGGCTTCGGCTTTCTCCTTCGCGGAGCGCCGTACCGCGGCCGCCTTCATCTGCTCGATGACGGCCTTGTTGGCCGGCGTAGCTTCCATGGCGAGGTTTTTGGGCAGCAGAAAGTTGCGACCATAGCCGTCGGCGACCTTCACAACGTCGCCGCGGTGGCCGAGATTCGAGACATCTTCCCTGAGGATGACTTCCATTGCAATCTCCTGTGGCGGCCGTTCGAGGCCGCCAGCGATAAAACGGGCAGCGATGCTGCGGTCAGCTGAAATGGTCAGCGAGAGCCGCCCACGCGCTTAGAACCGGGCGGCGAAGGGCAGCAGGGCGATGTTGCGGGCCTGCTTGATGGCCTTCGTGAGCCGCCGCTGGTGGGTGGTGCAGACACCGGTAAGCCGCCGGGGCACGATCTTGCCGCGCTCGGCGACAAAGCCCTGGAGCAGACGCACATCGCGATACGAGATGGCGTCGATCTTCTCGGTGCAGAACTTGCAGACCTTCTTGCGGCGGAAAAACTTGCGTCCGCCCGGACCGCCGGGGCCACCGGGGCCGCGTCCGCCGGGACCTGAGGGACGGCCTGCAGGCGACTCGGAGCGTGGAGTTGAAGTTGTTGTTTCGTCAGCCATGTTGGTTCCTCCGGCCAGCCGCCGCGAAGGGCGCCGGCCCATTGGTCAAGAATTCGTTGCCGCCCGGCGCGTCAGGCGCTGGCGGGGGTTGCGGACTCCGGTGCCGCAGAAGCCGGCGCCGGGGCCGCGGGAGCCGCCGGTTCCGGCGCTTCCGCCGGAATGGCGCTCAGCTTTTTGCGCGAGGCGCGAATCGCCTTCACCTTGGCCAGGCGCTTCTCTTCCTCGTCCATGCGCACGGTGATGAACTTGATCACCGGCTCGGAGACGCGCAGACGGCGCTCCAGTTCGGCGATCAGCGAGCCATTGGCGTCGATGGTGAGCAGCACGTAGTTGCCCTCGCCGAACTTGCGTACCAGGTAAGCCAGCTTGCGGCGGCCCAGCTTCTCAGTGGAACGCAGAGTGCCGCCGCCATGGGTGACTGTCTGCTCGAGGCCGGTAATCAGCTTGTCCAGGTCTTCGTCAGCCACGTCCGGCCGAACGATAAACATCACTTCGTAGAAACGTTGCATCGGTGGTTTCTCTTTCCCTCCGGAACGGGCTTCGCAGCACCGGCCGGTCAATCAAAATTCGCTTCCGTCGTTCTCTTACAGCGCCGCGGGGCCATTCCCGGAATCTTCCCGGCGGTTGAATTCATTCATGGCGGCAGAAATGCCCTTCGCCACCACAGCTTCCACAGCACGCGCCACCCGGTCCAGAACCGGATCAATCGCCGCCAGATCTCGTTTGCTCATCGGCGTGAGCAGATAATCTCTGCCGCGCCGAAAAGCCTCTTCACGGGCGCCCGGCTCGGGTCCTACCCCGATCCGGATCCGCCACCACTCGTCCGTGCCCAGTGCGCCGGCAACGGAACGCGCGCCATTGTGGCCCGCCGGGCTGCCTCTCTCGCGCACTCGCAAACTGCCGAGAGGCAGGTCCAGCTCGTCGTACAACACCAGCAGGCTGGCAGCGGGGTTGATATCGAGTTCCTCCACCAGAGCCCCGACCGCCTTCCCACTCAAATTCATCCAGGTCTCCGGCCTGGCCAGGATCACTTCCCTGCCGCCGATCCGAACCTTCGCCGTGAGGGCGTGGCAGCGGCGATTCACCACTTCCGCACCAGACTCATCAGCGATGCGATCGATAGCCAGAAACCCGGCATTGTGCGGAGTGAACTGGTATTCGATGCCCGGATTGCCGAGCCCCACCACCAGGAACGCGCCGCCTTCCGCCGGCACTTACTTCTTGCCGCCTTTCTCCGCGGCCGGCGCGGCTGCCGCCGCACCCTCCGCTGTTTCCTGTTTGCCCTTCTTCACCACCTCCGGCTCGGCAGGAGCCGCGGCTGCCGCCGCCGCTTCGGCCTCCGGCGTTGGAGCCGCTTCTTCCTTCACGGCCGTGATATGCGCGACCGGCGTGTCTTCCGAGGTAAGAAAGCGCAGCTTTCCGGCATGGGGAAGATCGGAGACGCGCAGTACCATTCCGAAGACCAGGCTGGTGACGTCGAGCTGGATGTTGGCCGGAATATCGCCCGGCAGACACTCGATTTCAACCTCGCGCAGCGTCTGGTCGAGGATTCCGCCCTGCGTCTTCACGCCTTCGGCGGTACCCGTCAGCTGGATTGGGACTTCGACGCGGATCGGCTTGTCGAGCGCGATGCGCTTGAAGTCAATGTGGATGAGCTTGCCCTTGATCGGCTCGTACTGCCAGTCGACGATCATAACCTTGGCGGTCGATCCGGCAACATCGAGATCGAAGATGGAGTTGTGGCCGGTTTCCGAGTGAAGGATTTTCTGAATCTGCTTCGGGTCGACCTCGACGGCGACGGCCGGCTGGGCCGCCCCATAGACCACGGCGGGCACTTTGCCCTTCGCGCGCACGCGGCGGGCTGCATTCTTGTTGAACTTCCCCTCGCGGGGCACGGCGTTGACAGTTTCCTGAGTAATCATTGTCCTCTTCCTTCGGGCACAGAAAAAACAGCAAGCAGCGGGTAGCCTGTAGCGGATCGGGTCGCCTTCTGCTGTGTTCTCTGCTCCCTTCTGTACGGGCCGCCTCTGGTTCGGCCGCCCGCCATTTCTGGTTTTGCAACTTACCGACTAAAAGCCACGAGCTAATAGCTAAAAGCTGCGCTTCAGTTGAACAGCGTGCTGACGCTGGTCTCCATGTGAATGTTCAGGATCGCGGCGCCCAGCAGGCCCGCGACCGACAGCACTTTAATTTTTCCCGAGTTTGTCAGTTGCTGCGCCTCGGGGCGCAGAGGAATTGAATCTGTGACGATGACCTGCTCCAGCCGCGAGTTGGTGATGCGCTGGACCGCTTCGCCGGAGAGGACGGGGTGCGAGGCGGCCGCGTAGACACGCGATGCACCCTGTTCCAGCAACGCGTCCACCGTCTTCACCAGAGTGCCGGCCGTATCGATGATGTCGTCGACGATGAGGCAGGTCCGTCCGCGCACATCGCCGATGACGTGCATCACTTCGGTGACGTTAATGTCGGTGCGGCGCTTATCAACGATCGCCATGGGAACGCTCATCTTGGTGGCGAAATGGCGAGCCCGCTCCACGCCGCCGGCATCCGGCGAAACAACAGTGAGATCGGGGAGATTGAGACTGTTGAAATAGCTGATCATGACCGGACTGGCGAAGACATGGTCGACCGGGATGTTGAAGAATCCCTGAATCTGGGCGGCGTGCAGGTCCATGAACAGAGCGCGATGGGCGCCGGCCGTGGTCATCAGATCGGCCACCAGTTTTGAAGAGATGGCCACGCGGGGACGATCTTTGCGGTCCTGGCGCGCGTAGCCGTAATACGGCACGCAAACCGTGATGCGACCGGCGGAGGCGCGCTTCAAAGCGTCGACCATGATCAGCAACTCCACCAGGTGCTGATCGACCGGATAGCAGGTGGGCTGAACGACGAAGACATCGGCGCCGCGGACGTTTTCGAGAAGCTGAAAGTACACCTCGCCATCGGCGAAGCGCTGCATCCGCGTCTCGCCGACGCTGACGCCGATGTGCCTGCAGATGTCCTCTGCGAGTTCGCGATTGGCCGTGCCGGAAAAGATTTTGAACCGCCTGTCTTCATTCGATACGCGAGAACGCCGCGCCTGCGGCTTCGCCTTGTTTCCATCTGCCTGGGAAGCAGCCGTTGCCGGCGCGCCCCCCACCGTCTCAATGGTGTCCGTCTTCACAAGATCCTCCAGCTGGTTTGCATGGCATCCTGCTTTTCACTTGGCCCCAACTCCAACTCTGGCTGGGCGACCAGGATTCGAACCTGGACAAAGTGCTCCAAAGGCACTTGACCTACCATTAGTCGATCGCCCAAAACTCAAACTTCGTTGATCGATCCTGAACTGAGAATCCTGCGCCCTACTGCCTGAACATCATTCGCCAGTATTCGCCGCGCGGCAATGTGCGAGTCCGCAACGACCGAATACGAGCCTCGCTGAGCCTTCGCTCGGCAGAGTCTGCCGCGACGTCGGAGGCGTAAAGCCCGAAGAGGGCCGACCCCGAGCCAGACAGCGCCGCGTACAAGGCAGCTTCCTCAGGGTTGTCGGCTCCCGCAAGAATGCGCTTGATTGTTCCGAGAGAGGGATACTGCCGGAAGACGACCTCTTCGAAGTCGTTTTCAATCCCGGTTCGGACAAGCGCAAGAAGCGGATTTTGGTCCGACTTCCCAGCAAGGCCTTCGTGCCCGGAAAAAGCCTGCGCGAAGACACCGGAGGAGTGCGTGCCGTCCCCGGCGGATTGCGCCTCCGGAGGCCTCGGCGCAAGCGCCGAGGCGAGAGCTCGACTCAACGTTTCCAGTTTATCGGAGCCGGGAAGGGGGGTCAATGCTGAGTTGCCCGCCTGGACGGGGTCGGGGGAGGCATGGAGCGCGTCCCAGTCGCGGTAGGCCTGAGGGGTTGAGACGCCGATCCCGGGGAGGGCCAGAACGCACGCGGTCACAGGCAAATCGGTCAACGGGGAAACCTCTTCACCGCGGCCGACGCCGAGAACCGTTCCACCGATCAGGAACAGGGGCACATCCGAGCCGACTTCGGCGGCAATCCGCAGCTTGTCGCGATCGGGGAGGGGGGACACGCTGTGGCGGGCGAGTTCGCGCTCCAGTCCCAGAAGCGCAGCAACGGCATTCGCCGAGCCGGCACCGATCCCGCCCTGGACAGGGAGGCGTTTGTCGATGTGCACATGCACCGCGGCGGAGGTTCCCAGCGCGGGAAGGGATCGTTCGACCATCTTCCAGACAGTATTCGTCGGGCCGGTCGGGACGCCGTCGTGATTGCTGGTGATGTGGATGGAGGTCGTCGCGTCCGGTTGCGCCTCGACCGTCAGCAAGTCATGCGCAGCGAGCGTCTGGTAGCCCGTGGTCAGGGCGTGGAAGCCGTCCGGCCTGGGCGATCCAATCGCCAGTCCCAGGTTGATCTTGCAGAAGGAGCGGACGGTCGTGGGCATCGCTACAGGATATAGCGGGACAAATCCTGATTCTTCACGATGCTGGAGACCATCTGGCGAACGTATTCGGGGTCGATGACGACGACTTTTTCCGTGCCCCCGGCCGTTTCCCGTTCGATGACCGGCAAGGGCGCAGTCGTACCCTCGCCCACGGCAGCCAGCTCGACGACCGTTCCGCCTTCTTTGGCCTCGCCCTTTTGCGAGGCCCGCGTCAGGTCGGGGGCGAGGAAGCTGATTTCGTCCAGAACTTTCTCCATGATGGTGTGGAGACGGCGAGCGCCGATGTTCTCGGTCCCCTCATTCACCCGGAAGGCGAACTGCGCCATCTCCTCGATGGACTCGGGGGTGAACTCGAGCTTGAGACCTTCGGTTTCCAGGAGGGCGGTGTACTGCCGTACAAGGGATGACTTCGGCTCCGTCAGAATTCTGACGAAGTCTTCGACGGTCAGCGACTGCAGCTCGACCCGGATGGGGAAGCGGCCCTGGAGCTCAGGGATGAGGTCGCTCGGTTTCGACACGTGGAAGGCGCCCGCGGCAATGAAGAGGATGAAGTCGGTGCGGACCATGCCATAGCGTGTATTGACGGTGGTGCCTTCAACGATCGGCAGGATGTCCCGCTGCACGCCTTCGCGGGAGACGTCGGGACCGTGACCGCCCTCGCGGCCGGCAATCTTGTCAATCTCATCGAGAAAGACGATGCCGGAAGTCTCGACACGCTCCACGGCGAGTCGCGTGACCTGATCCATGTCGATCAGGCGGCTCTCTTCTTCCTGGACGAGGTATTCGAAGGCGTCGGCGACCTTCATCTTCCGCTTGCGGGTGCGCTGGCCGAAGATGTTGGGCAGCATGTCCTTGAGATTGACGTCCATCTCCTCGACGCCCTGATTGGAGATGATCTCGAAGGAGGGGGTGTTCCGCTCGCGCACGTCGATCTCGACCATCCGGTCGTCGAGTTTGCCTTCGCGGAACTGCTGGCGCAGCTTCTCCCGAGTGCGGTGATGAGAGTCGCCGCCGGGAGGCGGAAGGGTGATGGTATTGCCGTCGACCTGGGCGCCAAATCCCGGGCTATTGGGCGTGGCGGCGCCGGCGGCGGCCGGCTGCTGGGCGGGAGGGGGCAGAAGCACATCGAGCAGCCGTTCTTCGGCGTTCATCTCGGCGCGGTCTTCGACCTCCTCGAGCTTTTCCTCGCGCACCATGTCGATGGCGATTTCGACCAGGTCGCGCACGATGGAGTCGACGTCGCGTCCGACGTAGCCGACCTCGGTAAATTTGGAGGCTTCGATCTTGAGAAAAGGCGAGTTGGTCAGCTTTGCCAGCCGGCGCGCAATTTCGGTTTTCCCAACTCCGGTGGGGCCGATCATGATGATGTTCTTGGGCATGATTTCGTCGGCCAGCTCGGGGCTGAGCTTCTGCCGGCGCATGCGGTTGCGCAGCGCGACCGCGACGGCGCGCTTGGCGGCTTTCTGGCCCACGACATACTTGTCCAGCTCGGCGACGATTTCGCGCGGGGTGAGCTCTTCGAGGGAGAGTTCCTGATCTTCTGCGGTTCCGGGGAGATAAATGGCCATAATCCGCCTTTACGCGTGCAATTCTTCGATGGTGATCTTGT
>Ga0335073_10015276_pt1 | contig 10738 bp, 7 predicted proteins | sample Lox_Sample_22_FD_207093 | JGI IMG/M metagenome (GOLD analysis project Ga0335073, IMG submission 207093) | Soil microbial communities from Loxahatchee National Wildlife Refuge, Florida, United States - Lox_Sample_2.2 | ecosystem: Environmental > Terrestrial > Soil > Wetlands | place: USA: Florida...
CCGGGGCCTCGATGGTTGCCAACAGCAGGCTGCGTAAGACTAAGTAAGCCACCATGGCAGTGGCGTATCTTGGCCAGTAAAACATACCTACCAGCCCGGCCAGGAGATATAGCAGATTGAGCGCTCCGTAGGCGTAGGAAATTTCGGTCTCAGCGTGATGCAGGCGGTATTGCCACCAGCGTAGTTCGATGTTGAGCATTTCCACTCTTGGCCGAAGCCACATGTCCGCCAAGCGGAGGATGGGCAGAGTTACGTAGTAGCGGAATGGATCGGCGTGGATGCGCTGCGCGGCGAGGGCAGCAAAACCAGCATCGATCTTGGGTGTGAGCCGATCGCCACCGTTGTTGTATCGGGCAATCAGATCCAGGGTTTCGGATCCGTGATCATCGAGAGCCCTTGCGGGCAAGGCTTGGACGTCAATCTCGTCTCCAGGGACGTTCCAGTAGATTTCGTAGGTGGAGGCGAAGTCGGCGATCCAGGTTTTAGTCCAGCGCTGGAATCCGGCTGCGCTGGGCTCTCCGGGATCGGTGGCGGAGCGAGGAGCCAAGGGCTGAAACACGTGGAAAGTGCGCCAGTTGCGAAGGGTCCACACGACAAAGGGTAGGATCGAGATTAGCCCACAGGTCACCGCGGTACGAAGCGATCGCTGGAAACCAAGCGATTTGCGTCCATAGAGAATGAGAGCAGGAAAGAAGGCGACCGCCAACAGTGCGCCATCGGGACGCAAGAGCGCAGCGTAGCTCCAGGCAAGGGCGAGGGTGAGAATGGCGTTCCAGCGCGGGCTATCGAGCACCTCCGCGAAGGCGTAGAGACCGAGGGCGACGCAAAAGATGGAGGGCGTCTCGGTAAGAGGCATGGCCACGTAGTTTGCCGTGAACGGGCAAAGTGCCGCCAGCCAAAGCGCGGCCATCGCGGCCCAATGCCCGCAAAGTTTGCGGACGAATGCGGCAAGCAGTAGGCAGGTTCCCAGATCCATGAGCACTTGCAGGTAGAGGACCGCAGAATAGTTTTGCTGGCCGAAGATGGCAAAACACAGAGCGAGGAAGGCAGGGTATCCGGGCAAGCGGACCAGGGTAGGCGCGATGGTAACCGCACCTCCCGGTTGCGGTATCGAGCGGCCATAGATGCCGTGGTTCAGCCAATTGCGAGCGATGTCCGCGTAGAGAAGCGTGTCACCCTGGATCTGGGGAAAGGCGTGGACGAACCAAAAGCGGAGTGCAGTTCCTGCCGCCAGCGCGCTGAGGACGGTAAGACTCGTGTGGAGGCGGAAGGAGGGCATCCTCCGAAATCATATAAGCTTAGGGGTAGAATAAGGTTCTGGCAGCGGGCGGGAGTAGCTCAATGGTAGAGTAGCGGCTTCCCAAGCCGTTGGTTGCGGGTTCGATCCCCGTCTCCCGCTCCAGAGGACGATCAATTGCCACCCAATTAGCAGCTGCCAGTCACTTATGGACGAAGGGTTCGCGTCCCCGGCGGTGAATCGGCAAGGGTGTGCGCGCGCTCGAAGATCTGGAAAAACATTTTGCGAGTCAGTTTTCCGGTGTTGGTGTTTTGCAGCGAGGGATGGTAGCTGGAAATCAGGAAGCGTCCACCCGGAAGAGCGTATTCGGCCCCATGGGAGAACTTGAAGCGCGGCTTGCGCTCGGATTGGCGGGTACGCGTGAGATGTTCGAGGTAGCCGTCGAAGGCAATGCGCCCGAGACAAACGATGACGCGCAGATTAGGAAGCAGTGAAATCTCTTCGTCGAGATAAGGCGCACAGTTCTGCAACTCGGAATTTTTGGGCTTGTTGTCCGGCGGGGCGCAATGAACCACCATGCTAATCCAGCAGCCGTCCAGCCTGAGGCCATCATTGCGAGAAACAGAATTGGGCTGGGAAGCGAAGCCGGTGTCGTAGAGCACGGGATAGAGGAAGTCACCAGAACCATCGCCAGTGAATGGCCGTCCGGTGCGATTCGCACCGTGAGCACCCGGGGCCAAGCCAAGGATCAAAACCCGGGCGCTCTCATCGCCAAAGGATGGAACGGGTCTAGCCCAATAGACCCAATCGCGGTAGGCACGGCGCTTGCTGGTGGCGATGTCTTCGCAGTATTTCCGCAACCGCGAGCAGCGCTGACAGCGGATGAGGTTCTGGTTGAAAAGAGCCAGTGCTGTTGGGTCGGCCGGTACCGGTCCGGTATTGCCCGTAGGCGAAGCACCGGGACTCGCAGAAGGCGATCCAACGGAAGATGCGGGGTTCGCGCGGGGAAAGGAACTCATACCCGATTGTAAAGCGCATAAAAAGTCGGCGTAAGATGATTTTTGTTTTTTCACCGTCTCTTCGAGGGGTCTATGCGCAACACACGCAGATGGTTGTCCGGAATTCTCACCGCTTTGGCGTTGCTGACGTCAGGCTGCCAACAAAAGACAGCACCACCCGCCGAGCAGGCGCCACAACCAGCGGCACCCGCAGTCACGCAGATCGGTGGCGAGAATGTGGTGACGTTGACGCGGAGGGCCAGCGCTGGCGGCAGCAAGCCGGAATTTCTCACGGTAACCCTGTTTCCCGGCCGGGGGATGAACATGTTTCAGATCACAGCGGCGATCCCCGGCAAAGGGGAAATCCCGCTGATGCACTCGCCCTCCCTGGCCGAAGCGGCGAGCCGGCTAACCGGCACGGGGAGAGATGCGCTCGGCAACGCCTCCTTCAGCTTTGGGGGAGCGTTCCTGATTCCCTATCCCAACCGCATCATTGGCGAGCCGTCCGCTGACGGGAAGTCGGTTATCACCCAGTGGCGGGGCCACACCTTGACGCTGCCGGCGAACTTTCCCAGTAAGAATCCTGGAGGGCGCGTAGTTGCGATTCATGGCTTGATCACCATGGCCAAGGTGCAGGACCTGCAAACGCAGACCACTGCGGACGGCCAGACGGTGACGGGCGTCATCCACGCGGGCGATTTTGGCGGCCACTGGCTTTCCGACACCGACCTGAATCTGAGCATTGCGCTGAGCGGCGACGCGGTCGATGCGACCATTACGGCCAAGAATGTGGGTAAGGAGATCGAGCCCATGTCCATCGGCTGGCATCCCTATTTCGAAATTCCGAGCGGCCATCGCGCGCAGGCACGCGTACACGTTCCCGCCTCGATGATGGCTCCAGTGAACAATTACGGTGACGCATTCCCTACCGGCCAACTCAAGCCGGTCAAGGGAACGGAGTACGACTACAATGCGCCGGATGGTGTGGCTCTGGACGATCACTCGCTCGATGACAACTTCTCTCATCTGCAACGAACGAATGGCGCGGCCGAGGTGAAGCTGATAGATCCGGACTCGAACTATGGCCTGACAGTGGCGGCCCTTTCTCCAGAGATCAGGACGGTGCAGGTGTATTCGCCGAAGAACACCACTTTTGTTGCAATCGAACCGCAGTTCAACTACGTGGATCCGTTTGGTAAGGAATGGAAAGGGATGGATACCGGTATGGTGACACTCCGCCCTGGCCAGTCGGTGACGTGGCAGGTGAGGTTGGAGTTGTTTAAGCCATAAGGTTGGAGTGGATACCAAACCGAGCTCTCCCGCAGACTCTATCTCCCTCATCTCTATCCGTTGTCGACCTATTTAAGGCGATTTTCATTCCCACCGGGGCGTGGCACACGACAGTGCAGCGCGGGGGGGTTACCTAGGTAAGTGCGACTGCAACCAGCGTGGGACTCGACCATTTCTGAAGCGGCGCATAATTGGGCCATGCGCAAGGCTACGCGAGCCCGGTGCCAGTGTTGCGGGTATAAGACGCTGTCCATGCCCGAGGCGCAGGAGCTTTGCCAGGTCTGCTGGTGGCAGGATGACGGGCAGGACGATCACGACGCCGACGTGGTTCGCAGAACCGTCAACGGCAACTTAAGCCTGAGCGAAGGCCGGCGCAATTACAAACACTACCAGGCCGCCGATCCGCGGTTCGTCGCGCACGTGCGCACTCCGCGTCAGGAAGAACTCTAGCCAGGCTGCCGGCTATCTCTTGAGCAAGTGGGTCGCGCACGAGAAGTAACGTTCCGCGAATGCACAAGTCACGGTGACTTTCGTCTCGCTCGATGCTCCAGGGGCAATTTTCTGGAGCCTTCTTTGCTTCAAATCTGGTTCATCGGGACCACCGAAGGTAATAGGAAAAAGGTGTATCGTAGTTAACAGCGGCTTCGCATTCCTTGCGCTGCGGTTTGACCCTCCCGGGAAAGCCTCATACGATGAAAGCAGGCTGTTTATAGGCCCCTCCGCGCTTGCATCGTTTGCGTCATTGCAGCCACGCAGAGGGGGAGCGAATCTGGAAGGCATACGTTGAGTTCAACCGAAATGATGGAAACTACACCGCAATCTGGCGAAGCGGCCGCAGTCGCCGAAGAGCCTGCCGGACACGCGCATGAGGAGCATACTCATGGCGCGACACTGAATCCGGAGTGCACGCGCGAAGTCGAGATAGAAATTCCCGCAGACGAAGTCAGCCGTAATTTTCAGTCAGTCACCAAGCGATATCAGAAATTAGCGCGCATTCCCGGCTTCCGATCGGGCAAAGTTCCTGCGTCGTTGATCCGTGGCCGATTCGCGGATCAGATCCGCCAGGATGTAATGGAAGCGGTATTGCCGGGGCATTTCCGCAGCGCGATCGCGGAGCAGAAGCTGAAGCCTGTTTCCCAACCGCAGGTCACCGATATCACCCTGGAAGAAGGCAAACCCTTACGCTTCAAAGCTGCGTTTGAAGTCCTGCCGGATTTTTCCATCGATGGCTATCAGCAGATCAAGGTGGAGAAGCCGTCTACGGAATTGACCGAAGCGGAAGTCGATGCTGAGTTGGCACGGATCCGTGATTCGCGTTCCACAATGGAACCCGTGATAGAAGACAGGCCACTGGCCGATGGTGACTTTGCACAGATCAGTTTCACGGGCACGGTGCAGCCAGGGGAAGGCGAGGCTGCGGCAGAGGAACATCCGCCGATTACCGGCCAGGATGTCATGATTCAGGTCGGTGGACCGAACACGCTGGAAAGTTTCAATAGCGCTCTGCGTGGGGCCACGGTCGGACAACAGTTAAAGTTCGAAGTGAGCTATCCGGCGGATTTTGGTGAACGGCACCTGGCCGGCAAACATGTGGCTTACGACCTTGAGGTCAAGGGCATTAAGAAGAAAGTCGAGCCGGAACTGAACGATGAGTTTGCCAAGGAATTGGGGCCATACGAGAGCTTTGCTGACTTCAGGAAGCAGTTGCGTGAGCACCTGGCCCGCGATAAGCAGCAGCATGTGCAAAACGAGACAACTAACCGCCTACTGGATGAGTTGGTAAAGCGGTACGAGTTCCCAGTGCCTGAATCGCTTGTGCAGCAACAGATCGATGCCCGGCTGGATCGGGGTCTGCGCGCGCTCGCTTCGCAGGGTATGCGCACCCAGGACATGCGAAATCTCGATTTCGATCGCCTGCGCGCCGCCCAGCGGCCCTCTGCTACCTCGGAGGTAAAAGGGTGGATCCTGCTGGACCGCATTGCGGACGCGGAGAATGTCGAAATCGCAGAAGAAGATGTGGAAAAGGAGCTGCAAGCTATCGCTATGCAAATGCGGGAACCAGTGGAGACACTGCGCACGCGTTTGACTGAGGACGGTAGCCTCGCTAGAATCCGGGAACGCTTACGTAGGGAGAAGATGGGCGCGCTGCTGTACGAAAGGCTGGCGTCCTGAATCAGGAGTAATACAAGACCGGGGGCGAACGAAGCTCCGGGAGCAGACAGAAACAAGGGAGAGCATGGCACTTGTACCTATGGTGGTCGAGCAGACGAGTCGAGGCGAGCGCGCCTACGACATCTATTCCCGTCTGCTCCGCGACAATATTATTTTTCTGGGGACGCCGATCGACGATCAGATCGCGAACCTGGTGATCGCGCAAATGTTGTTTCTCTCCGGCGAAGATCCGGAGAAAGATCTACAACTCTATATCAACTCTCCCGGCGGTTCGATCACGGCCGGACTTGCTATCTACGACACAATGCAGTTCATCCGCAACGACGTGGTCACCTACTGCATAGGACAAGCTGCAAGCATGGCGGCGTTTCTTCTGATGAGCGGCAACAAGGGCAAGCGCTTTGCGCTTCCCAACTCGCGCATCCTGATCCACCAGCCGTCGATGGGCGGACTTTCGGGTCAAGCCACCGACATTGATATACATGCCCGGGAAATCCTCCGCATCCGGGAGATCACGAACAAGTTGATGTCCAAACACACGTCGCAATCGCTGGAACGGATTGAACGCGATGTGGAACGGGATTTCATCATGAACGCGCAGCAAGCAAAAGAGTACGGCATTATCGACGAAATCATCGATCGGCCTCGTACGTGAAGCAGCGTCAGGCCGAAGGAGTTGCAGTATGAAAACGCCGAGGGGAACAGACGACACGCTTCGTTGCTCGTTCTGCCATAAATCACAGGACGCCGTTGCCAAATTGATCTCCTCACCAAGCGACTACCCGCGGGCATACATCTGCGATGAATGCGTCGCGGTCTGCAACTCCATCCTGGAAGATGACCGGGGAGAGACACAACCTGGAGCGGCGCCGGCCCATTTGCCCAAGCCGCAAGAGGTGAAGAGCTTTCTGGACGAGTACGTGATCGGGCAGGAACAAACCAAAAAGAAACTGGCAGTTGCTGTTTACAACCACTACAAGCGCATCCAGATGAACCGGACGCGCGGAAATGATGTAGAGCTTTCCAAGTCCAACATCCTTCTGGTGGGTCCGACAGGCAGCGGCAAGACTTTGCTGGCCCATACTCTGGCTAAGATGCTGGATGTTCCTTTTGCCATCGTGGATGCCACGACATTGACGGAAGCGGGCTATGTCGGCGAAGACGTTGAGAACATCATCCTGAAGCTGCTTCAGGCAGCCGATGGCGATGTGGCCCGGGCCCAAACGGGCATTATTTACATCGACGAAATCGATAAGATCGGCCGCAAGGACGAGAACCCCTCGATTACCCGGGACGTCTCCGGCGAGGGCGTGCAGCAGGCACTGTTGAAAATCCTCGAGGGCACGGTAGCCAATGTTCCGCCGCAGGGCGGCCGCAAGCACCCGCACCAGGAATTTACTCCGGTTGATACCACGAACATCCTATTTATCTGCGGCGGCGCCTTCGTTGGCCTGGAACGTATCATCGGGCGGCGCGTTGGTAAGAAGGCTCTTGGTTTCAAAGCGTTATCCGAAAAGGACGCGATGGATGCGAGCATCTTGCCGGCACAGCGCGACGCGGAGCTCCTCCGCCAGTCCCAACCCCAGGATCTGATCAAATTCGGCCTGATCCCTGAATTCGTCGGACGCCTACCGGTCATTGGCGTGCTGGATGAACTGGATGAGGCGGCGCTGGTGGAAATTCTGACCAAGCCCAGGAACGCAATTCTCAAGCAATATCAGCGGCTGTTCGAGTATGAAAACGTGAGGCTGCTATTTTCCGATGATGCCTCACGTGCCGTCGCCCGCGAGGCTCTGAATCGCAAAGTTGGCGCACGCGGCTTGCGGATGATTCTGGAAGAGCTGATGCTGGATCTGATGTATCACCTCCCCAGCAACAAGAAGATCAAGGAGTTGGACATCACTGCCGAAATGGTCCAAAAGCGCGACCTATCCGTTACCCTGCTGGAGAAGGCCGGGTAAGCGCTTTTCCAGTTTTTCTTTTCCAGGTGCCGAAAAGAGCACGGGAAGCTTCCAGGTTCGCATTCGATCGGCAACGAAGTCCGAGGTCCAGAGTTCCCACTTGGCGCCAAAAGGCGTGAGGCAGGCGAATCGCTCTTGGTTTCGTGGCGGATTTTCTCCCCCAAGTTGTTGACCGGTTGAATGGCACCTCCGTCCGGGCCATTGGCGCAAGTCCCTTTTCCTCTGTATAAGGGAAAGAGGTGAAAGGAAATCGAGTGACACAAGCAAAAGAAACCCGGGACAAAGGCGAACTTCGTAAGCTTCCCATGATGCCTATTCGGGACATGGTGATCTTCCCTTACATGATGACGCCCTTTGTCGTGGGGCGCGAGTCGAGTGTAAGAGCGCTGGAAGAGGCGCTGACCGGAGACCGCAAGATCTTTCTAGCGACCCAGCATGACGCAGGCATCGATGAGCCGCGGCCGGAAGACATCTATACCGTGGGGACGATCGGCAACATTGTCCAGAGCGTCAAAATGCCGGACGGCAACATCAAGGTGCTGGTGGAGGGCTTGGAACGGGCCAAAGCTGTAGAGATGAATGACTCCGATGGCTTCTTCGTGGCCACAGTCCGGGTCGCAAACCGGCAGCTGGAGGTTAACCCGCAAATTGAGACCTTGATGCAGCGGGTCACTTCCCTATTCGAGCAGTATGTGAAACTGCAGCAGTCGTTGAACTACGAAACCATGATTGCCGCGGTCCGCATGGATGAGCCGGCAAAGCTTTCCGACACTATTGCGGCCAATCTACAGCTCTCGATCGAGGAGAAGCAGGAGCTGCTCGACATCTTCGATCCCAGCGAGCGGCTAGCCCGGGTGGCCGACGTCCTGGACATTGAGATCGAAAAGCTGAATATGGATCGCAGCGTCCAGAGCCGGGTCAAGCGGCAGATGGAGCGGGCGCAGAAAGAGTACTACCTTAACGAAAAGATCAAGGCGATCCAGAAGGAACTGGGACGGGGCGAGAAGAGCGAATTCGATGAGCTGCGCAAGAAGATCGATAGCGCAGGCATGCCCAAGGATGTGTTCGACAAGGCTATCCAGGAGCTGAAGAAGCTTGAGGCGATGCCGCCGATGTCGGCTGAGTCGACTGTCTCGCGGAATTACCTGGATTGGCTGCTTGCAGTGCCGTGGAAAAAGCGGAGCAAGGAAACCCGTAGCATCGATCATGCGGAGAAGGTGCTGAACGCAGATCACTACGGCCTGGAAAAGATCAAGGAACGCATCCTCGAGTTTCTGGCGGTTCGCCAGTTGGTGAAAAATCCTAAAGGTTCGATCCTGTGCTTTGTCGGACCTCCGGGTGTGGGCAAGACGTCGCTGGGGATGTCCATTGCCAAGGCCACAGGGCGTAAGTTTGTCCGCATGTCCCTGGGCGGAGTACGCGATGAAGCCGAGATACGGGGCCATCGCCGGACGTACATTGGCGCCCTGCCGGGCCAGATTATCCAATCGATGAAGAAGGCGGGTACGAAGAACCCGGTCTTCATGCTGGATGAAGTGGACAAGATGGCCTCCGACCTGCGCGGGGATCCCGCTTCGGCTTTGCTCGAGGTGCTTGATCCAGAACAGAACACCAGCTTCCAGGACCATTACCTCGACGTGGAATATGACTTGTCGCAGGTCCTTTTTGTGGCCACGGCGAACGTCCTGCACACCATTCCAGCTCCCTTGCAGGACCGCATGGAGATTCTGCGTCTGCACGGCTACACCGAAACCGAAAAGCTGGAGATCGCCAAGCAGTACCTGGTGAAGAAACAACGTGAAGCCACCGGGCTCAGCGACAAGAATGCCGTTTTCACCGACGCGGCTCTGACCGACATCATTCGGGCTTATACGCGCGAGGCAGGCGTTCGCAACCTGGAGCGCGAGATCGGGAACGTGTGCCGCAAGGTGGCGCGTCGCGTGGTGCGGAATGGCGCCAAGCACAAGGAAGAGATTCTCGATTCCAACCTGAATGAATTCCTGGGCGTCGCAAAGTTCCGCGACTCGCAACTGCATGAGACGAGCGAAATTGGCCTGGTGACCGGCCTGGCATGGACTGAGGTCGGCGGCAGCATCCTCTCGACCGAAGTGCAGGTACTCGACGGTAAAGGCAAGTTGACCCTGACCGGCCAACTGGGAGACGTGATGCAGGAGTCGGCACAGGCCGCGCTTTCCTATGTTCGGAGCCGGGCGCAGCATCTCGGGCTACCGAAGGACTTTTACCGCAACCTGGATATTCACGTGCACGTGCCAGAGGGCGCCATTCCCAAGGATGGTCCGTCGGCCGGCATCACGATTGCGACGGCGTTAGCCAGTGCGCTGGCTAAGGTGCGGGTGCGGCGAGACATCGCGATGACCGGCGAGATCACGCTGCGGGGAAAGGTTCTGCCGATCGGCGGCTTGAAGGAAAAGCTCCTGGCGGCCCACCGGGCGGGCATATTTGAAGCCGTCCTGCCTAAGGGGAACGAGAAGGATCTGGCGGATCTTCCCGATAACCTGCGCACCGCCATGAAGTTGCACTTCGTGGATCAAATGGACGATGTGCTCAAGATCGCGCTGGAAGGCCCTCTGCCCGAACTGCGTGAGGAGACGCCCGAGGTCCTGACCGCTGTTAAGCCTCCTGCGGCGGCCGACCAGCCACGCGCCCAGTAATCAGGGCGGATGCAGCTGGTCACGAAGTTCCTCCTATCGGCTGTATCAGCGGAGCAATTCCCCGCCTCGACCGCCCCGGAGTTCGCTTTTCTGGGGCGATCGAACGTTGGCAAATCGAGCCTGATCAACGGGTTGCTGGGAGAGAAAGCGGCCAAGGTGTCGGCCTCGCCCGGCCGGACTCGGGCCATCAACTTCTTTGCCCTGTCAGACTCACCCAATGCACGCCAGCCGCGCCTGCTCTTTGCGGATTTGCCTGGCTACGGGTATGCCAAGATCTCCCGATCGATCTCCTCGGAATGGCCTAAATTCATCAACCCCTATCTGGAAGAGCGAGCCAACCTGGCGCTTTGCATTTGCCTGGTGGACAGCAATATTGCTGTGCAGGCCAGCGACCAGCAATTGATGGAC